>Ga0116143_10002073_pt1 | contig 22615 bp, 12 predicted proteins | sample AD_UKC034_MetaG_FD_89745 | JGI IMG/M metagenome (GOLD analysis project Ga0116143, IMG submission 89745) | Active sludge microbial communities of municipal wastewater-treating anaerobic digesters from USA - AD_UKC034_MetaG | ecosystem: Engineered > Bioreactor > Anaerobic > Digestate | place: USA...
GCAAAGAGCGGGGATACGGGAGTCCATCGAGGCGGATTTCGAGGACATATTGAGGCATTTTTATGACTTCAATGTGGGCACCATCGACAGCTTTGTCAACCTTATCCTTAAGGCATCGGCATTTAAGCTGAACCTGCCGCCCGATTTCGATATCAGCACCGACTCGATGCCCCTTATCGACCTTGTTGTCCAGGAATGCCTTCAATCCCTTTCGGACAACGCAGATACCAGGCAGGTCTTCGACAGGTTCATAGAAAGCTACATCGACATGGAAGGCGAGAACGTCAGCTGGACGGCGCGGGGCTTTTTCAGGGACACGATCGGCGACCTCTGGAGGGAAGAATCAAAAGAGAACAAGGAATTCCTCTACCGCGACACAGGGAAGGTGCTCGGCGATATAGGGAAAAGGATCGGCGAGGCCGCGTCATTGCTGGAAAGGTCCCTTGGCGAAGACCCTCACATCAGGCTCAGGGCGGATTTCCGGAATGCCCTTTCGCGCCCCGTTGACCTGAGAAAAAATACCGTAAGCGAGAGCAAGTGCTTCGCGAGGCAATCCCTCGGCGAATCCCTCCTGAAGGGGAGCAAAACCCCCGACGATAAACAGGAGCAGCTGTGGCAGGACGTCCTCCTCGGGCGGCGCCTCTTTGTTGAAACCCTGTCGGAAGGAAAATACGCGCCCTATGTCGAGGCCTACGGGCTTTTTAAAAGGATGCTTCTGAGGGAGGTGACGTTCAGGAAACGCGTCATCCTCATCGAGCAGCTCAACAAACTCCTCCAGGGCGTCGTCAGGGAAAAGGGGTTCGTGCCGGAGATATATTACGCGCTGGCCGAACGATATTCGCACTTCCTCGTCGATGAGTTCCAGGATACGAACCAGCTCCAGTGGAAGAATGTAGAGTCCCTTGCCGAAGAAGCGCTTGGAAGGGGAGGCACGCTCTTTCTCGTGGGCGACAAAAAACAGGCGATCTACCGGTGGCGCGGGGGGAATGCCGAGCTGATCGACGAAGTTGCCTCGCGCTATCGGACATACCACGTTCAGGAGCTGTCCCTCCATAACAATTACCGGAGCGGCGGGCATATCGTTGCCTTTAACAACTCGCTCTTCAGCAAAGAGAACCTCCGGCGCCTCATCGATATGGCCGCCGACGGCCATCCGGAAGGATCGAAAGAGAGGGTCCTGGAAACATACCGCAGCTCCGGCCAGGCTCTCGTCGGCGCGGCCCGCGGCGCCGGATACGTAAGGATCGAAAAGATCGTCGGCCTCGACGATGAAGGAGAGGAAAAGGACAGCCTTCTGAAGGATGAAAGAGACCGGCTCATCGGGGAGAAGCTCGTCCGGCTGATGAGCGCCATCAGGGACAGGGGCTCTTTCCGCTACAGAGACGTGGCAATACTGGTGCGCCGCAGAAAAGAGGCAGAGCTGGTCGTCAGGACGCTTCTCGAAACCGGGATACCTGTTGAGTCGGAATTTACCGTGAACATAAAGAACAACAGCCTTGTCAAAGAGCTCCTCAGCCTTTTGAGGTTTTTCAGCGCACCTGACGACGACCTTTCTTTTGCCGAATTTATCACCGGCAGGATATTCCGCGACAAGACCGGCATGTCCAAGGATGCAGTCTTTGAATGGCTTACAGGAGCCAGGGCGCGCGGTAAGGGCAGCCGCCTCTACAAGGCCTTCCAGACAGACCACGGCGGCATCTGGGAAGAATATTTTGAGCACTTCTTCAAAAGGACAGGGTATCTGCCGCTCTACGACCTCTTCGCCCTTATCGTTAAAAAGTGGGAGGTGTTCAGGCATTTTAAGGAAGATGCGCCCTACATCCTCCACCTCTTCGAGCTTATCAAAACGCAGGAGGGCTCAGGCCGGAGCAGCCTCTCCGATTTTCTGGAGCTGTGCACCAGGGCGTCGGACTCCTCCTACGATGAAACAGCAGAGGCCGAAAAGCAATTTCTGCTGAACACGACCGAAGGCGCCAACGCCGTTAAGGTCCTTACGGTCCACAAGGCAAAAGGCCTCCAATTCCCCGTTGTCATCCTCCCCTTTCTCAAGCTCACCACATTCGGGGCCTCCGACAGCAGGGACAAGAACAAGATCATCGTCAGCGGGGAAGAAGACCTGAGGCTTTTTTACATCAGGAAAAATTACCGGCAGATCTCCGGCGCCCTTGAGAGCATCTACAGGCAAAGGGAGGCGGAGTTCCTCCTCGACGAGCTCAACAACGCCTACGTCGCCTGCACCAGGGCGGAAAAAGAGCTCTATATCTTCCTGGCTGATTCCGCCAGGCAAAAGAACTTCCTCATCGATTACATCTTTGCCATGGAAGACCTCAAGGGGTACGCGCAGGACGCCGCCATTGAGATCGGCAGACAGGCTGATGCACCCGGCAGACCGGCCGCAGAGGATGATTCCTGGGCTGCGCCAAAAGAGCTTCTCCTTGACGATATGGATGACAGGGCCCGGTGGGCTGAGATGCTGGGGAAGAAGTTCATCCGGCCGGAGACGGTGTCGAGGCGGAGCATCGCGGCCAGGAGCAAGGGCGACCTTATTCATTACATCCTCTCGCTGATCCACGTGCTCCCCCCCGATCCTTCCTCCTGTCTTCGGGAATCCGTACAGGCAGGGATCGCGAAGCTGAACGCACCGTTCAATGAGGGCGAGGTCGGGGAGGTGGTCGCGCAGCTGTTTCGCAGCCCCCGCATCCTGCCATTCTTCCAGCCCGGAAAAGACGCCCTTGTGTTCACGGAAAAAGAGATAATCGACAGCGGGGGCAGGGCGTTCAAGGTGGACCGGCTCATCGTCTACCCCTCCTCTCTCGATATCATCGATTTCAAGACCGGCGAGACGCGGTCGGGCGAGCACGTTGAGCAGATCAACAACTACGGCGGGCTCCTTAAGCGCATGTACCCGGATAAAGAGGTCAACAAATACCTCGTCTATATTGACGATGGAAGCGTGGTCAAGGTCTGAAAATGAAAAAGGTCTACTCGATCCCGTTCGGTGTGGATTTTCTCAAAGAGCTCAGCGGGTTTATCCTTAACGACTGCCATCGATTGCCCGATACGGCTATCGTCTTCGCAGGGAAAAGGCCTTCGCTCTATATGAAGCAGGCGCTGAGCGAAAAGATGGCCACACCGGCATATTCGCCCGGATTTTTCTCCATAGAAGAGTTCATCGACCATATAGCAAGGAAAAGGTTCCAGGGCTTTAAAGACCTTGAATACCCCGATGCCCTATGGCTCCTTTACCAATCTGTACGGTCCCTGCCGCGGTCCGCCGGCAACCCTTTTCAGCAAAAGACCTTCGGCGATTTCTTTTACTGGGGGAAACACCTCCTGGATTTCATCGACCAGCTCGACTCGGAGGACATCGCCAACGACAGGCTCAGGTCCCTCGAAGAAAATGCCGAAATAGGATACGACGTACCGCCAAGCATCAACAACCTCCTCACCCATATAAGCATCCTCCGCGACTCATTCCATGGACTGCTCGATGAAAAAATGTCTTTTACCCGCGGCTATAAATACCTCGCCGCCTCGCGCGCCATCGGCGAGATAGAGGTCGACGAGTTTGAAAAGATATATTTTGCAGGTCTTTTCGGATTGCTGGGCACCGAAAAGCTTATCCTGAGGGACCTGTGGAATAAGGGGAAAGCGGTGATCATCTTTGAAGGCGCGCCGTCCGATTGGCCTGTCCTTAAAGGCTTTGTCTCCTACCTCGGGGCCGGCGTTGAATACATTGCGCAGGAAGCCGCCCGGCCTCCGGCTGTAACCATCCACTCCGGCTTCGACACGCATTCAGAGATCCTCAAGGCCCATTCGATCCTGAAAGACAACCCAGGGCAGAAGACGGCCGTCATCCTGCCGTTGTCCGACGCCCTTTTCCCCCTTCTCACCTTTGCCGCAGACAGGATCAGCGCCCCCTGCAACATCGCCATCGGGTATCCGCTTGAGCGCACGCCGGTCTTCGATCTCATCACCCACATCATCCGCTCGCAGACATCGCGGCAGGGAAGCGGCATGTACCAGGCCGCAGAATACCTCAGGGTCATCCTCCACCCCTTTGTCAAAAATATTGACGCCGACAGGGGGACGTGGCAGGCGATGCTTGACATCTCAAGGCTCTTCACCGGCGAGATCAGGGATAGCGCGCTGGCAAACAGGCCCTTTATCATGCCCGATGAGGTGGAGAGGGGGATAGAAACCGTTAGGCGTGAGGCGTTAGGCGTTAGGCGTAAGGAGCAAGGAGCGAGGGAGGAGCAAGAAGCGAGGCGGGAGGCGGAAGGCGTGAGGCGGGAGGCAGAATCTGTTCAAGGTTCAAGGTTCAAGGTTCAAGGTTCAGAAACCAAGACCAAGAATAATGACAATGTTCCGTATGAAATAGTGCGGGAGATACATGACGTCTTTTTCAGGAATTTTGAAGGCGCGGCGACGATCTACGAATATGCGGAAAGATTGGAGGAGGCCCTCGAATACGTGCTGGAGCATACGCCTGTCCGCTCCTATATCCTCTCCGGAGAGATCTTCAGGTCAACGCTCAAGGCGCTGGAGGACATGAAGGGCCTTTCTTTCAGCAAGGCAGCGTTCTGCGACAGCAGGGAAGAGAACAGGCGGCTGATCTGCGACTTCGTCCTCCGCCTTCTCGAGTCGGTGCGCCTGCCCTTCGAAACAAAACCCATAGAGTCTCTCGAGATCATCGGCGTCCTCGAATCACGGAACATATCATTCGATACAACTATTATAATGGATGTGAACGAAGGCGTCCTGCCGCAGCAAAAAAGGGTGAGCCCGCTGATCCCGTCAGGCGTTCATGAGATCCTCGGGATCCCTTCCCCGCGGCAAAGCGAAGAGATATACCGCTACTATTTCGAGCGCCTTGTCCGGTCATCGAAGAACGTCCACATCCTCTATGTCGATGCCGAGGACAGGCCCCGGAGCAGGTATGTCGAGAAGATCCTGTGGGATGCGGAAAAGGCTCAAAGGGCCCTTGACGTCATGCCCATCGACCGCTCTGTTTACCCGATCAGCCTCAGGCCCGGCACAGCAGCCCCTGCCATAGAAAAAACTCCCTTCATTATGGAATTGATCCGATCGAAGGCCTTTTCGCCTTCGTCGATCGACCATTATATATCCTGCCCCGTCTTTTTCTATTACAGGGATATCCTCTCCTTTGAAGAGAAAAAGGGGATCAGCGATGATGTAGAGGCAGCGGACAGGGGCACCATCATACACCGCATTCTCCAGGAGACATTCGAAGGCTTCCTCAACAGGGAAATATCAAAACCCATGCACGGCGAGATCATGGCGAGGCTGGGCAGGGCCATCGACAGGCATCTGCAGGGTTCGGGCAACAGCGGCGACTATTATCTGTTCAGAAAGCTGGCGTCTTTCAAGCTGCAATCGTTCCTGCAAAAAAACCTGAACAATGCCCCTGACCCCTTTATTATTGTCCATCTGGAGCAAAGGTTCGGACGCACGTTAAATGCCGGCGGCACGGATATCAATCTCATTGGCACAATCGACCGGGTAGACCTCGACCCCGGCACAGGGCAGTACATGATCGTCGACTACAAAACCGGCGGCGCGGCGCAGTACTCTAAAAGCCTGCCCCGGCGCATATCCGTCGCCTCGATGAGCGACATTCACCGCCACATCTCCTCTTTTCAACTTCCTCTCTACATCTACCTCTTCAGCGGGCAGCAGAACATACCTGCCGGCGCAGTGAACGCAAAGCTGGCGCTTCTCAGGAACAATACGGAGGAGCACTTTTTCAAGGGCGCCTCGCAGGAGGAAAAGGAGGGGCTCTACGAAATATACCTGGAAGGTGCAAAGACAGCCCTCGCTGACATCTTCGATCCCGCCAGGCCCTTTACGCCTTTCGACGACAAGGAATGCGGGGAATGCGCGTTCAACCACCTGTGCCACATTTAAAACCAGCAGTCAGCGATCAGCATACAGCTGTCAGCAAAACAAAAGGTTTTAAGCTGATGGCTGATGGCTGATGGCTGATGGCTGGTTGTCCATTGAAGTACCATCCGCGATATGTTATAAAACATCATGTTCGTTGATTCTCATTGCCATCTCGAGATGGAGTCCTTTGCAAAAGACAGGGACCAGGTCATCAGAAAAAGCATCGATGAGGGGCTGAAATATATACTCACCGTCGGCACAGAAGAGCGTTATTTTGCGAAGGTCGTGGAGATCGTCAACGATAACCCCATCGTATACGGCGCAATCGGGATACACCCTCACAACAGCACGGACTTCAACGGGAATACCGCTGCAACGATCAGGTCCTGCCTGAAACAGAAAAAGATCGTGGGCTACGGCGAGATAGGCCTCGACTTCTTTAAGAATTATTCTCCGAAAGACGTGCAGATGAAGGCATTCCGGGAGCAGCTCGCCCTGGCGGCAGACGAAGGCCTGCCGGTCATAATCCACTCACGGAACGCCCTGACAGAGACCCTGCAGATCCTCGGAGAGGCATACCGGAACATGCATGGCGGCGTGGTCCATTGCTATTCCTATGACCGCGAAACGGCAAAGCGCCTCCTCGATATGGGCTTCTATATATCGATACCGGGGACGATAACCTACCGCAGCGCTGAAGAGCTCGTAAAGGTCGTGGAATATGTTCCCGGGGAGAGGATACTCGCCGAAACCGATGCCCCCTTTCTCACGCCCCATCCTCACAGGGGCAAGCGGAACGAACCGTATTTTGTGAAGCTTACCACCGGGAAAATGGCAGAGATACGGCGCCAGCAGGTTGAAGAGCTTGCTGCAACGATCTGCGACAATTTTATCAGGCTATTTCTGAACGGCCAGGAGGTTCCTGCAGAATGAAGCCTGCGATCATCATTGTTGACATGCTTGAAGGTGGTTATGACAAAAAAAGGACTGGCAAAAAAGAAGAAGAAAAGATCGTGCCCCTCGTCCGGGACTTCCTGAAGACATGCCGGCGCATCGGCATACCGGTCATATTCGCCTGCGACAGCTTTCTGAAGGATGACTTCATCTTCCGCGGAAGGATGAAGCCTTGCTCGCTGAGGGGGACAAAAGACACGCAGCCGTTATCCGACCTTGAGCCTCAGCCAACGGACACCATCCTTGAAAAGAGGAGGTTCAGCGCCTTTTTCAAGACCGACCTCGATCAGACCTTAAGGACCATGCAGATCGATACCGTCGCTATCGGCGGCGTCAACACCCATTTCTGCGTCCTTGCCACGGCCTTTGATGCCGTGTGCAACGACTTCAACACGGTCATACTGGAAGACCTGAGCGCAGCATACAAGAAAGAGATCCACGAGAACTTTCTCGATGCCTACCGGAATTCGGCGATATACCCGATCCTGCGTGTGATGCGCTCCTCGGAATTTCTTGAAGAAGCACGGAAAAACCCGTGAGGCGGAAGGCGGAAGGCGTGAGGGGAAGAAGACCGTGAATCGTGAGGCGTAAGGCGTGAGAGGGCAAAAGGTCGGTTCAACGTTCTATGTTCAACGTTCAACGTTTGAAAAAACAGATACCGGATACTCGATGCTGGATGCTGGTTTAAACAAGCATCGAGGATCCAGTATCAAGGAGCGAGGTGGGGAGGGCGATGCAAGGCGATGTCGAACAATTGACATTTGAAGAGCTGACCCCAAATAGTACATTCCCCAAAGCAACGCTTCGTAGTAACACTGTCCGCTCCCCTTGCGGGAGAGGGCTAAAGCACAGGCGGCACCTGACAACAACGTTCCCGCTCCCCTTGCGGGAGAGGGCTAAAGCACAGGCGGCACCTGACAACAACGTTCCCGCTCCCCTTGCGGGAGAGGGTCAGGGAGAGGGGGAGAACATTGGAGCATTCGAATTTGTTTAGGATTTTGATATAAGGGTAAAGAATAAAGTAAATGCCCATGGAAAAGAAGGTGCAGCCTACTCTACCGCATAAAACTAATAAACCGCAGCAACGGCCGGTGCGGACCGTCTATATTATCCTTCTGGCAGCCGTCGTTGTCCTCGCCTTACTCATCACCGGGTACCGCATGAAGGTCGCGCTGGAGCCAAAGGCGATCTTCATGGCCCCCGGCACACAGACGGTTTCCATATTTTTCCCCTCACAGAACAAGCTGGCAGAAAAGAGGCTTGATGTGAGGAGCAACATTTCCGATACAGAAAAGGCAGAGATGATCATCAATAAGCTGAAGCAGGAGAAACACCTCCCGCAGGGCTTCACGCTTTATGAGTCGGCGACAGACGCAGAGGGGGTCATGTACCTCAACGTCTCAAGGGACATCATAAACGATAAGCCGTCCACAATGAAGGAGATCCTCACTGTCTATTCGATCGCCAATTCCTTCCTCGCCACTTTTAAAGAGGCCCAGAAGATCCTTTTTCTCGTGGACGGTCAGCCTCTCTACACGTTGCGCGGCACGCTTTACACATACAAACCGATTGAATTCAACCCTGATCTATTGGAGGACTAAATGATCGACCCAAAACTTATCCGCGAAAACATCGGACTGGTCAAGGAAAGCCTCGGAAAGCGGAGCGCATCATTCGATATCGAAAGGCTCATGGGAGTTGAAGAAAAACGCAGAAGGCTGATCCAGGAAACCGAGAAGATGAAAAGCGAAAAAAATCTCCTCTCCGGCGAGATCGCGAAGCTGAAAAAGGCAGGCTCCAATCCTGTTGAGAAGATAGAGCACCTGAGAACGGTGGGGAAAAACATAGAGGAGATGGAGCTGTCGCTGAAGGCGACGGAAAAAGAGTGGGAGGACATGATCCTCGTCATACCAAACATCCCCCACGACACGGTCCCTGTCGGCGCCGGCGACGAAGACAACCAGGTGGTCAGGTTCTCGGGGGAGAAGCCTCATTTCGATTTCGACCCCCTTGCGCACTGGGACATCGGCGAAAAGCTCGACATCCTTGACTTCAAGAGGGCCGCAAAGATAACCGGCTCCCGCTTCACCCTCTATAAAGGCTACGGCGCCCTCCTCGAGAGGGCCCTTATCAACTTTATGCTCGATATCCATACGACGAAGCATGGATATACGGAGGTCCTTCCACCTTTTATGGTAAACCGCGGGACGATGACGGGAACAGGCCAGCTGCCGAAATTCGAGGAAGAGCTGTTCAAGCTCGACGGGCTCGATTACTTTCTCATACCCACCGCCGAGGTACCGGTCACGAACATCTATGCCGACGAGATCCTCAGGGAAGATGAGCTGCCGCTGAAATACGTCGCCTACACCCCCTGTTTCAGAAAGGAAGCGGGGGCGCACGGAAAAGATACGAGAGGGCTGACCAGGCAGCACCAGTTCAACAAGGTCGAGCTCGTAAAATTCACCAGCCCGGAAAGCTCATATGACGAGCTGGAGGGGCTCCTCCTCGATGCCGAGGACATCCTCAAAAGGCTCAATATCCACTACAGGGTTTCCCTGCTCTGCACCGGCGACCTCGGATTTTCTTCCGCAAAGACCTACGACATAGAGGTCTGGCTCCCGGGACAGAACATCTACCGCGAGATATCATCATGCAGCAACTTTGAGAGCTTCCAGGCACGGAGGGCAAAGATCCGGTACAGGAAGCAGGGCGGGAAGACGGACCTTGTCCACACCCTTAACGGGTCGGGCCTCGCTGCGGGAAGGACGGTCATGGCCGTTATGGAGAACTACCAGACAAGGGACGGGGCCGTTATTGTGCCGGAGGCCCTGAGGCCCTATATGCAGGGCATCACGAAAATACCGGCGCCTTAGCCAGGAGCTTATCGATTATCACGATGATCGCCGGGTCTTCCTCGGTCTCCCTTATGTCCGTCAATAATTGTTTTGTGTTCTCGCCAAAGAGCGAATAGAAGAACTCTACCGCTTTCAGCCGTAATTGCCTGTCGCCTATCTCGTTCAGCGTATTCATGATCGCCATCATTGCCTTCTTCTTCCCCGTAAGCCCTATCCCTTTCATCACAAGGTCCCTGATCTCCAGGACGCTCTCCTGTTTGAGATGGCCCAGGAGAGGGTTGATCATGTTCCTGTCCTGGATATCGACGAGCAAGGCAATGGCCCTCTTCCGTTTTTCTATATCATCGGAATAGAGGAACTTCAAGATAGGCTGCGCGTCGATCCCCTTGCCGTCTTTTTTTGCCTTTTCGAAAAAATGGGAGGCATCCTTCAGAATATTAACGGCGCTGGCAAGGACAAGCCCCATCTCTTCCTTGGTAAAGATCATATGTTCTTTCCACTGCTCAACGGCATCCAGCGCGCCCTCATCAAGAAACGTTTCGTTGACAAGAGAATTCTTCAGGATGTTCCTCACCCTCTTTTTCTCCTCAAAAAGATCGAGCTCAAGGACCTTGTACAAAGGCTCCCTCAGGTATCTGCTCGTCAGGGAATAATAGTTCTGCCCGAGGGATTCCGTCTCCTTAACGATGTCTTTCTCTTTCAGGAAATTTATGTGGCCGAGGACGCTGTTGTAATCCAGCGAGGTTTCGTAAAGGATGTTCTCAACCGTATACCGCTTGAGGATATTCTCATGCTTATCGACAAAGACAGAGAGGATGTTTCTGAATGCGAACGTGTCCTTTGCTCCTTGCAGGAGGTCTGAGAGGACTTTCTCCATGCTCATGTTCGAGTGGAGAAGCTCAAATTCAATAGGCTTATAATATTCGCTTGTATCCCAGAAGATCTTTTCTTCTCCATAGGCATCAACGGCCTGCGCGCTGTCCAACGGCCTCACCTCGCATATCGCAGAGGTGCTGACGCCGCGGAAGCTCTGGTACCATTCAAAGAACGTCCCCCTGTCTCCGGAGATCACCAGGTATACATTTTTGTGGCCCATGCAGAACGCAAGAAACCTTTCCAGCTTCTCCTTCTCTTCAGGCTTCATATATATAAGCCTTTCGCAGCCGTCAATGATAAAGAAACAAACGCCCTTCTTGTGAAGCCCGGTGCAGATCGAGACGATGTCCATCGTTTTGTAATCCCCGATGCCGCTTCGTTTGCAGATAACGTCACGTATCTCGCCCGTAGGGTTGGACCAGAGCTCGCAGTAAAACACGTTGGGGCTCATCGCAAGAACCTGGGGCACAAGGAATGAATTCAGCAGCGTCGTCTTCCCCGTGGATGCCTCGCCTACGACAAGCACGCAGCCGAAATCGAAGAGCTTATCCAGGATCAATGAGGCCTCGTCCCATCTCTTGAAGGGCGGCCCGCTGGATTCTTCGTAGGGGGAAAATTTCGGGACCTCGAAGACATCCCTCCCGCAGTAAAAATCCCCCGTAATATCCCAGAGGACCTCCTTATACTGAAAACCGAACCGGCCGTTGACGTTGTTCTTGAACTTGTCAAACATGTTTCCGATATATTTTTTTGCGTTCTCAAGGACATGAAGTTCATAAGGTGTCTGCGCGTTATACCTGATCGATATTATCCCTTCCCTATTGTCGATATCGATAACTGCTTCATTGGGCCTCAGTATCAGCTGGGGGTCGCTGTATCTTTTCAGCTCCAGGTAGCGGATATCGGAGTAGAACATGTCGGCCAGGAGGTGGCAGAAATTAAAAATGCATTCGAACACCTTTGTGTTCCTTATGATCGCCTTGGAGTGGCTGTCCGTGATCTCCCACTCCATTGGGATCTTTTTTACAATATGGGAAAAGATCAGGTGGTTGACGATCTCTACGGCGCTTTCCGGTATATCGAACCTTCGCGCTATCTCGTAGCTTAGAAAGACCTCCTTGCTCGGTACATCCAGGCTGTTGAGGATATCCCCGTTCAAAGTCCAGTCAAAATCCCTGACGTGGCCCGCATCGTGGAGATAGATCACGCAGAGGAGCGCGAAGATCTCGCCGGAGAACATCTCTTCCGTACGGTCTTTTGGATCCGGCATGATCCTCTCGATCAGCCTCTTCAGGACCTCGACATGTTCTTTTACGGGCAATTCGATACGGGGAAAGATCGTCTCTTCACAGAATGCCCTGAGGTTGAGAAAACGCCTGTGAAGCTTCAGCTCCCTCTCTTTTTCCTTGAGAACATCTTCCAGCTTTGCCTTCATAACAGGCTCCGGAACGTATGCGTACTAACCGGGAAGAACTTTTTTGTATGCTGCAGGGGTATCGGGCTCCATAAAGAGGATCAACGGATCTGTCTTCTCCAGATAAACACGAGGGGGCTTGCGATAAAAACCGATGAGTATGTTCCTACAAGCACTCCGATAAAAAGTGCGAAGGCAAAGTCAAAGAGGACCTCGCCGCCGAGAAAAAGTATCGCGCCTATAGTGACCGCTGTCGTCAATGACGTTATGAGGGTCCTGCTCAGCACCTCGTTTATGCTGAAATTGATCACCGTAGCAAGATCGGACTTTGCCTTCATCTTGGCCATGTTCTCCCGGATCCTGTCAAAAACAACAACGGTGTCGGTGAGCGAATACCCCGCTATGGTCAGAAGCGCGGTAATAAAGAGGATATTCATCTCCATGTTGAATATGTAGAATATGCCCAGCATGGTAAGGACATCGTGGAAGGTAGCGATCGTGGCCGCGATCCCGAAGATAAAAGTGAACCGCCAGGCGATATAGATAATGATGCAGACGAGGGCAATGACAAGGGCGATGATGGCGTCCTTTTTTAACGCACGGCCAACGGTTGAGCCGACCATGTTGCTCCCGATGATCTCGAACTTTTTGTCTTTCAGGTTTGCGGCGATGTCTTTGCCTATTATGTCCTGGACCTTCTCTTTTTCAGTGTCTACCATCTTCGTCTTGATGAGGAACTCGTTCGTGCCGCTTATCTCCTGGATCTGCACGTCGCTCAGGCCGCTTTCGGTAAGGGCGCCTCTCAACTCTCCTATGGATACCTTCTCGCTGAATTTGACCTGCAGCTGCGTCCCTCCCGTGAAATCTACGCTGAGGTTCGCCTTCCCCAAAGAGACCATCACGAATCCGATGCAACCGAGCACAACAAGCACCAGTGAAAGTATGAAGGCCTTGTTGCGCAGACCGATAAAATCAATATTTGTCTTTTTTACTATCTCTACGAACTTCATCAGATGCTCAAGCTCCTTGGTTTTAACTTCATAATGACCCAGTCAAATATCGCTTTCGACCCGAACACGGCGGTGAAAAGGTTGATGACAACCCCGATGCTCAGGGTAACGGCAAACCCTTTTATCGGGCCCGTCCCGAAGGTGAAGAGGATAAAGGTCGTAATAAGCGTCGTAATGTGCGAGTCAAAGATCGTGACCCACGCCTTGGCAAACCCCGCGTCAACGGCCGCCCTCACGGTCTTCCCGAGGCGCAGCTCCTCCCTGATCCTCTCAAAGATAAGGACGTTGGAGTCGACGCCCATTCCCATCGTCAGGATGATGCCTGCTATGCCGGGCAGCGTCATCGTCGCCTTCAGCGCAGTAAATGCGCCGAGAAGGTAAAGGAGGTTCAGGAAGAGCGCGATATCGGCAATTACGCCCGAAAAACGGTAATAATAGATCATAAAGAAAATAACGAGGATGGCGCCAAGCAGCGCTGCCTGCACGCCTTTTCTGATCGAATCCTGCCCCAGCGTTGGGCCTATGGTGATGTTCTGTATTACCTTGACCGGGGCCGGAAGCGCGCCGGCGCGGAGCACGATGGCAAGGTCCTTTGCCTCCTCCATCGAGAAGCCGCCGGTGATCGACGCCTTGCCGCCCGAGATCCTCTCCTTGATGACCGGCGCGGAATAGACCGTGTTGTCAAGGATGATGGCAAGCCTCTTTCCAACATTCTCGGCGGTTATCTTGTCGAATATCCTGGCGCCCTCGCCGTCAAATTCTATCGCGACGTAGGGCTCATTGTTGAACTCCCCGCCGATCTTCACCTTTGCGTCGGTCAGCAGCTCCCCTGTGAGCATCGCCTGCCTCTTAAGGAGCATCGGCGTGGTTGTATAAATGCCCGTCTCCCTGTTCCTCGACCTCATCGTAAGGACCTCGCTGCCTTCGGGAACGGACCCGCCCTGGAACCTCGTAATGTTATCTTCGTCTACTAGCTTAAATTCAAGCTGGGCGGTTTTGCCTATCAGCTCCAGCGCCCTCTGCGGGTCTTTAACGCCCGGCAGCTGCACGAGTATCTGGTTCTCCCCCTGCTGGACGATGACCGGTTCTGTGACCCCGAACTGGTCTATCCTGTTCCGTATCGTCTCCAGCGCCTGCCTTACGGCATTTTCCTTGATACCGATGATCTCTTTGTCGGGCAGGATGAACGAAAGGCGCAGGGTGTCCCCTTCCGCCTTGGACCCCCCTGCCTTCAGGTCCGGGAATTCTTTGCCTATAAGGTTGTAAAGCTTGTCTTTCTGCTCCGGCCTCACCGACACGGAGAGTGTTCCATCGTGCCTGTCCAACGCGAGGAACCGGACCCCGTCACGGATCATGGCGTCCTTCAGCGCGCCGAACTTTCTGTCGATCATATTCTGCATCAGCTTTACCGTGTCAAGCTCAAGCAGCAGGTGCATGCCGCCCTTCAGGTCGAGCCCGAGATGTATCTTGTCCGATGGGAGATACTTTTTCAATGTCCCCTGCGGCTCGAAAACATTCGGCAGGCAGAATATGACCGATATGACCAAAAAGATCAGTACCAGGATAAATCTGAGTTTCAACGATTTAAGCACTTATCGCCCTCATGTTAAGGATTGACAAAAAATATATGCAAATTATAATCATATGACGATTTTGTCAAGAGAATTTTCTCACAATACTCGTCGCTCGATGCTGGATGCTGGATACTGGTAAAAACCGTGAGCCGTAATGGGTAAGGGGGAGAGCCCGATACTCGATGATCGAATCGATATTTGATGCTGTCTGCTGATCGCTGATCGCTTTACTTTGTAAACCCGAAGAGCGGCTGCCCGCGGACTGAGTACAGGCTCAGTTTGCCGTTATCGATCCTGAAGATCATTACCGTGGAGCCCTCGTCGCTGCGGCGCTTTCCTGTCTTGACAACCGTATAGCTCCTGTCAAAATTTAATGCGACAGATACCTTGTCCTTGTAGTCAGGGGTTACGCTGTTGAGGGTATAATGGATGATGATATCGTTGAGGGCGCTGAAGTCGTTCTGAACCGACTTTTCATATTCGACCTTTTCGCCGGTAAAAGAACCATCCACGCAAGCCATGAAGCTCCCTAACGCCTTTCCCTGGTATGCCTCGATCATGCTGTTCAGCGCATCTCCTACGGCATTGTAGAGAGACCTGTCGAGGATGGTGATCCCCTTGAAGGTGTTTTCGATATTGTTTGTATTGCCCTTTGCATCGGTGATCCGTATGAGAAGACCGTAGGTGGCGCCTTTCTCCGCCCTGAAACTGTACCTGAATGTATTCTTTTTTGTTGACCTGACCTTCCGCCAGGTGCTTTTATTGTCAATGCTTACTTCAACCGCCTTCGCCTTCGCGGTATCCGCTATCTTGCCTGTTATGGAGACCCTTCCTCCTGACAGCAGCTCTCTGAATAAGGTTATCTTCTTTTCCGTCTCGGGCGTCATCTTCTTGTTTATATACAGGTATTCAAGCCTGATCTCGTCCGGCTTCTCCGCTGAAGCCGCCGATAGCTCCGCGGGGCCGTCAATATGGCACATCAGCAAAAGAAAAACGATACACGAGATCCCCGAGATAAGCTTCCGCAACATTTTTCTCCCCTTTACCCTATCTGCCCGCCATCTTAATACTGGAGGTTCACGCCGAGGGTTACGCTGTTTTCCCTGAAGCTGCGCGACTGTGTAGAGAAGCGGAAGTCATTGACAAAGCTTCTCAGATAGAGCATGCCTTCGTTAAACTTTTTGAGAAAAGGCGGCCTGTAGTAGACATTGAAGCTGCCGAAGGTCTTTGTGCTGTTGTCGGTGCCCGCGGCGGTCTTTTCAAGTACGTTCTGCCCTATCCTGAAATCAGAATTAAGCTTAAGCTTCAGGAGCTCAAAACCCATCCCGAAAGAATACTCGTAGATCCGGTCCGTCTCGAGGGCCAGGTCGTCCCTCGACGTCATACCGCCAAGGTACACCACCGGCTTCACCACGTAGGCCTCTCCTATCTCATGCCTGCTGTTGAGAGACAGGTTGTACGTATATTCCTTTGCCTGCCGCTGATCGCGCTCGGTGCTGTAGATCGTGTAGCCCACGTTGGCATCGCTGTCCACGGGGCCGAACCTGTCCCGGTAATTCAAGGTTGTCATGTGGTCTGCCGTGCTGATGCCGGACCCGTTGCCGGCGCCGAATTTCCTGTCGTACCTGTACGCGAGGTCAGCCGTCGCAGACTGCCTTCCCAGAAGGTTTTTGAAAGTGAAGCCGGCCTCCGGCGTATAGCTGTCCGTCCTGTATGCCTTCTGGCCGTCGAGGTTGTCCCTGAACCACAAAAGCCCGAGGTTCAGCATGATATTCTTTGTCATCGTGTAGCGCCACTTTGATTTGATCTTTTCCCGGTCAGGGGTGGCGGAGCCAAGTATCGACTGGAACTCTGTGGAGACCCTTTCGTATTCGAGCGACACCCTGCTCGGGCCTCCTTCCCCTACTGCCTCTATCCTGCTCGCCGTCCCGTGCGTCCTCTCTTCGTTCTGCGCTGCCAGAGAAGTGGGCGATACCGTCGTGCGGGACGTTGAGAACTCTCCGCGGAATGCCAATCCCGGTATGGGCTTGTACTCAGCATCCACGGTATAGTTGTTGCTGTCGTAAATGGGATCGGTGGACATTATCCGTGTTCCCGGCCTGTCCTTTGCCTGCACGTAGCTGATGCCTGCCCAGATATTCGGCGAGAAGTTCTGTTTGATCCTCATCCCGTAGGCGGTCCGCTCTATGGCCCGCGTCTCAACCCCTCCCCAGATCGTATCCCACCGCGGCAGCACATAGCCATACACCATGGTGATCTCCGGAGAATTTTTTTGCTCATTAAAATACCTGTATGAAGCGCCTTTCACTGCCGTGCTGAGAGAATATTGCGAGAAGGATTCGAAGGTATCGCCGGCATTCACCGTGTGGATCTTGTTCGTCATCCTTCCCTGGATGTTCGTCGGCGAGAAGGTCGCAACGTCGTTCCTCCTGTCGTCGGTGGCCTTGAACCCGAGGTTAAAATTATATTCGAGCTCTTTGACGGTCCCGTTTCCCATAAAGCCGAAGATGTTCAGGTACCTGAACCCCCTTGTCAGCGACGACGAGTCGTCGCCGCCGGGGCCGGTTATGTCATTATAGGTATAGGCGAACTCATTCGAGAAGTGAACCTCGTTGTCGGCGGCATAGGCAGGCGCCATCAAAACCAGGATTGAGATCAATAAGAGGGGTACCAGAGAAGCGGGGCGCATACCGACCGGGAGATTTCTTAAACATTTTTCAGCATTAGCAGATGTCATGAATATCCCTCCTGTATCCATCAGAATGTCCTCGAGCCGTTCGGCTGGTATTTATAGCGGATCGTCGTTGTGCGCGGCGGGCCTGCAGGACAGGGGGCATCGTTGATGATCTCGACAACGGCGTATTTGCCATCGGCGAGCTTGATCGCGTAGCTGTGCCCTATCACAATGGGAGCGATGGCGCCGCCGATGCCGTATCCCGACGAGGGGACTTCGGTTATCGAATCGACGCTCTTCACGCCGAGGTCCTGGGCAAAGATCCCGACGTTCATCCGCAAGCCGGGACAAAAAAGCATAATATCTCCGTTCATCGGAGGAGGGGTAAGGATCTCGTTCGTCCTTGTGTCGGTCGAGAACTTCAGACCTTCAGTGGCGCCGGCCGTCATATGGAGCGTCATCGACTTGGCCTGCGTTGTTGTTGTCCCGCCCTCTTCCACGAACTTCACCGATTCCTGGTAGGGCAGCTTTTTTGTATCGCCTTTGTTGTCAACAACGATCACTTCTGTGCCTGAGCTCTCGGAGACCGTCCCCTGCGCCACGTTGGTGGAGTCGCTGAGGCCGAATATGAGGGGCCACTTCATGCTGTAGATCTTCGCCCCCCTGTCTCCCATTGTAAAGGTCATCTGCGTCACGGCGTTATCCTGGAGGGTCCTGCCCGACTTGACGGATGTTACCTGCCTGTTGTAATTGAATGTCACGAATATCTTTCCTGATGTATCAACGGTGACGTTCGTCAGCACGTACCTCAGCATAATGTTGTCAAAGGCGCTGAAATCCTTCCGCACGGCCCTGTCCAGGAACGTCTTGTCGCCGGTAAAATCATCGCTGACAAGCGCCATGAACTCCCGGGGCTTTTCCCTCTGGTAGGCATCGATGAGGCTGTCGAGGATGCTTTTCACTATGCCGTGCACGTTTTGTGTTGAAACCACTACCTCTTTGAGGGTGCCTTCCACATTGTTTGTCTTCCCCCTCGTATCCGTTATCTCTACATATATCCTGTAAGCCCTGTTCAGCTCGGGTTTGAACCCGTATTCAAAGGCGCCGTTGTCGCTCAGCTTCATGTCAAGCCAGCTCTGCTTGCCGTCCGTGCTGACACGTGCGCTCCCGATCTTGTTCATGCCGGCGGTCGCCTTCCCCTGTATCATCACCATGCCGTTCGGCAGCATCTCCCTGAAAAGCATCACCTTTGTCCCGGTTTCGCTGAAGCTCACCTTGTTGAGATAGATATACTGTAGCTCAACGCTATCTTCTGAAGCCCCGAAGATCCACCATTTTGCATGGCCATCAGAGGCAAAGGAAAAGAGAAGAAAAAAGAGTAGCAGTATCCTGCCGCACAATTTCATTAAAACCTCCTCGCCGTTTCTTAACTATCTATATCTATTAATACAACACCCGGTAAAATGTAAACAGATATTTCGCCCTGAAAACACTTCATTGCAGCAATGAACTGCCCAATCACGCCCCCTCACCCTGCCCTCTCCCGCTGGGGGGAGAGGGTGCTTGGTTTCTCACCTTTCACTATTTCACCGACAGCAGCTTCCCTCCGAGGGTTTTCGAGATCTTCGGCTGTCCAGACTGTTCTATCGTGACCTCTTCGTTGATGCTCGATTTCTCCTCATGCTTGAGGTTTTTCTTATAGATCTTGCTCGTGATGATGACATTGTAGCTCACCTTGTATTTCGTCTCATTCACTTTGCTCACCTGCATGTTCTGGATGTTGAACCTCACTTCGTCGAACATGGTGAACACCTTCTGCAGGTTCCTCTGGAGGTCGGAAACGCTCCCCCCATCGCTGGATCCCCACTGGCTGCTCAGGCAGCGCACAACGCCGGAGGTGTTCTTCGATTCGTAGGCCTGCTTAAGCTGGTTGTATAATTCTTTTACCTTCGGCGTCATGTCCACAGCCTTCGGGGCGCTGCCCACGCCCTGTACGGAAGCCATGGGGCCCATGACGGGCTGCTGCGGCATGGAGCCCATCGCGCCCGGCTTCGGCTGCTGTGTAGAGGCTGCTTGTGAGGGCATGGAGCCCATCGCGCCCGGCTTCGGCTGCTGGGCGGAAGTTGCCTGCGGAGGCATGGAAGGGGCTGCGGCGGCCTTCGGCTGCTGGGCGGAAGGCGCCTGTTGCGGCGTGCCGGGTCCGGCAGCGGGCGGCTGTGCCTTCGCCGGTGCTGCCGGCTGCGGGGATGCTCCCTGCTGAGGAGGCGGAGATTGCGGAGGCGCCGCGGCTGCCTGCGTTGCCCCCTGCGGAGGGCCTGACGGAGAAGCGGGCTGCCCTGCTGCAGGACCTGCAGGGGCAGTCTGGGCTTTTGCGGCAGAACCGCTCGGCGGAGGGGTCATCTGGGGAGGGCCGGAAGACGGCGCTGTCTGGGGTGCTCCCTGCGGTTGTCCGGCCGGCTGTGCCGGGCCTTGGGCCATACCTGCGGGGGGTGTTGCAGACGGGGTCTGTCCACCGGGTGCCTGCGGCTGCGCCATCGGCTGAGCTCCTGCCTTGGCTGTCATCGGGCCTGTACCTGTCGGAGGCGTTGCAGCGCCCGGCCCGCCCTGTGCGGTCATGGGGCCCATGCCTGCGGGGGGCGTCCCGGCGCCTGTCCCTGCGGGAGGTGTTCCAGCGCCTGCTCCCGCCTGTTGTCCCGGTTGTCCCGGCTGGCCCATTTGTCCAGGCTGGCCCGGACGTCCGGCCTGGCCGGGCCCGGACGGCATGGTCGTGCACTTGCCGTTCGTATACACCCCTCCCTTGGCCAGGCACTCGTTCTGTAGCTTCATCTCAGCCTCGGCCTTGGCGTAATCGATGGCCCGCTGTTTCGCTTCCTGGGCGGTATGCGCGTTGTAGCGCTTCACGTGCTCGTCGACCACCTTTACCAGGTCGGAGGATGCCGTCTTGATCGCGGCGCTCTTGTGGCCCGCCGCCAGCTTTTTTGCCGTATCAAGCGTTACCGCTACCGACTGTTCGTCGGCATTTGTCTTCATCTCTATATCCATCGCAAAGGCGGTGCCGTTCCTGAGCGCTGCGCCCAGCTTCTCGTCGAATGTGCGGTTCTTTATGCCTTCTTTATATGTGTAGGTTCCGTAGGAGCTTGTGGGGATAGCCCTCACGTCGGCCGCCATCTTCGCGATCCTCGTGGCATAGACGACGTTGCCGTCCACGATGGCGTAATCGGGCGTATCGATGTAGTAGTTCCTCATCTCCGCGGCCTTCTTCTCCAGCATGGCCTTGAGCCCCGTATCCCCGTTGGGGTCCCACTTGGCGATACCGGTCTGTGCGACCTCCTTCAAAAGCGCGTCCGCGGCGGCGTTCGCCTTCGCCTTGTCAAAGAGGTCGGTGGACGACGGTGAAGGCGCAAGGAAGATGCGCCTGTTGGAGCCGGAGCTCCCCTCGGTTGCCATCGCTATGGAGACCATGGCGGCGTTCACCGAGCCACTGAATTTGTATAAAGGAGTGGAATACATCTGGACTGCCCCGCTCCAGTACTCCACCTTCCTGCGCAGGCTTTCGAGATAGAGCAGGTCGTCCTGGATGCTGGCAAGCTGCTTTTCGTTCTCGGCGGCGATCCTGCTCTTCATCGCGGCCTCGACCTCCAATGCCAGCTTCTCCACCTCCTTCATGCCGTTGACCCTCTTCTCCATATCGGTCAACACCTGCGCCTTCGGGTCGGACTGAAGCTTCAGGGCGTAGATCCTCTCCTTTGCCTCCTCAAATTCCTGCACGTACCGGTCCTTTTCGACGAGGTGCTTCTTGAGGCGGTCCGTATACTCCATTGCTTGTCTTAGGATCTCGTTCAGCCGGTAGGAGCTGTTGCTCTCGTTGGCGATCTTTCTCTTTATGTCTTCGATATAGTTGAGCACCGCCGCCCCGTTCTCTCCCCACGCGGGGAACTTCAGCTTCGGCAGCCCGAGGTACCCGCTGTCCATCTTCATGTTCCGGAGGCCGTTCAAAAGCTGCTTCACGCCCTCTGCCGTATTATTATAATTAGCCGGGACGCTTACCGGGGGCGGATAGGCAGGGTATGTCGGGTACACGGCCGGAATCCTTCGATTGGCCGCCTCCACCTTATCCAGGGCCTCCTTCTTCAGCTTCTCCATGTCTGCGAACCGCGCCTTCTCCTCGTTCGCCAATCTGCCGATCGCCCGGACCAGGGCATTATACTGAAGCTGGACATTGCCGGCGTAAAGCCCCCGCTTTGCATCGTAGTTCTTTCTTTCAGTTTGCAGATCTTCGTACGGCTTCCAGGCTGTTCTCTCCCAGGCCCTCATTGCGTCTGCAGCGCTATTGACGCATTTATGCCAATTCGGGTCCCTGTCCCGCGCCTGGGTGTAGCCGCCGCATGCGGCGCTCTGTGCCTCCAGGACCTTTCTCTGGTTCTCGTTCGCCCGGTTTATGGCATCGCGCCGGGAGACATATGTAGGGTGATAATCGCCGGGCGGATTCTCTTTGTTGTACTGCTCCTCAAAGGTCTTGTACTTTTTCGCGGCGTCTTCCGTTATGATCTTTGCCTCGGTCTCCATTGCCTGAAGGGTCTTTGCCTGGTGCAGCCTCATCGCGGCCTCATCGATACCGATAAGATTCGGAGAGACCTCTGCCAATGAGATCGAGGTCTTGTATTGAGGTGTAGATGCCTGCGCGGCGAAATCCTGCTTAAGGGTATTTGGTATGTCCTTGAGCGCAGACGCCACGGCGCTCCATGACTGTTTGAGCGCCGCCTTTGTTGCCTGCTTCTTCTTGCCGATGTCGCCTTTATCGGGGAGTATCCTCACGTAGACCCTCACGAAATACCCGATCCTGTCCCGGATATTATAAAGATCGTCCCACTTCTTCTCCTTTTTTGCATTGGCGATCGCCTGCGGCACCTGCTTTGCGTAGGCATCGATCTCGGGGAGCCGCTTTACCGCCTCTTCGACGCTCACGGCAAATTTCTGGAACTCGGGGGTAAGCTTCTTGGAGGCCTTCTCGATCTCAAAGAACGCCTTCCGCATGATCACTTCGCTCTCCGCTGCCCTGGCGTAATCGTTCAGCCGCTTCAGGAGGCCGGCGATCCAGGTCTCTATCTCCTGCCTGTTCTTGAACACCTCTGCCTGCCCGGCCGTGTCATAGCCTCTCCCGCCGTCGACAGCGATGGCGCTGAGATTGTCCCAGGCAGAAGGCTCCGGGAAGTCCCTCCCGAGCTCTTCCGATACGTATGCCTTGAGCCTGTTGCGCCAGCTCGTATCGAACACCACCTTCCGGAACACGTACTCGACCGACTGCTTGGTGACGGGGATCGGGTCGCTCTTGTCGCCAAGCTGCCTGC
>Ga0116143_10002081_pt1 | contig 22574 bp, 21 predicted proteins | sample AD_UKC034_MetaG_FD_89745 | JGI IMG/M metagenome (GOLD analysis project Ga0116143, IMG submission 89745) | Active sludge microbial communities of municipal wastewater-treating anaerobic digesters from USA - AD_UKC034_MetaG | ecosystem: Engineered > Bioreactor > Anaerobic > Digestate | place: USA...
CATATAGTCCTCCCACTAACTCATCATCTTTCCAGACTTCAGCGCTGTGCGCAAAGCCCAATTCATGCAGGTTACAGTAGGCTTTTTCCACTTCATCCGTTATCCAGGTTCCTTCCTGGCCGGATCTTTTTGTTTCTTTACAATTATGAATGACTTGTTTGAAAGCTTTATTGACAGTAAAATCAAACTCGTTTCGCTTCAGTAAGGGCTTTATATTCTTACTCACCTTCAATTCACCGGGAAATAAGACAAACCGGGGATCGGGGCTCCACCAGAGAATATGCTCTCCTCCATACCAGGGGAAAATGCCGCTTTGGTAAGCGAGCAGGAGTCTTTCAACTGATAGATCGCCGCCCATAGCCAGCAGACCATCAGGTTCTGATAAATGAACTGGCGGAAAAACAAGTTCTTTATCAAGTGCAAAAATGGCCATGAATTGTTGATGGGAAATTAACCGGCGATCACTTCAATAGTAGCATTGATCCCTCTTTCGGTGATAGCATCACATTGTGGTTTCAGGTCATCATATGTCCCGTTCTTTACAGCATACTTTCCCCTGAAGTGTATAATATAAGAGCATTGTTCAGCCTGCTCATGTGAGTGTCCGCAAACATGCATCAATGTCTCGATCACCCATTCAAACGTATTGACCTCATCATTCCAGACAACCAGGTGACAGGGATCTTCTGTCATGGTCAGCACATCTGTTTCTTGCTGGCTGTCAGTTTGTATATCATTCTTTGTATTCAGCATTGGTACAAAAGTAAAAATTATTGCGGGATATTAATAATAGCCTGCCTGTAGTAAGTTTTTGTAATTTTAATTCAAATCAAGAATATGGAAAGAGTAATCGGGCTGGGCGGCCCGTTCATAAAAGTCAACAACCCGAAAGAACTGGCACTCTGGTATGAAAAACACCTGGGTATATCCTTTGGAGGGAGCACTTATACAGTCTGGCCCTTCTCAAATAAAGACGGTTCTAAAAAGGAAGGATACAATGTGTTCTCTTTTTTCACAAAAGATGCTAACTATTTTGCACCAAGTGATAAACCAGTTATGATCAATTTTATTGTAAAAGACCTTTTCGCATTGCTTGCTGTCTTAAAAGAGGAAGGGGTCACAATTGTTGGAGAACCGATGGATGAAGAATATGGGAAATTTGGCTGGATACTGGATCCGGAAGGGAATAAAATTGAGTTGTGGGAGCCTCCGCATAGTTGAAAAAAAATTTGGCTAAAAAGCTCACATCCTTATCTTTGCACTCCCAATAAAAAAGGGAGTTTAGCTCAGCTGGTTCAGAGCATCTGCCTTACAAGCAGAGGGTCGGCGGTTCGATCCCGTCAACTCCCACAAGTCCCGTCTTGTTTGAAACGAGAGCGGGATTTTTCATTTATGGCAACCACTTATTGCGATTTTGTTCAGCATGCCGGTAAGGAGACTGTGCACCGTTATTATCATGATAACGAATATGGTTTCCCAATTGATGATGATAACCTTCTTTTTGCAAGGCTGGTGCTGGAAATAAACCAGGCTGGTTTGAGCTGGGAGACGATTCTGAAGAAGAAAGAAAATTTCTTTAAGGCCTTTGATGATTTTAACATTGATAAAGTAGCCCGTTACACGGATAAGAAAAAAGAAAAGCTGATGCAGGATGCCGGTATTATCCGAAACCGGCTCAAGATTGAAGCCGCTGTGCATAATGCAAAAGCCATAAAACTTATACAAAAGGAAGAAGGATCATTCAAAAAATGGCTGGATAAACATCATCCCAAGACCAAAGAAGAGTGGGTAAAATTATTTAAAACAACATTTCGTTTCACCGGAGGAGAAATTGTAAATGAATTTTTGATGAGTACAGGTTACCTGCCCGGTGCACATATTGCCAATTGCCCGGTTTATAAGAAAGTCATGAAGCATAAACCTAAATGGGCAGCTAAAAAATAATTTAGTTGGGATTTACTTCCGGCAGCCTGTAATGCTGGCCATCAAGTACAAACAATTCATCGATCTCGAAAGTCCAGAATTTAAAGAGGGGAGATTTTTGCAATAAGGTTTCCACTTCTTTTTTATCTTCTGCATTCAGTGTTATCCACGACCGTTGCGTCTCCATGCTAACTGCATAATGGTCAATGGTTCCATTATTAATAAGAAAGTTGATATAAGTGCGGTGAGGTGGCACCAGGTCCATGAACTCATCACTTATTTCGAATTTTATGGTGACCTGGTATTTCTGCATACACTAAATGACAGTTTAAAGCTAGGAAAGTTGCTTTGGTGAAAAAAAGAATGTTGAAAACTCTTAATTTTATCACTTCTGGAACGTTAGCTCAGTTGGTTCAGAGCACTACTTTGACAGAGTAGGGGTCACTGGTTCGAGTCCAGTACGTTCCACCTTTTTATAACAGTAGTCTTCGGTTTGGCCCGATTCATATGGTACCTCTAAATTCCATCACTTTGATATAACGGTAGATGCATGTTTGGCTAAATGTTATCGGAACTATCAAGCTCAACTTCGCTTTCTATTATTGATAACTCTCACACCATTTAATGACCAGCTTCATTAAAAAATACCGCTAATTGCTTAAATTTTGTGCAGAATAATAAGGTATGTCTTTGCCCCGAACATGGCAACGATTCCTGAATGAGACCGGCGAGTTGAGCCGGTTTACAGGTCGATTCTTTTCACAGGGATTCAAGCCCCGTTATGAGATTTCGGAACTGCTGCGTCAGTGCTATATTATCGGTTACAAATCACTTCCACTTGTTGGGCTTACCGGTTTCATCATGGGTTTGGTATTGACAATGCAGTTACGCCCCTCACTGATCAGCTATGGTGCGGAAAGCCAGTTACCGGCCATGGTAAGTATTGCAGTTGTACGGGAAATAGGGCCTGTTATCACAGCTCTGATCTTTGCCGGAAAAATCGGAAGCAGCATTGGCGCAGAGTTAGGCAGCATGAGGGTGACTGAGCAAATTGATGCAATGGAAGTGAGCGGTACCAATCCCTTTAAATTCCTCGTTGTAACCAGGGTACTGGCAGCCACCCTTATGTTGCCGGTGCTGGTTTTATTAAGTGATGCCATTTCTCTTTATGGCTCTTATTTAGGGGTAAATATAAAGGGGGTAACAAGTCTGGATTTGTTCTTTAAACAGGTTTTTGATGCTTTGTCGTTTGATGATTTTATTCCGGCGTTTATAAAAACTTATTTTTTCGGATTTGCTGTAGGTATTGTTGGATGCTTTAAAGGATTTAATTCCAAGAAAGGCACAGAAGGTGTTGGCCGCTCCGCAAATTCGGCGGTGGTAGTAAGTTCTGTTTTGATTTTTATCCTGGATCTGCTGGCCGTTCAAATTACTGACCTATTTGGACTTAACTAAGCTAATGGGAAAAGTACAGACCATAGAAAACATGTCGATTAAGAAAATGCCTGTTGAAAAAGTACTGGTGATAGAAAAGCTCTGTAAATCATTCGGGGATAATCATGTGTTGGTGGATTTTGATCTGGAATTAAATAAAGGAGAAAATGTGGCGGTGTTGGGAAAATCGGGTTCAGGTAAATCAGTACTTATTAAATGTATCATCGGGTTACTTACACCAGACCGTGGCAGAATAAATGTTTTGGGGCAGAATATTGATGAAATGAATATCCGGGAACTGGATGAAATACGAACAAAGGTTGGCTTCCTGTTTCAAAGTAATGCCCTTTATGATTCGATGACTGTAAGGGAAAATCTTGAATTCCCTCTCAGAAGGCACTGGATAAAGATTACAGTTGCTGAAACTGAAAGAAAAGTTATAGAGGTCCTTAATAATGTTGGTTTGTTGCACACAGTTGATATGATGCCGGCAGAATTGTCTGGCGGAATGCGCAAAAGAATTGCTTTGGCAAGAACGCTAATTCTTGATCCGGAAATTATTTTATATGATGAACCGACAACAGGCCTTGATCCTATTACTGCGAAAGGCATCAGTAATCTTATTAAGGAAATGGGAGAGAAATACAATACATCAGCCCTCATAATTTCACATGACATGAATTGCATCAGAGCAACTTCAGACAAAATTGTTATGTTGATTGATGGCCGATGTTATACAACAGGCACCTATGAAGAACTAAAAGAAAACAAAGATCCTAAAGTCAAACAATTCTTTGAATAATGGCAAAGAAAACAATCAATAATGTCAAGTTAGGAATATTTGCGCTGGTGGGATTACTGGTCATGATATTTTCGTTATACATGATTGGCAAGGATACCAATATGTTTGGAAGCAATTACACCCTTCGGGTGCGATTTGATAATGTTCATGGACTTACCTCAGGCAATAATATACGATATGCAGGAATACAGGTGGGTACCGTAAAAAAGGTAAAAATATTGAACGACACCCTTATCGAAGTTTCAATGCTGATCGATACCAAAATGAAAAATTATATCCACATGAGCGATATTGTGAGTATGAGTACAGATGGATTAATGGGCAACAGGATTCTGAATATTGCACCTGCGAAAGATGGCTCACCACTGGCTCAGGACGGAGACCTGTTGGTAACTAAAAAAAGTACCAGTACAGACGACATGCTGGAGACATTGGATAAAACGAACAGGAATATTAAAGATGTTTCAGAAGAGCTTAAAATGACTTTTCTCCGGATCAATAGCAGTTCAGCACTCTGGAAACTTTTAAGCGATGAAACATTGCCCAACAACCTGAGAGCTTCTGCTGTAAGCATCAGGCATGCCGCAGTCAATGCTGATAAAATGGTAGCAGATATTCATGAAATAATTAATGATGTTAAAGCTGGAAAAGGTTCGTTGGGAGCAATACTTACAGATACGACTATTGCTTATAATCTGAACGAAGCAGTAGTCAGGATTCAGCAGGTTGGTGACCATGCTGATGAACTGGCTAAACAACTCACAAGGATTGCAGAGACCATTAAACAAGATGTAAATACGGGCAAAGGGCCTGCACATGCTATTTTGAAAGACTCTTCGATTGTAATAAACCTGAACAACAGCCTGTCTAATATTGAAAAAGGTACAGCTTCATTTAACCAGGTAATGGAGGCATTAAAGCATAATTTCTTGTTACGTGGCTATTTCAGAAAGCTGGAGAAGAAGCAAAAAGAAGAGCAACAAAAAGCCGGCTATTGAATGGTGGATCAGATTTCCCAATCCACTATTTCATTCACCCATTCTTTCCTGTAAGGAGTGGTGATGCGGATATAATTATCGGTGTATCCTTCCATCATACCTGTCTTATCATGCCCTTCAAATAATACTTTGCGGGTTTGCCCTGCATGCTGCTCAGTAAAGTACTGCATTTTCATATAAGAAAGATTGCGCAGGGTTTTATTCCTTTCATTCCGGATATGCGTGGGTACGACTGGTTTTATACTTAATGCATGGGTATTATCTCTTTCTGAATACGTAAACACATGCAGGTACGAAACATCTAACGAATGTAAAAATTCAAAAGTTTCCCTGAAATCTTCTTCAGTTTCCCCGGGGAAGCCAACAATTACATCCACTCCAACAGCGCAATGTGGCATTAATGTTTTTATCAGCGCTACTCTCTCAGCATATAATTCTCTTTTATACCGGCGGCGCATGGCTCCTAGGATCTTATTACTTCCGCTTTGCAGTGGTATATGAAAATGCGGCATGAACTTGTCGCTGTTAGCCACAAATTCAATGATCTCATTAGTTAACAGATTTGGTTCTATAGAGGAGATGCGGTAACGCTGTATACCTTTTACTTGCTCAAGCTCTTTTACCAGTTCAAAAAAATTTTCTTCTCTTCCGGTCATACTTGCCGAGGCACCGGCTCCATCGGGTTCTTTACCAAAGTCGCCCAAATTCACACCAGTCAGCACAATTTCTTTTACCCCGCCGGAAGCTAATTGCTCCGCATTTTTTACCACATTACTAATGCTGTCACTTCGGCTTTTGCCCCTCGCCATTGGAATAGTACAAAAGGAACAGGTATAATCACAGCCATCCTGTACTTTCAAAAAAGTCCTTGTGCGATCATTCACTGACCAGGAAGAATGGAAGCCGGATACTTCTTCGATATCACAACTGCATATTTTAGCAGAATCACCTTTGGCCAGTTCACGGATATGCCGGGCAATATTGAATTTTTCTGCGGCGCCAAGTACTAAATGCACTCCGGGTATAGCAGAAATTTCTTTGGGTTTCAACTGAGCATAACATCCGGTGATGACCACAAAACTTTCCGGAGCTTTTCGTTGTATCCGGCGAACCAGTTGCCGGCATTCTTTATCGGCATTATCAGTTACCGAACAGGTATTGATAACGTACACATCAGCCAGGTCGTCAAACTCTTTTTTTTCAAAACCTTCCTGTTCCAGCATACGGGAAAGGGAAGATGTTTCAGAGAAATTGAGCTTGCAGCCGAGAGTATGAAACGCCACTGTTCTTGATTCTGCCATAGAGGCCGCAAAGATAATGAGAACCACGATTTTTTGGATTATAAAGGATTGTGAGGAGACAGAAGCATGTCTCTCATGGATTTACATTTAATTTGTAGAAATTATTTACGGTGTACAAGAAATGGATGCCTTATGTTCTGATGCTGCTGATGGTGATTGCAATCATTGTAATAAAGCAATGCAGCAACAACACTGAACCCTCACCGAAACCAAAAGTTACCAATACTGATAAGCCAAAAGACCCGGCAAGCAACCCTACTGACAGGGATAAAGGTTTTGACCGGCGGACTTCTTATCTCGATTACAGTAACCATGCAAAATGCCGGATGCAATGCCGGAAGATTTCGAAAGCCGAAGTGGAAGAGATCATGCAGGAGGGGAAGATCAATTACAATAAAAGTGACCTCCAAAATGCCCGTTGTCCCCGTTATGCAGTTGAGGGAGTTACAAAGGATGACCAGCGGGTACGTATAGTTTTTGCCCAATGCAATGACAAAACGGTGGTAGTAACGGTAATTGATCTTGAAACAGATTTTAAATGTGATTGCCCGGGTGATGACGATAAATACAAAAACCGCAACTGATGAAGGGACTGCTTACACCACTGAAATGGCTATATAGTATTTATGCTGCGGTCACCTTTATCGCTGTTATGTTTGTCATTTTCCCTTTTGCTATCATCAGCAGTTTCTTTGGCAGGATAAAAGGTGGCAATATGGTGATGAGGCTTTGTATGTTGTGGGCTGATCTATGGTTTTTTCTGGTTTTTATCTGGCATAAAAAAATTTATGAAGCGCCACATGACAAATCAAAATCGTACATCTTTGTCAGTAATCATATTTCTTACCTGGATGCAGCTATTATTCCAAAAGCTTACCGGCAGCCAATAAGACCGCTGGGAAAAGTGGAAATGAGTAAAGTGCCGGTTTTTGGATTCATTTATCGTAATGCCATCGTAACAGTTGACCGCAGCAGTGCTGCTAACAGGGCCAATAGTGTACGGATATTAAAATCACTCATCAATAAAGGTATTTCTGTACTGGTTTTTCCTGAAGGCACTTTTAATATGACAACACAACCGCTAAAAGATTTCTATGACGGAGCTTTCCGGGTGGCGATAGAAACACAGACACCGGTTAAACCGGTTTTATTCCTCGATGCTTACCGGAGAATGCCGTATGAGAGTTTGCTTTCAATGACACCTGGCCGGAGCCGGATTGTTTACCTCGATGAAATCCAGGTAACGGGTTATACACTTTCAGATGTTACCTTATTAAAGGATGAAGTGTTTGCACTGATGGAAAGAAAGCTGGTTGAGTATGGTGCTGCCTGGCGAAGGGAGTAGTATCCTTTTTTCAGCTAAATTGAGCCTCCAAATTCATTTATTTGTTTGCAGAAATCATCATACCCGCCGCTTTACCCAAAAATTACACCTGGTCAGTTCCTGAACATTTACTGGAGTTGGTCAAAGTAGGTTGCCGGGTGGAAGTGAACCTTGGCAAGAGTAAAAAATATGCCGGTGTTATAAAACGGTTACATCAGGAAAGGCCTGAATTCTTCGAGACAAAAGATATCCTGAATGTATTGGATGCGGAGCCAGTTGTATTTGAAGAACAATTGAAACTCTGGGAATGGATAGCCTCATACTATATGTGCAGTGAAGGAGAAGTGATGGCTGCTGCTTTACCAGCGCATTTCAAATTGTCAAGTGAAACGATACTGGTTTACAATGAGGAATATGGGGACGATTTTTCGGCCCTTGATCATGATGAATATATTATTGGCGAAGCTTTGCTGATAAAAAAAGAGCTAACCCTTTCCGAAGTACAGGAATTACTGGATTCTCACAATGTATATCCTGTTATCAACCGCATGATTCAAAAAAAAGTTTGTTATGTGTGGGAGGCATTAAAACAAACGTATTCGCCTAAAAAGGAGACTTATGTTGTCCTTAATAAGCCTTATGATGAAGATGAGCAACTTGAGAAGCTGCTGAACGAGGATAAAAAATTACAAAGAGCCGAAAAGCAGATGGAGCTTTTACTTAGTTATCTCCATTTTATGCGAACAGACGGGGAGGTAATTAAAGCAGAATTGTTGAAAAAATCCGGCGCTTCAGATTCGCAATTGAAAGGGCTGATTGAAAAAAAAATTCTCAGGCTCGAAAAAAGAAATATCGATAGGATAAAATATTTGCCGAAAAATGTGACCATCGATTTTGAGCTGACCGGAATACAGCAAAATGCTTTTGAACAGGTAAAAGAACAACTGCAAACAAAGGCTGTCTGCCTGTTCCATGGTGTTACATCAAGCGGCAAAACGAATATTTATATCAGGCTGATTGAAGAATTCATCAAACAGGGAAAACAGGTATTGTACATGCTGCCTGAAATTGCATTAACCTCACAGGTAATCCGCCGGCTGCAAAAACATTTTGGAGGTTATATCGGTATCTATCATTCTAAATTTTCGCAGAATGAAAGGGTAGAAATATGGAATAAGGTAAAGAATGGCGAACTGAGGGTGATACTCGGTGCAAGATCATCTGTTTTTTTACCCTATCAGAATTTAGGTTTGATAATCTGTGATGAAGAACATGATTCATCTTTTAAGCAACAGGAGCCGGCGCCAAGATATAACGGGAGAGATGCGGCGATATATTTTGCTTCGCTGTTTGGGGCAAAGACTTTACTCGGCAGCGGTACGCCGTCTATTGAGAGCTATTATAATGCTACAACCGGTAAGTATGGCCTGGTGGAACTGTTGCAGCGTTTCGGTGACCTTAAATTACCTGCAATCCAGTTTGTGGATACAAGAAGTATTATTCAGAAAGACAAATCAAAGATCATATTATCTCCCGCATTGATTGAAGCTGTGAAGGAAGTGATAGATAGAGGGAAACAGGTAATACTCTTTCAAAATCGCCGGGGCTATGCACCGTACCAGGTGTGTAGTGTTTGTGGCTGGATACCCCAGTGTAAGTATTGTGATGTGTCATTAACCTATCACAAACTCAGTAACAAATTGGTCTGCCACTATTGTGGTACCACATATCCGCCGGTGCATACCTGTGCGGCTTGTGGCAGTGATAAATTTGTACAGCGGAATTTTGGTACGGAAAAGATTGAAGAACAATTACAGGAAATTTTTCCCGAAGCCAAAGTCGCAAGAATGGATATTGATACTGTGAAGGGGAAAAATGCCCATGATCTGCTGATACAGCAGTTTGAACAGAAAAGAATTGATATACTTGTCGGCACCCAGATGGTGGTAAAAGGACTGGACTTTGACAATGTGGACCTGGTGGGTATATTAGATGCAGACGGGCTGTTGCATTTTGCAGATTTCAGGGTACATGAAAGAGCCTTTCAACTGATGGAACAGGTGAGTGGCCGTGCAGGACGGAAAGAAGAAACAGGAAAGGTGCTGGTACAAACATCGCAGCCGCAGCATCCATTGCTGCAGATTGTGCAGCAGCATGATTATAAGATGATGTTTACAGAAGAACTGAAGAAACGAAAGGAGTTTGCTTACCCGCCTTTTTCCCGTATCATTCACATCACTTTCAAGCATAAGATAAAAGAGGTGGTGGAGAGGGCCGCCGTTCATTATACCAATACACTGAGAAATAAATATGGCAATTATATTGTTGGTCCTGCAGAGCCGGTTATTGGTCGTATAAGAAACCAGTACCTAATGGAACTGTTGTTGAAACTACCCCGTGATGGTAAAACTATTATTCAATGTAAAAAAGACCTGCTTGAACAAATTGCCATCCTGCACCAGGATAAAAGTTTCCGGAGTGTGACGGTGGTGGCAGATGTGGATGCAGTGTAGAGAGATTAAAGATGATTGAAAGTGGTGAGTGGGATGTCTTTTTTATTCGTACTTTACTTTCATGATAGGTATTATTGTCCAACTGGCTATCTCATGGCTGGCGGTATGGTTATTTGAAAAGGGTAATTTGAATTGCCTTGGATTATTGCCTTCCAAAAAAAGATTGACCGACTTTGGTTTGTTCTTCATTATCACTGCAGCTTGTTCCAGTCTCGTTTTTTTGTTTCAAATGTGGATTGCCAAACAAAGCTGGCAGCTAAACCCTGGCATCAGTTTCTTACTTATCCTGAAAGGGATTTGGTTTGTTGTCAAGGCAGTTTTATTTGAAGAGTTGATATTCAGGGGGGTGCTATTGTATATATTAATAAAGAAAATAGGGGCAATAAAGGCAATTATAATTTCATCTGTAGCTTTTGGTATCTACCACTGGTTTTCTCATGAACTCTGGGGCAACTCCGTTCAAATGGCAATTGAGTTTTTTACTTCAGGTGCTATGGGAATGGTACTGGCTTATGGTTATGCCAGAACAAATTCTTTGTATGTGCCTATAGCTATTCATTTTGGCTGGAATATTATCCAGATGGTTGTCTTTTCCGGTAATACGATCGGTGAGCAAGTTTTTATCGAAGTATTGCCACGGCCTGTTGTTACGGTTTCTTATTTCAGCTTTATTGTCATGCTCTTTGTACCATTACTAAGCTGTCTTGTGATTAATGGCTGGATGCTCAAGAGATATAAAAAAGTTGAACTTCCTGATGCAGAGAAATGATACTTATTTGGAAGATGAGTATAAACAGCTTACTTTACTTCCAGTGCCACTGTTCCGAAGTTTTCCATGTCTTTTTTCTTTGTAGTCTTTCTCTTAACGGTTAAAAGAATACGGCCAGGCTTATCAACGATAATGGTGTATTTTTCTCCTTGATTGTGTGAGATAGATCCATTAGAGAGTGTTATCTCCAGGTCTTCGGGCTTAATGCCCAGGCGATCAACAGTGATTTCAATGTCGTTTGGTTTGCCAGCAGTAAGAGTATAAGTAGATAGTTCAATGTCGGAGACAACCATGAATGTAACAGGCTGTTTACGATAAGCTTTTACTGTTGAGCCATTATTAATAGCTGGTAACCATTTGGGGCCTTTGAAAATAACTTTCACCACCTCCTCCTCCATGCCGAAGCCATGTTTTGTCAGGGCTTTTACATCACTTATATTTCCCTCTTTATCAACGACAAATTGTACAATAACCGTATATGTACCGGGTGGTGCAAAATTTTCCGAAGGTATAGCAGCGTTTACATTTCTTTCCAGGAATTTTCTCCAGGCAGATGATCCTCCGGAAAGGAGGATTCTATTTCTACCTTTTCAAAAATAATATGATCAGTATTGCCAGAAGCTGTCAGCTTTGCGTCAATGATCTTAACATCTTTCAATTGAAATTCAATGACTCCAGCTTTGCCTCTTTCCCCGTATTTATCGGTCGCATGTTTATCTTTCAGCACATTCATGCTTTGAATAATATCAGGCGAAAAAAGTGTATTTACATCTTTCTTTAACTCACGGATTGTTCCGGCCGGAATTCCGTTAACAACAATAAGAATGTTCGAATCGACTGGATTAGCCGACGAAGGGTGGATTGGTTTTGTTGTATCCTGCAGCTGTTTACTGTTTTGAGTAAAACTAAAAGTACTAACAAGTAAACCAGTGCATATCAAATATATTTTCATAATTGCATTATACGGTTTAAAATTACCATAGTAACCTTAATGTTGAGGAGTTAATTGGTCTGTTTATTATTCTTTATAACATTTATCATCATCTCAGCCACTTTCCTTGCATGTATTGGTCTGTATTTTTTTGGGATCAGAAAAGAAAACACTGGCATTACCCATTGCGCTATCTTTTCGCTTAATCGGAATTCTTTTCTGTCACCTGTCAGTAAAGAAGGCCGCATAATATGCACATGTTTTAGCCCGACGGACCTTACGGCATCTTCAATTTCTCCTTTCAGTTTCAGGTAAAAATTTTTACTCTTACTGCTGGCTCCTACAGACGAGACAAATACAAAAGTTTCGCAGCCGTTCAGTTTGCTGAACCGGGCAGCATTTACGGTTATATCATAATCTATCTTTCTGTAAGCTTCTTTATCACCTTTTACTTTTTTCTGCGTGGTGCCAATGCTGCAAAATACCACGTCGCATCCTTCCAGGGCCAGCCGGAAGCTTTCTGCATCTGTAAAATCCACCAGTTTTTTCTCCAGTTTGGGATGATCAGCCACAAAGGGCCGTCTTACCAATACTCTTACAGAATCAAAATGATCATCTTTCAACAGCAACTCCAGCAGGTAACCGCCTATCAATCCCGTAGCGCCGATAACTGTTGCTCTCATACTAGGATTATTTATTTAAATAAGCGTTAGGAATATTTTTCGGCGTATAGCCAATATTGTAAGTGTACTTCAATAAAAGAGCTACCGTTTCTGCTACCGCTTTTTCATCCCGGTGCATTTGGGGCAATAAACCCATCATAGCATAGCTGACAGGGTTGACAGCAGGAATCAGTGTTTCCCATTCATAGCCCTTGCCCCATATAAGACCGGGGACAGTTATCGTAGTATCTGCGTGGTTTGCCAAAAGAAAATGCAGCATGTCAATGGATTGGTTGCTGTTCTGATTGACTGTATGAAAGATAGCAGTCTGGCTGCCAAATCCATTTTCATCATATCCTGCTCTCCGGTTAATATCCAGGCCATGCTTTAGAAGTGTGGCGGCGCATGCCACATGATTAAATTCAGCGCAGATATGGAGCAGGCTGACCTTGTACATTGCTGTATAAGCACAACGAAGAGTGTATTCCTTCGTAACAGATCCGGGGGATACTGTAAGCAGGTGGTTGAGTTGTTCAGCATCGTTTAACAATACAGCAAGCAATATTTTATCCTCAAAGTTGAGTCCTGCATCAACAAATGCCTTCACGCAATCACTGAAGCGGGGGCTGCGGGTATATTCACTGGTCAGCTCATAGATCAGTGGTTCATTTCTGTATATATCATTTGGATCAGCACCATTGATAAAACATTCCCTGATGCCTTCTGCATCATGCAATTCAATATAATAAATCAACTCTTTCAGTTGTTTATCCATACTGCGGATTTTTCGTCGCTGATTTAGTTTGCACCGGCAACAGGATATTCATACACATAATAACTCCATGGCGGCAAGCTTCTTCTTTTCTCGCTTAATTGTTCATTCACACCGGTAAAGATGTTGTAAGCCACACTCTGCAAACTTTTATCAGTGATTTTTATATCCTGTTCTTTTTTTGTCAGATTCAGAATCACAAGTATTTTATGATTTCCTTTTTCTCTTACATATGCATAAACAGTTGTGTCATTGCCAATGGTTACTTTTCTGAAGGATGCATCAGCAGCAAGAGCTGGATTCTTTTTACGAAGATCCTGCAGGCTCTTATAAAATTTGGCCCTTTCAAATTTCCCAAATACGATGGGGTCTTTCTCAAAGAATTTCAAAGGACGCAGTAATGGTTCTTCCTGTCCGCTGTATACAAGGGGAACAGTTCCGCCCATAGTTTGGCTGAATACCGCAAATGGAGCATGAACAATTCCGGGAAAAGTGCCATAGTCTGATTTGTTCCAGCTGTTCTCATCATGATTACTGGTAAAATACATAGGGATGGCCTCTTTTGGGTAAACAGTATCATATTTTGCTTTCACACTGTCGAGTGCAAATGCAGGTCTTTCGCCTGCTGCCACTTTCACCATCATATGAAACATTTCCCAGGGATAATAGGCATCAAAGCCGCTGGTCATTAAATAGGGTTTATCTCCTTCGGCTAAAAAGAACATATCATTTTTTACTGCTTTCAGTTGAGGAATACATTTTTTCCAGAATTCACCCGGTACATTCCAGGCTACGTCCACCCGGTAGCCATCAATGCCCGTATTGGTTACCCAGTATTTCATTGCGGCAATCATGCTATCCTGCATCTCGTTGTTTTTAAAATCCAGTATCCGGGTATCGGTCCAGTCGAACATAGTGGCAGCTTTACCAGTGCTGTCTTTTACAAAAAAGTCAGGGTGAGTGGTTAGCCAGGGGTGATCGGCGCCGGTATGGTTGGGCACCCAATCGATCAAAACCTTCATTCCTTTTTCGTGAATGGTATTGACGAGCTTTTTCCAGTCATCCACCGTGCCATATTCCGGATTAATGGCTGTATAGTCAGCTACAGCATAATAACTGCCCAGTGTGCCTTTACGGTCCACTTTGCTGATAGGATTGATTGGCATGAACCATACGGTTTGTACGCCCATGTTTTTTAGCCGGTCGAGGTGTTGGGCAAAGGCATTAAATGTTCCTTCAGGAGTATATTGGCGGATATTTACTTCATAAATGTTGCCCTGCATGATCCATTCAGGATGTGCGGCAACAGGAGTTTCTGTAGTAGTCTCTGTTTTCGGGGCTTTACTTTTGCAGGAAATAATGAATACAGGGACTAACAGCAATAAAAAGACCTTTTTCATATTTTTTGATTTAAGGCGAAAGACAATCTATAAACGGTCATGAAGTTAGTTCATCTGTTTATAACGAAAAAAACAGGACTTTTGCAGTATGCTGTTACAAGAGAATATTTCACTGAGGCCGTATAACACCTTCGGGATAGATGCAAAGGCAAGATATTTCGCAACATTTGCTGACACTGATGAACTTGAGGAAACTTTAAATCTCAAAGCTCAAATACCAAAACTCATCCTGGGTGGTGGCAGCAATATATTGTTTACTAAAAACTTTGATGGACTTATTTTGAAGAATGAAATCAAAGGAATTACTGAATTGCATGAAGACAGTGAGTATGTATATGTGAAAGCCGGGGCAGGGGAGAACTGGCACCAGTTTGTATTGCATTGCATTGAAAGAAACTGGGCAGGAGTAGAGAATCTGTCGCTGATACCGGGTAATGTTGGGGCTTCACCCATGCAGAATATCGGTGCTTATGGAGTGGAGATAGAAGATGTATTCTGGGACCTTGAAGCCTGGCATATAAAGGACCAGAAAAAAGTTACGTTTACGAAAAGCGATTGTGAATTTGGATACCGTGAAAGTGTATTTAAAGGAAAAGTAAAAGACCAGTTTGTGATTCTTAATGTCACTTACCAGCTTCGTAAAACGCCAAGGTTCAATACGAGTTATGGCGCCATTGAACAGGAACTGGAAAGAATGGGAGTGAAGACGATTTCCATCAGAGCTATTTCTGATGCGGTCATCAATATCCGTTCTTCTAAATTACCCAACCCAAAAGAGATTGGTAATGCCGGAAGTTTCTTTAAGAATCCAACAATAAGCGCTGCTTTGTTTGAAAATCTGAAAGGGGCATTTGAAAATATTGTTGGCTATCATAATGCGGACGGAACAGTAAAGCTGGCTGCCGGATGGTTGATTGAACAGTGCGGATGGAAAGGCTACCGTAAAGGTGACGCAGGCTGTCATACAAAGCAAGCCCTGGTGCTGGTAAACTATGGCCATGCTGATGGCAATGAGATATACAATCTCAGCGAGGAGATTTTGCAAAGTGTGAAAGAGAAGTTTGGCGTTATACTGGAACGGGAAGTAAATATTATCTGATTTAATCCCTACTTATTAATTAACCAGTTACTTACTCAGGCTTCTTCGTCAAACTCAAAATCTTTCTCATTAAAATCCATCATACTTCCTACCAGGTCTTTAAACTCAACTTTGCTTTCAAACATTTTCTTACTGATCAGTGAGTAGGAGGCAAGGCCGTGCAATACAAATTCCATTAACAAAGCAGCTTGCTCATCATTTACACCCGGGAAATACTTTTTTACCAGGGAGTGAAGACCATCTACTTTATAAAGCAATAATAATTTGTCTTTATCTGAAGTATTGAAAGAGATGTTCAGGTTATTGCCTTTATCGAACCAACCGGTGATGGGACGATAGGGATTATCATCTTTCTGTTCTTCCTGCGATGGCTTGCCGGTATTGCGTCTTTTCTTTAATTGCTCCGGGTTGGGAAAATATTGAATGAACTGGGACCGGATCGCTTTATCTACCAGGTTCATTGCCACCTGGTAGGGACCTTCCTGTTCACCTTCATATACCAGTTCTACCTTACCGGTGATAGAAGGAATGATACCCGCCAGGTCACTTATCCAGACCTGAGTCTGCTTTTCATTGTTGATAATAGCTCTTCGTTCCGCCGCACTTACGGCGTTTTCAAAAGCAGAGATAGTAAGCCTTGCACTAACGCCGCTTTTTTTGTCAACAAACTCGCTGCTTCTTGCTTCAAAAGCCACTTGCTCTATAAGCCGCTTGATCAAATCACTCACTTTTACTTTAGCCTTTTGTTCGTTACTTACTTCAGCTTCCAGTTCGGTTATTTCGAGAGCATTTTCCAATGACTTGGGATAGTGGGTTAGTATCTGGCTTTCGATACGGTCTTTCAACGGAGTGACAATGGAGCCCCGGTTGGTATAATCTTCGGGATTGGCCGTAAATACAAAGAGGATATCCAATGGCAAACGTAGCTTAAAACCTCTTATCTGTACATCCCCCTCTTCTAAAATGTTAAACAAGGCAACCTGTATCCGGGCTTGTAAATCAGGTAGTTCGTTGATTACAAATATTCCCCTGTTGCTTCTTGGAATGATGCCATAATGTATAACCCTGTCGTCTGCAAAACTCAGTTTCAGGTTGGCTGCTTTAATAGGGTCAACATCACCTATCAGGTCGGCCACACTTACATCGGGAGTAGCGAGTTTTTCTCCATATCGTTCACTACGGTGTATCCAATGTATGGCAGTTTCATCGCCATGGGTAGCGATCTCTTCCTGGGCAAATTTCGAGATGGGGTTGAGCGGATCATCGTTGATATCGCTTCCGGCAATACTGGGAATATATTCATCCAGTAGTTCCGTCATCTGTCGTGCCATTCTTGTCTTGGCCTGTCCTCTCAATCCGAGAAAAAGGATATTGTGTTTGCTAAGCAATGCTCTTTCTACATCGGGTATCACCGTATCTTCATAACCCACGATGCCAGAAAAGGTCGGTTCATTATTCTTCAGTTTTGCAATCAGGTTCTGTCTTATTTCTTCTTTAATGCTTTTAGGCTGATAGCCGGATGCTTTCAGTTCACCGAGTGTTTTTATTGTCTGAACCATGATTTGGGTGGATTTAATGATTTCCATGAGCAACTGAAGGTTTAAATTTTTGATTTTCCAGTCTCTTGAACTCTAGACTAATATTTCCGAAGTTTATTAATAAGCCGACCTGCACATTATAGGCTTCAAGATAGTTTTTAGCTTGTGCGAGATGGACTTTTTCAAGTTGTATGATAGCCTTTAGCTCAACCATAATTTTTTCTTCAACAAAGAAGTCGACTCTTCTTTCACCAATATTTCTTCCTTTGTAATGGATCGGCATACTTAGTTCCCTGGTAAACCGAAGGCCTGCTTCTTCCATCTCTAATTCAAGAGCCCTTTGATAAATTACTTCCTGAAAACCATTACCAAGTACTGCATGAACCCTCATTGCTGAACCAATGATTTTTTCAGTAATTTCTTTATACTTATAATCTGCCATAATTTGCTAATCTTATTAATCTCTCCAAATCATGGTTCTGACTAATAAACTGTTTTCCTTCTTCCACTTTCAAAATCCTTAAATATAAATGCTCCTAACTTATCCAATGATGCAAAAAATGCTTTGCCGTGATTCATTTCGGTGAACTCCTGTACAAACCGTTGCAGGTAGGGATCGGTTGCGATCATAAAAGTAGTGATGGGTATTTTCAATTTTTTACATTGCGCAGCCAGGTTCAAACAACGGTTTATCACTTTTCTGTCCAGCCCAAAACTGTTTTTATAATAGCGTTTGCCGATTTTTAAACAGGTAGGCTTTCCATCAGTGATCATGAATATCTGCTTATTCGGGTTCTTTCTCCTTCTTAAAATATCCATTGCCAATTCCAGCCCGGCCACTGTGTTGGTGTGGTAAGGACCGACTTGCAAATAGGGAAGATCTTTTACTTCAATTGGCCAGGCATCATTGCCAAATACCACAATGTCCAGTGTATCTTTCGGGTATTTGGTTTTGATCAGCTCACTGAGTGCCATCGCCACTTTTTTGGCCGGGGTGATCCTGTCTTCTCCGTATAAGATCATAGAGTGGGAGATGTCAATCATCAGTACGGTGGATGTTTGTGCTTTGAAGTCTGTTTCCCGTATACTCAGGTCATCTTCTTTCATATGAAAGCTTTCGATACCATGATTTATCTGTGCATTGCGGATACTTTCGGTAAAATCAATTTGCTCCAGCATATCGCCAAACTGGAACTGTCTTGTTTCGGGATTCTGTTCATCGCCCTGCCCGGGTTTGAAACTGTGATGATCTCCCTGTTTTGTCTTTTTTAATTTACCAAAAATCTCTTCCAGGCTTCGCTTTCTTATCCCCTGTTCAGTTTTTGGGGTAATCTTTATTTGCCCCTGTTCATTATTCTCTGTGATATATCCTTTTTCTCTCAGTTCTTCAATAAAATCACCCATGCCATATTCATCATCAGTAAGCTGGTATTTTTTGTCCAGTTCATTCATCCATTGCATGGCTTCACTTACATCACCACTGGTGTAAGTAAGTAGTTGCATGAAGAGGTCAAGCAATTGCTCAAAGCGGCTTTTGCCATCTCTGTCGGGGTCAAATTTGGTGAAATGAAATCCTTTCATGAATAGACAATTTACGACAAATATCTTGCCGCAGGTTCAGCTTAATAACAACTTAAACCATGAGATGTTTAACAACAAAAAAACCTCCGGGTAAGGAGGTTTTTTATTAATAACAGGCCGTGATATCTATTTATTTGTATCCTTTGTGTTGTTACTGTCAGGTTTTGCAGTGGTTTGAATAGTGGTCGGTCCTTCTGTATTCGTTTTAGGCTGCGTTTGCGGAGCATACTTTGCTTCAATGTCACTTAATACTCTCAGCAATCTTTCATTGATAGGTGCCTCCGATCTTTCAAAACCACCCCAGAAATCGGGTTTATTATCCCTGATATAATTGTAATACCGTGCTTGTTGCTCAAGGTCTTTCCGTACTTCCAGCCTTATCTTTTCAGCGAGTTCTGTTTTTCCTGCTTTATAACAAGCTTCCAGGTATAAAAGTGCGGTCTGGTTATGACTATTGTAACGGCTTGTCATCGCATAAGGAAGATTAGCAGGATTGATACCGGCTTCCACTTTATCAATTAATTTTTTTGCTTCATCCTTTCGGCCGGCATCAGCCATATTCCCGGCTGCTTCACCAAAAATGCCCCGGATATTCAGGATATGTCTGCGGTTCTCTTCATCAAAATAAACACCTTTCTTATCTGCACCGCCGAATTCATATTTTGTCATCAGGTTTTGATACATAACATCGAGGTTGTTGTCCCTGATCTGTGTGCCTCCTAATCCATTCTGGCGAAGAGATTGATCTACCACCCAGTTCATTTGTGCAAATTTTGGAATAATTGGTACAAGGCGATAGGCAATGCCATCTTTTCGCAGAAACTGACCAAAGCCGAGTTCTCCAATCGGGGAGGTGAAATATATAGGACGTTTCCATTTATTCGCAGCAATGATATTCAGAATGATCAGGTCGTTCTTCATCAATGCCCGTTGCGGAAGCTCAAAACGAAATTCAGATAATATACTATCTGTTGGATTGGCGGTACCATTTTTTAATACTACATCCCTGTCAACAGGAACTGTTACTTTGGTGATAGGAAATGAGTTTAATGGTTCACCCCTGGAATTATCCATTTTTGAAGGGTCATTACTGCCCACATAATTTTTCATCATATCATACAGATCATAATAGGCTGTTTGAGAAAGGCCGGGCTTGGGGCTGTATACCACATAATTCCTGTTATTGCCCATTATTTTCTCGGCATCCCAGATGATATCTACAGAGTCAGCTTCATTTACTTTATAACGCAGCTGGTTGATATACCAGTCAATACCAAGCAAGCTATTATTGATCACACGGATATCAGGGCGAACATTCTCTACTTCCTGTGCATACCATAGCGGATAAGTGTCATTATCACCGAAAGTAAAGATGATGGCATTGGGTGCACAGCTTTCCAGGTACGCTTTTGCAATATCGGGTGCTGTTGTTTTATTACTCCTGTCATGGTCATCCCATATCTGCTGTGCCATCAGTAGCGGCACTGCAAGGCAGACGACAGTAGTGGTAAGGTTAGCTATTCTTTCATTTTGCCCTGCTGATGAAACTGCTCTTACCAGCATAGTAACTCCTGCTGTAACAGCTGCATATAATACTGTTGCAAAGATGGATGTTACCAAAGCCCCATCGCCACTGCCGGGGAAGGAACTCATAAAAGCGATTACAAATGTCAGGATACTTCCAAAAAGCAGCATGTTCTGAAAGTTGAGCTTATCTGCTTTTTCACGGGCCATTCTTACAAATGCAACCACGGCCAGTCCAATCCAGATAGCATAAACATAGAATGAACTTACATATGCATAGTCCCGTTCACGGGGCTGGTTACCAGGTTGATTCAGGTAAAGTACAACAGCAATACCTGTAAAGAAGAAAAGAAGGAAATTAACAATCCAGTCTTTCCTGTTTTTGAGGAATTGATAAACACAACCAATAATACCGAGTACAAATGGCAGCAGGTACAGCTGATTATGGGCTTTGTTATTCTTTATGCTATCGGGTAGCTGCGACTGATCTCCCAATCTTTTATTATCAACAAATGAGAAACCACTGATCCAGTTGCCATCTCTTTTATTTCCCAATCCCTGTATATCGTTTTGTTTACCGGCAAAATTCCACATAAAGTAACGCCAGTACATATGGCTCATCTGGTATGTAAAGAACCATTGAATATTATCGCCATAAGAGGGAGCCTCATATTTTCCGCTTTGCTGATCGTATCCCAGGTTCAGCCATTCTGCATAGAATTGTGCATGGTACTGGTCTTCACTGGAGTCCCAGACCCTGGGGAATATTTGTTTTACATCACTATTGAAATTGTATTCTTTTGTTCTGCCGATAGGGATATACTTGTCTTCTCCCTTTACATATTTCATTTCACTTTCCTTCAGCGGCTGATCCTGGTCCAGGTCGTCAGGTACCGAAGCTGCAAAATGAGGTCCGTAGACTAATGGAGCGCTGCCATACTGCTCACGACTAAGATAGTAGACAAGGCTGATTGGATTATCAACATTGTTCATGTCGATGGTCGGATTGGCATTGGAGCGAATGATTGCAGTGAAATACATAAAGTATCCAAGCATCATAAAGGCATAACACCAAAGAGAAAGTTTAATCACCCGTAAAGCGGCTGGTTTTAAGAAATAGCCTATAGTTATGGCAGCAGCAATTACCAGCAGTAACGGGAAGAACTTAACGCCATCGCCGGGAACTATTACAAATGGCAGCATCGAGAGAAATAGGAATAGTACAAACCATACAATCAGTTTGGTGTGAGTCACTGTTTTCTCTTTGAAGCCCAATGCCCAAAGGATTAACCCGGCCAGGGCTATAAAGTAAATTGCAAAACCAGAGAAAAAAGGCATGCCAAATGAATTCACAAAGAATACATCAAACTGCCCGGCGGCTTTCATGGAGTATTGGATAACACCTACCTGTACAATACCCGTAATCAGACAACCTACTATAAATGCCCAGAATGTACCCCAGTTAGTTACCTGGAAGCGGCGATAGTAATAAATCAGTACAATGGCAGGTATTGTTAACAGGTTCAATAAGTGTACACCAATCGAAAGTCCCATCATAAAGAATAAGAAGACGATCCATCGGTCACTTTTCAGTCTCGCATCAGGATCGTTGCCTGCATGTTCATCTGCATGTTCCCATTTCAGCATAGCCCAGAACACAAGGGCGGTAAAGAATGATGACAGCGCATATACTTCACCTTCAACAGCACTAAACCAGAATGAATCACTGAAAGTATAGGCCAATGCACCGACTGCACCTGCCGCCATAGAAGTAAATGTTTGCTGGGCGGATAATTGTTCACCAGCATTTACAAACATTTTACGGGCAAAGTGAGTGATGCTCCAGAAAAGAAATAGAATAGTGGCAGCACTGGCCAATGCACTCATAAAGTTTACAGCACTGGCAACTGTTTGTGGATTATCACCGAACAGGATAATAAAAAAACGTCCTAACAATACGAAAAGCGGGGCGCCTGGAGGGTGGGGTAATTGCACGCCTTTAG
>Ga0116143_10002083_pt1 | contig 22567 bp, 22 predicted proteins | sample AD_UKC034_MetaG_FD_89745 | JGI IMG/M metagenome (GOLD analysis project Ga0116143, IMG submission 89745) | Active sludge microbial communities of municipal wastewater-treating anaerobic digesters from USA - AD_UKC034_MetaG | ecosystem: Engineered > Bioreactor > Anaerobic > Digestate | place: USA...
AACACCTCCATGCGCTCGAGCAGCTCGAAGACCACCCCCAGGCGCAGGGCGGGGATGAACAGCGCCCGATTCGTGCCGAACAGGGCCGCGAGCTGCAGCCCCAGGCTGCCGTACTCGCCCACCCGCAGCTCCGCCCCGACCCAGGGGCCGTACTGGTCCGGGCTCTTGGCGTGCTCGAGCCCACCGTCGCGGTAGAGCATGAGCGGCGCGGGGGAGTAGAGCATCGAGCCGAACAGCAGGAAGCGCGGCCGCGCCGGCGCGGCCTCCTCGCCCGGCGCCCTGGCCGCCTTGCCCCCGCCGGCCGCCACCCGCTGCGCACCCCGGGGGCGGAGCCTCCCCTGCGCGGCGATGCGGTCCACCAGCCGCTCCAGGCCGGCCACCAGGGCGTCCTCGCCGCAGCCGCCCTTGACCAGGGCGGAGCGCAGGCTGGCCGCCTCCCCGCGGCGGTAGAGCGTCGCGGCCAGGTGGCAGCTCTTGCCCATGGGCATGATCTGCACGCCCAGGCTGTAGTCCGGGTCGAGCGCGCGCTCCACCTCGAGCTGGCAGGAGCGATCGAAGCACATGTACTGGTCCTGGGTGCGCAGGTGGGTGTGGATCTCGTCCCAGGCGAGCACGTCCACCCGGGCCGCCTCGGCCAGGCGGGCGCCCACCAGCGAGCTCAGGGCGGCCAGCTTCTCCTCGCTGAGCTCGAGCCCCCCGGGCAGGAGCTGGAACACGGCCACCCGGGCGCGGGCCCCCCCGGCCGCCGCCGCGCCCGGGAGGAGCAGCCCGGCCACAAGGCAGCCCCAGACCGTTCGTCGCAGGATCCTCCGCATGCCTCGCCTCGGTGTCCGCTGCACCGGCCCATTCTGGCCGAGTCCCACCCCGCTGACAAGCGCCGCATGCAGGGGGGCGCTCAGGGGGCCTCCTTGCGGGCGCCCAGGCTCACCGCCAGGCCGAGCAGCGCGGCCGCCGCCACCCCGAGCACCGCGAGCGCGGTGAGCGCCGCGGCCGGCGCGGTGGCGGGCAGGAGCAGGGTCAGCAGCCCGTGCGCCTCGGGCCCCAGGCCCAGGAGCGACTTCAGGTAGAACATGGCCGTCAGGCGCGGGAAGGCCCCGGGCAGGTTGGCGACCGCGCCCTCCCAGCCGAAGGCCACCACCAGGGCGGGGATCATCGGGTGGCGGAAGAGCACGCCGCACAGCCCGAACAGCCCGGTGTACACGAGCGCGGCCAGGGTCAGCACGCCGAGCACGTTCGCCAGCCGGGGCAGGCCGGCCAGCAGGCCGCCCGGGCCGAAGGCCACCGCGTACACCCCGCAGGCCAGCAGGGCCTGGCCCAGCGCCACCACCGCGGCCACCGCGCCCAGCTTGCCCGCCAGGATCACCCAGCGCTCCACCGGCCGGGCCAGCAGGAAGACGATGGTGCGGTCCTCGTGCTCGTCGCGGACCGCCGAGACGGCCAGGTAGAGCGTCAGCCCGAGCGAGAAGAACTGCAGGAAGACGTTGACCGTCATCTCCAGGAAGAAGCCCTCGCCCGAGCCGCCCCCGGTCGCCCGGGCGTAGATCGCCATCCCCAGGGGGACGAGCATGACCAGGCCGGCCCACAGCACCCGGCGCCGGCCGAGCACCTGGCGGAAGAACACCCGCCCGAGCAGCCAGCCCGCCTCCAGGGCGCCGGGCAGCCGCCGGCGCGCGAGCGCCTCGGCCAGGCCCTCGGCCGGTGGCGGGGGGGACGGCGCGGGCGCGCTCATCGCTCCTCCGGCTGGACCAGGTAGCGGAAGACCGCCTCCATGTTGTCGTCCAGCGACAGCATGGCGCGGATCCCGAACGCGCCCGAGGCGGCCAGCTCGCCGATGCGCTCGTAGCACGTGTCCGGGCTGCGCGTCTCGATCACCACCCGCGCGCCCTCCAGCTCGACCCGCACCACGTCCTCGAAGGAGAGCAGCTCCCGGCCGAGCTCCCGGGGCCGGGCCGCCTCCAGGGCGATGCGGTGCGGGTGGGCGTCGATGAGCGCGCGCACCTCCCCCACCGCGCCCTGGGCCAGCATGCGGCCGCGGCTGAGCAGCAGGATGTGGTCGGTCATGGCCTCCAGCTCGTGCAGCACGTGGCTGGAGATGAGCACGCTCACCCCGCGATCGCCGAGCCGCCGCAGCAGCTCGATCACCCGGGCGCGCTGCAGCGGGTCGAGACCCGAGAGGGGCTCGTCCAGCACGAGCGCCTCGGGGCCGTGGGCCAGGGCCTGGGCGAGCTTCAGCCGCTGGCGCATGCCGTGCGACAGCGCGCGGATGGGCCGGGCGGCCACCTCCTCGAGCTCGACCTCGGCCAGCGCCGCGCGCGCGAGCCGGGCCGCGTCCGGAGAATCGAAGCCGTGCAGCCGGGTGAGCAGCGCGACGAACTCGAGGGCGGGCATGTCCTCGTAGAAGCGGTCGTGCTCCGGGCAGTAGCCCAGCCGGGCCATCAGCCGGCGGTTGTCCCAGGGCGCCTCGCCCAGCAGGCGCACCTCGCCCTTGGAGGGCCGCAGCTGGCCGCAGAGCAGCTTCAGCAGGGTGGACTTGCCGGCGCCGTTGGGCCCCAGCAGCCCGACCACCGGCGCCTGCACGGCGAAGCCCAGGTCGTTGAGCGCCACGACCGGGCCGTACCACTTGCACAGGCCGGAGGCCTGGACGCGCGCGCTTCCCACCTCAGTACCCCCGCCAGCGCCTGAGGCGCAGGAGCACGATGCCCAGCGCGCCGAGCGTCCACAGGCCGTGGCTGCCGAGCGCCCACAGGGCGGCCACGTCCAGGTCGCGCAGGCCGAACAGCCGCTCGGCCAGGCGGGCGTGGGCGTCCGGGAAGCCCAGGGCCCCGAGGGCCTCCACGCCGCTCGCCTCGGCCAGCCCCGCGCCCAGGCCCGCGCTCAGGAAGAACACCAGCACCCACACGATGCCGGCCACCCGGCCCCGCGGGGCCAGGCTGGAGATGGCCAGCACCACCGCCCCCTCCACGGCCGCGAGCAGCGCGGTGAGCACGACGAGCGAGAGGGCCGCGCGCAGGAACACGAGCGGGCCGGTCTGCTCGCCCACCAGGGCCTGGAAGACGGCCAGCACCATGCCCGGGGCCAGCGTCACCCCGGCCACCCCCAGCGCGACCGCCAGCCACTTGCCGCCCAGGTACTGGGCGAAGCTCACCGGGCGCGAGAAGTACACCGCCAGGGCGCCGGTGCGCAGGTCCTCGGCGATGGCGTTGCGCCCCAGGTGGTAGACCACCAGCATGGCGAACAGCTGCTGCACGCCCCAGAACTGCACCCAGGTGTCGGCCGGCCCGAGCTGGACCACGCCGCCCAGGCGGCTGGTGACGATGAGCAGCACGCTGAACACCCCCAGCGGGAAGAACGAGGCCCACACCACCCGCCGGAACCACTTGTTCTTCCAGGCCTGGGCGAGCTCGTGCCAGGCCACGATCCAGAAGCGCGTGCCCACCGCCCCGCGCGGGCCGGTCCAGGGGCGGTAGCCCTGGTCGTAGATGCGCGCCTCGCCCGCGCCGGCCGCTTCCTGGCTCACGCCCCACCCCCGCGGGCGGCGCCCACCGCCTGCTGGTAGGCCATCTCCAGGCTGGCCGAGGCCGGCTCCACGCGCCTGAGCTGCAGGCCGTGGGCGCGCGCGAGCCGCCAGAGCTCCTCGGCGCCGAGGCCCTCGGGCAGCTCCGCCTCGAGATCGGCCGCGCCCGGGCGCGCCTCCACCTGGCAGCCGGCCGCCCGCAGCACCTCGGCCAGCCGCTCCCGGTCCGCCTTGACCCGCAGCCGCACGCGGCGCGCCTCGCGGCGCTGGAACTCGGCCCGCGGGCCGCTGAAGGCCACCCGGCCCCCGGCCAGCACCACCACCCGATCGCAGGTGCGCTCGATGTCCTGCAGGATGTGCGAGGACAGGAGCGCCGACAGGCCGCGCCGGTGGGACACGTCGTCGACCAGCTCCAGCATGGCGTCGCGCCCGCCCGGATCGAGCCCGGTGGTGGGCTCGTCGAGCAGCAAGAGCTCCGGCCCGTGCACCAGGGCCGCGGCCAGCTTGGCCCGCTGGCGCATGCCGGTCGAGTACCCGTCGACCTCGCGGTAGCGGGCCTCGCCCAGGCCCACGTAGTGCAGCACCTCGTGGGCCCGGCCGACCGCGTCGACGCGCCCGAGCCCGCTGAGCTGGCCGCAGTAGGCCACCAGGTCCAGGCCGCTCATGCCCGGCAGGTACACGTCGCTCTCGGGCATGTAGCCCACGCGCTGGCGCACGGCCAGCGGCTCGCGCGCGGGGTCGAGGCCCAGCACGCGCACGCGCCCGGGCTGCAGCGGGAGCTGGCCGAGCAGGCTGCGCACCAGGGTGGACTTGCCGGCCCCGTTCGGCCCGAGCAGGCCGGTGCAGCCCGGCTCCACGACCAGGCTGACCCCGTGCAGCACCGTGAGGGCGCCGTAGGCTTGCTCGAGCTGCTGGCACTCGACGAGGTTCACGGCGGGCGAGTGTACCCCGGGGGGCCACGGGCGCACAACCGGCCCCGCGGGCTCACCCCGGCGGACCGAACAGGCGGCGCAGCAGCGAGCGCACCGCGAGCCGGAGGGCCGCGGCCCGCGGCAGGCGGAGCGCCCCGGGGTCGGCCTCGAGCGCGGCGGGCACCGCCAGGGCGCGCGGCGAGACGCGCAGCTCCACCACCACCGCAGCCTCGGTGGTCAGCGCCCGCCGGAGCCCGGCCTGGAGCTCGGCGTCGGTGCGGATCACCTGGTGGGCGACCCCCAGCGCCTCGGCCAGCGAGGCGTAGCCCACGGGGGTCAGCCCCGAGACCGTCTCCCGGTCGAGCGCCCGGCCGGGCGGCCCGCCCAGCTCGGCGCGCGGCCCCTCGCAGAACACCAGCACCACCAGCGACAGCCCGCAACGGCGCGCGGTCAGCAGCTCCACGGCCGACTGCAGGAAGCCGTCCTCGCCGGCGCAGTCCACCACGCGCAGGCCGGGCCGGGCCAGCTTGACCGCCACGGCGGTCGGCACGGCGAAGCCGCTGGCGTGGAAGTCCACCGGCAGGAGCAGGGTGCGCGGGGCCTGCACCGGGTAGGCGGCCACGCCGTGGGCGGCCGGCGGCCCGGCGTCCAGGATGAGCACGTCCTCGCTGGCCATCAGCTCGCGGAGCTGGACGAACACCTTGAGCGGGTCGACCGCGTCGGGCCAGGGCGCCCGCTCGGCGAGCGCGCGCCGGGCGCCGCGCTTGCGGTCGCGGATGAGCTCGCGCATCTCCGGGTGGCGCTGCGCCTGGACGCGGTCGAGCAGGAAACGCAGCGCCGCCCTGGCCGGGGCCGCCACCCCGATCCGGCAGGCCGCGTGGCGGCCGAGCGCGGCGGGCTCGATGTCCACGTGCACCAGGTCCACGCCCTCCGCCAGCCGCAGCCCGCCGGTGGCCGCCTCGGAGAAGCGGCAGCCGACGGCGAGCAGCAGGTCGCAGCGCGCCAGCGCGTCCTGGGCGAGCGGGGTGCCGGCCGGGCCGGGGCCGAAGCCGACGGCGAGCGGGTGGATGTGGGGCACGAGCCCCAGGCCCGAGAGGCTGGTGGCCACCGGCGCGTCGAGCGCCTCGGCGAGCCGCAGCAGCTCCTCGCCCGCGGACAGGCAGCCGGCCCCGGCGTACAGCCCGACCTGGCGCGCGCGGGCGCACAGCGCCGCCGCCTGCTCCAGGCCGGCGCGGGCCTCGTCGCTGAGCTCGCGCGGCTCGGGCCGGAAGCCGGTGCCCTCCTGGCGGCCGCTGCGGCGCTGCACGTCCTCGGGGATCTCCACCAGCACCGGCCCGGGCTCGCCCTCCAGCGCCAGGCGCACCGCGCGCGCCATGGCGGCCGGCACCTCCTCGGGCTCCTCCAGGCGGAAGACGCGCTTGCACACCGGGCGGGCGAGGTCCAGCAGCTCGAGCTCGCCGGTCCCCGCCGGCGTGGCGACCAGGCCGAGCACCGGGGAGGAGTCCAGGCGCGCCTCGGCCAGCCCGGTCAGCGCCTTGGTCAGCCCCGGGCCGGGCCCCAGCAGGCAGGCCGACAGCGCGCCGGTGGCCCGGGCGTGGGCGTCGGCCATGGTCGCCGCGTTCTGCTCCTGGGTGACCAGGATGGTGGGCAGCTCGCCCTGGGCGAAGGCCTCGAACAGCAAGGTGGCCTCCACCGACGGGGTGGCGAAGACCTGCGCCACGCCCGCGCGCCGGAGGCAGCGCACCACGCCCTCGGCGCCGGTCATGTAGCCCCACTCGTTCGAGCCGCGCAACGCTCCCACCTCGGGCCTCCGCGCCCGAGGGTAGCCCCGCGCCGGACGGTTCACAAGCCCGGCGCGCTCCCGGGTTGCCTCGCGCCAGGCGCTGGGGGATACTCGCGCTCCGAGGAGAGACCAGGCATGCCCCACCGCGCCACGCCCAGGCCCGGGATCGCCACCGCGCTCGCGCTCGCCGCCCTCGCGCTCGCCGGCCTCGCGCCGGTCGCGGCGCGCGCCGAGGTCAGCATGACCGGGTGGTACTTCCCCCTGCCCTTCACCATGAACAGCCCGACCACGCCCCACCGCTTCGGCGGCATCCTCTACAGCATGACCTTCGCCGACGACGGCATCGGCCTGGCCTTCCCGCTGTGGAGCATCATCACCGACGAGCGCCAGGTGTTCGTGGTGGACCTCGGGTTCCCGCTCGCCGTGGGCGTGCACGACCAGGCGGGCAGCAGCTTCTACGCCGGCAACATCCGCGTCGGCCTGTACGGCTCCTGGCACTTCCAGATGCCCTTCGGCGACAACCTCAAGGTGCCGGCCGCCTGGAGCGTGGGCGGCGAGGTGGGCCTGCCCACCGCCGCGATCTGGGGCGGCAACGACGGCTACGACTTCAACTTCCCGATGTACGTGCACGATCCCGTGGGCTGGATCCCGGGCGCCTTCGGCATACGCCCCCGGGCCACCCTGGCCATCGGCAAGCCCATGTTCTACACCCAGCTCGACTTCTCGCTGGTGAACCTGGCGGACTTCGACGGCCACTACCACCTGTCGCCCTCGTGGGGCTTCGCCCTGGGCTCCAACCCGCACGAGATGGTGTCGCTCTCGGTCGAGCTCGGCGGCGTGCACTGGGTGACCCCGGACCGGGGCCCCAACGTGGCCGGGAAGCCGGACCAGGTCTGGACGGCCTTCGGCGCCCGCCTCTACTTCGGCAAGTTCAACGTCGGCATCATGGGCCGGGTGCCGTTCCTCGACATGTTCGCCGGGAACGAGTCGATCTTCAGCTTCCAGCTGTTCGCCGGCTACGAGCTGCGCTCCAAGGAGCCGTTCTAGGCGGCCGGCAGGCCGCGCAGGAACTTCTCCACCCGCAGGTTGAACAGCTCCGGCAGCTCGATCGGCCCGGTGTGGCTGCCCATGGGCAGGCTCAGGAGCTCCGCGCCCGGGATGAGCGCGTGCATGCGCTGCGAGATCCAGTAGGGCGTGAAGCGATCGCGCTCGCTGGCCACCACCAGGGTGGGCGCGCGGATGTCGGCCAGGTAGGGCTCGGCCGTGTGGCGCGCCGCCCCCTCGAGGGTGCGCAGGAACACCTCGGGGTCCATGCGCGCGAGGTGATCGAGGTAGGGGAAGAAGTCCTCGCGGCGCACCAGGCCCTCGTTCACCTCGAAGGTGCAGGCGTACCAGTAGGCCAGCTCCGAGCGCACCAGCTCGCGCCAGACCGGCCGCAGCACCGGCAGGAGCGTCGGGACCAGCTTGCTGGCCAGCGGGAACAGGCGGCGCACCAGCGACGAGTCGTGCACGTGGTCGATGGCCTTGCCGTAGGAGCCGGTCACCGGGATGAGCGCCCGCACCCGCCCGGGCGCGAGGTGCCAGGCCTCCAGGATGACCTGCACCCCCATGCTGTGGCCGGCCAGCACCGCCGGCTCCCGGACGCCGGCGTGGTCCACCACGCGCCACAGGTCCTGGGCGCACTCCTCGATCCCCAGCCGGCCGAGGTCGACCGGCGCGCCGCTGCGGCCGTGCCCGCGGTAGTTCCAGTGGATCATGCGCACGCGGCCCTGGAGGTGGGGGATGAGGTGCCGCCAGACGTAGCCGTCGCAGCCCACGCCGTCGCACAGCACCAGGGTGGGGGGCGGCCCCTCGAACCGCTGGTACCACAGCGGCGTGCCGTCCTCGGCCTCGACGGAAGTCTCCAGGTAGCCCTGCATGCCGAGCGGACCTCGTCAGTCGGGCCGGATGATCTGCAGCCCGGGGGGCGGGCGCTTGGCCGCCTTGCCGCGCCGCTCGGCCTCGCGCTTGCCGTCGGCGATCTTGGCCCGCAGCTCGACCAGCCCGGGCTCGTCCGGGGAGATGGCCAGCGCGGCGTCCGCGGCCGCGAGCGCCGGGGCGAACTCCTTGCGCGTGAACAGCACCTGGGCCTTGAGCTTGAGCATCTCCAGATCCTCGCCGGAGGCCTGCAGCTGCTCCTCGACCAGCTCCAGGGCGCGATCGAGCTGGTCGGAGCCCTCGGCCAGCAGGCTGGCGAGCATGCGCTTGGCGGCGTTGTTGTTCGGCTGGAAGGACAGCAGCGTGTCCAGCTCGTTGGTGGCCTCGCCGGGCTGGTTCTGCAGGTGGTACATGCGCGCCAGGCGCAGCCGGGCCTGCGTGCTGCCCGGATCGATCTCCACCGCGCGCTGGAAGCTCTTCTGCGCGCCGGCCTGGTCGCCCTGCTTGAGCAGGATCTCCCCCAGCGCCAGGTGCGCCTCGAGGAAGGTGGGCTTGAGGGTGATGGCGTTCTCCACCGACACCTGGGCCTTCTCCAGATCGCCCGTGGCGAGCTGCACCAGCCCGATGCCCACGTGGGCGCGCAGGTTCGACGGGTCCGCCTTGAGCACCGCCTGGAGCTCGCGCTGCGCCTCCTCGGGCTTGTTCAGCCGCAGGTACACCTCGCCGAGATCCGCCCGGCAGTCGGCGTCCTCGGGCTCGATCCCCAGGGCCACCTCCAGCTCCTTGGATGCCTGCTCGTACTTGTTGGCGCGCATCAGGTGGCGCCCCAGGCTGGCGTGCACCTTGAAGTTGTCCGGGGCCATGCCGGCCGCCTCCTGGAGCTTCCTGAGCGCCTGGTCGTCCTTGCCCTGGCGCCCGAGCACGTCGGCCTGCAGGGTGACGATCTCGACGTCGCCGGGCACCGCCTGGCGCAGGCGGCGCAGCATGCGCTCGGCGTCCTCGAACTGCTCGAGCTGGATGTGGATGCTGGTCAGCTTCTTCAACAGATCGGGGTTGTCCCCGTCCACCGCCAGGGCCTTGCGCAGGTTGGTGAGCGCCTGCTCGGGCTTCCGGAGCTCGAGGTACAGCTCGCCGAGCAGGATGACCGGCTCGACCGAGTCCGGCTGCATCTCGGCGGCCCGCGACAGCGACATGATCGCCTGGCCGGTCTCGCCGCTCTTGGAGAGCGCCAGCCCGTGCTGCATCCAGTACTTCGGCTGGCCGGGGTCCAGCCGCGTGGCCTGCCCGAACAGGGCTGCGGCCGCGGCCGGGTCGCCCTGCTTCATGGCCGCGACACCCTGGGCGAAGGCCTCGCCGGCCTTCTCCTGGTTCGACTTCTCGGGCGTGAACAGGCTGCAGCCCGCCAGCGCCACCGACAACCCCAGTGCGATCAGGCCGCGCGTCATCGTTCGCCTCCGGCTCCGGCTTGTGCCACGCGACCGCCCGCGCTAGGCTCGGCCCGGCAGGGAGGACGCGTGTCGCAGGTGATCGGTTTTCCTAGCACCTCCAGGTGGACGGGTCAACCCTGGCGCCGGGTCCGCCTCGTGCCGCTCGCGCTCCTCGCGCTGTCTGCGGCCTGCGTGCGGCTGCCCGGCCCGTTCGACCCGGACCCGCGCCTGGAGCCGGGCTTCCAGGCGCCCGCGCAGACCTTCGCCAGCTGGCGCGAGGCGGTCGCGCGCGGGGATCGCGCGGGCGTGCTGGCCTGCTACTGGCCGGGCCTGGCGCCCGAGGAGCGCGAGGCCTACGCCACCCGCGATCTCAGCCCCGAGGCGCGGGCGCTGCTCGCCTCGGCGCGCTGGCTCGGGCACGCCCCGACCACCCCGGTGGAGACCGCCTTCCGCTTCGCGACCGCGGGCGGGGAGGAGCTGCGCGGGGTCATGGTGCGGGCCGCGGGCGGCTGGCGCCTGCAGCACTGGTGAGCTCGCCCGGCGAAAAGGACGAGGAGGACCATGAGGGGCCGGGGCGTCCACTTGACCGATGCTCCCCAGGGTCTGGCGCAACGTACTGTTTTGCATCGAGATTCCAGTGGTCCATACGACCGATTGCCGGCCGGGTGGAGGGGCGCCTACGGTGGAGGCGTGGATCGGAAGTTCCCTGCGCGACGCGAGGAGATCGCCATGATGCGAGCGAGGATCGAGCCGGGCGCCCGAGGCAGGCTGCGCGGCAGCGCGGGCCAGGTGGAGGTCGAGACCGCCATCGTGCTGCCCCTGGTGGTCTTCCTGCTGCTCGGCCTGCTGCAGATGGGCCTGCTCCAGCAGGCGCGCCTGTTCGCCGAGTACGCCGCCTACAAGGCCGTGCGCACCGGGGCGCTGCGGAACCTCGACGTCGCCGACATGGAGCGGGCCGCGGTGGCCGCGGCCATGCCCGTGCTCAGCTACGGGCGGGGCGGCGGCGAGGTGCTCGGCAAGGTGAGCACCGGCACGGACTGGGTGCGCAAGTGGACCACCGGCCTGCTCATGACCAACCGCATGATGGACGCCATGGGCATGAAGTACGCCGAGGTGGTGATCTGCGGCCCGCTGCGCGACCAGGTGCCGGGCACCTACGCGGCCGAGGGCGACGGCTCCGTCGTGCCCTTCGACAACCCCGAGGTGGCCGGCAAGACGGGCAAGGGCACCCACATCCGGGCCGAGCTGACCCTCAACTACCGGCTGGTCATCCCCTTCGCCGACTGGGTCATCCACCGCGCCTGGCTGGGCAAGGACCTGTCGGCGGATGACGCCAACGTGCTGCGGCTGGACTCGCGCAACTTCGCCATGCCGTCGATGAACCGCTACTCGCTGATCGCGGACACCATGGGGGTGTACATCGTGCCCATCCGCGCCCAGTACTCGATGAAGCTGATGTCCGACGCCAAGATCGACAAGTTCCCGCAGCAGAACAACTGCGTGGTGAAGTGAGGGAGGAGGACCCCATGCTGGCGCTGAAGCTCCGCAGCCTGGCCCGCGCCCGCCGCGGCCAGACCATGGTCCTCGGGGTCCTGGGCGTGCTCATGGTGGCCATCACCATGATCATGACCCTGAACGTCGGCCAGGCGCTGCACGAGAAGATCCGCGTCCAGCAGCTCGCGGACGCGGCCGCCTTCTCCAACGCCAACCAGGTCGCGCGCGCGTTCAACTTCTTCGCCTACACCAACCGCGCCAACGTCGGCGCCCTGGTGGCCGCCTCCTCGATGCACGCCTACATGGGCATGAGCACGGCGGTGCCCGAGCTGTTCTTCGCCGGCCAGATGAACTTCCTCATCATGGCGGGCATCGAGTTCGCCGTGTGCATGACCTGCTGCTGGCCCTACTGCTTCTCCATGTGCCAGCACTGCATCCACGCCTTCAAGAACCTGCGCTCGGCCATGAAGCACGGCAAGCAGGGCCGGAAGCTCAGGGACAAGGTCAAGGACGACGTCGACCCGGCCTTCATCCGCGCCATCACCGCGGTCGACTACCACATGAAGTACATCGCGCTGTCGCAGACCCTGACCTACGGCAAGGTGGTCCTGCAGCTGATGCAGGACTCGCTCATCAAGAAGATCAAGGAGGCCGGCCGCGACGGCGCCCAGTTCGCCCCCAAGGCCACCAACAACCTGGGCATGACCAAGATGGTCAACGCCATGAAGTTCATCGGCGCGGTCCACACGCCGATGGTGGACGAGCCCATCCGCCGCTACCTGGCCGCGGAGATCGCCAACGCCAGCCGCTGGTCGAAGATGGTCTCCAGCCGCAACCTGGTCGAGCCGTTCATCTTCTTCGTCCACCCGACCCAGCTCCTCTCGCAGCTCCTGCAGGAGTGCCCCCAGCCCTCGAACGGCATGAGCCTGCCGGTCATGTACAAGGGCGAGAGCCGGGTGATCGCCAGCCCGGGCAGCCCCAAGCAGCAGATCTCCAGGAACCAGCACGGCCCGAGCGAGGCCGAGGGCGCGGGCGCGGTCGAGGACGGCCTGGTCTTCTCCACCGCCATCCAGATGTGCATCTTCTCCGCCGGCATGGTCTTCCCCCTGTCCACCATCGAGATCGGCTCGGGCAAGGACGGCGCCCAGCACAAGCCGCGCAAGTACTGCACCGGGGTCGACGATCACAAGAACATGAAGTGCCTGAAGGAGAACGTGCCCTCCTGCTTCATGACCTACAAGGGCGAGGAGGACTTCGACCAGAGCCAGCCGCACATGTACTCCCTGGTGGGCCAGGACCTCCGGCTGCTGAACAACACGGACGAGAAGGGGCCCTGGAAGATCACCGACAAGGGCACCATCAGCGTCGACCTCGGCGGGAGCGTGGGGAACCTGGCGGTGCACCTCTCGGACACCCCGGGAGAGCGCATCGGCGGCCAGACCGTCAACGGCTTCACCGGCGCCGAGACCACCATCGACCGCGACGGCGGCCTGGCCATGAGCAAGGCCATCGCCTACTACCACTTCCCGCCCGACTGGAAGGAAGAGCCCAACCTGTTCGCCCCGCACTGGAAGGCCAAGCTGCAGCCCATGCGCACCATGGAGGCGATGCAGACCCTGCTCCTGGCCAACAAGAACGCCTACCAGGCGATGGCCCTGATCGCCCCGCTGCCCTGAGCGAGGAGGACGCCATGCGGAACCTGAGCTCTCTTGGGAAGGCGCTGCGCTCCGGCCGCGGCGCGGCCGTGGTGGAGCTGGCCGTGCTGATGATGGTGTTCGTGCCCCTCATCCTGCTGCCCCTGTACTTCCAGGACGCCCTGCGCTTCCGCCTGGACGCCCAGGAGGGCATCGGCACCACGATGTGGGACTTCGCCTACCAGAACTACGAGCACCAGACCGCGCAGTCGGTCGAGCAGAGCGTGACCGTCGACTTCAACCAGAAGATCTACGAGAGCCTGTGGTGCGGCGACGACGATCCCAAGCGCTCCAAGTCCGGGCCCTGGGCCGAGTTCAACTGGGAGCGCAAGATCCGCTGCTCGGTGGACAAGGAGTTCGGGGCCGACGGCTACATGCTGCTGTCGAAGAACTACCACGACGAGTACACCAAGGGCGGGCTGGTGAGCTGCTCCGGCAGCATCTCGGTCACCAACCACTTCATCCCCTCGACCTTCTTCCAGGAGTTCTCCCACGACAACGTGGACTTCTTCAAACCCCGAAAGAGCAAGCTGACCTACCCGGTCTACACCGCCGCGGTCATGGTGGACTCCTGGTCGGTCAACGGCTGCAACTCGAACGGCTCGAAGTGCCCGCGCGAAAAAAACGAAGACAAGAAGTTCAACATCACCAAGGGACTCGATACCTCCGCCGGCGACGGCGCCCAGGCCTTCTACGAACGCACCGAGAAGATGTGGAAGAAGCCCATCACCTACTGGGCGGTGTACGGGGCCTACCTGGCCTTCATCGGCCAGGCGGTGTCCGCGGAGGTCGCCAGCCCCCTGGCGCTGGTGGCGGCCTTCATCAAGAAGGGCATCATGGGGCTGGACAACCCGCTCACCCTGAAGATGGGCGTCAAGCACGACCTCGGGAACCAGTTCAAGCTGAACGTGAAATCGGCCTACGGGCCGGACGACTTCCACTCGCTGCCCTACCTGGACGGCGACGATGACATGCCCAAGAAGATGCTCAACAAGCGCAAGAGCACCTACATGGGCTGCGGCGTGAAGCCGAACTGCTGAGGAGCGCGATGCCCGGCCCGATCCCCACGCTGCGCCGCGCGCGCCTGGCGCTCCTGTCGCTCGCGGCGCTCGGCTGCGCCGCGGCCGCGGCCGCCGCCGAGCCCGGGGAGGTGCTGGGGCTGCCGGCCTACCCGTTCACCTCGCGGGCCATGCCGGCCGACATGCTCACCAGCGGGGTGCCCCAGCAGACGCGCATCGCGGTCACCGAGGACCCGGTCCGCACCGTGGTGCGCTACTACCGCGAGGCCCTCGCCCCCCGCGGGGTGACCGTCCTGGAGCACGCCTTCGGGCCGAACGCGGCCTACGTCGGCTACGTCGACCTGGGCACCTCGCTCACCCACCTGGTCAGCGCCATCGGCCAGGCGGACGGCCGCACCCTGCTGGTCTTCTCGTCCATGGATCCCCGGCCGCTGGCGCTCGGCGCGCCCGCGGCGCCGCCCGCGGACCTGCCCGCGCTGCCCCGCGCGGTCTCCGTGGTCAGCACCGACGGGGAGTACGGCGGCACGCGCCACCGCACGCTGCACTACCTCTCGCCGGGCATGACCCCGGAGGGCGCGCGCCGCGCGCTCGAGGCCAGGGCCGTGGCCGAGGGCTGGCGGGTGCAGGTCGGGGACGGGCAGGAGCTCCGCCTGGAGCGCGGCAAGGCGAGCTGCACGATCCACGTGCGCGCCGAGGTCGATCCGGACACGGGCAGCCCGGCGGCGTCGGTGAGCATGGTGGTGCTTGAGGCGGGGGCCGAGGCCCCCGCCCGGGAGGAGACAGAACCATGACGGACACCCCGAAGACCCTGATCGTCCTCGCCCTCGCGGGCGCGCTCTCCCTCCTGCCCCTGGCCGCGCGGGGCGAGAGCTACGCGCAGTGCGTCAAGGGCTGCAAGGAGGATCAGGCCCTGTGTCACAAGGTGTGCGAGGACAAGGTCAAGAGCCCCCTCGGCAAGCAGAAGTGCAAGGAGTCCTGCGACGAGGTGGCCCTGGACGAGTGCATCGACGACTGCAAGGACAAGCACCGCCGCTAGAAACTCGAGCGTCGTTCTCGACGCGAAGAGTCTCTCGCGGACGGAAGGAAGGAGTTCGGCCATGCCCAAGACGAAGAGGACCCTCGGGCGGGCGCTCCGGGCGCGGCGCGGCCAGGCCATGGTCTCGTACGCGATCATCACCATGCTGCTGCTGGGCGGCCTGGTCGCCTCGAGCTCGCTCATCGTGCCCCAGATCCTGAAGGCGCTCGACAGCTACTCGGCGAACATCTACTTCTGCATCAACTCGCCGATCCCCTGAGCGCGCCTCACGGCTCCGCGTCCTGGGGCAGGCCCAGGGACGCGTGCAGCCCGTACTTCTCCAGCTTCTGCGTGAGGGTGCTGCGGGCGATCCCCAGGCGCCGGGCGGCCGCCTTCTGGTTCCCCTCGGCCTCCTCGAGCGCGTGGCGGATGGCCTCCTCCTCCAGCTCCCGCAGCGTCTGGCCCGGCCGGTAGGCGCGCCCCTCGGCCACCCGGTCGGCCAGGCAGGGGGCCAGGAAGGTCAGCGCCGCGGGGCCGATCTCCTCGTCCGCGCTGAGGATGGCCGCGCGGGTCACGGTGTGCCTGAGCTCGCGCACGTTGCCGGGGAAGTCGTAGGCCTTGAGCCGGGCGAGGGCGGCGGGGCTGAAGCGGCGCGGCCGGGTGTGGCGGGTGGCGAGCTCGAGGAAGTGGGTCGCCAGCAGCGGGATGTCGCCGGGCCGGGCGCGCAGCGGCGGGATGGCCACCTCGATCACGTGGATGCGGTAGAACAGGTCCTCGCGGAACGCGCCGCAGCGCACCCGCTCCGCCAGCGCGCGGTGCGTGGCGGCCACCACCCGGGTGTCCACCCGGCGCGGGGCGCTCGAGCCCACCGGGCGGATCTCGCCGTTCTCCAGGGCGCGCAGCAGCTTGGCCTGGAGGTCGAGGGCCAGCTCGCCGATCTCGTCCAGGAACAGGGTGCCCCCGTCGGCCTCCTCGAACAGCCCCCGGCGGCGGCCCTGGGCGCCGGTGAAGGCGCCCTTCTCGTGCCCGAACAGCTCGCTCTCCAGGAGCTCCCGGGTGATGGCCGAGCAGTTGACCGCCACCAGCGGCCGGGCCGCGCGGCGGCTCAGCCCGTGCAGGGCCCGGGCGACCAGCTCCTTGCCCGAGCCGCTCTCGCCGGTCACCAGCACGGTCTCGTCGCTGGGCGCCGCCCGGCGCACCAGCTCGAAGACGGCCTCCATGGCCGGGTCCGCGCTCAGGAGCCCGTGGAAGTCGGCCGCGGCCGCGGGCGGCCGGGCGGCCTCGACCCGCAGCCGGAGCGAGCCCAGCCGGAGCGCCGCGCCGTCGTCCAGGCGCGCCTCGCCCACGCGCACCTCGTTGACCCAGGTGCCGTTCGTGCTGCCCAGGTCCTGGACGTGCCAGTCCTCGCCCCGCCGCAGCAGCCGGCAGTGGAAGGCGGAGACGTAGGGCAGCGGGGCGTGCAGGTCGTTGGACGGATCGGCGCCCAGGCTGAGCCCCGCGCCGGTGAGCGCGAGGCGCAGCGGCCGGTCCCCCAGCTCGCCCACCAGGGCGAGCTCCCCGCCGCCGGCGCGGACGTCGGGCTGCGCGTCCGTGCCCCGCCCCGACAGGGTGGCGCCGGGCGGGAGCGCCTCGGCGCGCAGGCGGAGGCGCACCTCGAGCCGGCCGAAGCCGAGGCGCGCGCCGGGCCGAAGCTCCGCCTCCCCGACCAGCGCGCCGTCCAGCAGGGTGCCCCTGCCGCTGCGGTCCAGGAGCCGCCAGCCGTGCGGGCCGGCCAGCAGCTCGCACTGCAGCCGCGAGACGGTCGGCTCGGGCAGGGCCAGGTCGTTGGTCGCGGCCCGGCCGATGCGCAGCCGCTCCCGCTCCAGGGGGAGGGCGACGAGCTCCGCGTCGCCCCGGGTGACCACCAGCTCCAGCATGCGCGCCCTCTCCTCCCCGGGCCTCAGAACTGCAGCTCGATGCGGGGCGCCTCGGGCGTGCGCGGCCCGACCTGGCAGTACGGGTGCGCCGTGGTGACGCTGATGAGCCGGGTCCGGCAGGTCGCGTCGACGTCGAGCTCGACGCGGTCGGGGTGCTTGCGCCGGAAGGGCTTCGCCTTGGAGTCGTGCCCGTGGTCGTGCCCGTGGTGGTGCTCGGCATCGTGCTGCTCGATGCGGTCCCGGTACTGCTCGTAGACGTCGTCGGCCAGCGCCTCGCGGAAGGTCTCCTTGGAGACCGCCCCGTGGGCCACCGGCTCGAAGAACACGGCCCGGCCGCGGGCCTCGCCGCAGTCGAGCTCCACCAGCCAGTCGCGGGCCCCGACCTTCGGCGGCAGCTTCACGGTGATGTGCCGGAACCAGATCGGGTTCACCAGGCGCAGCTTGAAGGTGCAGTTGCGCTCCATGCGCGGGCGGGGACCCCTGGGCGCCAGGTGGCGCTCGGCGCCGGCGCTGGAGCGCTCGAGGTCCACCCTGAGGAGCGCGAGCTCCCCGGGCTCCGCGGGCAGCCCGCCGGGGAAGACGAAGCGCAGCGAGGTCAGCGGCTCCGCGCGCAGGATCCAGGCGGGGGCGTTGGCCCCGCCCTGGACGGACCAGACGCGGTGGGGCCCGAACCAGCCCTCCACCTCGAAGCGGGCCCCCCGGGCCGCCCCGGGCGCCCGCCACAGCGCGGCCGCCACCTGGACCGCGCCCAGCCCCTGGGTGCAGTCGGGCTCGAGCAGCCCCACCCCGCGGCAGCTCGCGAGCAGGCTGAAGCTGGGCACCCCGCCCGGGCACCCGGTCGGCGCCCAGCGGCTCTCGGGCTCGCCGTCCAGCGCGTCCCAGGGCCGGCCCTGGCACTCGCTCCGGGCGCCGTCGCGGAGCCAGAAGAACACCGCCCAGCGCGCGTCCGCCTCCGGACGGGCCTGCGACTGCTCGACCAGCCGATCCTGGCGCTCCCAGTCCCCGCCCTGGCTGTCCTCCACGGCCCGCGCCTCGGGCTCGCTGGCCACCCAGAACACGCCCGCCCCGAGGCGCACCCGGCGGCGGAGCTGGGTCACGGGGCCCGCGAAGCGGCCGGCCGTCCACAGGGGCTCCTCCTGGATCAGGCGCCAGACCCCGTAGCGCTCCTCGGCCCCGTGGGGCTGCCACCAGCGCAGCTCCAGGCCCACCTCCTGGCCGGCCTCGAGGGCGAGCTCGAAGGTGAGCCAGGTGAGCGCGCGGGCGGGGTCCTTGCCCGCCAGGGCGGTCACCGAGGGCGCCCGCCGCGCCGCGTCCGCGCCCAGCCAGCGCACCTCGAGGTCCTGGGGGCCCTGGCCCGCGGCGGCCGGGCGCGGCACGCCCAGCAGCACCTTGCCCGCGGCGCCCGCGTTGCGCAGGCGCACGCTCTCCACCCACAGCCCGCGCTCGGGGGTGAGCTCCAGCTCCAGGCTGTCCTCGACCAGCTCGAGTTTGGACCCTGCCGCCAGGACGACGGCCTTGCCGGCCCGCTCGAGGGGCGCCAGCCCGGCCCGGGCCTCTGCGGACAGCAGGCAGGCGGGCACCAGGGCGCAGGCGGCCAGGAGGGCGCAGCGACGAGCCATGGGAGGCCTCCTCGGTTGCGGGACCGGGCCATTGAACCCCAGCGGCTCACGGCCTGTCAACGCCTGGGTCGCGCGCGCACTGCGAGCCGGCCTGGGCGGAGGACTTCCTGCGAGGAGGGAAGCCGCCTGGTCCCCGGCAGGGCCGTGGGCGGAGCGGGGGTGCGGGTCGCGAGGGAGGCTCGCCTCGCGGCTACGCCTGCGTCCCGACGGGCAGCACGAGGTCGAACCTCTTCTTCTGGCAGATCTTGTCGTCGCACAGCACGAAGTCGAAGGTGAGCTTGAGCGCGTGCTCGCCCGGGGCGGTGGTCCGGTAGCCGACCTCGAAGCGCGCCCGCTCCTTGGTCTTGACCACCAGGTCCTCCTTCTTCAGGAGCTTCTGGCCCACCTCGAGCCCGGCGGGCGGCTCCAGGGTCACCCGGAGGGGCGCCTCCAGGGTGATCTTCCACTTGCCGCGGGGCACGAGCGTGAGGGCCAGCTTGCCCTCGCCCTTCACCGCGCCCGGCAGCAGCTCGGAGGTCCAGGCGTAGTTGTCCCCCTCCTTGAGCACCTTGCCCTCGGCGCGGGCCGCGCCGGCCACGAGGAGCGCCGGGAACAGCGCCAGGCCGAGCGCCAGGGCGAGCCTGCGGGTCGTCGTCGCGCGCATGTCGCCTCCAGTCCCCCGCTGGGACGGGCCGCCCCGGCGGAGCATTCAGTCAGTACGGGGAGCCCTCCCCCAGGAACGGGTTGGTGCGCCGCTCCCGGCCCACCGTGGTCGCCGGGCCGTGACCCGGGTAGAGGGCGGTGTCGTCCGGGTGGCAGAAGATCTTGTCGAACACGCTCTGGCGGAGCTCCTCGAAGGAGCCGCCGGGCAGGTCCGTCCGGCCGATCGAGCCGGCGAACACGAGGTCGCCCACCAGGATCTTCTTCTGGCCGGCGAGCACCAGGGAGACGCTGCCCGGGGAGTGCCCCGGGGTGTGGCGCACCTCGAGGCGGAGCTCGCCCAGGCTGAGCACGTCCCCCTCGCCCAGCGTGCGGTCCGCGGCCGGCGAGGCGGCCGCCGAGAGGCCGAACATGCGCGCCTGGGCCTCGAGCTGGAGCAGCCAGTCGGCCTCGGCCGGGTGGATGAGGAGCTCGGCGCCGGTGGCCTTCTTGAGCTCGGCGTTGCCGCCCACGTGGTCGAAGTGGGCGTGGGTGTTGACGATGTACTTGCAGGTCAGCCCGTGCCGGTCGAGCGCGGAGCGGATGGCGCCCACGTGCCCGCCCGGGTCCACGACCGCCGCCTGCCGGGTCTCGCTGTCGCCCACGATGTAGCAGTTGGTGGCCAGCGGCCCGGTCTCCAGGGAGTCGAACACCAGCATGCGCACCTCCGGTGGGAGAGTGTAGTGCCGCACGGCCGAAAGGCAAGCCCGGGCGGTGTTGACCGCCGCAGGCGGGGGGTGCTACCAGGAGAGCCATGACCCCGCAGAGCCGCTACCAGGGGGGAGGTGCCCCATGAGCCCCGCGCCACGAGAGGACGAGTTGACCGCCGAGGAGCGCGCGCTGCTCCTCCGGACCGCCCGACAGGCCATCGCCGACCGGCTCCAGGGCGCGCGCAGCGCGCCGGCCGAGGCGCCCGGAGAGCGCCTGGCCGCGCGGGCCGGGGCCTTCGTCAGCCTGCACGCGCGCGGCGATCTGCGCGGCTGCATCGGCACCTTCGTCGGCCGCCGGCCGCTGGTGCAGACGGTGCAGGAGATGGCCGTCTCGGCGGCCTTCGGCGACCCGCGCTTCCCGCCCCTCGGGGCCGAGGAGCTCGCCGGGGTGGCGCTGGAGATCTCGGTGCTGAGCCCGCTCCGGGAGATCCGGGACGTCGGGGAGATCGAGGTGGGCCGGCACGGCCTGTACGTCACCCGCGGGCCGCGCTCGGGCGTGCTCCTGCCCCAGGTGGCCAGCGAGTACGGCTGGGACCGCGAGGAGTTCCTGGCCCACACCTGCACGAAGGCGGGGCTGCCCCGGGACGCCTGGCGGGAGCCCGGCACCAAGATCGAGGTCTTCGAGGCCCAGGTGTTCGGCGAGCCGGAGGCCTAGCGCCTCACGGCTGGGCGCCGGACTGGCTGCCCTCGCGCCCGCCGGCCTGCCTGCGGCGCCCGTCGCGCTCGGCGAAGGCGCGCGGCTTCAACCCGTCGGGCAGCACCCGGAAGACGAGCGGCAGCAGCAGCGCCCCGCCGGGCAGGCTGAAGATGGCCAGCGCGGGCACGCTGCGCACCACGTCCAGGAGCCGCGCCCGCATCCGGCGCCACTCGTCCGGGCGCAGGCGCTCGCCCGAGCCGGCGCGGACCAGGAGCTCGGCCAGATCGCCGGTGCGGCGGATCTCCTCGACGATCAGCCCGGCGTTCTCGGCGACCGCGGCCTGCAGCCGCGCGAGCATGCGCCCGCGGTGCGAGCGCACGGCGCCGGCCACGGTGAACACGTCCAGCAGCTCGCGGTGCGCCTCGTAGAAGGCCACCACCGCGCCCTCGCGGCGCACCAGCTCCGCCCCGTCCACGCCCAGCCAGCCGGCCAGCCGGGCGATGAAGTCGCGCTCGCGGCGGCTGAGCTCCCCGTCCAGGATGGCGGCCAGGATGAGCTGCTCGAGCACGAAGTCGCGGGCCCGGTCGTCGCGCGCCGCCGCGGCCACCTCGAGCGGCCGGACCGGCCGCTCGAGCAGCCGGTCGAGCTCCCGCCGCGTGCGGCGGGGCAGGCGCGCCGCCCTGAGCTGCGCGCGCATCACCGCCCGGGCCTCGTCCTCCACCGGCCGATCGGCCAGCGCCAGCCCCACCTGGGCGAGCAGCAGCAGCGCGCGCTCCTGCTCGTGGAAGGCGAGCACGCGCCGGGCCGCCGGCCGGTCCACCAGGCCGCGCTCGAAGTACACCACCGCCAGCCGCCCGAGCGTCTTCGCGTCCACGTAGGCCAGGCTGTTCTGGATGGGCAGCCCGAGCAGCGGGTTGCCGGCCAGGTAGGCCCGGCGGACGAGCGCCCGGCCCAGGCGCCTGAGGCGCCGCGGCAGCAGGCCCGGCAGCGGCCCGCCCTCGGGGACGGTGCGGTGGGCGCGGTGGATGCGCGCGGCCAGGCACAGGCGCCCGCACAGCATGGCCAGGCAGGCGCCCAGCTCGAGGGTGCGCACGTTCCCCGCGCTGTGGTGCCCGACCGCGCAGCCCACCTCCAGGACGAGCTCGACCTGCACCCTGAGCAGGGCCAGGAACACCGCCCGCCGCAGCGCGGCCCCCGGCCCCTCGCCCGCCACGGCCGCCTGGAGCCCGGAGGCGTCCCCGAGCGGCGTGCCGTACACCAGCCCCGTCTCGCGCAGGCGGTGCTCGACGAAGCGCCGCAGGAGCTCGCCCGGAACGAGCCCGGGGCGCGTCGCGCGGAAGGCCTCCAGGCGCGCGCCGGCCGCGGCCCCGTCGAAGCGGGCCGCGGCGTCCGCGAGCAGCGAGCACAGCCAGTCCTTGGGTAGCTTCTGCAAGCCGCGGGATCTCCAGGCGCCCGGGGCGCAGCCTAGTGCCGCCCGCGGGGCGCGGTCAAGGCGCCGGGAATGGCGCCGGGCGCGGGCCGGTTGCAGCCTCGCGCCCCGGGGCGGCCACGCGCTTGACAGCCCCGCGGCTTTCGGATCAAGTTGGGTCGGCCACCCCCGGGTGGCGAGGAGGTCCCATGCAGCGCCGAACGCCCCTGCCCCGGTTCCTCGGAACCGCCCTGCTGGTCGTGGCCGGGCTCGCGCTGCTTGCGGGCTGCAGCCCCAAGCGCATCCCCGGGTTGAGCATCCCGGTGGACGACAACGAGGACAACCGGGCCATCGTCGAGCTGCTGAAGCAGTACGCCGCGGCCTTCGAGGCCAAGGATCTCGACAAGCTGGTGGCGCTGGCCGCGGACGACTACTACGAGACCGCCGGCACGCCCGACACCGGGGACGACTACAACCGGGACGGGCTGCAGACCAAGATGACCGAGCACTTCAAGAGCATCGACAAGCCCTCGGTCAGCATCACCCTCAAGGCCCTCAAGGTGGACAAGGACACGGCCAGCGTGGACTACCAGTACGTCTGCCGCTACCTGATGAAGCTGCCCTCGGGCGAGCGCTGGCAGGTGACCGACGAGCTGGCGCGCATGGAGCTCAGGCGGGTCGAGAAGCACGTCTGGAAGGTCACCCGGGGTCTGTAGCCTCTGCCTCCTCCAGATCGAGCCCCAGCAAGGACAGCGGATCGAAGGTCAGGCCCTCGAGCTTGACCGACAGGTGCAGGTGCGGGCCGGTCGAGCGGCCGGTCGAGCC
>Ga0116143_10002089_pt1 | contig 22543 bp, 21 predicted proteins | sample AD_UKC034_MetaG_FD_89745 | JGI IMG/M metagenome (GOLD analysis project Ga0116143, IMG submission 89745) | Active sludge microbial communities of municipal wastewater-treating anaerobic digesters from USA - AD_UKC034_MetaG | ecosystem: Engineered > Bioreactor > Anaerobic > Digestate | place: USA...
AGTGAGGAGTAAATCTTTGCTCCTTACTGCCCCACCTGGAACCTTGAACCTCTTCAGATCAATAGCTGTATCGGTGCACCGCGCTCGTATCCATGCTGTTGGGCCATTATGTCAATATGCAGCGTGGCAATATTTTCCACATCGAGTGGAACCCGCTCCCCCAGAATGTCTGTGTCCACCACCTTGAGATATCGCCCACATTCCGAGCACACTTCAATACGGTATTCGCGCTCATTTCCTACCCATAGATACGAGCGACCGTCTTCGTCCTCTTTGCCGCAGAAGGGACACCGGCCCGGATCAAACGGCCATGTCGTCTCACAGTAAACGCAGAACAAATTGCGCTGTGATGCTTTTACAGCGATCTCGCTCATGGCCGGAAGCTCGCCGCAGATCGGACAGTATCCATGATCCCAATCTTTACTCCAGAGGTGCTCTTCCAGTTGACGAGCGTAAAACGTATAAACAGGTTTGAGGCACTCTACCAAAAGAAAGTAGAGCAGAAAAGGATCAGCAAGCTCACGAGGTTCTTCCAGCATAAATTCAAAGTCCCCTTCCCAAACTTTGCCGATCACGGTGCTTACCTCGAGACCAGTGCGCTGGAAAAAGGCTCCGATGTCAGTAACTGCATCAGGATTCTTCTCTCTGCTAACCTGCAGCAAATGAATAAAAAAGTCACTCAGGGTGACAAGGTCGAGCGTGACTGCAGCCTTGTCGAGAAGAGGAAATCCACCTTGAAGCTTGGCATTCAGAATCCGAGTTTCAATCCTCATTTCCGGAAGGACGAGGGCGGAGGAACACGAATCCCTTTCCCGGTAGATCCTTTCATAAAAATCCATTACTTCCTGGTATGCCGGTTTCGTGCGACGAATGTGAGCCATGCGTTGGAGCTTGGCATTGAGATCGAATTCCCTGGTCACGCTGGCTTCCTCCAATGACAGCTGCAGCAGAGCGGGCTGCTACAGGCAACGACGCGATCCCAACAAAAATTCCTCTGGATCCGTGATGGCCATTCTGGGTCTCCATGGAATCACTAAGGCAGTAAGGAGTTCTCAAGGATAGGCAAAGGGCACTCATCGTCTTCATACACCTTACTCTTCGCCGCCTGCCAGGAGATACCGTGCTGGTGCCCAGGTCACTATAGAATCTTGCTATAGCCTTGTCAACCTTGTATACTGCCCCTCAGAACCGGCAGGAATTGAGGCTGGACAGTTTGATCCAGCCGTCGATTATTCACCTCTTACTCAAAAAGCAGCTCGACGCATGTATACCATCGCTGATGAAAAAACACGAATCCAGGAATTGATCACCATTGCCCACCGCAGCTATGATCGCTGCCTCACTGCGGGATGCGGCGGCAATATCAGTGTCCGTCTTGATGACAACCGCTTTCTTATTAGTCGAAGCGGCAGCTCCCTGGGTTTTCTCGCTGAGGACGACATTGTCAGCATGAGCTGCTCCGGCGAAAAAATCTCCGGTACCGGAAAGCCATCTTCCGAAGCACCTGTTCATGCCGCTATCTACCGTGCCCTTCGCCCGGGGGCTATCCTCCATACGCATCCACCGGTCATCTCTGCTCTGGCGATCAGCGGCACTCCTTTTCGGCCGATCATCTTCGAGCACTCCGTTGTTCTGGGAGATGTTCCGGTCATTCCTCAGCAGAGTCCGAACATCATTAACAGTGATGAGCTTATCGAGCCTCTCAAAAACAATAAGGTTCTTATCCTGCAACACCACGGTGTTATCACTATCGGAGATACGCTTCTTGATGCTTTTCTCCTCAATGATCTTCTCGAAGCCAGTGCCAAGACCATCGTCAGTGCCGGCGATATCGGCCGGATGACACCACTGCCGGATATATCCTCTAAAAGAGGCCGGAAGCTGCCCGAAGGAGTAGAGTTCTTTTCCGCGCAGCATGCTCGGTTTGCCCGCGAATCAGCCAATAGTGATCGGGAACTGGCCAGCTTGGGCAAATCATCCGGATTTTCCACTGATATGCGTCTGCGTCTTAATGATGACGCTCAAGACTGGCTGCTTGCTCTCCGAGAGGGAAAGATCGAGGAGATTGTTTTCAACGACAGAAAAAGGGTATCAGTATTTACGTTCAGCGCAACAAAGGAAGTATGGGAACGGGTTTTTCGAGGCAAGATCCCTTTCTTCGTTGCCATCTATCAAGGCCGCATGACCATGGAAGGAGATGGCCGGAAGCTCTCAGAGTGGTATTCAGCCTGCCGGCTTCTCTTTGAATGTCTGAAAATAAAATAAGGCGGCAGCCGTCTGGCAGGCTGAAGACAAATTCAAGATTCAACATTGATGACATCGTAAAAAGCCCCGCCTTCAGCGGGGGATAAAGAGCTGAAGCGCAACCATCTGCTGTGTTACGCTGCATCTGGAGCTTTTTACTTCGTCATTCCCAAGTCGACTTTTTACGACTCCATCAAAATTGGAGCGTAGGATCAAGAACCGTCGCGAGCCAGTATGTGTAATTTGCAAAAGGTTCGAGCCGTCATCTTGAATATTGAATCTTGAATGTTGAATCCTCGTTAGAGCCGAGGCTTCTGCTGCCATCCTGCCAGCAGCTCGATTAAGAGGCGCACGCCAAATCCGGTTGCACCCTTTGGTGTATAAGGTTTGCCTTTGTCCTGCCAGGCCGGGCCGGCGATGTCCAGATGGACCCAGGGAGTATCATTCACGAACTTGCTGAGGAAGACCCCGCCCACAATAGCGCCGGCGGTGCGATTGCCCACGTTCTTGAAGTCGGCGATATCGCTCTTAATGTGGTCCGCGTATTCCTCCCACAGTGGCAGGGGCCACACTTTTTCGCCGGATCTTTCACTTGCTTGTTCTATTCTCTCTAAGAGTTCATCGCTATTGCCCATGACTCCGGCAACCCCGTCACCAAGTGCGGTTACACACGCGCCTGTAAGCGTGGCCACATCTACAATTGCCTGCGGTTTATAGGTGAGGCTATGCGTCAGGGCATCGGCCAAAATCAGCCGGCCTTCGGCATCAGTACTAATCACTTCGATCGTCTGCCCGGACAGTGATCTCACTACATCACCCGGCTTGTAGGCCTTCCCTCCCGGCAGATTCTCGGTAGCTGGTATAATGCCCACAACATTGACCGGCAATTTCAGATTCGCAAGCGCCCGCATTGCCGCCAGCACCGCAGCGCCGCCAGCCATGTCATCCTTCATCTGTTCCATGCCGGTCGAAGATTTGAGTGAGATACCCCCGCTGTCAAACGTAATACCTTTGCCCACCAGGACTATCGGCGGTCCGGACCGGGTTCCGGCAGTATACTCAAGAATGATCATCGCTGCCGGCTCCTTGCTGCCCTGCGCTACTGCGGTAAAAGCACCCATTCCCAGTTTATCTGCCTGGGCTTCCGTGACGATCTTCACCTTCAATCCGTGATTCCGGGCGATGCTGCGGGCCTTGCGTGCCAGCAGCATCGGTGTCTTCATATTTGCCGGCAAAGAGACCAGATCACGGGCAAGACACACCGCATCTGCGATAACGCTTGTGCGATGGACGACATGTTTCAAAGCTGCTGCACCGGCAGCATCAGCCGTAACGACTATACAAGCATCCAGTTCCTTGATCTTCTCGCGGCCCCTGGTTACCAGCTGCTTGAATTGATAGATTCCGAGAATTCCACCGGTAAGAAACGCCTCCACTACTTCCTCGTCCGCGTAACCGGGCGCTGTCATCAACGCTCCGGAAACGATGAGTCGTTTGGCCCCCAGATCACGAGCACAGCTGAAGGCCTTTCCTCCCGCGCCTCGAACGGTATCGAGCGTCAATGATTCCTGCTTCCCCATGCCTACCAGGATAATACGGCCGGCTGGAAGCGCCGTATTCGTATACAAAACAGTGGTAGTGAATCGTTCACCGCTGAAGTCACCGCTCTTCAAGACCCGCTGAATAAGGCCTCCGGCTGCAGCATCAATCTCTTGAGCTGAGCCGGAGAGTTCTTCCGTTTTCTCGAATAGCGGCACAACAATGGCATCGCCCTTTTCAGCAGTTCCGTGTCCCGTTTTCACCGAGAGACTACAGGTCATGTGGTTATCCTTGATGAAGTCATTACACGTCAATCACGTTCAACAATCCCGCTCTTCGAGGGATTGAAACGGCTCACAACGCCCGAAGGTACTCAGGCCGCAGAATCGCCGGATCCCGCAATCCTCGATCGATTTCAGCCAGGAGCCGATCCTTCTCTTCGTTGACAACGGCTTTGATCGGGAGGTAATTCGAAGCATGGTTGCTGCGAAAAACACAGCTGTGCAGGTTGAAATGCTCGACCATAATCCGCAGCTCTCTGAGGAACTCCAGCGTATTCATCATCTCCCATCCGTCACCAAGGCAACGGTAGAAATGCCGGCCGTCGCCCTCGATCATAAGCGTCAATGCCGAAAGATATTGAGGATTGATAGCAGAACAAACCCGAGCGGTTTCCACAGCATGTTCCTCACTGTCCTTTCTGCCAGCAAGGCCGAGAATAATTGTCGCTGACAGAATAAATCCTGCAGCAATCGCTTTCCGAGCGCTCACCACCAAGTCTTGGCTGGTCGCTCCTTTGCGAATTCGTGTCAGCAGATCTTCCATACCGGTTTCCACACCGAAGTAAAGCAGCTGCAGACCGGCTTGCCGGATCCGCTGGAGATCCTCCGGTGATTTTCCCAGGAGATTGGACGGATTGGCATACGCGCTCACTCGTTCGAGGGAGGGAAAATTTTCATACAGACATTTCAGGATCTGCAGCAAGTAGTCAGTCTCGACAACCATAGCATCGCCGTCGGCCAAAAAAATCCGGCGGACTCCGCGATAGGCAGCCGCCATTTCCAGAATATCTGCATTCAGCTCTTTCCATGGCCGCACCTGAAATTTCTTGGTGCGGTACATGACACAGAAAGCGCATCGATTGTGAGAGCAGCCGAGTGTCACCTGGAAGATCAGCGAATTCGCCTCACTCGGAGGACGATAGAGTGGCATATCATAGTACATATCTAGTTCCTTACTTCTTCACTGTATGCATGCTCTCATCAGAGCAGTACATAGTACGGTGAACCATTTTCATGGTCAACATACCATGACTGCGTGCTATTTCCAAGGTATTTGATCAGAGAGAGAAGGCAGGGGATGCCGAGAGGAACCTCTATTGCTCAAAGCGTCCTGTAAAAATGAAGCAAACACTCTTTCATTCATGTTTGCCTGTGGAGCAGAAGATATCAGGCATTATTCCTGAGGCAACGAGGAATTTGGCGCGAGCGAGCGCAGTCGGGCATTGAGCTGCCGAATGACTGCCTCTTTGTCACTGAGTTTCTGATGGGCGGCTTGCATCTTTTCTTCAAGTTCAACGACCTTTTCCTTGTAGGATTTAAGCTGAATAATCACTTTGTCTCGGCGAGTAACCGCCCATTCCAGCTCTTTCACCCTCGCTTCAAGAGTAGAGATTCGTTGTTTATACTCAATCAGCTCTTCGTCAAACATTTTCTTTTGGTCAATATACTTCTGCACAATGGAAAAATCAGCATATGATTCCTGCACCATAATAGCTCCTCTTGCAGATTCCGGCGCGGTATAAGCCACCTGCTCCTTCCTGGCGCTTGGGTCTCGCACCGCTCCGATCACCTGCTCAGTCTGTACTCATAGTGTTAAGCAGGGGCGAAATGAACTGTAAAAAAAACGCCGCTCGTTCACCGGCTCGTCCTCATGAGCAGCTAGTCAGTATAATCAAATGAGTCTGTTCCGCCAAAATCTCCAAAGTCGGTGGTATGCCCTTCGGTTCCAGGGCCCGCCATTGCTGCAACCTTTGCCGTTCCTCCATTCGAGTTCTTATCAGCAGCCCGGTCAATCGACTCCGCTTTTTCTTCCTCTTCGAGGAGAGCTTCGGCCTGGTCACGCCTGTCAGATTCCACCGGATTGATAGGGGTATAGTTGCCATCCTCATCAAAACCAAGCTGGGTCAGCATTAGCCTGAGATCTCCCGGCCGGATCGATGCCGCTAAAGCCACTTCCAGAGAAATCACCTTGTTGGCAATCAGGGCAATGAGCGACTGTTCCAGTGATTGCATCCGTTCATATACTACTGCTTTTTCCATCTGCTCGGTGATGCTGTTGATCTTGTTTTCTATAATGAGGGTTTTGATTCGAGGTGTATTGATGAGAACTTCTACTGCGGCAACTCTTCCCTGTCCGTCCTTTCTCGGCACCAGCCGCTGCGACACGATTCCGACCAGCACATTCCCCAGCTGCAGTCGGACTTGATCCTGCTGTTCGGGGGGGAAAACATTGAGAATCCGACTAATGGTCTGCAGCGCGTTGTTGGTATGCAAGGTGCTCAGGACGAGGTGGCCGGTATCCGCGGCCAGCATGACCGTTGAAATAGTCTCCAAGTCTCTCATCTCTCCCAGCAGAATGATATCCGGGTCTTGGCGCAAAGCATTCTTCAGCGCCAGACCGAACGAAGGCGTATCTACCCCGACCTCCCGCTGAGAGATAGTCGCTTTCTGGTCTTTGAAAAGAAACTCAATCGGATCTTCAATGGTTATGATGTGCGCATTGCGGGTCTCATTGACCCGCCTCACCAGGGTAGCAAGGGTCGTCGATTTTCCTGAACCAGTGGGCCCCGTAACCAGGACTAACCCTTGTGGCTTGCTGCACAAATCATACAGCACGGTGGGAAGGCCCATCTCCTCGACACTGGGGATTTCCAGAGTAAAGCTTCGAAAGACGATCGAGGTCGTCCCTCGCTGTTTGAAAATATTAACCCGAAACCGCATGAATCCAGGCACTGAGTACGCAAGATCGACAGATTGTTCCTCTTCGAACTTCTTCCTCTGTTGTTGATTCATGAGGCCTTTGGCAAGAACATCAACATCCTCAGGAGAAATGACGAGCTTATCGTTGACGGGATACAACTCACCACGACAACGGTACAACGGCGGACGGGATGCTCGAATATGCAGGTCGGATGCTCCGCGCCTGACCATTTCTTTCAAGAGGTCTTCCAGCTTCAATGTGCCCTCGGTTCAGAGTATCGTCTTATAGATCCTTCTAATACTATAGGCAAAATCCTCCGAGAAATCAAACGGTCAGGTACGCTCCCGGCTCCTCGCCTGCTTTCGAGCAAGTTTTTTCTTCAATTCATCCTTGCTGAGGCAATTCAGTACGTCGTCCTTTTCTAACCATCCTCGCCTCGCTACCGCAAGTCCGAGTTCGAGATAGTCCATATGCTCGGCAGTGTGAGCGTCGGTGCCGATGCCCAGCAGCGCTCCCTTTTCTTTCGCCAATCGGCAAGCCGTGTCATTCAGATCCAACCGCTCAGGATACCCATTGATCTCCAGCACTGTCTCACTTGCCGCTGCTGCCTCAATAATCGCTTCGATATTGACGGCATAGGGATCCCTCTTGCCAATCAGACGACCGGTGGGATGCCCGATGATATGCACGCACGAATGGCGCATGGCTTTGACGATGCGGTTGGTAATCGTTGTCTCGTCCTGCTTGAAACCGCTGTGTACAGATGCAACGACAAGGTCCAGCTGGCTCAGCAGCTCGTCGGGATAATCCAGGGATCCATCAGTGCCTATATCCACCTCGGCACCGCAGAGCAGGGTAACCGGATGACCCTTCCGGTTGAACGATGCGACCTGAGCAATCTTCCGGGATAGTGCATCGGCAGAAAGGCCGCCCGCGATTTTCAGCGACGGAGAGTGATCACACACCGCCACCCATTCAAGTCCTAGAGATGCTGCTTTTTCGGCAATCTCCTTCAGCGTCGATGATCCATCGCTCCACTCTGAATGCACATGCAAATCACCACGAAGATCTTTCGCGTTCACCAGAATGGGAAGTGTCCCTTCCTGCGCAGCTTCTATCTCGCCCCGATCCTCGCGCAATTCCGGCTCAATGAACGACAAACCCAGAGCATCATAGACATCGCGCTCTTCAGCTCCGCCGATACGTTCTCCGCCGCGGAATACACCATACTCGTTAATTTTCAGAGCTCGTTTAACCGCCGCTTCCCGTATACGGATGTTGTGCGCCTTGGACCCGGTAAAATAGCAGAGAGCGGCACCAAAGCTTTCAGGTTCGACAACCCGCAGATCGATCTGAATGCCTTGAGAAGTGCGAACGCTCGATTTCATCATGCCTTTGGCCTGCACTTCGCCAACAAAAGGAAGCCGGGTAAAAAAATCCATCACCGGAGCGGGATTGGCAGAGACAACGAGGATATCAATGTCTCTGATAGTTTCTTTCTTCCGGCGCAGACTCCCGGCAATAGCAATGCGATCCACCTCTTTAAGCTTCTGCAGTTCCATGGTAACTGCACGGCCAAGAGTCAGCATCGTACTCAGCAGAAGCCGAGAGTGTTTCTGCCGATAAAGCCTGATGCCGTTAAGAATCTTCTCTTCCGTCTTGGCTTGAATACCAGGCATGCCCCGCAGCTTGTGATCCCGTGCCAGCTGCTCCAGGGCATCGACTGTGGTAATATGCAGATTTTCGAATAGCGTTTTCGCCAGGCGAGGTCCGACTCCGGATATGGAGACAAGATCCAGAAGAGCTTCCGGAACCTCTTTCTTGAGTTCCTCGTAGGCTCGAAGCGTTCCACTACGCAGGATTTCGTCAATCTTGCGGGCAAGATCTTTTCCGATGCCGGGCAGCTGTTCTAGTTCCTGGCGCTCGGCAACTGCGGCAATATCTTCTGCGAGTTCCTCAATGGTCTGAGCAGCTCGCTGGTAAGCGCGAATCCGAAAAGGGTTCTCACCCTTTATTTCCAGCATTTCTGCCAGGCGCTTGAATATGCGCGCCACATCTTGATTCTTCATGCTCCCCCCTGCAACCGAGCGGTTGTTACCTGGTGAAAGGGTTCGAGCGCCAACGTTCAGTGTTCAACCTCGTTGCCTTCGGAGGTCACAGGTTCACCCTGAACCCGAACATTCAGGCTGGGAGCTTTCCCTTGCTTATCCTGCCGCAGGCTCAGCGTAAGCTGTGGAAAGGGTTTTTCGATATTTTTTTCTTCGAATTTCTTCTTCAGCCGCCGGTTAAACTCCCGGGCGACTCCCCACTGTTTAATCGGTTTCGTCGTCGTCCGCGCTTTGACAATAACTGCTGAATCGGCAAACCGATCCAAACCAAGAATTTCCAGCGGCTCGATGATGTCGTCCTTGAAAGCAGGGTCGCTACGAAGACTTTCGTCCACTTCCTGCATTACCTGAAGCACCTCATCAACGTCTTGATCATATGAGATTTCGATATCAAAAACATAGCGCGAGTACCCTTTGGTCATATTAGTGACAATGGAGATCTGCCCATTCGGAATATAGTGCACGTTGCCTGCCAGGTCCCGTAGAATCGTTATCTTAAGGTTAATCTTCTCCACCAGACCGCTCTTGCCTGCTATATCAACAACATCACCCACGCGGATCTGATCTTCCAGCAGGATAAAGAAGCCGCTGAGCACATCTTTCACCAGGCTCTGCGCGCCAAAACCGACAGCCACACCGACGACGCCAGCTGCGGCCAGCACCGGCCCGATTTTAACACCCAGTTCGCTCAGTACCATGATAGCGGCGATAAAAACGATGGCAACCGTGAGGATATAATGGACGATTGAGCCGAGAGTCTCGGTGCGCTTCTGAAATTCTATATCATCCCTTCGCTTCTGCAGCGAGCTAAAAACACGCACAGACAGGGTCTGGGCGAGTTTCAAAGTAATGATGCTGAGGACAAGGATGACTACGAGCCTCAGGCCATGAGAAATGATCCAGGTCTGCAGTATATTAAAGCAAACCGCTAGATCTGTAGTTACCATACAACATTCCTTTCTTCTCTGATTGCCTGGGATCGTAGTCAGAACCGGGGAGCACTCCTGCTCCTTGATCAGCATGTTAGCCTGGACGGAATTCTCGCATTTCACGTATCATTATAGGAAAGCGAGCCGTACGGCTCAAGAAAAAGCTTAAAGCACCCGTCGTACGTCAGCTGGGGACATCTCCGGCAACGCGATTCACTATAGTTCCGCGGCAAAGCAGGAAGGGCAAATAGCTAAGGAAAAATCTGAACAAGAGATAAACGGTGTAGTATCACCCACAATCAAGCGTAAGGCCTCGCGATGTGCCCACCTATCCGGCACTCCCAATCTCGAAGCACTGCCGCTACCACCAGATAAGATCGGAAAAACAGTATCCAGAAACTCAGGTAATGCTTATCAGTTCGATATCGAAAATAAGATCCTCCCCCGCCAGCGGATGATTAGCATCAAGGGTGACCATCGTCTCATCAACATCAATTACTTTCAATAGGATGTTTTGGTCCTCGGCGTGACTCATTTCCAATATCTGCCCTTTCTCCGGAATGATCGAGGGGGGAAAGTCCTTTCGGGGAACCGTCACTATTCTGTCTTCAGTCCATGATCCGTAAGCGTCATCCGCGACGATAAAGGTCGTCTTCTTTTCTCCGGGTGTCATTCCGATCACTGCGTATTCGAAACCAGGGATTGTCTCGCCCGCACCTATGGTAAAGACCATAGGATCACCGTCTGCCGAGGAATCGAACACCGTACCATCGCGCAGTTTCCCGGTATAGTGAACCAATACTCTATCACCGTGCTTTGCTTCCACTATAAAACCTCCCTTCTCCCTGACGGCCGCAACCATAGCGGGAGCATGTCATTACCCTTGATTGCTGCTCCCTAGGGGCATGAGAGCAGGCGGGCTGCTCGATACCTTCTTTCAAACAGGTGAGCGCTTACGGCAATCAAGGCGAAAAAAAGTGGGGCCATGCGCCGCGCACGGCACCCACCATCAGTCTTCTTAGCGGAGGGATTCCTGTCCTTTCTGCAGCCTTCTGCAGTCTCCGTTGGGCCTATATTTTTGTAACGTTTTTTGCCTGCTTTCCTCGCGGACTGGATACAACTTCACATTGGACTTCCTGACCATCCTCAAGGGAGCGAAATCCCTGCTCCTGGATTTCACTGTGGTGTACGAACACATCATCACCGAATTCCGTTGTGATAAATCCGTAACCTTTTTGGCTGCTAAACCATTTCACCGTTCCTCTGACCATTAATTGCTACCTCCTAGATACTGAAAAGTTGCTCCTATGCAGCAAACGGCACGAGAAAAAGCCGCTCGGTTGACATCTCAAACCTTGCGGCACAAGAATCCCGGAGCTTATTTACTGCATTTACTATCTTTTCTAGTAAATCCTAATACTGCTCGCTTGTCAAGAAGAATATGACAGCCAGGTAGTAGACCCGAAATGGACTCCGCCACCTTTGTCCGTCGGTTCGCCACCCGCATTCATCTGGCCGGTCCGAAGCGAACTTCTCATCTTTAATAAAGGTTGCTGTGCTTTCCTATCGCTTATATGCAGTTATCTCATAGCCGCTCCTCTTTGTGCAAACAATGAGCCAGACTCCTCTTCTCATCAGAAGGCAGAGCCGATACCCGCAGTCGATGGAAAAATACTCTGTCGAAATCCGGAAAATACACCGTGGGGAGTATGTACTCTTTCAGCCAATCAACCATAGTTATTCTATTGTCTAGCGACCAGCCTTACCTGAAACCAGGCGTAATACTGATCCTTTCATACAGAGGTAAACCGATGCCGTTACTTAATCCAGTTCACCGTTCGGGAAAACGCAATCTTTATTGTCCCCATTACGATCAGTGCCTGACCCATGCCGCAAAGTACTTTTGGAGATTCTGGGACTGCAGCGACTGTTTTTATCGGAATGTTGCTGAGTCAATCACTCAAATAAACTACGGTTCCGACAGCATGAGCTCTGCATACAGCCTGCCAGTAGAAATATCGCGCAAACTAGATCTTGCCTGATCATCATTGAGGAAATCAGGGTCACAAGAAAAGCTCTTCTAGTCCGGGGCTACACCATTGTGATGGTGGTCAGCCTTCGATGGTGAATAAAACGCTTGCTTTCTTCCTGCAGTCCATGTAGATTCCTGAGGTGGTATTATCATTCCTCGGGAGAAAGCATGCAGCATCTCACTTTTCTTGGCGCTACGGGTACAGTTACTGGTTCACGATTTCTACTGGAAACCGGCGGTATGAAACTGCTGGTTGACTGTGGTCTCTTTCAGGGCTTAAAGGAACACCGACTCAAAAACTGGGATCCTTTTCCGATACCGCCATCCGAGATAAGCGATGTCTTTCTCACCCACGCTCATCTCGATCATACCGGGTATCTTCCTCGCTTCTGCCGCGAAGGATTCAGAGGCGCTATTCACTGCACTCCGGCCACAGCCGACCTGTGCGGGATCATGCTCCGCGACAGCGCCCGGCTGCAGGAAGAAGATGCTTACTGGGCTAATAAGAAAGGCTACTCCAAGCACCACCCTGCCCTTCCCCTTTATACCATGGAGGACGCTGAACGATCTCTTGCTCACTTCAAATCTTTTTTCTATGGGCGAGACCTGGCTCTCAATGGTGAAGTCCGGGTGAAGTTCAAAGACGCCGGACACATTCTCGGTTCATCCTTTGTCGATATAAAGATCAGCAGAAAGAACGCCACCCGCCGCCTGCTCTTCAGCGGGGACCTGGGCCGCCCCGCCAGCCTTTTCCTGCGCGAACCGGTGCAGGTCTTTGAAGTCGATTACCTGATTATCGAATCAACCTATGGCAACCGGCTTCACGATGACGGGAATCCCTCCGCAAATCTGGCCCGGATCATCAATGAGAGTATGGATCGCGGCGGCGTTTTGGTTGTTCCCTCATTTGCCGTCGGCCGGACTCAGGAGCTTCTTTTCTGTATCCGTGAGCTGGAGGAAGCCGGAAAAATTCCCGCTGTTCCCATCTACGTGGACTCTCCCATGGCCATTGAGGCTACGCGCATATCGGAAAAAAGAGTAGCCGATTACAGTATGCGGGCTCGTCTGCTGGAAATGACCGGCACCAGCATCTTTAAGACCCGATCCATCACCTACTGTGAAGATCGGGAGCAGTCGAAAGCGCTCAACCGAATCGCCTCCCGGGCGATTATCATATCTGCCAGCGGCATGGTGGAAGGCGGCCGCATTCTTCATCATCTTGAATACCGGTTGCCGAATGCAAAAGATACTGTGCTGTTTATCGGTTTCCAGGGAGAAGGAACTCGAGGAAGGACTATTCTGGACAGGCGAGAGCGAACCGTCAAAATTCACGGACAGCGCATCCCCATCAATGCAAGGATTGAAAATTTCTCGGGCTTCTCGGCGCATGCCGACTATAGTGAGATACTTGCTTGGCTTATGGGTTTCAATCGTCCTCCCCTCAGAACCTTTATCGTGCACGGAGAGCCAGAAGCAGCGGCATCTCTGGCGCAAAAGATTCGCAGCACCTTTGGCTGGGAGGTCACTATTCCCCAATTTGGAGAACGCTTCGAGTTCCCGTAACAAGTCGCCCTCGCCTTACCCGGGTATCTCGCTTACCCTGTCGGTGAGCGGTGAACGGACAATGGTAAGCCCCTAAATAACCACCGTCTTCTTGATAATCCGCACTACTTCATCAGGCTCATCCACAATTGTCGCCAGCTCCAGGTCTTCCTGGTAAACAAATTTGTGTTTGAGCATGCTTTCTCGTATCCAATTCCACAATGACCCCCAGTATTCGCGACCTACCAGAATCACCGGGAATGGCCGGATGCGGTTTGTTTGAATCAAGGTGAGTGCTTCGAAGATTTCATCCAGCGTACCAAAGCCTCCGGGCATACCGATGTAGGCCTGCGCGTACTTGATAAACATCACCTTGCGGACAAAAAAGTACTGAAACTCGAGGTTGACTCCCACATAAGGATTTACGGCCTGCTCCATCGGCAGATGGATGTTCAGGCCGATCGATTTCCCTCCGCCTTCCTTTGCGCCTTTGTTGCCCGCCTCCATGACCCCGGGCCCGCCGCCGGTAATGATATGGTATCCTTGCTCTGCCAGCTTGCGCGCGATCTCTACCGTCTTTTCATAGACACCATCACCTGGCTTGAGCCGTGCCGAACCGAAAATTGATACACAGGGATAGCTGTCCGAAAGCTTCTCAAATCCGTCGACAAACTCTGCCATAATTTTGAAAAGTCGCCATGGCTCATTAATAGTCATAGCATCCACAAGATACTGCCGCTCTACCATTGGTACAACCTCTTTCCGTGTCTTGAATTGATAAAAAATTCACCGTCCGCTCCGGCCGGTGTTCCTCATTGCTTCTGTTTTCCTATCTGAAAGGCTTTGGCAATGAACTCGCCCATGCTCCAGTAACTTCCGTCAGGGAGCGTGAAGATATAAGGGAGATAGTGAACAGCTTGGACTTATCCACGTCCTTGCCTGAGATAATACCACAATAGTCGACTTCCTTAACCATGCCGGTTGAAGGAATGTTAATAGAGAACTCCTGGTGCATGCCCTGATAGGTATGGCGGCTGCGGCGGATTCCTACCACCAGTGTCGGCGGCTTGAAAGCGACAATACCGCACCATGCAGCAGTCATAAAATTTGCTGTATCGCCAATGGTCACCCCTGCCAGTACTGCCGGCATGGGATAAAGCCACGTCTGGGGTCCAAACGTTTTCTTGGTCATGGCGCTTTCTCCTTCTTCATGAATTGGTCAAATGGATAAGTGGTTAAATGGTGTATACTTAACCATTCCTCAATTCAACCATTCTCCAGCCTCAATCCATTCGCTTCCGAAATCGGGTGATTGCTCCCACCAGGAGTGTGATTCCGAGTACCAGTAAGGCCACATACTGCGGCCAGAGGACAGCGAAACCCACTCCTTTAAGAAACAGTCCGCGAATGATTATCAAAAAGTACCTGAGCGGTATTACCAGGGTAAGCCACTGTACCGTCTCCGGCATGCTTACGATGGGAAAGACCAAGCCGCCCAAGAGAAAAAACGGCAGCATGAAGAAGAACGTCGTCATCATCGCCTGCTGCTGAGTAGCTGATACGGTAGAAATGAAAAGGCCCGTTCCCACCGTGCTCAGGAGAAATAGACAGGTGCCGGCAAAAAGAAGCCAGATGTCTCCCTTGAAAGGTACGGAAAACCAGAATACCGCCAATGTGGTAACCAGGATCATCTGGACCACGGCAATAATACCATAAGGAACGGTTTTTCCCAGGATAAGTTCAAACGGCCTGACCGGCGTTACAATGAGCTGCTCCAGTGTTCCTGTTTCTCGCTCCCGAATAATCGCCATGGATGTGAACAGGAGCGTAGTCAGCATAATGAGAAACGCCACGACGCCGGGAATGAAAAAATCACGGCTGTCCAGATTCGGGTTGTACCAGGTTCGGATCCGATCATCGATTCTTCCATACTGAAGAGACTGAGAATAGCGTTCATCGAGGAGAAGCTGATTAATCCTTTCCACGACCAGCGATGCATACGCGATGCGCACCGATGCCATATTACTCGCACTGCCGTCAGCAATGATCTGAAGCGCCGCAGAGCCGCTCTGGTTAATCTGCTCGCTGAAGCGAGAAGGAATCTGCACCGTGAGATCTACCGTGCGATTGAGGAGCAGAGATTCAAGCTCCTGCTCAGTATCCACGATGTGGGTGATCCGGAAGGTCTCATTAGCATCGAACCCGTCAAAGACCATCCGGCTCTCACGGGTATGTGCCTGATCGAGGAAAGCAACCCGGACGTCACGCACCTCTGTGCTGACGACATAGCCAAAGACAAGGAGCTGAATAACCGGAGCAATGACCAGCAGCGAACGGGTTCTGCGGTCCCGAAAAAGCTGAATAAACTCTTTGCGCACCAATTCTCTAATCCTGATCCAGTGCACGCTACATTCCCTCCTGGCGTAGTCCGCGCACGTTTACGCCGGCAAGCAGCACGAAGATACTCGCAAGTATGAGGATATCCGGCCATACCGCGTTTATCCCCATTCCGCGCAGGTACAGAGCATTGAGAATATCGATAAAGTAGGTGGCGGGAACAATCCGGGAAAGCCACTGCAATATTACCGGCATCGTATGTACTGGAAAAACAAAATCCGAAAGCAGGAGTGACGGCAAATAGGTCGTGAGCACTGCCATCTGGTTTGCCGCCAGCTGCGACTTGGTCGCTATGGAAATGAAAAGTCCCAGATTCAAAGCCACCAGCAGATAGAGGCAGGAGGACAGCGCCAGCAGCCAAAAACTCTGCTTAAGTACTATCCCGAACAGCATCTTTCCCATCAGCACAGCAATAAGAATATCAATCAACCCGATACAGAAATAGGGTATGGCTTTCCCCACCAGCAACTCCGCTGCTGTAATCGGAAGGGTTAGCAGGGTCTGCATTGTTCCGTTTTCATACTCCCGGGCGATGACCAGAGAAGTAAGAATGGCGCCGACAATCATAATAATGACTGCGATGATCCCCGGCACAATAAAATTGCGACTTTCCAGATCTTCATTGAACCACACCCTGACGCGGGGGTCGAGCGGCGGCTGGATCGGGGACAACCCTCGGCGTTCAAAAAAAGTGCGGAGCTGCTCTCGATTGTATTCCATGAAAAAGCCGGTCACGTACCCGCGGGAGAGTGTAGCATAGTTCGGATCGCTGCCGTCGATCAGGATCTGCACCGGTGCGTCGCGATCTGCGTTGAGGTCTCGAGCAAAGCCTGGCGGTATCACTATTGCCATGAGTGCGTCGCCTCGATCCAGATATGCGACAGCAGCTTCGACCGTAGGCACATGATGATTAACCTGAAAGTATGCCGATGCGTCCAGAGAATCAATCAGGGCGCGGCTGGACAGGGTGCTGTCATGATCCACAACCACCGCTGCAATGTTATCAACGTCAAGACTGAGCGCATATCCGAAGAGCAGTATCAAGGCCAGTGGCAGCACGAATGCCAGGTACAGGCTTCGGAAATCACGAAGGAGATGACGCAGCTCTTTGCGTGCAATCGCGTTCACCTTCCTTAGGGTCATTGCGTCTCACGCCTCATAAGATAAATAAATGCATCGTTCAGATCCGCCTCTGGCAGATTCGGACAGGCATCAGCGATAATGGAAGCCGGTGTACCCTCGGCGACAATACGGCCAGCATCGATCAGAATCACGCGGCCGCACTGCTCCGCTTCATCCATGTAGTGAGTGGTGACAAACACCGTCATCCCTTGGTTGCTCAGATGATGAATAAAATCCCAAAAGCGCCGCCGCGTGAGCGGGTCAACTCCGGAGGTGGGCTCATCGAGGAAAAGAAGCTCCGGCTTGTGCAGCAAGGCACAGCCCAGAGCAAGGCGCTGCCGCCACCCTGGAGGCAGTTCGCTGGCGAAACGGTTCCGGACATGCTGCAGGCGGGTAAGCGTTAGAATCCACTCGATGCGCTCTTTCCAGAGCCCTGGGGGGACTTCGTACACGCCCAGGTAGAATCGAATGTTCTCGTAGGGAGTGAGATCACCATAGAGAGAGAACTTCTGAGACATGTATCCGATAGTCTTTTTAATCTCCTCCGACTCAGTAAACACATCGTGTCCGGCTACCTGGCCGAATCCGGCGGTAGGCGCAATAATACCGCAAAGCATGCGAATCGTTGTGGACTTGCCCGCACCATTAGGCCCCAGGAGCCCGAAGATCTCTCCCCGCTTCACGCTGAAGGTAATCCTGTTCACTGCAACAAAGGCCCCGAATCGTTTTTCGAGTTCCCTGACAGCAACGACATCCTCAGGCACCTGGTATACCTCCCCATGAGAACGTTTCATCATCGAGTCCGTGGTCCACCTCCTTGATCCGCTGAATGACCGCTTCTTCAAGGCTCGGACTGGAAGCGCGGATCTGAAGCGGCGTCCCGCTGATCAGCACCTGACCTCGGTGCATGAGCGCCAGCCGGTCGCATTGTTCGCCTTCATCGAGGTATGCCGTGGAGATCAGGATGGTCATGCCTTTATTGCGCATCTGAATCAACATATCCCAGAACTCTTGCCGTGAGATCGGGTCAACTCCGTTAGTAGGTTCGTCGAGAATCAGCACTGCCGGCTCATGAACCAGCACACAGGCGAGTCCGAGCTTCTGTTTCATTCCGCCGGAAAGGTTCCCGGCCAGGCGGTCGAGAAACGGCAGCAGATTGGAAAAGTCGAGATACCGGGTCATCCGCTTCTGGCGTTCCGGTCCGAGAATACCGTAGATGTCAAGGAAGAATTCCATCGTTTCGCGAACAGTGAGATCATGATAGAGACCAAACCCCTGAGGCATATACCCAATCATGGTTTTTATCTTACTGCGGTGGCTCATCACGTCAACGCCGTGCACGCGAACACTGCCAGAGGAGGGTGGAACCAGCGTTGCCGCCGTACGGAGGAGGCTGGACTTTCCGGCTCCGTCCGATCCCACGATACCAAACAGCTCTCCTGAGTCGACGGAAAGGGAAACCGCGTGAACCGCCTCAACCGGCCCAAAGTGCACCGACACGGTGTCATACTGAATGCTGGGCGCAGGCTCACCGCCAGCAGATATGTTCATGATTCATCGGGGAGCTCAGCCAGCCAGGCATCTGCAGGCATGCCGGTTTTGAGCTCCAGGGAGGGATTGGGAATGATCACCTTTACCAGGTACACCAGTTTCACGCGCTCCTTGTGCGTCTGGATGATCTTGGGAGTAAATTCGCCTTCCGGAGAAATGTATCCAACCTGGCCATGGTAGACGGTGTTAGGAAAGGTGTCGGTTCGCACTTCGACCGGCTGTCCCGGCTTGACCAGACCAAGATCGGTTTCCGGAACAAAAATCTTCAACTCCACGGTCGAGAGATCAGCGAGGCTGAATACGCTCTCACCAGGGGAGACGACCTCACCCGGCTCTACCCGGCGGACTGTAATGATCCCGCTAAAGGGGGCCCGCAGGATCGCATAACCAAGCTGGATCGTGGCCACGTCGAGGGTGGCTCGGGCAACCCGGATTTGGGCCCTCGCCGCTTCGATTTCCCGCTCGATGGCTGCAATTTTTTTAAGATTGCTTTGCGCCTGATCCAGTACAGCGGCACTTTCTGCAAGACGAGCCCGAGCAGTGTCATACTGCAGCGTTACTTGATCCCAGGCCTGCCGGGAAACCAGCCCTTGGTCGACCAGACTGTCATAACGCTCTTTATCTCTCTGCGCCTGCTTTAGAGCATCTCTGGCGCTGGCCACGTTTGCCTGGGCCCGTTCCACCTCCGCCGGCAGCGTTTCCCGAAAAATCTGCAGCTGAACTTCCAGCTCCTGCAACGAAGTAACAGCTTTTTCCAGGCCTGCCTGTGCTTCATCGCGCCGCGCCTGATATTCAGATCGATCGAGTTCAGCCATAATCTGGCCCTTATCGACTTGGTACCCGTCATCCACATATACTCTGGCCACGCGGCCGGCAGCCTGGAAAGAGAGTTCCGCTTCAGTTGCTTCGATCGTTCCGGAGTAGTAGAGATCAGCTTGGTTACGGTTGTGCTGTCTCCAATATACAACAACAATCATCCCGATCAACACGACCGCAATGATCAAACCAGCGCTCCGTTTTCTTGCCACGATCTCTCGCTCCTTGCTATGATACGATCAGTGTGAGCTGATGATCTTTCCGGGGTTGAACATGGTGAAAAACCTTCGTTTTGTGATCATGTTAGTTATTGATGTTGTATTACAGGAACATAGGTTTTGTCAATGACCGCTTGCCACGCCAGCATCCGAGCTCTCTTCCTGCCCGGTGCTGTCCTGTCGTCCCAACCCGTAACCACAGAGAATTTGGCCTTGCAGTGCACCAGCGTTAATGGTAAGGTGATGGGCGATATGCTGTATGCTGACACGCACTACCTTCTGTACAGTGCAAACGATGGAGGTGGCGAATGTTTTGTCCTCACTGTCGAGCGGAATACCGCCTGGGATTTCTTTTCTGCGTTGAGTGCTCAGTCCCTCTCATCGAATCGCTCCCCCCGGACCCAGAAGCCCAATGTATCGAGTATGAAGAGGTTTTTAGAACGTATAATCAGGGAGATATCGTTACCATAAGAAGCGTGTTCGACAGCGAGCAGATCGCTTACTTCATAAAAGGAGAGCAATGCGCTGGTCTGGGAGTGTTTTTTGAGCCCGCCCGGATCATGGTCAAAAAAATCCAGGTCCCTCATGCCCGTGAAATACTGCAGGAGCTGCACCTGGCCTTCACCTGTATTAGCCTGAATGACCATCTCGACCACGAGGAGGATGGTAGCGAATCAGATGAACAGGATACCCCGTGATGCAGTGCTGCTTGCTCTCACAGGCTGAAAAGAGACGTGGGCGCAAAAAGAAAAGGGCACGGCATGCCGTGCCCCTGATCAGCGTGTCGTCTTATTCAATCCGCGGGAAAAGCGGCGGAATGCGCTTGAGCTGAGCACCGGCAGGAAGTCCGCCCCAACGGTAGTCCTTGGTCAGATCTTTGGTAGTGATCGGATCCTTCATGCCGAGGCTATCCCACATTTTCTCTGCTGATGCAGGCATGTAGGGAAAAATAAACAACGCGATCACCCGAAGCGTATCCAGAATATTGTACATCACCGAGGCAAGTTCGTCCCGCTTAGATGCGTCCTTGGCCAGGGTAAACGGTGCGGTGTCATCGATATATTTGTTCACTGCTCCCACCAGCTCCCATACCGCGATCAGCGCCTTTTGAAAGGCAAGATCGTTCATTGCTGCTTCAACATTCTCAAAGGTCCGAGCCGCTTGAGCCTTCAGCCGTTCATGTTCCGTTCCCGGTGCTGGTACGATTCCGCCACAATACTTGACCGCCATTGTCACACTGCGATTGACGAGATTACCCAGATCATTAGCCAGATCGCTGTTGATACGATGGATCATGGCCTGACGAGAGAAATCCGCATCCAAACCAAATGGCACCTCCCGCATAAGGAAGTAGCGAACCTGATCGACTCCGTAGGTATCAATGAGAGCGAGCGGCTCAATAAAATTTCCCAGCGACTTGGACATCTTCTTTCCCTCGTTAGTCCACCAGCCGTGAGCGAAAACCTTCTTGAACAGAGGGAGTCCTGCAGCCATGAGGAAAGTGGGCCAGTAGACTGCATGATGCCGTAGAATATCCTTTCCAACCAGGTGCACGTCAGCCGGCCAGAATTTCGTGAACTTCTCCGGATCGTTGAGATAGCCTGCTCCGGAAAGATAGTTGATGAGCGCATCGATCCACACATACACTACGTGGTCAGGATCTCCGGGCACCGGTATGCCCCACTGAAACGAAGTCCGGCTGATGCTCAGGTCGCGCAACCCCTCTTTCACGAAGCTGAGCACCTCGTTCTTGCGTGTTTCCGGCTGGATAAGGCTGGGATTGTGCTCCGCATGCCGGAGAAGCTCACCCTGGTACTTGGACATCCGGAAAAAATAACTGGCTTCCTTCAGCTTCTCTACGTCACGTCGACAGTCCGGACATTTCCCATCAACCAGCTGGTTTTCAGTCCAGAACGTTTCGCAAGGCGTGCAATACCAATCCTCATAGTGGCCCAGGTAAATATCACCCTGCTTCATCACCTTCTCAAAAAGAGCCTGTACCGCGCCCGTATGCCGCTCTTCAGTGGTTCGGATGAAATCGTCGTTGGAAATGTTCATCAAGCGCCAGAGACTCTGAAATCGCTCTACTACCCGATCGGCAAGCTGAATAGGTGTCTCGCCAAGCTGCTGAGCTGATTTCTCCACCTTTTGCCCGTGTTCATCAGATCCGGTCAGAAACAACACCTCATATCCGGTAAGACGTTTATAGCGGGCAGCACAATCCGCCGCAACAGTGGTGTACACATGACCGATGTGGGGAACATCGTTTACATAGTAAATCGGAGTCGTAACATAGAAGGTCTTTCCCATGGTCATCCTCTATTTCGCTTTCTCTCTGATCGCATCTGGCGTTACGGTAATCCGCCTTCCCTCTTCCAGCTCAAGCACTACCGTCTGTTCGATGACATTCAGCTTTACCACCTTACCTTAGCCCTCGTTCGTCAGCACCCGACTGCCTTGTTTGGGCAGATTCTTCAGGAGATCGCTGTAGCTCTCTGCTTCATAGGAAAGACAGCACAATAGGCGGCCACACAAGCCGGAGATCTTTGCCGGCTCCAGCGAGAGGCCCTGATCTTTGGCCATTCGGATAGTGACGGGATCGAACCGGGTTAGAAAAGAAGCACAGCAAATCGGCCGGCCGCAGCAACCTACGCCTCCTATTTTCTGAGCTTCATTGCGAGCGCCGATCTGTCGCAGCTCAACCCGGGTATGAAACTGCGCCGCCAGCTGCTTCACCAAATCGCGGAAGTTCACTCGTGTCTCGGCAGTAAAGAAAAACGTCACCTTCTCTCCTCCCGGAGCAAATTGAACATCCAGCAGCTTCATGGGCAGCTGCAGTGCTTCAATCTCGTGCTTACAGATTCTGAGTGCCTCTGCCGCACGCTTGTTTTCCTCTTCATCTCTCTGGACATCTGCCTCTCCTGCCATCCGAAGCACGCGGTTTTTCGGTTTCGGGTACGATTCGGCGCCGGATCGGCAACAGTCACAAATAATGGTGCCAAGCTGCTGCCCTTCGCCGGTTTCAACCACCACGACATCGCCGGCTTTGTAATGCGCTTCGCC
>Ga0116143_10002094_pt1 | contig 22512 bp, 15 predicted proteins | sample AD_UKC034_MetaG_FD_89745 | JGI IMG/M metagenome (GOLD analysis project Ga0116143, IMG submission 89745) | Active sludge microbial communities of municipal wastewater-treating anaerobic digesters from USA - AD_UKC034_MetaG | ecosystem: Engineered > Bioreactor > Anaerobic > Digestate | place: USA...
AGGAAGAAAAAGGTAATAGTAAAGCGATTTGAAAAATTAGTCAAGCGACTGTCCGCTTTGTGCAGCCAGTTCAATGATTTTGTCGTACTCCTCAGGGGTAAGGTCGTTGAAATAAAAGTTGATAGGATTAATCGGCTCGTTATTTTTCCTAACCTCGTAGTGGAGGTGCGGAGCCATGCTCATCCCCGTATTGCCAATCAGACCTATCACATCACCCCGCCTAACCTTCTGTCCGGGCTTGGCTATGGTTTTGCTCATGTGGGCATAAAGGGTTTTGTAGCTAAATCCGTGATCGATGATAATGGTATTCCCATAGCCTCTGCCCGAGTGGATTACATCGGAAACCACCCCATTGCCAGTGGCGTATATCTCGGTTCCCGTAGGGGCAGTGAAGTCCATGCCGGTGTGCATTTTAAGCACTTTGTAGAATGGGTGCATCCTAACCCCAAATGGCGAAGCAACGCGTTTCAGGTCTTTGTTGGAAACCGGCTGTATGGCCGGGATACAGGCTATCATCTCCTCTTTCCGCTTGGCCATTTCAATCACTTCGTCAAATGATTTGGACTGTACGTAAACCTGTTTGGCCAGCTTGTCCAGACGTTGAGCTGTTTTAATCACCATGGCCGAGTTGGAAAGATCTTCAAGGTAGGTATAGCGATCAACCCCACCCATGCCTGCTGTTCTGTATGTACTGGGTATGGGTTCGGCTTCAAAAATGGTGCGGTAGATATTATCATCCCTTTGCTGAATATCTTCCAGCACAGCGGTGATGTGGTCGAACTTCTTGTTGAAAAGTTCGAATTGCAGTACCAACTCCTCATTTTCTCTCTTTAATCCTCGCTCTTCAGGCGTATCGAAAAAGAGGGAGAAGAAAATGTAGTAGATTACGGAGATGATGATGCTTAGCAAAAAATAGCTAAACCCTTGCCAAAACTTTTTCTTCAAGGAGGAATCGTCCCTGACAAAGGTCAACAAATCAGGGTTGAACCTATACTTGTGCTTGTGCATTATCATGCCATTAAATACGGCGGTAAAGATAAAAAAAAGAATAGAATGAAAATTTACAATATCAAATAAATCAGCTAAGTATTATTAACAATTTTTTCCAATGCACATGTTATGCTCATTGTAAGTTTTGTATTATTGGCCTTAAGAAAAGCGATATTCATAAAAAGAATTTTTTTTTATTCCCTTATACTCTATATTTGTGCAAATTACAAAGTAGTAATTTTTTATCAATCGACAATGCATCGATTTTTAACTACTCTCCTTTTAGCGGCCTTTGGCACTATTTTTCTTCAGGCTCAGAATTGGAACCAGATATTATCGAAAGAGATAGAGGCCGAATACTTTTTATTAGAGAAGTGTTACGAAAAAGCAGCCTTGAAATACCTTGAGGCCCTTGACCTATACTCTAAAAATGCGAATATGCTCTATAAAATCGGGTATAGCTACCTGTTGACGCCCGATAAAAAGGAATACGCCATTAAATACCTTGAACAGGCAGCCGAAAAGGTTTCTTTGGATTACAATCCTAAGGCCATTAAGGAGGACAATGCTCCTCCCGAAGCATTATTCTACTTGGGTAAGGCCTACCAGATAACCAATCAGTTTAAACGTGCCGAGGATGTATATAGGCGCTATCGTGAGTATTTAGACCCATTAGAGGACTTTTGCAAGTACGTTGACTTGCTCATTGCACAGTGTAAAAATGCTCCGGCTTTGATGGAAGAAAAAAAAGGGTTAAAAGCAAAAAACCTCGGAACCTCGATAAACGACAGCGATATGAACTTCAATGCCGTTTTTTCGGGCGATGGGAAAACCATGGCTTTTACCCGATGCAATGAATCGGGGTACGAGGTTCTGGTAGCCCGTAATTTGGGAGAATCGTGGGGCGACCCGGTTAGCATTTCGGAGGAAATCAGAGCCTTCTTTTTGAAAACCTCGGGCATTTCGTACGATGGTACAGAACTATATTTAATTGATGACTTCACTTCGGACGGCATCATATACTATTTCCCTTACGAGAAAGGGTCGGTGTACTATACCTATTACGATAATGGGAAATGGGCAAAGGTACAGAAGATGAAAAAACCGATAAATAGTAAATACAACGAATCGCATGCTTCCATTTCGCCCGACGGGCAAACACTTTACTTTGCCAGCGACAGGCCCGGCGGTTATGGCGGGTTGGATATTTATAAATCTACCATCGATTCCAAAGGTAAATGGAGCCAACCTGAAAACCTTGGACCAACTATCAACAGTGAATTTAATGAGAATACACCATTCCTTTCTTCCGATGGGAGGTATCTGTTTTTTAGTTCAGAGGCTCACAATAGCATGGGTGGCTACGATATTTTTTACGCCGATTTAACGGTAGGCACTCAACCGGTACGCATGGGATTTCCCTTGAATAATGCCGAAGACAACCTTTTTTTCTTTCCTAACGACCTGACATCGGGCTATATGGCATACCATGATCCCAAAGGCCATGGACACAAGGATATTTTTTATACAAAACTACTGCCCTACGTTAACCTTATGGGTAATATTACCATCACCAACGATGGAGGAACCAATCTGTCGCCGGATTTTAACGTTTCCCTTTACAGCATAGATGAGAATATGAGCGAAACCCCCTTAGATGTGGATAGGCATAGCAGAAGTTTTGCCCATACTCTATTGCCGGGGAATTATCATGTTTCGGTGAAGGGGGATGGTTTTAACGATTTCGATCAAACCATAAATATTTCAGAGGATTACGATTTGACCAACTTCCCTCTGGAAATAGCAATGATCCCCATTGTACAGCAGGTTGCTGTAGCTGAGGTACAGCAAGAATTGCCCGATGAAGTAGAGGTAGCATTACCAGTACTAAATCAGCCTGTTTCTGATGACAAACACCATGAAGCAATGGGAAAGAAACGAGATGTTGAGAAACCTTCGCCTAAGAGGGACGTTGCTGTAATGCCAAAAATTGTTTTTGATAATTCATCTTCCGCTTCAGAATCAGCATTTACCGTGCAAATCCTTGCCCTTATTGTTCCCGTGGGACTAGATTTTTTTCAGGATATTGAGGGCGTTTCTGTCGTTAAAGGGAGCGATGGATTCCACCGCTATACGGTGGGTTCATTCACCACAAGGGAAGAGGCACTGAATTCGCGACAGCAGCTTGTTGCCTTGGGGTATAAGGATGCCTTTGTAAGAAAAGCCATTGCCCCAGCGGCTGCTGCTGCCCGGTTTGCCATTCAGGTAATGGCGCTAAAAAACCCGGTTGAGGTAAACTTTTTCAGCAATCTGGACAATGTAAGAGTTTCGCATGGCGACGATGGCTTTTACCGTTATTTCTATGGCACATACCAATCGCTTGAGGAGGCCAAGCACGAATTGCCAAGGATTAAAGAACTTGGCTACAGCGATGCGTTTGTCAGAAAGTTAGAATAGTCCACAGAGCAATCCGCTGAAATTCTATTATTAAAGAGGCTTTTTATATAACGGTTGTGGAAAATGGCTAATCCATTGCCGATTGGGCATTGTTTTTAACCATCATGTCGTACACCTCGGGGCTCATATCGCTAAAGTAATTCATGGGGTCAACGGTTTTGTTACGGAGTTGCACTTCGTAATGAAGATGTGGCCCGGTACTGCGCCCCGAATTGCCAAGCCTCCCAATAACCTGTCCTCTGATAACCTCATCGCCGGGTTTTACCTCAATCTTTTGAAGGTGGGCATAACGGCTTTTATAGCCAAAGCCATGGTCGATAACCACTACGTTGCCATAGCCAAAAAACGAAAATTCTGCCGATACCACTTTCCCGTTTCCGGTTGCATAGATGGGAGAACTTTTCGGCCCTGCAAAATCAACCCCTTGATGTACCCTTATTTCTCTAGTAAAGGGATCGCGGCGTATCCCAAAAAAATCGGAGATTCTTATCAAGTCCTTTACCGATATGGGCTGAATGGCAGGTATGCAAAGAATCATTTGTTCTTTATTCTTGGCCAAGTCAATAACTTCGTCGAACGATTTGGACTGCACATAGGTTTTCCAGGTTAGCTGATCCAACAGGGATGCTACATTGATCAGCAGGTTGCTGGTTCTAAAACCTTCAAATTCCTCGTAATGGTTGGTTCCGCCAACTCCGCCGGCCCGCAGGGAGTGCGGAATTGTATCGGCTTCAAATATGGAACGGTAAATACTATTGTCGCGCTGCTGTATCTCGTTTAGGATATCGATGGATTCAACAATCTTCTTTTCCAGCAGCTCAAACTGCAATGCCAAATGGGCATTATCGCGTTTGAGGATTTTTTCCTTGGGAGTATCGAAAAAATAGGAGTAACTTAAGAAAACAATTACGGCAATTACAAGACTTAAAACGAAACGAATTGCTAAATTTGCTAACTTTTTGCGCCAAGGGCTTTCTTCTTGTTCAAATGTAAGGGTATTGGGATTATACTTGAACTTTTTATTAACCATGAGAAAGCAGACTAGTCGATTGTTTATAAGCGTTCTAAATTGACTAACGGCAGCAAAACTAATGTAAATATTTATTTTTGCAAAGTTTTTGGCTAAAAAATGGTGACGAACGGTATTTCGTAAAACTTGAATAAAAAAAATATGATGACTTCTACCGAGATAAGACAGACTTTTTTAGATTTTTTTGTAGCAAAACTGCATCAGGTGGTTCCGTCGTCTCCTATGGTTATTAAGGACGACCCTACGCTTATGTTCACCAACGCCGGAATGAACCAGTTCAAAGATATTTTCCTGGGCAATAGCCCAATAAAGTATAAAAGGGTAGCGAATTCGCAGAAATGCCTTAGAGTATCGGGCAAGCATAACGATTTGGAAGAGGTAGGACACGATACATACCATCATACCATGTTCGAAATGCTGGGCAACTGGTCGTTTGGCGATTATTTTAAGAAAGAGGCCATAGAGTGGGCATGGGAGTTCCTGGTAGATGAGCTAAAAATAGATGGCAGCAATCTGTATGCTACCTATTTCGAAGGTAGCCCTGACGAGGGCCTGGAGGCTGATACAGAAGCCTATGAGCATTGGCTACGGATTCTTCCCGAACAAAGGGTGCTTAAGGGCAGTAAGAAGGATAACTTCTGGGAGATGGGCGATACTGGTCCCTGCGGCCCTTGCTCCGAAATTCATATTGATATTCGGGATGATGCAGAGAAGTCCAAGGTTCCGGGTTACAAGTTGGTCAATGCGGGTCATCCACAGGTAATAGAGATATGGAATTTGGTCTTCATCCAGTTCAACCGCAAATCCGATGGTACTTTGTCCCCTCTTCCGGCCAAACATGTGGATACGGGCATGGGCTTCGAACGTCTTTGCATGGTGTTGCAAGGGAAAAAGAGCAATTACGATACCGATGTTTTTCAAACCATTATCAAGCGCATTGGTGAACTATGTGGAATAGCATATGGCACAGGCCAGCAAACCGACGTAGCTATGAGGGTAATAGCCGATCATCTGAGGGCCATAGCTTTCTCCATTGCCGACGGGCAAATCCCATCCAATGTGAAGGCCGGATATGTAATCAGGCGCATCCTGCGAAGAGCAGTTCGCTATGGTTACACATTCCTCAATTTTAAAAATCCTTTCATCAATAAGCTGGTCCCGGTGTTGGTACAGCAGATGGGCGGATTTTTCCCCGAACTTGCTGCCCAGCAGGAGTTGATAACAAAAGTTATTTATGAGGAGGAGGCAACCTTCCTTCGTACTCTCGAAACGGGCATTCGCCTTCTGGATGGCATCGTGGAACAGGCAAAGAAATCGAAATCAGGCATGATTTCAGGAAAGGATGCCTTTACGCTATACGACACCTATGGCTTCCCTCTGGATTTAACGGAGCTGATTTTGCGGGAGCATGACCTGAGCGTCAACCGTCAGGAGTTCGACAGGGAGATGGCGGCGCAAAAGGAGCGTTCGCGAAGTGCGGCTACGGTGGAGACCCGGGATTGGGTTGAACTCCTCAAGACCGACGAAACCGAGTTTGTGGGATACGATGAGTTGGAAATCCCCATTAAAATTGCTCGCTACCGTTCCGTTAAGGCAAAGGGAAAGGAGCAATACCACCTGATTTTCGACCGAACCCCATTCTATGCTGAAGCGGGAGGGCAGGTAGGCGATACCGGAGAGATTGCCAACGATGGGGAACGTATTGCCATTATTAACACGGTGAAAGAGAATAACCTGATAGTGCATATTGCTGCTAAACTTCCCAACGACCCTTCGGCCGTTTTCACTGCCAGGGTTAATTTGGAAAATCGTATCAATACGGCTAATAACCATACGGCTACCCATCTGTTGCACAATGCGTTGCGCGAAGTTCTGGGATCTCATGTGGAGCAGAAAGGTTCGTTGGTACACCCCGATTATCTGAGGTTCGACTTTTCGCATTTCCAAAAGATGACCGATGAAGAGATTAAAAAGGTAGAAATGAGGGTGAACGCTGCCATCAGACAAAATTTTCCGGTGGACGAGCATAGGGATATTCCCATGAACCAGGCAAAGGGAATGGGAGCCATTTCCCTCTTCGGCGAGAAGTATGGCGAAACGGTCAGGGTAATCCGCTTTGGCGATTCCATTGAACTTTGCGGAGGGACGCACACGGCCAGCACCGGGAATATTGGTATGTTCAAAATCATCTCCGAGGGGGCTATTTCGGCCGGGATCAGGCGTATCGAGGCGGTCACGGCCGGCAAGGCCGAGGAGTACTTTATGCAGCAGGGTGAAATAATCAGAACCGTGAAGGAGTTGCTTGGAAATCCACAGGATGTGGTGCAGGCAGCCCGGAAGTTGATGACCGAAAACCAGAATCTAAACAAGCAAATACACGAGTTGATGCAGGAAAAAGTGAAGCAGGTAAAGCATCAGCTCATTTCAGGGGCACAGGAATTCAATGGTATTGCAGTTATCACCGGTATGGTTAGCCTTGGCAATGCCGATGACGTAAAGAATTTGGCCTACCAGCTGAGGAACGAAACCGACCGTCCTGTTTTCATAGTGCTGGGTGCCGATATGGGTGGCAAGCCACTGTTAACCATAATGATATCCAACGAAATAGTGGAAAAGCACAAGTTCAGCGCACAGGATATCATCCGCGAAGCGGCCACAGAGATACAGGGCGGTGGGGGAGGACAGCCCTACTTTGCCACGGCCGGTGGTAAGAACCCAAAGGGATTGCAAACTGCCATGGATAAGGCCATTGAAATTTTCAAAACAATGGCTTCAGACAAATAATCCTTTGCAAGGATTCGTGTCTTAATCCTATGTTTGCTAAAAAGGGCCCATTGTTATAACTTTACCAAAAAGTATAAATTATGATTAAATACGTTGCACCCTCGCTATTATCGGCTGATTTCAACAACCTGGGTCGCGATATTGACATGGTGAACCAGAGCGAAGCCGACTGGTTTCATCTCGATATCATGGATGGCGTTTTTGTACCCAACATATCTTTTGGTTTTCCTGTGATTGAGCACATCGCCAAATTGGCCAGAAAACCACTTGATGTTCACCTGATGATAGTAGAGCCGGATAAGTTTTTAGAGCGCTTTAGTGATGCCGGAGCCAACATTCTCACAGTGCATTGGGAGGCATGCACCCACCTCCACCGTACGCTCTCAAGGATACGGCAGTTGGGCATGAAGGCCGGAGTTTCGTTGAACCCCCATACTCCCGTTGAACTGCTGGATGATATCCTACAGGTAGCGGATTTGGTTCTGATAATGAGCGTAAACCCGGGATTTGGGGGGCAAAAATTCATCGAAAGGAGCATATCGAGGATATCGCGCCTCCGCGAGATGATTGATAAAGGCGGATACAGTACCCTGATTGAGGTGGATGGAGGCGTGGGAGCACACAATGCAGCAGAACTGTACGCAGCGGGAGCCAACGTTCTGGTTGCAGGGAATGCGGTATTTAAGTCCGATGATCCTTTACGTACCATTGAGCGGATTAAGAACGCCTAAGCGAGTAGTTGTAAAAGTTCGCTTCAAGAATACACTCTTTATCTCCTTGCCTTACAGTAAATTAACTCCCCTTTTGCCGTTAAATATCCCATAACGCTCATAAGCATTACAAATACATTCAGCATTACCCTAGCCACTCGTTAATTGATACTGTACCGGGCCATAGGGTGCAACAAATAGGATAATCCAAACCATGGTTTGGGGATACCCCACCATTCGCTTTTTTGGTGTATGCTTGCTGTGTACTTTAGATATTCGTATATCTCTACTATGAATACCCTATGAATGGGTAGGTACAATATTCCCACGGATTAACTGCAAAGTAAACCTTATAACTATAAACGATGATTGATTGCCTAATGGATATCTGCAACAATGCATGGTATCCAAACAATAATTTAGTGGTTGAAATGCAGTATATTACGAATAACAACCAACCTCAAATCTACTCCCTATTGTTAGTATACTTCACAATTATCTGATTTCGCAGCTCAATAAACATGGCTGTTACCTCGTCCATCTTACCGTTTGAATATTTGGTGAGAAATTCGCGCGCCTGCTTGGGGTTCTTCTTATGCAGTTGGAGTGCCTGCTCCTCTATGGAGTTCTGATTCTTAAAAATCTCATCCTCAAAGGGGTTACGCACATCCTGCACATCCTTGGCTATAGGCTGAAAGCGCAAATTGGCAAGGTTGTCCACAAAGTCAATAGCCCAACGTGCCGACCGCTCGTCGTACTTCTCTGGATCGTATATATTGTAGGTTTCGGCCACCGACAGGTTACCCGCATATATGGGCACGTAGGGGCTAAAGTATGGGTTGTCGAGATATACCCAGTACACACCCCCAATCTCGCTGGGTAGCCAGCTGCGCAGCTGGGCCACCATGCCGTAATGCCCACGATGACGCGCCACGGGACGGCGGTAGGTCTGCTTTATAAGCTTGCGCATCTCGCTATCGGGGAATGGGGTGGCCAGCGGGCTCTTCACGTAGCCGCCCTTGCCGTCGGGGACTAGCCACTCGGGGTATGATGTCATATCGTATATGGTTCCCTCGAATGTGGAGCGCTGGAAAGCAATCACATCCTGTACGCTAATCTTTTTCTCGGGTACAGCCGAAAAGGGGTAAAGCGAGAGGGGCTCCACATACTGAAAGTAGGGTTCCATGCCCTTGTAGGGATTGGCAGGGTTGAGCATGCGGTTGGGCCACTCCTTGAGGTTGGGCATAAAGGTGTGGTAGAATAGCCAGAATCGGCTGGTAGCATACTCCACAGGGGTGGGTGCATACACCTCTTGCCAAATGAAAGGCATGCCCGAAGCGGGGTCGTACCACCCACGGTCAATGGCCTCCTGCTTGTAGTTGGCCGAAACCATGAAGTTATTGGTATCGTTCTCGTCTATCTCCTTTATAATACTCCAGTTGGGTATCATGGTGGCATGGTCGTCGGGGAGGCGCTGCGCAGCCCAAATGGCACCGGGCTTGCCGCTCTCGGGAGTCCACCCTGGCCCTACGCCAAATACCTCGAACACCCATGCCTCGTTGGGGTCGGCCACCACCAGCGCCTCCGAACCGGGGCCACTGGACGGTAGGAAGCCATAGGTGGTACACAGTTCGCCAATAAACTGAACCGCTTCGCGGGCCACCTTATGGCGCTGCAGGGCGAATATCATGGCCTGCTCAATGGTCATTATTCCCTTGCTATTCTCAAGGCTGCTCATCAGGTCGCGGCGCTGGTCAGTGGTGCTCTCGGCAATGGCCAATTGGTGCTCGTTTATATGCGAATATGCCGAGTGGAAGTAACCGTATGTACGCTCCACCTGTGGTATGTGCCCTATCACCTTGCCAAAGCTGAGCAGGGGCTGGTCGGCATCCTGAATGCCCCAGTACACTGGAGCCATCTCGCCCTTCTTAAAGGTGCTACCGGGTATATACACAATGCGCGAATTGGGGCCCGTGTCGGTATGCGAAATAATAACCGAACCATCGGCCGATGCCTTTTTTCCCACTGCTATCACCGTGCAGGCCCACGAGCCATATGCCACGGTAAGTAGCAGGATTGCTGTAGCTACTATTCTTCTGCTTATCATAATAGGTATTGTTTTGTCCGACCTTTGTCGGGGGTTAGCGTATCGGTAAAAATATGCTCAAATATAGGGGAAAGGCATTGCAGATGCAAAATGATGGGGCTAAAGCCTTTTCAATAGCTTTTTTTCGTTGGCTTCGGCCAACGGTAAAAGATAGAATGATTTTTAGGCTTTAGCCTCATAAAAGGTCTACCGCCCTAACAACTTGCGCTGTTAGGGCGGTAGGTGGAGCCTTGAAGTTATCGCGACTTGAATGTGTAAAGATAATAAAACTTTCTAATACGTACTGTTCAATATTCCATCATCTTTCATCTTTATGGAGTATTCGATTTTCTCCCCCTCTTTTTCTCCACCACAAACAGCCCCGCAGTGTACTGGTCGTACAGCTCAAAAAGGAACTCTATTCGTTTTGCTTCACTGGTGAAGGGTTGGGGGCGGTAGGCTGCATCCACAGCACGGTCGAGCTGCTGATCTCATTGCCGCCATGCTGCTGGATGAGAATGGCGATTTGCGCTCATTCCACGAGTTTAAGAAGGCGGTACTTGGAACCACCATCAACCGCGACTACAACCGCAACTGGCTACGGGCCGAATACAACATGGCGGTGCGCTCTGCACGATCGGCGGCCTACTACCGCGAGTGCCTCGAAACGGCGCACCTGTACCCCAACCTTGAGTACCTGGAGAGCTCCGCCGCCAACAAGCGGGCCGACCACCTTGAGTTTGTGGGCACGGTGCTACCCATAGAGCACCCGTGGTGGGATACCCACATGCCACCCTCGGCGTGGGGGTGCGAGTGCAGTGTACGCAAAACCGATAAGCCCGTTACCCCGGTGCCGCAGGGTGGGCAACCCGTTAACCCGGTATTCGATAACAACCCGGGCAAAACCGCCGAGTTTATCAATATCAAGGAGCACCCGTATGTGAAGAGTGCCGAACAGCTACACGAGGATATCTATGATATTACAACAGTAATTCTTACAGAAGCGGAAAAGGCTGCAAAAGAATTTAAGAGAGTAATAGCATCCAGAGAGCGAGCAAAAAAATGGATGGAAAAAAATATCCCTGCTGGAAAACCTGTTAAGGTGCAGGTTGACGTTAAGCACCTAAAGGAGATTACCCTTACCCGCTCAGTGGTTAAGACAATTGTGGCAAAGGGCCATGACAACGCTGTTGAGCGGAACAGGGCCGTAACCAACCTAAAAAAGCTATTAAAGGAGGGCGAGTATTACGGATGGGCGGAAGACGAAATGATTGGCAATTTTCAGAAACATCCAGAGGTTGACTACTGGCTTTACTATCGAACGAGGGTTGGGACGGCCTGCATAAAAAGGACGAAATCGGGAGAGGACAAGCCTTATGCCATATTGGACGATGCTAATCTAGAGAGAATAGACCCTATCATAAAAAAAGAAGATCCGATAAGGTAAGCTGGCAGGTACAACCTGGGCATCTCCTATCGAATCTCCTTATAAGACTACAAATATACAACCCTTTTTCTTAAAAGTCAATTAAAACTGCAAAAAAATCGAATTTAATTATGACCCTCGAAGAGATGAACGCCCGGGTAAGGGAGAAGCTGGACGAGATACGCCGATACCAGCGTTGGGTTTCCTTCTTCCTTTCCCCGTGGGCTAAGGCTGACGGTATCTCGTTTTTTCTGAATTAAAGGCTCTTGGTGTTGGGTTTCTTTTCTCCGTGAAGCCGAGGGTGATTCAACTTTAAAACCACCTATTCCCGTGGGCTTTAGCCCACGGAATAGTTTTGCGAAATCAAACAGGCTTTAGCCTCATTCGCATCGAAAACTATGGGGTATCAGATTTTCTCCCCCTCTTCTTTTTCTCTGGTGCAAACAGCCCTGCGGTGTACTGGTCGTACAGCTCAAAAAGGAACTCTATTCGTTTTGCTTCACTGGTGAAGGGTTGGGGGCGGTAGGCTGAGTCCACAGCACGGTCGAGCTGCTGGTGGGCTTTTACCAGTGCTGGCGGCATGGTAAGCGGGTCGTACAGGACGGCCAGGCTGCTGTTGGGGAATTGTAGACGGGCATCGAGCACCCGCTGCGCGGCCTCCTCTATGGCGCTTACCTGCTTGGGCGTGGGGCTTTGGGGCCACGGGTAGTTGTTGTAAACAATGCTATTTGAATACCTAAACCTGCTCTCCAGTCTTCCGCAAACAAACCTAACCCACGCCATATGCATCTCCGAGGTAAGCACCCCAAAGTGGTATAGTTCGGCGTTGGGAATTATTAAGCAGAGATTACTTGCAATAATATTTGAAGGCAAAAATCCTATGGGGATATAACTTCGTCTTTCGGATGAAACACTGGGGATAATGATGTAATCACTCTCTGTATGAGAAACAAAAGCAAACAAGGAAGGAGTTACTGCTAATTTCCTAGTATCTTCCCTCTTACTTTCCAGACGGAACTGCTTAACTTTTTCGAGCCTTTCAAGAATTTTTGGAAGTTTCTTCAGTTCATATGGACTAGCATTCTCAAGCCAAAGACAATACCTGTTATCATTATTTATAAACTCATGACTTCCTACATATTGTCGAATGAATTTTGATGCATTTGGTTCTTCAGAGATAAATTGTATTTTTTCTTCTTCAGAAAACAAAAGAAATCCTCCGTCAATGGGCTGATTACCAAATTTAATCAGCGGAACATTGCAAATTGGTTTGGTCCTAGATTGCACATATAAATCCTTCCCCTCCACCAAGTAGGGGTTGATATTACGAACTTTAACCCCATGCGGCTCGCCTGTAATGCTCTCGTACTCGTACAGTATCTTGTGGGGTGTATCGAAATTGGAGAAGCCAATAATCACCACATGCACCGCTGCAATGCCCCGTGCCTCGTTGCTCCACCTAAAGGTGCGGTGGGCAAAATGTATCTTTATGCCATACTTGGTAAACAGCTCATGCCATAGCACGCCCACCTGCTCGCCCTGCGCTATGGAGTTGGTCGATACAAATGCCACGCGGGTTTTCTGCTCGTTGGGCACATCGGGCGTATTGTGCCTGTGAATGTACTGAGCAGCCCGCACATACCACGCCGAGACGTAGTCCATTACGCCACTACCCTTGGCTTTTTCAAAAACATCAACCACCTCGTTGCGCTGCTCTTGGGTCATCAGCTTGGAGCCAATAAACGGCGGGTTGCCCAAAATATAGTCGAACCTCTGCCTATCAGTTTGGCTCTCCCATGGTAGCACCTCAATGATGCTATCCCAATGGGTGGAGAGCGCATTGCCATGCACTATTTTGGCACTTCTGCGCAGCGGTAGGCGCACGTAGTACTGCCCAAACTCCTGCGACACCAGCATATTCATCTGGTGGTCCATAAGCCACATGGCCACCTGCGCTATCTGTGCTGGGAACTCTTCGTACTCAATACCATAAAAGCGATCCACATCGCATAGCATCAGCTGCTCTATGTCGGTTACCCGTTGCCCCACCTGCAGGGTTTTCATTATTTCCAGCTCCAGCAATCGGAGTTCACGGTAGGTAATCACCAGAAAGTTGCCGCAACCACAGGCGGGGTCGAGAAAACGAAGCGATGCAATCTTCCTATGGAACGCCTTAAGCTTATTGGTGCTTCCCTTCACGCTTTCGTATTCATCCCAAAGCCTATCGAGAAAAAGGGGTTTGATAAGTTTTAGAATATTCTTCTCGCTAGTATAGTGCGCCCCCAAATTTCTTCTTGCCTTTTCGTCCATTACGCTTTGGAACATGGAGCCGAATATGGCGGGCGATATTTTGCTCCAATCCAGCCTGCAACACTCCAACAGTATGCTACGCATGCGGCTATTGAACGCAGCTATACGCAGCTGCTCCTCGAATAGATGCCCATTGACAAACGGGAAGGCGGCCAAATCCTCTTCCAGCGTTTTCAACCGCTCATAAACGGGCGTATTGAGCACCTGAAATATTTGCGCAAGGTGCAACCCAAGGTCTGAGCCGTCCTCGTGGGTTCGGTTTATTATATAGTCCTCAAATGCATTGGGTTCAAAAATGGTGGTATCCTCGGCAAAAAGGCAAAACAGCAGCCGCACAAGGTACATCTCCAGCTGGTGTCCCGTGTACCCCGACTCCTTCAACTCGTCGTGAAGTTTCCCCATAAGATAGGCTGCATCAACGTTTACAGGGTCTTCCTCCTTATAGGTCTGCTTCTTGTAGCCTGCAATAAAACCGAATAGGTGTACATGCTGCACCAAATCTTGCAGCTCGAAGGAGTGCACCGAGTCGTCGTCGAGATTAAAAAGGCGAAAACTGGCAAAATCGGAAACCAGAATGTACTTGGGCAATTCGTAGTCCTTCAGCCCGTGGGTATAGTCAATGGCCTGCTGGTAGGCTTTATCCAAATCTTTTCCACGGCTCTTCATCTCCACCAGCATGGTGCCTTTCCACAGCAGGTCGATGTACCCATCGTGGTCGCCCAACCTCTTTACCCTCTCCTCAAAGGTGGCCACCTTACGGCGACTAATGCCAAACACATTGAAGAAATCTTCAAGAAACGGCTTAGCATCAGCCTCTTCCCTGTGTGCGTCTTCCCATTCCTTCGAGAAGCGTACTGCGCGGTCTTTTATCTCGTTCCAGCCTAGTGCCATAAACAGTGTTTTTGAGTGCAATTTAAGAAAAGAATATGAGAAATGGTGACTTGGGGTATAATGGGGCTAAAGCCCATTTAAAAAAAAGCAATTGATACCCGTTGGCTAATCCCGACCCCGAAGCATCGGGGCTCGGGACAACGGAAATAACAAAATTTGCATTCAAAACCTCTCAAAATTTCAGGGGCTAAAGCCCCTTGCATAAGTTGCGACTTAATTCAATGTCTCATTTTTGGGCTTTAGCCCAAGAGTTGTAGCAATACATTAAGTGTTAACTGGTTAATAGTTTTCAATATTACCGTCAGCTTTAGCTGACGGGTAAAAATACTGACTAAAACAAGGGCTTTAGCCCCATAAATACAGACTAAAAAGGGTAAAGCCTTATTTTATGGAGCCCTCGTTCGGCTAGGGCTTCACCGATGAGGTGCTGGTGAAGTGGACCGATGTGAAGCGGCGCACCTGTACCCAAACTTAGAGTACCTGGAGAGCTCCGCCGCCAATAAGCGGAAAGACCACAAGGATTACGTGGGCACGGTGCTGCCCATTGAGCACCCGTGGTGGGATACGCATATGCCCCCATCGGCATGGGGGTGCGAGTGCGGGGTGCGCAAAACCGATAAGCCCGTTACCCCCGTTCCACAGGGTGGGCAACCCGTTAACCCGGTATTCGATAACAACCCGGGCAAAACCGCCGAGTTTATCAATATGGCGGAGCATCCGTATGTTAAAGGCGTATGCCCAATATTCAATACCTGCCAGTACAGGAAAGACGGGACACTAACCCTATCCGATACACCACCCAACCGCCCCGAGTGCAAAATGTGTCTGCTGGCAATCTCTTATCGTAAGAAAATACGGAAAGAGCAAGAAGCCGTCCGCAAGTGGTATAAGGCTCAGATGCCAACCACAAAGGTTGGAAAATTTCCGGCACGGCGCTTTGAAATCTCACACCAAGACACGCCCAGACCAATAATTATAAACCGTGGTTTTTACGAAGAGGTTATTTCTAAGTACGCTGGGGGTGTGAACTATATTTACAGGCTAGAACTTCTCAAAAAGGCGCATGAGCTCATAAAGGATGCGAGGTTTATAAAACCCGAAAAACCGAAACATCACGATGATGCATCGAGTTTTCTTGTTTTTGAGTATGATAAGAATGGGCTAAAAATCGAATTTAAGGCCAAAGAAAATGCAGATGGGATTTTCTTATACCATATGAAAATCTTATAAAAAAACGGCTTTTCCGTCTCCTTCCTTCGTCGGCTCTCGCCACAGGATAACTTGAAAAACCGTTTAGTAGTGGACTACAAATATACAACCCTTTTCCGTAAAATTCAATTAAACGACAATAAAATTCCATTTCACCATGAATATTGAGGAGTTGAACGCACGGGTAAGGGAGAAGCTGGACGAGATACGCCGATACCAGGAGCAGGAATTGCCCGACATCATCGGTACGGAAGCGGTGAACCACTTCAGGGAGTCGTTCGCCAACGAGGGCTTTACCGATGAGACCACCACCAAGTGGAAGGATGTGAAGCAGCGCACCAACCCCAAGCGGGTGGATAGGGCAGCAGCAGCAATCGAGTATATGAAAGTAGGTTTAGCCCACAGTAATAATCCAACGGCGGTATAACCAACGCCGAACAAGGTGTTATGGGGCTAAAGCCCATTTAAAGTTTGAATTTGTTATCCGTTGGCAAAACCCTACTTGGGACTGTCTAAAAAGTCCTCTGTGGTTCTCGGTGTTAAACTCGGTGTGACTCTGTGTAGTTTCTAAATAATTCTTACACAGAGTGAAGCAAATTCTTGAAGCCTCGGGGCACAGAGTTTTACAGAGAAAAAGGAGGTTGTATTCAAGACTTTTTTGTTAGCCCCTATCAGGATTGGGGTAGAAGGCGTGTTGATATGCTATAAAACTGCTACCTTTACCTCCAATAATTGTAAAACCACATGGAGGTTGTAAATATTAATGGTTCATCGGGGCAATCAAAAGTAATCATTGGAAGCGCCTTCCAAAACTTGGCAAGCCACTTGCCCCAAGAGTCTGTATTCGTCGTTACCGATAGCAATGTATTTCCATTGCTTGGCCACCTTAAAACGAAACACCCCATTTACTCCGTTACTCCCGGCGAAGCATCCAAAAATCTTGGGGTAGCACAAAAAATCTACGAGTGGCTGCTGGAGAACGGGGCACATCGCCGTTCGTTCATTCTGGGCTTTGGGGGTGGTGTTGTATGCGATATTGCCGGATTCGTGGCCTCTACCTATATGCGGGGTATTCGTTTTGGGTTTGTGGCCACCAGCCTGTTGGCACAGGTTGACGCAAGCGTGGGCGGTAAGAATGGGTTGAATTTGAATGGCTACAAGAATATCATTGGAACGTTTAATCAGCCCGATTTTGTTATTTGCGATGTGCTGATGCTGAAAACATTGCCCAACGAGGAGTTGGCCAACGGCTTTGCCGAAATTGTAAAGCATACCCTCATTGCCGATGGCAAAATGTTCGGGTTTATTGAGGAGAATGTGGAGGGCTTGCTAAATCGCAATGGAAGCATTATAGAAAAGCTGGTGGAGCATTCGGTGAGGGTGAAGATAGGAATTGTGCAGGCCGATGAGTTTGAAAAGGGCGAGCGGAAAAAACTGAACTTAGGGCATACCTGGGGGCATGCCGTTGAAAAACTATCGGGTTTGCCCCATGGGCAAAGCGTAAGCATAGGCCTGGAGTTTGCCGCACGGATCTCGGTAGAAAAAGGCCTGCTTGGCAAACACGATTACCATAGGGTGATTAACCTGCTACAGGGACTCCGGTTGCCAATCCATACGACTCTGAATCCTTTGCAGCTATTTGAAGCACTCACCAGGGATAAAAAGAAAATTGCCGATTCGGTCGATTTTATCCTGATGAAAGGGATTGGAGAGGTTGTAATCGAGAGGCTGACACTGACCACCATTAAAAATTTTTTAGTTGAAACGTATAAATAGCTGTTCACTTACCTTTTAGTTAAGATGCACCCAAAAATTTGCTTAAGCATAGGGAATGTAACTTACGAAGAAGCGCTAAAGCATCTGAGCAATGTTGCGTTGGCCGAGATAAGAATGGATTTGCTGAACCTCCCCGATGAACAGCTCTTAACCCTTTTCCGACTGGGCCGAAGCACCATTGCCACCTATCGCTCCCATGAAAATTTTGACCGTCTCGAAGCTAAGTATAATCAGGCCATCCGGGTGGGTTGCACCTATGTTGATATCGATATTAATGTACCCGAGGATTACCGTAACAGGATAGCCCATTTTGCCCACAGCACAGGGTGTAAGGTAATCTTGTCGTACCATAATTATAAGGAAACTCCCGACAGGAAATACTTAATGCATTTGATTGACAGCATGCGTGGTTCCGTTGCCGATACGGTGAAAATTGTATGCCCGGCCAATAAGCCACAGGATTGCTCCACTATCCTTGGTCTGTACGATGCGTACTCAAACCTTGTGGCGTTTTGCATGGGCGAAATAGGGAGAATTACCCGTCTGGCTGCTCCATTCCTTGGTGCTCCATTTACCTATGCATCCATTGAGGGGATGGAGGTTGCTCCCGGACAGATGAACTACGGCGAGATGGAGGATATTCTGAGAAGAATGGAGTGTGATAATCCATTGTTTAAGAGCGAGTAGCATGAAATCCTCAATCGACAAATTCCAATCCCGCAAGAGGTATTATGCCGTATTTGGCAATCCTATTCTTCATAGCAAGAGCCCTCAGCTTTTCAACTCTGCCTTTACCGGTCAGGGGATTGATGCAGCGTTCACCCGCATTAGGGCTTTGAGTGGCCATGATGTGATAGCCCTAATCAGGAATTTTAATCTTTCGGGAGCCAGCATAACCACCCCGTTCAAGGAAGAGGTTATGCCCTTTCTCGATTACATCTCTGAAGAGGCAGATCGCATTGGCGGGGTCAACACAATTGTCAACCACAACGGCAAGCTGTCGGGATATAATACTGACCATCATGGCGTTACCCGTTCGCTCATTGAATCGGGCCTTACCCTGCATGGGCTCAAATGCCTTGTTCTTGGTGCCGGCCCGGCCGGCAGAGCAGCCGTTTATGGGTTGGTGACCGGCGGGGCAGAGGTTACGGTATCCAACCGCACCCCGGATAAGGCACAGCTCATTGCCGATCACTTTGGATGCAGGGCTTTGGGTATGGAAAAAATCAAGCATGAAATGGGTGGTTTTGATGTTGTTGTGTCGGCTCTTCTGCCTGTTGCCAATCCAATTGGAGATGTTCATTTGCCCCCGTCAATTATCGTTCTCAATGCCAACTACCGAAAGTCGAGTGTAGGCGCACGTGCTGAGATTTGTGGATGTAAAGTAATCGCCGGACAGCGATGGCTTGCCAACCAGGCAGTTGAGTCGTTTAAATTATTTTTTGGGTTTGAGGCCGATATCAGTTTGCTGGAGAGGGGGTTTGACATTAATCTCCAAAAGCACTCCATAAATGCAATTTTATGCACTTTAGGTGAGAAGGTTGTAGATTTGTCAGATAAAGATATTGTCATTTCACTCCCTGTGGAGCAGCAAGGTAGTTTTAACACTGTTTTGAATGAAGAGGTTAGTAAAGCCTTCGGCGGTTAGTGGCACGGTGCAGGCCCCTGCATCCAAAAGCGTTGCCCAAAGGGCAATAGCCCTTGCAGCGATGGCCCGGGGACGCTCGGAGATTTTGAATGCCGGCACCGGCGAGGATTGCCTTGCTGCCGTCCGTGTTTGTAAGGATCTGGGAGCATCCGTTGAAATTGACAATGACCGCATAGCGATTAATGGGGGGTTAAAACTACCGATACAACCCTTGAACTGTGGAGAATCGGGATTGGGCATAAGGATGTTCTCTTCCATGGCATCAACACTATCCGGCGAGGTGGTTCTGACAGGCGAGGGCACCCTGAAGAGAAGACCAATGCAGATGCTTGCCGATGCACTGACCCAGGCAGGGGTTGAGTGCTCCACGGCAAATGGATATCTTCCCATTCGGGTAAAAGGACCGATGAAGGGCGGGCTAATCAGTGTCGATGGCTCTTTGAGTTCGCAGGTTCTCACGGGTTTGCTATTGGCTTCGCCTATGGCACTCTCCGATGTTACCATACAGGCCAACAATCTCAAAAGTACACCATACGTTAAGCTGACCATTGACATGATGCGCAGTTTTGGTGTTGATGTTGAGAATATTGATGATACCCAATTCAGAGTTAAGGCACCCGGGCAATATATACCCTGCCGCTACAGCGTTGAGGGCGATTGGAGTGGAGCCGCATTCTTGCTGGTTGCCGGTGCCATAGCGGGAGAGGTTGAGGTAACAAACCTCAATCCGCTATCGCTTCAGGCCGATAGGGAAATAGTAAATGCCCTGATATGGTGCGGGGCATATGTTTCTATTCGTGAGAATAGCATTTTGGTTAGGCGGGAGGGTTTAAACGGGTTCCATTTCGATGCCACCCACTGCCCCGATTTGTTTCCCCCTCTGGTGGCCCTTGCATCGCACTGTAAGGGAGAATCAAGGATTTTGGGCGTTTCCCGATTAAAAGTGAAGGAGAGCGATAGAGGCGCAGTGCTTATGGAGGAATACTCAAAAATGGGCATTGGCATAGCCATACAGGACGATTTAATGATTATTCGGGGAGGCAAGCCAAAGGCAGCTTGCGTTCAATCGCACGGCGACCATCGCATTGCCATGTCCTGTGCGGTTGCCGCCCTGGCGGGCGAAGGGGAGGTGGAGATTGACCATGCTGAAGCGGTGGGGAAGAGCTACCCCGAGTTTTTTACGGACATTCAGAGGATTACGGGTGCTTAATGATGGATTAATTAGTATTGATTACAACAATCAACAATAAACGAACAACGAAACAATGAACATATTTGGACGAATCTTTAGGATTTCCATCTTTGGCGAGTCGCACGGCCCTGCCATTGGGGTAACCATCGACGGGGTTCCCGCAGGCATGCCGCTTACGGTGAACGATTTCCTACTCGACCTTAAACGCAGACAGTCGGGCGCCAAGGGCACTACACCCCGCGTGGAGGAGGATATGCCCGAGATTGTGTCGGGCTGGGTGAATGGGCATACCACGGGGGCTCCCCTCACCATCCTGTTTCGCAATAGCAATACCCGGTCGGACGACTATGACAGTATTTCAAAAACACCACGCCCCGGTCATGCAGACTTTGTCGCCCACGTCAAGTTTGGGGGGCACAACGATATCAGGGGTGGAGGGCATTTCTCGGGCAGGCTCACCCTTGCGCTGGTGGCAGCCGGTGTGGTGGCAAAAAGAATGGTTGATCCCATAAATATTAAAGCCAAATTGATATCGGTGGGGGGTAGTTGCGATATTGAGGGAACCATTGACCGGGCTCTGGAGCAGGGTGATTCTGTGGGAGGGATTGTTGAATGTAGGGCAAATGGAATCCCGGTAGGTTTAGGCGAGCCATTCTTCGACTCTGTGGAATCTGTTATCAGCCATTTGGCCTTTGCCGTGCCGGCAATTAAGGGCATTGAATTTGGCTCGGGGTTTGCGTCCGCCTCCATGACCGGCAGCCGGCACAACGACCCCATACTGGACGCCACGGGGCGCACGGCCACAAACCATGCCGGAGGCGTAACCGGTGGGCTGACCAATGGCAATGAACTGGTATTCAGGGTGGCTGTAAAACCCACCTCGAGCATCGGCATACCCCAAAACACCTACAGCATGGAGACGGATAGGGTGGAGGAACTGGTGATTAAGGGCCGGCACGATGCCTGCATAGCCCTGCGTATGCCTGTAATTATGGAAGCTGTTACGGCCATTGCGCTGGCTGATTTGAAACTACCGGCAAACCTTTAGGAGTTTAGTTGGATTAAATGAAACATATAAGTAATGGGGCTAAAGCCTTTGGGACTATTTTTTTCTTTATCCGTGGCTGACCCCGACCCCTCGGGGCAACGGTAATGCCGATGCTTATATCTGATTGGTTTATTGTACTTTAATGCAATTTCTGGGCTAAAGCCCAGAAATGAAATAGCGTATTAGGGTAGTACCTATAAAGGGGCTTTAGCCCCTGAGAAAAAGATACTTAGATTGCGAAAATATTATTTCCGTTGCCTTTAGGCAACGGACAGCCACTCACTTAAAATGGGCTTTAACCCCATTATTCATACTCCCCTCTTTTGTTTACTCTAAAAGTTATACTTCATTTTAAGCATAAGCATATTAAAATCCTTCAGATTGGCGAAAAGGTTGTCCCCTTTACCGTTAAAAAATGCTGTTGAAAGAGTAATCTCCACATCATCGGTGGCTTTATAGGCAACCTGTGGCATATATACAAGGGCGTAGTTCTCCTTAATGTTTTTCCAGTCGGTAACAATAAAAGCACCACCAATGGGTGCAATGCTGAGTTTTTCGTTGAAAAACTTCTTATCGTACTGCATAAAGAAATAGTCGTTCAGATTATCGTTTCCCTTTTCGTGCATAAACCCGTGTAGGTACTGGATGTTTAGATACGAATTGTCTTTGAAAAGATAATCGGCACCAATGATATACTTTACATATGGCTTATTCTTCTCCAACAGGGTGGTATGGGATACTAGGGGTATGGGTGAACCGGGGAAAAGTGCCGAAAAATCGTAGGTGGTTACCACATCATTGGCAGGGAGAAATGCGGCTGCTTCAGCCCAAAAGCCAATTCCCGCAATGCTTGTGGATAAATCGGCACCAATAATATGCGTTTGCAGAAAGGAGAGCTGCGAACTTATGCTTATGCCACCCAGAGCATCAACGGGTACTACCGTGGTGCTGGTAT
>Ga0116143_10002095_pt1 | contig 22512 bp, 19 predicted proteins | sample AD_UKC034_MetaG_FD_89745 | JGI IMG/M metagenome (GOLD analysis project Ga0116143, IMG submission 89745) | Active sludge microbial communities of municipal wastewater-treating anaerobic digesters from USA - AD_UKC034_MetaG | ecosystem: Engineered > Bioreactor > Anaerobic > Digestate | place: USA...
CGCCGATGAACGAGATGCGCCAGACCATCACTCAGTTCAGACAGCAGACTTCGGTGCAGGCCGAACTCAACGTCAAGCTCAGCTTCACGACCAGTCAGGCTACGGAAGGGAGCGAAGGCGATGTCGAGCTCGAGCGCGACCTCGATCTGATGCTGCGCATGATCAGCAAGGACGACAAGGAATACAACGAACTCAAGGCGCGCTATGTCAAGCTGCTCAAAATGGCGAAGGCAGATGTTTCGGAAGATGGCAGCAAAGCGCGCGTCAACGCGCAGTCGCCAGAGGTAGAGGCTGACCCGGTCAGTCAGGCTATGCCTGATAATGGGAAACCGATGACTCTGGCACAGATGATCGCAGTGCAGGAACGCCGCACCAGCATGCAGCTCGACCTCAAGTTCAAGCAGACTACTACAGAAGAAGGCCGCACCAGCTTAAGTCTGGAAGACCTCGGAATCATCAAGGTCGATCCGCTGGTTCTCGATCTGTCAGGCGAAGGCATTAACCTTACCGAGGCCGGCAAAGGTGCGCTGTTCGATATTACTGCCGATGGAAAGCTCGACAGCACAGCGTGGGTGCGCGGCAACACCGCAATGCTGGTCTACGACAAAAACGGCAACGGGGTTATCGACAACGGCAGCGAGCTTTTCGGCGACCAGAACGGTGCTGCACATGGCTTTGCCGAGCTGGCCAAATATGACAGTAACAACGACAGCAAAATTAACTTTCTTGACCCGGTATTCAAGGCGCTCAAGCTCTATCGCGACCTCAACGGTGATGGCAAAATCGAGAAAAAAGAGTTGCAGACTCTACCCGAACTCGGCATCAAAGCGCTCAACCTCGATTTCATGCGTGCAAGCGCCGACATCAATGGCAACTCTCTGGTACTCAACGGCAGTTTCGAGCGTGAAGACGGCTCAACCGGGCAGCTCGCCGACGTTCTGCTGGGCTACAGAAAGGTTTGAGGCTTAGCTCAAAATAACTACCATAGCCACGATAAAGGCTACAATTGAGGCGAAGAAGATGAGTGAGGCGATTGTCGCCAGGCCAAATTCGCTGACGACGTCGCCCCAGCTCCAGTCACGGTATTCGAAAACCGGGTGTTCGCCGGCCAGTGCAACTTCGATAGTTTTCTGATGTTCGCCTGGAAAATAATCGCAACCGACCAGTTTAGCCAGTTTTTCGGCGAGGCGGTTGCTTTCGAATACTGATTTTGGGCTGGGTTCGGCGATTGCAAGCAGGCGGCCTGATTTAAGCAGCATGCAGACCTGGTATTCCCACCAGGTTTGTACGCGCGCGCGGTTGTGGATACCTTTTACGGAAAAAGCCGCTACTTCGTCGAAACGACAGAGTGACGCTTTGCGATGGTGGCCACCCAGACTGATGCCATGGACAACCTGAGCACTTTCGGCATCGAATTCATAGCTGGTGTTGAGGCTCAGGCCGGCCCATGCCACAGTCAGCATTACCGCTACAGTTACGGCCAGCATGATCAGAGCGTTGAGGCCACCACCGATAACCAGCCAGACAGCTGCTATTATGGCGGTCAAAAATGCCGCAAAAGACAGAGGAAAGAAAAAGCAGGCAAATTTCGGTCTATACGAACTACTTACCGGCATAAACCGGTTTATTCAGTAGCGGCGAGTTTTTGCCAGTGCGCGAGGGCTTCGTCGCCCATTACCTGGACCTGTTTGTAGCCATCGAGAGTAAGAACGCGGCCGCTGCTGGTGAGAATGAACATCTGAGGAATTTCGGTAACGTTGAATTTTTCTTTCATGGCGAGGCGGGCGCTGCTTTCGTAAGGGATCGCCGCCCAGCTCATGCCATAGTCTTTCATATAGGCATGCATATCGGCGCTGTTATTATCGAAGCCAACCAGAATCACTTCAAAAGCGTCTTTATGCTTTTCATGAAACGGCACGAGTATGCGCGAAAAAGCGGCACAACCTCGACACCAGCTGGCCGAGAAATAGAGACCAATGATTTTGCCTTCGATTTCGGCCATGGGAAATTCCTGCTGATCGGCATTGAGCAGACCATCAGGAAATGATTCATCGAGGAAAGAACCTTCAGCCGCCATCAAAGCACTGCCAGCCGGCAGCGCCGGGCAGAAAGCCAGCATAAAAATCGCCATTATGAGATATACAAAACTCTTTTTAATCGACATTGTTTGCGTCCTTTTTTTATAGTATTCAACAAAAATATTCACCAAAAAGCAATTTGCAAAGTCTATTTCGATGAGATTGCTTCGTCGCTACGCTCCTCGCAATGACTTTTTTTGAACATATATTCAACTTTGCCAGACCACCAGGGTCACTACTTTTTATAACCTTCAGAATCTTCGTTTTCGTTGTCGTCTTCGTAATCGCCGTAGCCTTCGTCGTTTTCGTCGTCGTCGGACTCCATGAGTTCGGGCGGGATTTCGCCGAGAGCCAGCTCAGTGCTGGTTGCGATCAATTTGATCGCTTCGGCTTCGTCGTCGGCATAAACAACCACTTTTGGAAAACTGCGATCGAGAATGTTGCCGCCGCCGAATATGCCGCCGAGCGCTCCGGGGGCATCTGTGGCCGGTCTGAATTGAAAACAGATTTCGTTTCTGTTAAGAATTTCCTGCACTTTTACCAGCAGCGAAATGTCTTCTGATTCGATCAACACGGCACCTTCTTCGTCAGGAATCTCGGTGTAATATTCGAGTTCGTTGATCAGTTCTTCCTCTACCTCTTGAATCTGTTCAATTTCGTCAGCTTCTTCAGACGGTTTTTCGAGAAAGACATAGGTGTCATCATGCAAGACGGCTCTGATCAGCTTCATGCCACAGTTCGGACAACGTCTTGTTTCAGGCTCAGCTTCGATTTCGCAGGCCACGCAAAGCTTGATTTCGCCGTTCACATGTTCGGAGATATTATCAAGATCGGCTACCAGATTGACCTGACAGCTGGTGCACTCGGTAAAGCCTTCGCGAAATTCACCCTTACATATCGGACAATACATATTCCATACCTTCCTGCGTGTAATTACCTGTTTATTTTAACCTGCCGCGATAAATAATACCAGATGCCACACAAAGTATCGGTACCAGAAGAGTGCCCCCATGCCAAAAGGCTTAACAACTCTGCGTTTTCGACCTTCCGAAGCGGCAGATCAGCAGTGAACTGCTCGAACTGTCGCGAAAAATGGCCATTGGCGGCAAATCGATACTGCTGCAGTGCCTGACGGGTTGTTCGTGCAGCAGCCATTTCGAAAAAACTTCCAGAGACAACAAATCGATTGTAACCGTAAAAACGATCAATAAAAAGCATACCGGCAAGAAAGTCATCAAAAGAAGGTGTCAGCCCTTCGCCAGAACCAATAAAGGCAGTGAAGGCAGTGAGCTCGACAACTCCGACATCTACCATCTTCACAGCTTCTATCAAGGGAGTCTCTGGCCTGTCGAGATGCAATAAAGTCTGCGACACTGACGACTGTCGACCAAAAAGACTGAGGCTGCGTTTAATACAAGACAAATTCGAATGCAGCAACTTATAATCATTATGTTCAGGGGGTTCAACCTCACAGATACAAGTCCCGACCGGCAAACTGTAATAGCCAAGAAAGAGGCGGTCAGACTGCAGCACAACCGGCCAGCCGGCCTGAGCCTCTTCGATCAGACTGGCTGGCACCAGTATTGACAGAGGATTCATCGTTCTTTCGCTGGCTGTGAAATGAAGAATAGAATCTTGGGCAGCCGCGTCGAATGAAGTTTTAAACTTATGCGAAACACTGGTCGAAACGGGCAATGCAACGTATTTACTGATCTCTTCGCGATAACGAAAGTTCATTTCATTCTTTGAGCCAGTATTCGAGAAAATCGATTACCGCTGAAACCTGCGCACCGCAGGCGGTTTCGTCTGACAATACCAGTCCCGAAAATCCTGCCTGACCGCAGTCATAAAGCTGCACAATCTCGGCCCGGGACGGAAAAGCATTTGCCACCATCGATCCCAGCACTTCACCGGCGACCAGGGCAGGTTTTCGCAAACCCGGCAATTCTGCGACAAACTGCTGCTGCAGGTGTCCAAGCTCTTTTAAGCCTGCTTCGGCACCGAGGTCGCCGCGACAGAACCAGATTTCATCGAAGTTTTTATCTATCTGCGCCAGATTCTGCATAGCCTGGCGCTGCTCGATCTTGGCGATCAGCCGTCTGTTGCCGACGAGCGGTCGAAAAATTTCGCTTTCCTGGCCATCAGCAACGAAAGAAACAGCATAAACAATGTTATCAAAAGCCCGGCTGCACTCGATGGCTCCGCGATCTTTCTCGGTGGCACGCGCCAGTTCAAAAACACGATCTGGCGAATTGAGACCTTTGCCTGAACTCAAGGCTCCGTTCTTGATGACTTCAGCCTGTAAAGTTTCGTCAGTTTTGCTGATTACCCGCAAAATAACTCTGCGATCGTTTAAAACCAGCAGATCACCGGCCGATGTTTGCGCAAATACGCTTTCAGCCGGCACAGGAATGCGATCGATGCGCTCTGTTTCTTCTCCGCGAAAAAGCTCTACCCGCTCCGGCAGCGAGGTGACGACAGGATATTGGCCAATTCTGACTTTGGCACCCTGCAGGTCGAGAACTGTCAAAAAGTTGCACCCGCTTTGTCGACGCAGGCTTTGCAGGCGATCGAGCCAGGCAGTCAGCTTTTCAAAACTGAGATGGGCAACGTTGAGTCTAAAACCAGTTGCCAGGGTCGCCATTCTGAGCAGCAGTTCATCGTTTTCGCAGGCCGGGCCGCAGGTAAGAACAAGATTATTCATTATCAATCGGAGCTTTGCAACAGAAGCATGGTAAAATCATCCTTGAAACTGGTACCAGCAGCAAAAGCGCGGACGGCAGCAAAAATCGCATCAGCGGCAGTGGCCGCCGGTTGATCAAGATTGGCGGCAAGCAAACGCATCAGACGCTCTTCGCCATAAAAAGAGCCATCGGGCGCAACACATTCGGTAAGACCATCGGTATAAAGTAACAGTCTGCCACCACCAGAAAGGTCTGCAACCATCAGCTTGCGCTGCTCTTTGAGCCCAAGACCCAACATCGGATCATGCCCGACGATCATTTCAGTGTCGGCACCCGGCCGGGCCAGCATCGGATAAGGATGCCCGGCATTGCAGAACGAAAACTTCCGCTTCTTCAGGTCGAGAACACCATAGAGTATCGTAAAAAAGCTGCCAAAGCGGGTGAATGGAAACTCTTCTTCAAGAGCATCCATTACCGTAGCAGGGTTCAGCATATCAATACCTGAAGCCGGTTTGAGAAACTGCGCGACCGAGACGGTAATCATCGCGGCGCGTGGCCCATGTCCGGCCACATCGAGCACATAACAGGCCCAGTGATCATCATCGAGAACGCGCAAAGCGACTATATCGCCACCGACGGCATCGCAGGGCTGAAATTTCCAGGCGGCAGCGATGCGTTCTGAATTCGGCAGCGCGACCGGCAGAAGTGTCTGCTGAATAGCAGCAGCTGCGGCAACATCATCTGTCAGCTGTTTATGAAGGCTTCTGATGCGCTTTTCGGCGGCAGCATAACGCATAACCAGTTTTTTCAGCAATTCACTGTCGTATCGCATATCAAGCATTTCGGCCCAGATATCAAGCATCTGCTGGCGTAACTGCCTGTCCTGATTAAGTAATATCCGGTCAGGACTTATCAGTTCATAAGGAAAAGTATTTTTAGTCTGCATTAATTTCGCCTCACTACTCTTCTGGAGTAATGTTGTCGATTCCGATATCAGTGGTATGCATGAGTTTTTCAAGCAGAATCAGAGCGCTGCGGCGATCAAGAATGCTGCCATGCTGCGACGCCACCATGTCAAAAGGCATATCTTTGAGCTTTTCAAGAGCATAATGCAAGGCTCTGGTTGAAGGCATCAACATTTTATGAAATTCAACATGACCTTTAATCCGGCACTGAACACCGTTTTCAGAACAAACATTGCATGGCTGCCCACCGGCGCAACCTTCGGGAAAGGTCATGAACAGCTGCCAGTTCTTATCGTAAGTTCCGAAAAGATCGCCCGAAAAAAGAATCTTCGTTTTGCGATCGAAAATGACAAAACTGCCACGACTGTGACAATATGGAGTCGTGATGAATTCAAGCTCACGGCCGCTTTTAAAAACAAACCGGTTACCCATTTTAGATATGTGTGAAATTGTTCCTCTTGCACCGTAATGACGGATAAAAGTCTCACTAAAAGCTGTGGTAATGAGCTTTAGATCAGATCGACCTATCATCTCTTCAAAATTGGGAATGCTGCCGCACAGGTCGGGATCGTAGTGATCATAGATCAGAGCGCTTATCTTAGCCGGATTCAGCCCGGTTTCAAGAATTTTCATCATGACGGTCGGGAAATCCGGGCGACTGCCACCATCGATAACTACTGCCTCGTCACCATCGATAATCAGATAGGGGTTACAATGCAGGCCACTGGATTCATCCTGAAACCCGACCCACCATACACCTGATCCGAGATGAACAGCCTGATCGCAATCAACCTGGTAGTTTTTGAAAAAAAACTCTTTCACTGCAAATTCCTAACACAACTCGCACATCTTTACAGAATTGTCTGCCAACTTCTACGCGCCAGCAAACCATGATTTAATGCGGGTAAACACGCCACCCTTTTCCTGTGTCTGTGGGGCCTGACCAAGAATCTGCCGGCAAAGTTCCTGCATATTTTTAGAACCGGGGCTGGCCGGGTCTATCTGCCATACAGCATTTCCCTTGAGCTGCGCCTCGGCGAATGCCTCGTCGGCCCGCGCGATTGTATGCCATTTACAGGGTATTATGCTTTTGAGGTTATCGAGATATTCAGCCTGAGCAGTCGTATACTCATTAACAACGCCCATGAATTTTTCAGGAGGATAATCAAGACGTGATACTGCCATAACCAGACGTTTTAGACGGGTAAGCGATGCGATATCGGCTCTGGTTACGAAAAGCATGAGGTCTGATAGATCCCAGAGCAGAATCGAAAGATCGTCGATATGGCTGGGAACATCGAGAATCAGGTAATCACAGTTGCGTGCGCACTCAAGTACGACCTGGTTGAGATTGGAGCGCGAAACGAATTCGGCCTCCTGCGGTTGCGCCGGCGAGGCCAGCATAAACACACCATTTGAGCTTTGAAAATATCTCTTGATCGAATCGAACACAATGCGCTCTTCGAGCTGAACGAGTCTTGCCAGATGCGGCTGCCCCAGAAGACCGAGGTGAACGTTGGCATCGCCGAGCTGCAGGTCACCATCGATCAGAATGACCTTTTTACCGGCGGCAGCAAGGTATCTCGCCAGATGTGTAGCAACAGTAGTTCGGCCATTGCCATCTTTTGGAGACACCAGGGCGATGATGTGCGCCATTTCCTGGGCCTGCGGAATCGCGATGGCTTCGCGAATGCTGCGGCTGATGCCAAGCAGAAGCTTGGTGCCAGTCGTCATCGACTCGAGCATGATCTTCTGCAGACCCTCTTTGTTCAGTTCAAGAACGACAGTTGGTTCCATGGCAACGGCAGTGTCTTCATACAAAGACTCTTCACGAAGCAGCGCTACTTCTCCACAAAAACCACCGGGTTTTACCGCGCCGAGAATTACATCGTCGCGGCCGTCTTTGGCTTTGCGCGAGACCAGCTTGAGTGCGCCACTCTCTACGAAATACATGCACAAACTCGCATTGGCTTCCTTGTAAAGAACTTCATTACGGTCAAGTTCCTTACGCTGCATCTGCTTCTGAATGAGCTCTCTATCTGCCTGGGAAAGATCTTTTATCGCCAGCATATTTGCATCCCCCGCTTAGAGGTTCAAAGCTGTCGAAATATCGTCAGCGAACGCCATAAGCTTGTTCAAACCAAGCAGCTGCATGATTTTCATTACCGAGTCGTTGCATCCGGCAATTATCAGCTTACCGCCACGCTTCTGCATACTCATGTGATGCTTGACAACAGTAGTGATAGCCGAACTGCAGATCATTTCGACTCCGGCAAGGTCTATTATGACCATTTTCGCACCAGATTCCTCAGCCTGTTGAACTGCGCTGTCGAAATCCTGCACAGCATCGAAAAAAATACTCTCCGTAACCTTTACAACCTGTGCATTTGCATGAGCCTCAAGCTTGAACGACATGTCATTGCCTCCCCGGAAATGGTCAGTATCTGCTATAAACCAGTTTATTAGCGAATATTATCATAATCAGCGATTTTTTTCCCACTAAAATAAAAAGAGAGTATGCGCACTGAAGCTTCTATTTTTGTTCTGTCTGCCAGTGGTTCCAGTGCAGGCGCTCAGGTTTCCATTTATCTTTTGGCTTGTCGACACCGGTCGGATAGCCGACTGGAATAATGCAAAGCGGAACTATGTGCTCAGGCAGGTTCAGTGCAGCCGCGACAGTATGCATTCGGTCCTCGTATGGATAGCAGGCGGTCCAGACTCCGCCCAGGCCCATACTTTCGATCGCCAGCAGAATGTTTTGAGTTGCTGCCGAACAGTCGAGCATCCACATGTTCTCGCTGTTACCCACTCTGGCGATTTCAAGATCGCCGCAGACAGTTATGGCTGCCGAAGCACTGGCAAGCATTTTAGCATAGGGCAGCCTGCCAGCAAGATCCTGCATAAGAGGTTTATCGCGAATCACAACGAACTGCCATGGCTGACGATTGCGCGCGGTTGGAGCAGCCATACCTGCTTTTACCAGAGCTATCAATTGTTCTTCGCTGACTTCGGCGCTGGTAAAATTACGCACGCTCTTGCGTTCGTGAATATTCTTGAGAACCTGATCACTTAAGGCAGCTGTTTCGTCCGTGAGAGAAGAAGCCTGCGGGGCCGATGCTGCGGCCGACTCAACCTTTGCGACCGGAACAGGCTGTGACTGCGCCATGCGCGAGTTCGAAAGAACCTGAATGATTATCACGATAACCAGTAACAAATTGAGCATTTCTGCAAATCTCATTTTTCCATCCTCCTGCGGGGCTGTTTGCTTGTCTTTGAAGACGCCTGGAAAGCGCAGATTCTCGACTATTACACCACTCGGGCAGAAGCAGTTACACCAGGGTCTGCGCATGAAAAGAGACAACACCAGGAACACTGCTGCCAGAACCAGAACTGGAACTGCAGCCGAGTTCAGTAAAAATGCCGAAAAAGGCTCAACCAGACTTAGATTTAGTTTGTATCCGGCGAGCAGTAAAAACACTGTGATCAGCAAGACGGCTGGTCGCAGCCGCTTTGACGCCGCGACAAATTTTTCGCCACCGTCGATTTTGTGGCGGCAGAGCTTGCCGGCCAGTTCCTGCGCGGCACCAAAAGGGCAATACCACGAACAATACCAGGCACGGTTGCTGAACAACGGCAGACCAAGCGCCAGAATCAAAACAACAACCATAAATAAATGAGCCTGTAGAGGAACGCCATTTACAGCCCAGTTCACCAGCAGTTCGAGCGAAACAAAACGCCCGAGCATAAACCCCGGAACAATGACCGCTGCCAGCAGAATCAGGGTGCGATATTTTGCCAGTCCGGAACGGTTGTAGCAGGCCAGAAGCGAAACCAGCACAAAAAGCCAGCCGATCAGAAACCTGAAAGTTTCGAGATAATCAGTCTTCTCGCGCTCGAGTTTTACAGCCGCATGGCTCGCCAGTCTCAGTCTAATGCTGTCGATCGCAGCCCGGGTCGTCAGTGTTGCCCGCGAGACCGCGTCAACAGGCAAAATAACTGCTTCACTGGCAGTCAGCCCGTTCCAGCTCGCGAAAAAGCCCAGCGATTCAAGCTGAGCGATAAAATCAGGAGTTTCATGATGAGCCTGCAAGATGACCCCAGCTATCTTTTCATCGCGGCCAAAAACCACGACAAGAGGCAGACATGAACCATAGCCGATTATGTGTCGTGCCTGAGGCTGCACATGTATCATGCGACCAAGCAAACGCCCCTCGCCGCTATAAACTTCTGCTTCATCAGCACTTAAAGGTTTTAACAATGACGCGGCTGGCAGATATGTTTTTGCCTCATCGAGACTGAAAGCAGATTTTGCGCCAGACTCTGCCAAACCGCCTGTCAGGTCGATGCCCAAGAATCGTCGCTCATGCCCGGCAACAGCTATCAGCACCGCCAGGGCAAAAACAACGACATAAACTTTTGCCATAATTCGCATGCTCAATTTATAACTTATCTGAAGATAAAATGCCAGCAGGCACAATAAACAATGCCGCAGTCTCACATCTACTGCTGAATCAGACAGAAAAACACCCGCTGGTTATTGCCAGCGGGTGCTTTTTTTCGTAACAGACTGTGGTTATTTTACTTGTTGATTACCGGCGACTTCGGTGGGCGGCCGCGTTTTTTGGGCATGCCGACAACAGGTTTTGCCGCTTTTGTTGGGCGACCGCGCTTTACCTTTTTACTTTCAGCCGGTTTTGCAGCTTTGGCTGGGCGACCGCGCTTCTTCGGGGTGTTTTCAGCTGGCTTTGCAGCTTTGGCTGGGCGACCACGCTTTTTCGGCGCGTTGTCAGCCGGTTTTGCCGCTTTGGGCGGACGACCACGCTTCTTCGGAGTGTTGTCAGCCGGTTTTGCCGCTTTAGGTGGGCGACCACGCTTCTTCGGAGTGTTGTCAGCCGGTTTTGCCGCTTTGGGCGGACGACCGCGGCGGGGTTTTGCCAGCTCAGCAGCAGCGCTGGCGGCTTTTGCCGGGCGACCGCGTTTTTTGGGAGTTTTGGCAACAGCCTTTGCCGATTTGGGCGGGCGACCGCGGCGCGGTTTGGCAACGGCTTCGGCATCGGCAGTCTTTTCAGTGCGAGCAGCTTTACTCTGGCGAACAACCTTGCCGGGAGTTTTTTTGTTGCTAAGTGCGCGCCAGACGTCTTCCTGGCGAATCGGCATGTGGGTCAGCACCGCGCCAACCGCCTGTTCGATGGCATTGCCGAGAGCGCCGCAAACGGCGATCATTGAATGCTCGCCGACACCACGGGCGCCGAACGGGCCGTCGATCTGCGGAGTTTCGATTGCAATGCAGTCGATTTCTTCAGGAATGTCGAGACTTGTCGGAATTTTATTATCGGTAAACGACGGATTGAGCAGCTGACCCTTGTCATTGTAGATATAGCCTTCGCACATCGCTGTGCCAAGGCCCTGCAGCATGCCGCCAATCGCCTGACCGCGCACTGAAGCTTCATTGATAACACAACCGACGTCGTAAGCCGAAGCGACCTTGATAATGGTGTATTCACCAGTCTTCGGATCGACCTCGACAACCAGACCGTGTGCGCCATATGTCCAGTCGAGGGCCGGGTTACCCTGACCGGTTTCCTTGTTGAGATTGGAAAGACCCTGTGCGATATAACGGCCGATTCCTACGATAGGGCCACATATTGCGTTTCCATCAGGATAGGCATAACCAACGGCCATCTGTTTGTAGGTAACGTAGCTTTTTGGATGATGTCTGACGAATACCTTCTCTTCATCGTGGTCGAGATCGCACTTTTGCGCGCGCAAAACTTGAGCGGCAACATCATAGCATTTGTCGAGCAGGTCTTTAGCGGCAAGAATCGCGGCGTTACCGGAAAGTAACAGCCCCTTTGACGCAACTGTCTGCCAGTCGTAGGGGTCGCGATCGGTATCGTTTTCGATCGGCAGGCGAATGCGCTCGATCGGCCAACGCAGCACGTCTGCAATGATTTGAGCAAGTGAAGTATAGGTACCCATTCCATAATCGGTCAGAGCGTGACTGCCGGTGACAGAACCATCTTCATTGAGCTTGAGAATCATTACAGTTCCGGTGAAGGGGGGCATAGCCGGAGCCTTGTGCAGAGCTACAACAGACTTGCCGATTTTGCGGCCGGTTTTCTTTTCGCGGGCGGCCTCAGCAGCAGTAAGTTTGCCATACTTGATCGACTCGGCGACCGCTTCCATACACTTGGTGACATTACCGGTGTTCTTCATGATCTCTTCGCCGGTCATGGTTTTCGAGCCAGCTTTGAGGGCGTTGATTCGCCTGAATTCAAGCGGGTCGACACCGATCTGCGAAGCCACGTAGTTCATGTGGCGCTCGACGCCCCAGCTGAATTCAACATGGCCGAAACCACGATAGGCAGTGCCAAATGGCTTATTGGTATAAACCGTGTATGCATCAACCCAGGCATTCTCAATCTCGTAGGGACCAGAAGCCGAAAAACCGGAAGCGCGAGTCACGTTAACCGCGTAATCTGCATATGCGCCGGCATCCCAGTACATCGTCATTTTCTGGGCAACGATCTTGCCGTTCTTTTTAACACCGGTCTTGATGTGATAGGTCAGACCCGAACGGCAGGGCAGCAGGCTGAATTCTTCTTCGCGGGTTGCCTGGATTTTTACTGGTCGGCCACCTGCCATTTTTGACAGACAGCAGCAGAGAGGTTCGAGATGAATTCCGGCTTTGCCACCGAATCCACCGCCGAGATACGGCGTAATGACCCTGATATTGCAATGAGGAATCTTGAAAGAATGGGCGAACAGATTGCGCACAGTAAAAGGCGACTGCGCCGAAGTGTGAATGGTTATGCGATCGCCGACATCCCATTTTCCGATGGCAATGTGGGTTTCCATGGGCACATGCTGCACGTTAGGGTTGGTATACTCGCGTTCGATGATGTAATCAGCCTTTTTGAAGGCCTTGTTAACGTCGCCCTTGCGCAATTTCGTGTGGTTGGCGATATTTGTGCCGGGAATCGGTGTAAACACGGCCTGAACGTAGTCATAAGTGCCGAGATCGGGATGAACGAGCGGCGCATCTTTATCGAAAACCTTTTTGGGTTCGAGAAATGGCGTCATGACTTCATATTCGACTTCGATCAGATCAACAGCCTGCTGGGCGATTGCTGGAGTTTCGGCAGCAACGGCCGCTACCGCCTCGCCAAAATGTCTGATCGTTTCGCGGGCAAGAATATATTTGTCAACCAGATAGAGGCCGACACGATAGTCAAGGTCTTTGCCAGTCAAAACGGCATGAACGCCAGCCAGTTGCTGAGCCCTGGTTGTATCGATTTTTACGATCTTCGCTTTGGCATGCGGACTGCGCAATACTTTGCCATGCAGCATTCCGGCGAATTCAAGGTCGCCGGTGTAAAGAGCCTGACCGGTCAGCTTCTCGATCGAGTCAATTTTCGGAACGTCTTTTCCTACATATCTGCGATCTTTGCGGGGGGTATTTTCAAGCACGTCTGAGGCCCTCCTTCTTTTTGAGCTGTCCTGAAGCATCCTGAACAGCCTCGATTATCTGCTGATATCCGGTGCAGCGGCAGAAATTACCCTCGATTGCCTCTTTTATCTCCTCGACGCTCGGCTTCGCAGTTTTTTGCAGCAGTGCCCGTGCCGACATGATCATGCCGGGCGTGCAGAAACCGCATTGAACGGCATGATTCTTATGAAAAGCCTGTTGCAATTCAGAGAGGTTGCCGTCTTTGGCTTCGCCTTCGATTGTCTGTATGTCGCAGTCATCGGCTTCTACAGCGAGAATAAGACATGAATTCACAGTTCTGCCATTCATGATAACGGTGCAGGCACCGCATTCGCCAGCGCCACAACCTTCTTTGGTGCCGGTGAGGCCAAGATCTTCGCGCAAAAAGTGCAGCAAATTCTTCGTTTCTGAGGCATCACGCTGATATTTTTTTCCGTTAACGGTTAATTTAATTTGCATGGGTCAGCTCCTCTTAAAGAGTTCTGGATAGATGGCTTCGACGAATTGTCGGGTCATGAACAGTCGATAATCTTTTGATGCCCGCACGTCATCTATCGGAGACACTACTTTTTTGACAGCCTTAACGACGGCACGCAGTGAAGCGCGCGGTGGCAGATCTTCGGTCACTACCGGAGTCGGGCCACAGGAACCGATACCAACCCGCATAACCTTAGCCGTTCTTGCCATGGCAACGCTGACCAGAGCGATATCATGCCCTTTTATTCTTTTGAGTTTCTGCATACCGAACTTTGCGCCAGCCATTTCGGCCGGCACAATAATGCGTTGCAAAATCTCATGTTTTTTGATCTGAGTCTTTTTGGGGCCGGTAAAAAATTCTTTAAGCGGAATAACCCGAGTTCCTTCTTCGGAGCCAATCTCTACGCTGGCATTGAGAGCAAGCAATGAGCAGCCCATATCAGCACAGGGCGAGGCAGTGCAAAGATTTCCACCAATGGTGGCGCGATTACGAAGTTGCGGAGAGCCGATACGATGTGCAGCATCAACCAGCAGAGGAAAATGTTTTTTTGCATTCCTGTCTTTTATTAAATCGATGCAAACTGTTGTTGCGCCGATCGAAAGACCTTCATCTTCATCGAAACTGATACCTTGAAAGTCACCAATCTTTTTAATATCTATAAGATATTCAGGGGCGACCCATTGATTATGCAGTTCAACAAGAATATCGGTGCCACCTGCCAAAATTCTTGCTTTGCCCGAATATTTCTTGAGCTGGGCATAGAGCTCGTTTTTGGACTTCGGAGCCAGATAATTAAATTCCTGAAGCATCCATTCCTCCTGATAAAACACTATTAAAAATCAGCAGTTCAGTGTAAAAGCAACCAACTATTTTATGCAAGCATTTTAATAAAATAATTATCGTAAAATATTATAAAACGGCATTAAGTGTTTATTACAAGGACAATTCGCGGTCAAAAGCGATCTTCATTATGCGCGAGGCGTCAGGAGAGGGAACCGAATCCACCTTTCCAGTATTTTTCTGGCATTATAATTATTTCAGCCATTGACTAGATGCAATAAATAATAGTTAAATTCTGGCAACAGCCAGAAAGATTGCGTGCAGTGAAATTATCAGCACAAGAAAAGCTGTTCGGGCAGAAGCTGGCGACAAAAAAGGCAGACGATATCCTATCTGAGCCGAATGACAGGCAGCAATGCAGTCACCGCATAAAGTGCAGGTTGAGCCGGGTCGGCGAAGTTTGATGTCGGCAGGGTTGAGAGCGTTATAGCGACAGCTTTTGCGGCATAAATTACATTCAGTGCAGCCATCACCAATTTTGATGCGAAATAAAGACAGTCGCCCGAGCCAGTTACCGATTAAACCCATGGGGCAATAGCATGTACAATGTATCATTACGCCATGGCGGCGCGACAAAAAAACCATTACCGCGATTCCTGCCAGCCCGAACAGGCCTCCTGCGCATATCGCCGCGGGCCAGTCGAATGCAAAGTAACGCAAAAGCAGCGCTGTCGATACAACAACGACAAGCAGAGCGAACCTTATAACCGAAACATAACCAGGCAGCTGAACCGGCTCACTGCGGCTTCGGCTGAAGCAGTCATCCCAAACGCCGACGTAACAGAGGTGACTGCACCAGGCAGGCCCGACCAGCAACGCGGTAACCGTAAATAAAATCGGCATAAAAAAATCACTGCCCCGATAAAGCGGGCCAGCAATGATCAATGCCGGCACCGGTAGATGCAGCTTGCCGGTCATCAGCATTTTTTCAAAGCCGGCAAGGCCAAGAAAAAATTGCGCAAAAAATATCAGCGAAAATAATCGCCAGACCCGCGGACGCCATCTGGAAGCGTCTGCCGGATCTGCGAAACGGCCCGTCAGCCAGGCAGCATATAGTGCCATCAGCACAACCTGTAACCAGCCCATGCTCGGCCAATACCGATCAAGCAGCAGCATTGGCATCGGCACAAAATGCTGTATACAAGCCAGCATGGCAGCCGTCAGCAAAAATGCGCAAACAGCGGCGGGGCTTAAACTTTTGTTCAGATGACTTTTCCGGGGTTTAAAATATTGTTGGGGTCGAAGGCCTGCTTGATCTGGCGCATCAGCTGCAGCTGAACATCTCCAGCGATCTCTTCGAGATACAGCCGCTTGGCAAAGCCGATACCATGTTCGCCGGAAACCTGACCGCCCAGTTCACCAGCCTTGTGATAAAGCCGTTCAAAGCTCTTCAGCAGGCGCTCGCGGTAGACTTCGCGGCTGAGATCGTCGCGCAGCAGATATACATGCAGGTTGCCATCGCCAGCATGGCCAAAGCTGCGAATTCTGATCGATTCTTCGGCTTCTATCTGCCGGGTGAACTTAACGAACTCGGCCACCCGGTTGCGCGGTACCACAACGTCGCATTCGTCCATTTCGGTCGTCGAAGCCTTGATCGCTTCAAGAAATGCGCCACGCGCCGACCAGATCATCTCCTGGCGTTCCTGGGTGTCAGAAATAAGAATATCGAGCGCCCCCTGCCCGAGACAGATATGTGCGACCTTTTCGTAATCTTTCTCGATATCTTCGCGGGTATTGCCGTCGAAAGTCAGCAGAAGATAAGCGTCAGCCGATGAATCGGGAAACTTCTTGCCAAGAAAATCTTCTGAATTCTCGATAACCGCCCGTTCCATGTATTCAATCGCAGTTGGCACAGCTTTCGACTTAATAATCAGTGGAACCGTTTCAATTGCCCGATCTAGGCTGGGAAAAGGCACCAGCAGACTGATTGCCTTGACCGGCTTTGGCAGCAGACGCAGAATCGCTCTGGTAACGAAGCCAAGCGTTCCCTCTGAGCCAATGATCAGGTCTTTGAGGCTGTAGCCTGAACTGTTTTTGACGATCTTGCCGCCGAACCAGGTGATTTCTCCATTCGGCAGCACAACTTCGACGGCCCTCACGTAATCGCGGGTCACACCGTATTTTACTGCGCGCATGCCGCCGGCATTCGTGCTGATATTGCCGCCGATCGAAGCGCTTTTTTCGCCAGGATCAGGTGGATAAAAAAGATCAAACTGATCGACGTATGCGGCTATTTCCATGAGCAGCACACCCGGTTCGACCGTCAGCGTAAGATTGTTCTGATCGAGTTCCACAATTTTATTCATGCGGGCCGTGCTGATCATGATACCGCCGTGCAGAGCAACAGCGCCGCCAACCAGGCCGGTTCCCTGCCCGCGTGGTGTTACCGCAATACGCTTTTCGTTTGCATACTTAAGAATGGCTGAAATCTGCTGCGCATTTTCCGGACTGACCAGCAGCTCGGGCAAACGATGCAGATCGCCCAGTTCATCATGGCTGAAATCTTCATGTATGGTGGCACCAGCGACCAGATTTTCTTTTCCGCAGATCGCGGCAATGCAGTCGATGTCTTCCTGAGCAAGCGGCTTGTAATTCATTGTGACGAAGCACCTTTTTTTATCTTCCCGAGCAGGGCCGGAACAATCTGATAGAGATCGCCGACCACAGCTGAATGCGCTATGCCAAAAATAGCAGCACCCGGGTCATTGTTGATGGCAATAATGTTCTCGGCACCCTGCATGCCGGCGGCAAACTGCACAGAACCCGACACTCCACAGGTAATGATCAGCTTCGGCTTGACCGTGCGGCCACTCAGGCCGATCTGCAGACGCGGGTCGAACCAGCCCTGTTCGATCAACGGCCGGGTTCCGGCGGTCATCGCATCGAGAGCGTCAGCTAGTTCGTAGATCATCTGGAGATCAGTTTCTTTTTTGATACCCTTGCCGGCAACGATTATGGTTTCGGCATCTTCAATCGAGCGCACTTTTTCTTTGGGCCTGATCTCAAGTATTTCAATTGCAGATTTTAGCCGCTCAGGTGCTATATCACAGAGTTCGACCGTTCCCGTCGGTTTCGTGCGGGCCGGCGCGCTGAAAATCTTGTAACGCACCGTCGCGAATTGCGGGCGATGGTTTGGCGTCTGGATATGCGCCATGATGTTTCCGCCGTAAGCCGGCCTGATCTGGTCGATATCGGTGTTTTGATTTATATCGAGAATAGTGCAGTCGGCGGTGAGACCGGTATGAAAACGGGCAGCCACGCGGGGTGCAAGCGAACGACCAAGCGAGGTGCCACCGACCAGAATTCCAGAAGGTCTGACGCGTTTGATAAAATCTTCAAAAACCGCAGTATAAGGCTCGATCTTGAAATGTTTCAATTCGGGGCGGTCATAAACATAGACCTTATCGACGCCGTATTCGAGGATTTCGGCGGTAAGAGGCTTTACCTGTTCGCCGATCAGCAGACAGAACACCGGTTGACAGGTCTTACCTGCCAGTTCGCGCGCCTTGCCAACCAGTTCAAAGCTTACCGGATGTATTGCACCGTTGAAATGCTCGATATAAACGGCAATTCCCCGCCAGTCATTTTTGTTAACCCTGGTTACTGGCTGAGTTTCTGCCAGCACAAAGATGTCGGGGCGGCGCTTGAGACAGATACGGCACATGCGACAGCCGGCATTGATATCGATGCCGTCGCCACATCTCTCAATCGCGTTGAATGGGCATATCGCCAGCAATTCATCAACACTCTGACCTGAAAAGGGAAGAATTTTTATACTGCTCATAAGAATTTCAGCTCGTTAAGTCTGGCGTAGAGCTTATCAGAAAGGACTTCCGGAGAATCATCCCAGGTTTCACGGTGCGACGAATTCTGCGGCGGAAACACTCTGATAACCTGAGTCGGCGAGCCTTTGAGACCATAGCGCAAAGGTTCGCTGTCGGGAAGATCGGCAAGGGTAAGTCGGCGAATCGGGCGTTCTCTGGTAGACATCTTGAGCTTAAAAGAAGGCAGTCGTGGCTGAAAAACACCCTTCTCAACTGTAATCAGACAGGGATAGCTGATTCGCACGACTTCAATGGTGTCGGGCATGTCCATTTCGACGGTTATGCCTTTTTCGTCAGAATCGACGATACGGCGCACCCAGGCGACATGAGGAATATCAAGGAACTCGGCAATTTCCGGGCCAACCTGGGCAGTATCACCATCTGTCGTCTGCTGCCCGCAGATAATCACATCTGGTATGCCAAGAGAGAGAATTCCCTGTGACAGCGCATAGGCCGTCGCCAACACATCGGCGCCGGCAAAATTGCGATCACTCAACAGCACTCCTTCGTCAACGCCGAGCATATAACTCTCGCGAATGGCGGCCTCGGTCTGTTGTGGGCCCATGCTTATCGCACAAACATTCGCCTGATGCTTTTCCTTAAGCTTTACTGCGGTTTCGATGGCATAGAGATCGAACGGGTTGACCTTGCTGTCGATTCCGCTGCGTTTGAGCGTCATGGTTTCGGGATCGATATCGACCTTTGTAGTATCGGGAACCTGTTTGATGCAGACATATATTTTCATGCCGGTATTTTACACCAGACTCTTCACAAAAAACCACAGGTTAAAAGCAAAAGACGGGGGGTGTTAAAAAATTTGCAGAGGCTTGATAAAAATTCATCGGTTTTTTGCAAATGCACAAAACTGATGACCAAAATTTGCACAACACATATCTGCCAAAGGGCATTATCAAGACGTCACCGGCTAAGGGCAAGCCTCATGGCACGCTTTTTGCTTAAACGATCGTGCTGTTTACTGACACGAAGTATGAGGAACAGAGTATGACGAGGTATCAGAACAGCCAGGCGGGTCGGCAACCCCGCTCAGAAGATGCCAAAATCACTATTAAGGGAGTTTGAGACAACTATGAAACGCAAATACTCAAAAGTTCTTTCAGTTATTCTTCTCTGTTCCTTCGTTTTTTCGTGTTTTACCCAGGTTTATGCCGGTGAAGGCAGCTGCAACGCTATAAATCGCGCTTATACCGATCTCAATACTGCTTACAATATAGTTAACAGCGGCAGCTTTTATACTGAAATGCAGAATGCCCGACCTTTCCTCAGCCATGCTGAGAAACTGCTGAAAAGAAACGCCTGCTCCAGCTTCAATGTTCGTAAGATAACACGCGTAATCGACAAGGCCAAAAGTGAAATCCTCTGGAACAATAGAAATGAAGCCCTTGGCCACATCGGCTGCGCCATGCGCATGGTTGAAGGCATGGGCAACTCAAGCAATCAGGGCACTCAGAACTATAACAGTGGTCATAGCAACGGTTCGGCTGTCGGCGCCATCATCGCAGCTCCGATAGCCATCGGTCTCGGAGCCCTCTTCGCAGGCCTCTTCAGCGGCAACTGGGGATATATCCGCACCCGCGTTTCGCCGCCACGCCTGCCGACCTCTGTAATACCGGTCAGATAATATCAATGTCATTCTAACTGTTGAGATTACCCTCTCTACAGATCAGTAACTGAAACCAGCCCGAGAATTACCCGACAACCTGCCGGTCCATGTGCCGGCAGGTTTGTTTTTGCAGCAAAACACGCAAAAAGACAACTTTGGTTGTATATGCGGCATGACTGACACATTGATTGGCGTCGGTAAAAAATAAAACTCTGCAACCATCATGCTTTTGCCAAATAGACTAAACTGGCATGCGTATTGCTGTTATATTTATGGCAAAAGGTGGTGATAAAGCCGCCTGCAATGCGACGATATCGTACTCGTCCTGGTCATACACGGCCTCTGCCCACGCCAGACCGGCATCCCGGCAGCCTGGGCTCATGGCACGCAGTCGACCGGTCAGACCTATGATGTCGGCTCCTTAACTGCGCGTCGAACCGGTTGCATACGGTTCGGCAGATGAGTCAACTCACGAAAGGAGTCCATCATGTACAAGATTCAATTCATCGGTGTCGGCAGTGCCTTCACCACGCGGGACTACTACCAGTCGAATGCCCTGGTCATTGCCGGTTCGGGGAAAAAGCTGTTGATCGACTGTGGCAGCCATGCCCAGTTCGCGCTTGAAGAGCTTGGCATCAACAATTCCAACATCGGCAGAGAGATCGACGGCGTCTATATCTCGCACCTGCATGCCGACCACATTGGCTCGATGGAGTGGCTGGCGCTGGTGACCTACTTCAATCCCGGATTCAAGCGCCCGAAGCTGTTCGGAATTCAATCACTGATGTCAGACCTGTGGAATAAAAGCCTGCGCGGCGGCCTCGAAACCCTTGAGGGCAAGATCGCCAATCTGACCGACTACTTCGAGTGCCACCCGGTGCGTATCAACAACTCGTTCGTCTGGGAAAATATCCGCTTCACACCAGTGCAGACCGTTCACGTCGTCAGCGGCATGCAGATTCAGCACAGCTATGGCCTGATCATTCAGGAAATCGGCAGCGACTACAAGGTCTTTTTGACCACCGACACGCAGTTCGCCCCGTATCAGATGCGCAAATTCTACGAACAATGCGACCTCATTCTGCACGACTGCGAAACAGCTCCGTTCAAATCAGGAGTTCATGCGCATTACGATGATCTGAACACTTTACCCGAGCATATCAAGGCAAAAATGTGGCTCTATCACTACCAGCCTAACCCACAGCAGAACAGTGCCACCGACGGGTTCCTCGGCTTTATTGTCAAGGCTCAGATTCTGGTCATTGAAGACAAACACTCTGGCGAAACGCCGCAACAAGAATCAGCCGGGCAGTAATCAGTTCTTTTTCAAAGTTTGAGAAACCTGCCTGTCTTCTAGTAATGCTACTGGCAGCTATCTTGCCAGCAACTATGGCAGGGGAGCGCAAAACTCCCCTGCCCTTTTATTTTGTCGAATATTGGATTATCATCTCTTTGCAAGGTTTTTAAAACGCTATGATCCTGCAGCGAGGAGATAAATGACAAGCGCGAACCACAGAATTAATCTGCTCAAAAATTCCCTGTTGAACAAAGGAACGGCGTTTACGCATGCCGAGAGAGAGAAGCATGGCCTGCGCGGGCTGCTGCCGCCGCGAGTAGAAATCATCTCTGAACAAGCGACCAGAGCGTACAGTCAGTACAGAGCAATCACTGGTGATCTTGAGAAAAATCTTTTTCTCAACCAGCTTTTTTCGGTTAACGTCACACTGTTCTATTATCTGGTAAGCAACCATCTTGAAGAGATGCTGCCGATAGTCTACACGCCCACCATCGGTGATGCGGTCAAACGGTTCAGCCGCAATTTCATGCAGCAGAACGGCCTTGTCATCTCTTTGGCCGACCGCGACCACATCGACGAGATGCTGGCGACAACAGACCCCGAACAGCTCGACATCGCTGTTGTGACTGACGGCGAAGGCATCCTGGGAATCGGCGACTGGGGCATCGGCGGGCTGAACATTGCCATCGGCAAGCTCATGGTTTATACGCTGTGCGGCGGCATCAACCCGCGACGCACTTTGCCGGTACAACTCGATGTCGGCACCAATAACGAAGAACTGCTGGCCGACCCGCTTTATCTGGGTCTGCGCCAACCGCGCGCGCGCGGGCAGGAATACTTCAACTTCATCGATGAATTTGTTGCAGCTTTCAAGAAGCGCTTTCCCCGCTCTTTTCTACACTGGGAAGACTTCGGCAGAGATACTGCCCGTCTCGTGCTCGATCGCTATCGCGAGACGCATCAATCTTTCAATGACGACATTCAGGGAACCGGCGCGGTTGCTCTTGCTGCGGTGCTGGCCGGAATCACGCGCTCTGGCTTGCCGGCTGAGCATCACAGATTCTGCATTTTTGGAGCAGGAACCGCCGGCTGTGGCATAGCCGACCAGATAAGCCTGGCATTGGCACAATCAGAAAGCGTTGATCTTGCCAAGGTTCGCCAACGTTTTTACATGATCGATCGTGACGGCCTGTTAACCGAAAATTCGCGCGATCTGATGCAGTTTCAGAAGCCTTA
>Ga0116143_10002098_pt1 | contig 22497 bp, 11 predicted proteins | sample AD_UKC034_MetaG_FD_89745 | JGI IMG/M metagenome (GOLD analysis project Ga0116143, IMG submission 89745) | Active sludge microbial communities of municipal wastewater-treating anaerobic digesters from USA - AD_UKC034_MetaG | ecosystem: Engineered > Bioreactor > Anaerobic > Digestate | place: USA...
CGCCAGGCCCACCAGGTGCTCCGAACCGATGTTCGACGCGAAGACGCTCGCGCCGACGATGAACCACCCGAGGTTGCGACCCGCGAGAAAGTAGTCGTCCGTGGTGTTCTTGCTCTTGAGGATTACCCACCAGGCCAAGCCCACAAGGATCGCGAAATACGCCGCGATCGCCACCCAATCGGCCGTCACAAAAACCTGACCCATCATCAGTTGCATCGTGTGCATAGCCAATCCCCTGCCAATAATGTCGCGCCCCCTGTGCGTTTCGGCGATCCCGTAACGGCATCCGCCATAATCCGAACCAACTCTTAGTTACCTGCGATGTCTTCGAAATCAAAGATAATCTTGCGTTTTCTTTTAACCAAAACGCGAATAGACCCAGGAATCCACCCAGGATGCCCCAGCGGATTCCGGGAGACATAATCGTTAGGAATACAAGCATGTGGACATTCGCAACTTGGTTAAACAAAAACGCAATTATGTATTGTTTCAAAATCGGCGCCTGACGATAATGCACTGAGGTGTATCTGGGTCCGTATAAACTGCGAGGGCAAACCTCGATGCAGCGCCATCCTGTCTGGTCCCGGACTTCAGCACACGGCAGCAGCAGGATGAACACCGCATATCGCAGACGACGAAGGTTTTGGAGTGATGGTCATGAAGGCGAAGAAGCCAAACGGGTTCACGCTGATCGAGTTGCTGGTGGTCATCGCCGTCATCGCAATTCTGATGGCAATTCTCATGCCCGCCCTGACGAAGGCCAAGAACCAGGCGAGAAAAGTCACGTGCGGCAATAACCTCAAACAGCTCGGCGCTTCCCTGCACATGTACGGAAACGACTTCGATGGCAAGCTGCCCCTCAACGCCGGCGGGTACTGGCTGTGGGACATCGCATATAGCACCACCGACTTCATCCTCGCCAGCGGCGCCGAACGCAAGACCTTCTACTGCCCCTGCGACCTCAGCAAGAACGGGGACATGGCCATCGTCTGGCAGTTCGGTTCGAATCCATCGATCAACGCTACGGTCGAGCAGGTGGTCGAGCCCAAGACCGGCCGAAACGGCGTCTATCGAGTCACCAGCTACTTCTGGTTGATGGACACGCAAACCCCAAGGACCGACAGACCGCTCGAAATGCCCGACAGTTGGAAGTGGCCCAGAAGCCTGACGGTCAAAAACCCCGCGGGCACCGACCTGATTCTCGACGCCACGCTCAGCACCGGGACGAACCCCACCACAGCTTCCTTCGTCGAAGTCCGGGGCGGGCTCTACGACCGATGGCAGAAGTTCGACCGCACCAATCATATCACCAATGGAGACCGGCCCGAGGGTGCGAACGTCATGTTCATCGACGGGCATCTCGAAAGTCGTCCCTTTACCCAGATGGTCGTTCGGCGCAACACCTCGCCAGTCCACTGGTGGTAGCGGACCACAAGCTGATTCGTCCCATTCGGTAGAGGAGGACCATAACCCAGGGACGAGAAAGCGTGCCTGACTTGGAAGGATGCGGGGCAGGCATGCCATAAGATCGGTAGGAGGACAGGGTAGGATGGGTTTGGACCTATGTGTTGGCGGGGCACAGGGCTCGAAGCTGTCGAGCCGGCTGTCGGCCCTCGGTTGCCACCGGGGTCAAAGGGGGCATTGCACCCATATCCATCCCGCTCGTGCGAGACCTGGTGTTTCGGTCCAGCATCCCTGTCGCTGCGATTCTCTCACGTCTTACGGCTGGCGGGCTACACGCAAATCCGCCACATTGCGCATTATTGGGCACACTGGTTATCCCCTGCCGTACTTCAAACCGATGCAAACGATTGTTGCACGCGGGTGTGTCCGGCGTCCGACCGGCGCTCAGGAACCACCCGCGATTTCACTCATGACCCCAGGAGCATCAGGTCAATCCGGTGGATTGACTGTTGAATTGAACTGATCGTGTGGTTTTCGCTGGAAGGAGAAGTGCTATGAGCAAGAAACTAATATGTCTGGCTTTGGCTCTCGTGATCCTGGTTCCGGCTCTCGCCGGCGCCGGCGTGGGACCCGTCGGGTGGTGGAAACTCGACGAAACAACCGGCACCACCGTCGCCGACTCCTCCGTCAACAAGAACCACGGCACCCTCCAAAACGGGCCGACGCCGACGACGGGCCAGATCGACGGCGCGTTCCTGTTCGACGCGACCGACGACTATATCTCTCTGCCCATCGGCTCCGTCATCGCCACCCTGAACAGCGCGACGTTCACCATCTGGGCCAACTACAGCCAAGCGGGCGGCGCCTGGCAACGAATCTTCGACATCGGCACCGGCACCACCGTGAACATGTTCCTCACTCCCGCGATCGGCGGATCGAACACAGGCGTCATGCGGTTCGCCATCACCATCGGGGGCTCGGGAGCAGAATCCCAACTGAGCGCCCCCGATCGGCTCGCGACCGGCTGGCACCACATTGCCGTCGCGATCAACGCTGAAACCATGAGAATGGAGATGTACCTGGACGGCGTATCCATCGTCACCGCTGCGACAGCCCGGTTGCCCAAGGACCTGGGCAACACCACACAGAACTGGCTCGGACGTTCCGAGTACGGCGCGGACGCCTACTATAGCGGCTCTCTGGATGAGTTCCGGATCTACGACCGCGTGCTGACTCCGGCCGAGATCGCCGACGTCATGGGCGGCGGACTGACCGGCAAGTCCTCCGGCGTCCCCGTTCCCGCCAACGGCGCCACCGACGTATCGCGAGACGTCGTGCTCGGTTGGACGGCGGGCGAACTGGCCAAGACGCACAACGTGTACCTCGGCACCTCATCGGCTGATGTCGCCGCAGCCAGCGCGAGCAACCCGCTCGACGTGCTCGTCAGCCGGGAACAGGACGCCACCACCTTCGCCCCCGGCCGGCTCGAACTCGGACAAACCTACTACTGGAGAGTCGATGAGGTCAACGCCGCCCCTGACAAAACCGTCTTCAAGGGCACTGTCTGGTCCTTCACTGTCGAGCCCTACTCCTACGTCATGACCGGCATCACCGCCACCGCCTCCAGCGTCAACCGGGACGACATGGGACCCGAGAAGACCATCGACGGCTCCGGACTCGTCGGCGATCAGCACTCCACCACCTCCAGCGACATGTGGCTCAGCAACAAGAAGGGACCCCAGCCCGCCTGGATTCAGTACGACTTCAACACTCTCTACAAGCTCGACAAGATGCTCGTTTGGAACTCCAATCAGACCATGGAATTGGACTTCGGGCTCGGCGCCAAAGACGTCGCGGTCGAATACTCCGTCGACGGAAGCACCTGGACCAGCCTCGGCGACTTCGAGTTCGCCCAGGCCCCCGGCGTCGCCACCTACACCGGCGACATCGTTGTCGACTTCGCCGGCATTGCCGCCAAGGCCGTCAAGCTCACCATCGCCAGCAACTGGGGAGACATCCTGCCCCAGTACGGACTGAGCGAAGTCCAGTTCTACTACATCCCCGTCGCCGCACGGGAGCCCAGCCCCGCCGACGACGCCGGCGACGTCCATCCCCAGGTCCAGATGACCTGGCGGGCCGGACGAGAGGCCGACTCCCACAAGGTCTACGTCGGAACCGACGAGCAGGCCGTCGCCGACGGCGCCGTCTCCGCCGCCACCGTCTCGACCGCCGAGTATGAGACCTCCCTGATGCTCGACACCACGTACTACTGGAAGGTCGCCGAGGTCAACAACGTCGAGACGCCTGCTGTCTGGGACAGCGGGGTCTGGAGCTTCACCACTGCCGCCTTCGTCGTCGCCGACGACTTCGAGGGCTACACCGACGACCTCGGCAATCGCATCTACGAGTTCTGGAGCGACGGCTGGGAGATCGCCGACAACGGCTCCATCGTCGGCTACGCCGAGCCCCCGTTCGCCGAGCAGGCCATGGTCCACACCGGCAAGCAGTCCATGCCCTTCGACTATGACAACACCAAGGGCGTCACCCTCTCCGAGGCCAAGCTCACGCTCGACCCCGCCCAGGACTGGACCCGGCACGGATTCGCCTCGCTGGTCCTGTACTTCCGAGGTCTGGCCGCCAACACGCCGGCCCCCCTGTACATCAAGATCAACGACACCAAGATCTCCTATAACAACGGCGCCGTCGCCACCGCGATGCCCGTCTGGAAGCAGTGGACCATCCCCCTGGCCGCCAGCGGCGCCAATCTCAAGAGCGTCAAGAGCCTGACGATCGGCGTCGGCGGCACCGGGACCGGAACCGTCTACTTCGACGACCTCCGCCTGTACGCCGTCGCCCCCGAGATCGTCGCCCCGGTCGATCCAGGCACGACCGGACTGGTCGCCCTCTACGCCATGGACGGCAACGTCAACGACTCCAGCGGCAAGAACTACAACGGCACCCTCAACGGAGACGCCAGCTACGAGACCGGCTACTCCGGCCAGGCCCTCATCTTCAACGGCATCAACGCCTATGTGGACCTGCCCATCGGAGCCCTGATTGCCGGACTGACCAACACCACCGTCGCCACACACGTCAACTTCGGCGGCGGCACCGGCGCCTGGCAGCGGGTCTTCGACTTCGGCGCCGGCACCACGGTCTACATGTTCCTGACCCCGCGTCTGGATACCGGCGGTGTGATGCGGTTCGCCATCCGCACTGCGACCGTGGCCGAGCAGGTCGTGGACGGCCCGGTCATCAGCCTGGGCTGGCATCACATGGCCATCGCCATCGACAGCACGGCCATGACCTTGAATCTGTACCTCGACGGCGAACGGGTCGGCTCCGCCGCCACTACCCTGCTGCCCAAGGATCTGGGCAACACGACCCAGAACTGGATCGGCAGGTCGCAGTGGGAGGCCGACGCCTACTACACCGGCTCGGTCGACGACTTCCGCATCTACAATCGCGTTTTGTCCGAAGCTGAGGTGCGTTACCTCGCGGGTGATCGATAGAACCATCCAGGATCGCGCCGGGTCTCGCTCGAGTCCCGGCTCGATTCCGGAAAGACAGACACAATGGAAACAGGAGGACAGTTTATGTGCAACAGGAAACCATATTGGAGCGGGATGCTTCTCGCTCTGGCAGTTCTGTCCGTCGCCGGTTCGGCCGCGCGAGCGGACGTGAACCCTGTGGGTTGGTGGCCGCTCGACGACGGCGCGGGAACCGCCGTGGCCGATGTCTCGGGCAACGCCAATCACGGCGTCGTCACCGGTAATGCGGCATGGACCACCGGCAAGTTCGACGGCGCCCTGTCGTTCGACGGCACGGACGACTACGTCACCCTGCCGATCGGGTCGCTGCTGAGCACGCTCGAGAGCACCACGTTCACGCTGTGGGCCAACTGGGCCGGCAGCGGCGGCGATTGGCAGCGCATCATCGACTTCGGCTCGGGAACGTCGACTTACGCGTTCCTGTCGGCCAACCGGGGCGGCACGAGCTCTCCGCGATTCGCCATCCGTACCGCTTCCGTGGGCGAGCAGATCCTGACCGCGCCGGCGACCCTGCCGACCGGCTGGCACCATCTGGCCGTTGCCATGGACAGCGCGACCATGACGATGACGATGTACCTCGATGGAATGCCCGTTGTCAGTGGCGCAACGACCCTGCTGCCGAAGGACATGGGCGTCACGACCCAAAACTGGATCGCCAAGTCCCAGTATTCGGCGGACGCCTACTACAAGGGCGACGTCGATGAACTGCGAATCTACAACCGCGTCCTGACCCAGGATGAGATCAAGAACGTCATGGTGGGCGGAATCGGCTACGGCCTGGCCAGCTCTCCCAGTCCCGCGGACGTGGGGACCTTCGTGCTGCCCGACGTGACGCTGAGCTGGACGGCCGGACAGGTTGCCCAGACGCACGATGTCTACTTCGGCGACTCGGCCGACGCGGTGACTGCCGCCGGCGCCACGGATATGACGGGCGTCCTGGTCAGCAGCGGCCAGGCCGGCACGACCTGCGAGATCGGCCGTCTCGAATTCGGCAAGACCTACTACTGGCGAGTCGATGAGGTGGGCCCGGCCCCGGACTTCGCGGTCTACAAGGGCAACGTCTGGTCGTTCACCGTCGAGCCGTACGCCTACACGCTCGGCAGCGCCAGCATCATCGCGAGCGCCTCGAGCTCGAAGGACGCCACGATGGGTCCCGAGAAGACCATCGACGGCTCCGGCCTCGACGCCGCGGGTTTGCACGGCGTGCTGGAAACCGACATGTGGCTCAGCAGCAAGACCGGCGAGCAGCCGACCTGGATTCAGTATGAGTTCGACAGACTCTACAAACTCGATGAGATGTTCGTCTGGAACTCCAACACGGAGTCCGAAGGCTTTATCGGCTACGGCGCCAAGGACGTGACGGTCGAATACTCCGTGGACGGCAGCACGTGGGAGAACCTGGGCGACTTCGAATTCGTTCAGGCCCCCGGCATGGAGGGCTGCGCAGCCGACACCACCGTGCCGTTTGCCGGCGCCGCGGCCAGGTTCGTGAAGCTGACGATCAACAGCAACTGGGGCGACGTCCTGGTGCAATTCGGTCTGAGCGAGGTTCGCTTCACTTACATCCCGGTCGCCCCGACGGATCTGACTCCGGCGAACGAGGCGACCGACGTGGCCAGCCCGGTGACCTTGAGCTGGCGTCCGGGTCGCGAGGCCGCAACGCATGAGGTCTACCTGGGCACCGATGCCGCCAACCTCCCGCTGGCCGCCACGACCACAGAGCCCACTTGCACCCTCGAGGTGGATCTGGGCAACCTGTACTTCTGGAAGGTCGTCGAGGTCAACGACGCCGAGGATCCCGCTCGCTGGGAAAGCGTCGTCCAGAGCTTCGACACCACGGCGGTTGCGAAGAATCCCGGCACGGACAACCTCAAGCACCTGTACACCTTTGACGACGGCACCGCCAGCGACAGCGTGGGCGGAGCCGACGGCACTCTGGTCGGCGGCGCTGCCGTTGTCGACGGCGCCCTGGTGACCAGCGCCCAGGATCAGTGGATGGAAATGCCCGGCAGCGTCATCGCGATGAACACCTACGAAGAGGTGAGCATCGTCGCCTGGTACACTCCCAAGGCCGGCGCCAACACGGGCTACCACATGCTGGCCTACTTCGGCGACTCGGTCGGCGGCTATGGCTCGAACGGCTTGTTCTTCTCGCCGGCCCGCGGCGACAACGTCAGTCGGGGCGCCATCTCCTGCGGCAACACGTCCGCTCCCTGGTCCGCCGAGACCGGCGTCAACGGGACCGAGTACGATGACGGCAAGCCGCACCTGGCAGTCGTCACGATCAACGCCAAGAAGATCGCGTACTACCTCGACGGCAAGCTGTGCGGCAGTGCCGTCCTCTCCGAGGCCAACAAGATCAGCGCCATCAGCACCAACTTCGCCTACCTGGCCAAGGGCGGCTACACCGGCGATCCCGAGTGGATCGGCGCGATTCAGGAGTTCCGCATCTACAACAAGGCGCTGACCCCCGGTGAGGCCCTCTACCTGGCCGGACTGACGGTCAAGGACCCGGGCGCCGACAACCTGAAGCACCTGTACACCTTCGACGACGGCACCACCACCGACAGCGTCGGCGGCGTCAACGGCACGCTGGTCGGCGGCGCAACGGTGGCCGACGGCGCCCTGCTCACGACCGCCCAGGATCAGTGGATGGAGATGTCGGGCACCGACATCGCCGTCAACACCTACGAAGCGTTCAGCGTCGCCGCATGGTTCACCCCGAAGGCCGGCGCCAACACGGGCTACCACATGATCTGCTACTTCGGCGACTCGCTCAACGGCTACGGCTCGAACGGGATCTTCTACACCCCCGCGCGAGGCGACAACGTCAGCCGGGCGGGCATCTCCTGCGGCAACGTCGACGCCCCCTGGTCCGCCGAGACCGGCGTCAACGGACCCGAGATCGATGACGGCAACCTGCACTTCGTGGTGGTCACGATCGACGGAACGAGTGTCACGCTCTATCAGGATGGCGTGCTCTACGGCCCGGCCACCCTCTCGGCCGCCAACAAGCTCAGCGCCGTGAGCACGAACTTCGCGTATCTGGCCAAAGGCGGCTACGCCGGCGATCCCGAGTGGCTCGGGCAGATTCACGAGTTCCGCATCTACAACAAGGCGCTCACTGTCGGCGAGGCCGACTTCCTCTTCAGCCAGGGGAAGTGATCGCGTCCGAGTTGTTGAATGCCTGCAAAGGTTCCGGGGCCTGCACCACAGCGGTGCAGGCCCCGCTGTTTTGGGGGAGCGAGGGCATCCCGGCTTCGTTCGTCGCAGCGAGCGTGTCGTCCGCTCGATTCTCCAGGAAAGCAGTTGTTGTGTCCGCTTCGCGAACAGTGCTTCACGCTCTTTTCGTTTGGCTTCGGGGGCGGGGTCGATTATCGTATTTCGTCGATGATCGACATGAGAACCAGGATGTTCCAGGCGACCGACGCCCGGCGGGCGGCTGCTGTCGCGGTCGTGCTGCTGTGCGCCGGCGTGCTCGGGCAGTCCACTTGGGGACAGGAGACGCGAACGTCGCCCACAGGCGCGGGCGAGCCCAATGCGTCGGCGCAGGCGACGGCGCCTGCGGCGGTCGGCGCGGAGCCGAACGCTGCGGCTCGCAGTGCCTTGATGGATACCGGCACCTCGGCTCCTGCGGTCGAGATCACCGTCGAGACCCTCCAGGCCCGCAAAAAGCAGGCCGCGGAGTCCCCCGATCTGGCCGACGAGGTCAAGACCAGGCTGGCGGAGATCTACGACAAGGCCGTCGGTCAACTGCAGCTCGCGACCGAGCTGAAGGCCCGTCGAAAACAGTACAACGATGCGGCCAAGGGCGCCCCGGAGAAGCTCAAGAGCCTGCGGGAATCGCTGGAGCAGGCGGCGCCGGAGGCGGGTCTCACAGCACCCGCGGACCTGACGCTGGCGCAGGCGGAGCAGTCGCTCACGCAGGCGAATGCGGCCCTCGAGGAGGCCAAACGGACGTCGGAGAACCTCGAAGCTGAGCCGAAGAAGAGAGCGGAGCGCCGGACGAAGACCCCGGAAGAGACGAACGCGGCCCGCCAGCGCCTGGAGGAGATCAAGACCAAGCTGGCCGAGGCGGAGGGGATCCAAGTCCCGGCCTTGAGCCAGGGCACGCAGACGCTCTTGCAGCTCGAGCACAGCGCGTTGCAGGCGCGTCTCGACGCCAACACCGACGAGATCCTGTCGTACGACGCGACGAGCGAGCTGCTGGCGGCCCAGCGGGATATGGCCGCCCGCCGGCTCGCGACCGCCCAGAAGCAGGTCGAGTTCTGGCAGCAGAAGGTGAGCGAGCTGCGCCAGCGGGCGGCGCAGGATGCCCAGGCCAAGGCGATCGAGGCCACGAAGGCGACCAAGTACGCCCACCCCGTGATTCAGAGCGCCGTGGAGTACAACGCCGAGCTGGCGAAGGAACAGGCCCAACTGACTGCCCGCATCGACGAGGTCGCCCAGTACGCAACGGCCGTCAACGAGCAGTTGGCGGCGCAGCAGAAGGACTTCAAGGAGACGCAGCAGCAGATCGAGAAGGCCGGCGGGGTGACGGACGTCATGGGCCTGCGCCTCTTCGCCAAGCGGAGCAAGCTGCCGAACATCGCGGAGAACCGACGGAAGATGAGCAGTCGGGCGACCCGGACGAACGACGCCCAGGTCAAGTGGATCGAGTACGACAGCGCGTGGTCCGCGCTGACCAACGTGGAGCAGCACGCGGACAGCCTGCTCGACGCGATCCGACCCGCGCTCGGCGAACTGGAACGGTCCGCGGTCCGCAAGGAGCTTCTCGACGCCCTGCAGGCGCGGCGCAAGACCCTCAAGACCCTCTCCGACCTGTACCTGGACTACTCGACGAGACTGGCCACGCTCGACACGCAGGAACGCGAGTTCGTCCGTCTCGTGACCGAATTCAGCAACTTCATCGACGCGAGCCTGCTGTGGGTGACGAGCCGACGGACGCTTCGCGTATCCGACGCCGCGGAGGGCTTGCGCGTCCTGCACTGGATCGTTTCGCCGACGAACTGGTCGCGGACCATCGCCTGCCTGTGGCAGGACTTCCGGCGGCAGCCGCTGCCCTACCTGCTGGTCCTCGGCCTGGCGATCGCGACTCTGGTCTCTCGTCCCAGCATCCACCGGCGGATCCGCGAGATCGCGGAGCAGACCCGTCAGGTCCGCACGGACAGCTTCCTTCTGACGGTGAAGGTTCTGATCCTGACGGTTCTGCTGTCGGCGACCGGGCCGGTGATCGTGGCGATGGTTTCGTGGCTCCTGGGCGCCGCCGCCCCGGACGAGGAGTTCGCCCGCGCGGTGCGTTGGGGCCTGCTCAAAGTCGCGTACATAATGCTCACGTTGGGCTTTTTGATCCATCTGGTCATGCCCCAGGGCCTGGCGGAGGCGCACTTCCGGCTGCGCCGAGAGCCCCTGGCATTCCTGCGACGGCACCTGCGATGGTTCTTCCTCGCGGTCATCCCGGTGGTCTTCACGCTCGAGACGATTCGGGCCCAGCAGGTCAGCCAGGATTGGTACACGACCGCCGGCCGGCCGCTCTTCATCGCGGCGGACCTGGGCCTGGCCGCGTTTCTGTTCGTCGTGCTGCGCCCCACGTCGCCGCTGCTGGAGGGGTATCTCAGACCCCGACGCAACGGCTGGGTGAACCAGCTCCGCTACCTGTGGTTCCCCGCCGCCTTCCTGCTGCCCGTAGCGTTGGCGGTCATGGCGGTCATGGGCTACTTCCACGGCGCCCGCTACCTCATGGGAAAACTCGTCGACACCATCTTCCTGGTTGTCGTGCTCCTGCTGGTCCGCGCCATGTTCATCCGCTGGCTGACGATCGCCCAGCGCCGCCTGGCCCTCTTCGAACGACGCAAACGCCAGGAGGCCAATCTCGAGCAGATCCTCCAGGAGGAGAAAGGCGGCACCTCCGCCCGACCGGCGGAGACCTCCGAGACCGCGACGCAGGCGACGATCTTCCAGATTTCACAGCAGACCCGCAAGCTGATCGACGGGGTCACGACCGCGATCCTGCTGCTGGGCGCGTGGTACCTCTGGGGCAACGTGCTGCCCGCGCTGGCCCGGGTCGGGCGGCATCCGCTGTGGACGCTGAGCAACCAGGAGCAGATCACGCTCGGCGCACTGGCCATGGCCCTGGTGGTCGTCATCCTGACGGGGATCGTCGCAAGGAACGCGCCCGGCCTGCTGGAGATCATGATCCTCAGACGCCTGCCCATCGACCGCGGCGTACGGTTCGCGACCATCACGATCTGTCGATACCTGCTGGTCATCATCGGCGTGGTCATTGCCTTCTCCGAGATCGGCATCGGCTGGTCCAAGATCCAGTGGCTCATCGCGGCCATGACCGTCGGACTGGGCTTCGGTCTCCAGGAGATCTTCGCCAATTTCATCAGCGGCCTGATCATCCTCTTCGAGCAACCCATCCGCGTCGACGACATCGTCACCGTCCGCGATGTGACAGGCCGAGTCGCCAAGATCAAGATCCGCGCCACGACGATCCGCATGGCGGATGAGCGAGAGCTCATCATGCCCAACAAGGAATTCATCACGGGCACGCTCATCAACTGGACGCTCTCCGACGCGGTGGTCCGGCGGGAATTCCCGGTGGGCATCGCCTACGGCTCCGACATCCGCAAGGCGGAACGGCTGCTCTATGAGGTGGCCGCAGCGAATCCTCTGGTCCTGAAGGATCCGCCGCCGGTGGTCATCTTCAAAGGTTTCGGGGCCAGCAGTCTGGACTTCGAGCTCCGCGTATACTTCTGCGGCATGGAGAACTACGTGCCCGTCTGGCACGGCGTGAACTGCGCGATCGACGAGGTCTTCCGCAGGGAAGGCGTCGAGATTGCCTTCCCGCAGCAGGACGTGCACATCCGCTCGATCCAGGGAGAGCTGCCGGTGAAGCCCTGATCGCGGCGGGCCAGGCGCGTCGGGGATCGTCAAGAGTCACGAGAAAAGGGAGAAACCACATGATGACGTTGCATGAAGCGGATTGTTACGGGCAGCGGAGACTGCGAATGTTTGTGCGGACGCTCCCCAGCCGCATCGCGTGGCTGTGCCTGATGGCGGGCGGGCTCTGGTTCAATCCCGGCTGCCGCGCCCAGTCGGCGGACGCTACGGTCCGCCTGGAGGCGAGCGTCGTCGATGACGCGACAGGCGAGCCGTTGGCCGCACGCGTCGCCATCACGGACTCGCAGGGCAAGTTCATCGACGTCGAGGGACGACACGAACACGTCCTGTACCTGGGCAAGCGATGGTGCTACGTCGAGGGCTCGTTCGCCCTCGCGGTCCCGAAGGGTGGAGCGTCGATTGAGATCCGCCGAGGATTCGAGACCCGACCGCTGTCCGCGACGGTGGAGGGCGGTGCATCGGACAAGACAATCCGCAGGACCTTCCGCCTCCATCGCTGGATCGACATGCGCAGCAAGGGCTACGCCAATGGCGACATCCACGCCCACCTGCCGATCCCGAAGGCGGCGCACTCCCAGATGCTCGCGGAGGACCTCAACGCGCTGACCCTCCTGCACATGGCAGACAAGGAGTACTCCCTCCCGACGAACAAGCACTTCACCGGCAAGCTCGACATGCACTCGACCCCCGGCTGCGAGATCTACGTGGGCCAGGAAGTCCGCGAGTGGCAGATGGGACATCTGACGTTGATGGGCATCAAGACCCTCGTCCCAGGCTACCCCGACCAGGGCGGCACGCTCGAACACTGGAAGAGCTTCCCCCACTGGGACCTGATGCGAGCCCTCCGCGCGACCCGCGAGCAGAACGGGACGGTCTTCTGGTCGCACGTCTGCTCGCTGCCCGGCGCGGAACTGCCCATCGGCGTCGCACTGGGTCTCGTGGACGGGATCGAGCTGGTGACGTGGAACGACCCGACGCAGTTCCCGAACCACTGGGGTCCGTGGGAGGATTCCGGCTTCTCGCAGGCGGAATTCCCGGTCATGCGGACGATGGACCTCTGGTACCAGTTCCTCAACGCGGGTTTCCGCCTGCCCATCGCCGCGGGCACCGACAAATTCGACGAGGAAATCCCGCTCGGCAGCAACCGCGTCTACGCCCGCACGGACGGTCCGCCCACCTACGACTCCTGGCTCGCCGCAGTCAAAGCGGGTCGAGGCTTCGTCACGAACACCCCGATCCTGGAGTTCGAGGTCGATGGCCGCCAGGCAGGCGACGTGGTAGAGTTTACGGGCACGAAGAAGGTGAATGCCCGCGCGACAGCCCGCTCGATCCTGCCCATCAACACGCTCGACATCGTCCTGAACGGCCGAAAGGTCGGGCACAAGACGGTCCCGCTCATCCGATCCGATCCGCCCAAGGATGGCGTCTATTCGCTGGAGGTGGAAGCCACAGTCGAACTGGCCCAGAGCTGTTGGCTGGCCGCACGCGTGATCGACCATCCGGATCTGAGGAATCGCATTCTCCCAAGAGACCTGTCCGTCTTCGCCCACACCGACCCGGTCTACTTCCTGCGGGATGGCCGCAAGGTCCCCGAGAAGCCCTCGATCGACTACCTCCGCAAATACGTCGAAGGCACGCTCCACTGGCTCGGCACCAACCCCAGGTTCCACCTCGACCAAGACGCGGTGGCAGCTCGAGAGGCCGCACAGGAGGCCCTGGAGGCGCTCAGGAACATGTAGCGTGGCGAGGGCGTCCCGCCCTTGCGTCCCGAGGACATTCGCCGCCTGCGCGGGGGCAGGCTCGCCCTACGAGCGCAGGGCTATCACGCACCGTCTCTTCTCCGCGTCAAGTGAGCCTGGATCCCCGCGCGCCTCAGCAGCATGGGCGGACCGCCCATCAATTCCGAATCACGGGCAGAGCCTGTCCCCGCAGGCGGGGAGTGCCCCTGCTACGGAAGTCGCACGAGGACACACGACCTACGAAGAGGCGCGCATGGCGGTCAGCTCTCAACTGGTTGCACACGGTTCACAGCGCCCCTTCTCCCGCATAAGGATGCGGACGACAAGAGCGGTCGGGTAGGGCTGGGCGGTTGCCCACCCAGGCCCCCCACAGATCCGGACTTGTGGGATTGCCACATCCGGCTCTTCGAATCAAGGATTCGCTACGGGTCGGTTAATCGGATGGACCACTCTCGGGCGAGGCAACACAGTCAAGAGGAAGATGGATTCCCGCTTGCCCCCCGATCGGGGTCGAGGGCAGGTGTGGCTGGAATGACAAACTGGGGAAAACCCCCGCGGTCTCGGCGTCGCTGCGTGAGTCCAGTTCTTCTTGCCCTCTGACCTTCTCACCTTCCCACGTTCTGACCGTCTCGCTTCTCTGCGGCTTGGCGCCTCCGCGTGAGTCGGGGCCTGCTTGCCTTCCGACCTTCTCACCTTCTTACGTTCCGACCTTCTGTTCTCTGCGGCCTCTGTGTCTCTGTGGTGGAAAGAGGGCGGCTCGTGTCTCGTCGGAACTGGCGGCTGTGCGAGAATGTGGACTCCGTGTGGGTCGAGAGGAGGGTTGCGGCGGGATCGGGCGGTAGGATCGGGGCGGACAGGCCGGTCAGCGGGGTTATTATCGCACGTGCGGCGGGGCGGCGGCATTGGGGTCATTCGGGGTTTGTGCTTTGGATTGGTTTCGAGCTTCGTGCTTCGGATTTGTCGGCGGGCACCTCCCGCCTGGGTGGTGGGCGGCGAGATTCTGACGGGCGAGGACTTGCGCAGACACCAGGCGGGATGCACAGGGTGTTGCGGCGGGGTGGTTTTGCCGATACAATGTCCGTGGCTGTGCTGGTACGAGGCCGACGAGGCCAGGGCAGGGGCCATGTCTTCCCCGCGAGGCGGGTGTGGATTGAAGTAGAACGCTATGCAGTGCCAGATTTGTAACAAACGAACCGCGACGATCCATCTGACGGAGATCAACGATGGCGTGCGGAGCGAAATGCATATCTGCGAGCAGTGTGCGGCGGAGCAGGGGGTGGCGTCGCAGAGCCAGATGTCGATTAACGAGCTGCTGAGCCACCTGCTGGCGGTGCAGCCGTCGGACGAGGAGATGTTCGGGCCGTCCGAGAAGGAGCAGGCGTGCCCGACGTGCGGGTTCACGCTGGACCGGCTCCGCAAGGAAGGCACGCTGGGGTGCCCGCAGGACTACGAGGTTTTCGAGCGGGCGCTGCTGCCGCTGATCGAGCGGGCGCACGACGGGAAGTCCACGCACTGCGGGAAGGTGCCGGTGAAGGCGCCGAAGGATACGAGGCGGTTCGTGGAGCTGTCGCAGCTTCGGCGGCAGTTGGAGCAGGCGGTGCAGAACGAGGACTACGAGTTGGCGGCCAGCCTGCGGGACAAGATGAAACAGATGGAGTTGCCGGGGGGCAAGCCGGCGTAGGAGGCCCGGGCCGCGGGGCGGGGTTTGCTCGCGGCGTTGCGGTCTGTGCGTTCGGCGTCTCGCGCGGATGACGACTATGGAAATGAGTGAAATCAGCCACGATATCAACGACTGGTTCAGCGGGTCTGGGCCGCGGGCCGACGTCGTCGTCTCCTCGCGGATTCGACTCGCACGCAACCTCGCGGGGCACAGGTTCCTCGGCAGTTGCTCCGTCGAGGAGAAGGCGGAGATCCTTGAAGTCCTCAAGTCCGTGCTGCTGTCCCTCGATCTCGGCGGCGAGGTCTTCTACGTCAATGTGGAAAAGGAATCGGATCTCACACGCAATTTCCTGGTCGAGCGGCACCTGATCAGCCGGCACCACGCGATGGCCACCGGCCCGCGGGGCGCCGTGATCGCCAAAGATGAGTCCTTCACCGCCATGGCCAACGAGGAGGACGCGTTGCGGCTGCAGGTGCTCAGGTCCGGGTGCCAGCTTGCCGCGTGCGCCGAGCAGATCGACCGGATCGACAGCATGATCGAGGAGCGGGTGGAGTACGCGTTCAGCCCTCGCTTCGGCTACCTCACCGCGTGCCCGACGAACCTGGGCACGGGGATTCGCGTGTCCGTCATGCTGCACATGCCGGCCCTGAAGATGACGGGCCAGATCGAAAAGTGTCTCGCGGCCGCCAAGGACATGAACCTGGCCGTCCGCGGCCTGTTCGGCGAGGGGACCGAGGCCGCCAGCGACCTCTACCAGATCTCCAACCAGGTCTCACTCGGCGTCAGCGAACAGGCCATCGTCTCGAACTTCGAGAACGTCATCATCCCGGAGATCACCGAATACGAAAAGGCCGCACGCAAGCAGCTCCTCGCCAAGCAGCCCGACGTCCTCGACGACAAAATCTCGCGGGCCATGGCCCTCCTCCAGAACGCCCACCTCATCAGCTCGCAGGAGGCCCTCTTCCTGCTCAGCCACCTCCGCCTCGGCCTGAACATGCACGAGCACATGGGGGCCTCGACGCCCGCCATCGAGCGGCTCTGCGCCCTGTGCGGCCCCGCCGCCCCCGGCCGGTCCCCGCTCACCATCCGCACGATCAACCGCCTCTTCATGCTCACCCTGCCCGCCCACCTGCAGCTCAACTCCGGCCAGGTCCTCGACCCCACCCACCGCGACATCCTCCGGGCCCAGATCATCCGCGACGCCCTCAACCCCAGGTCGTGAGACCGTCGCTCGCCGCTCGTCCCTCGTCGCTCGTATCTCGTCGCTCGTGCGGAGACACCCCTGATTTGTCATTCCAGCCACACCTGCCCTCGACCCCGATCGGGGGGAAAGCGGGAATCCATCTTCCTCGTGACCACAGGGTACGCGGAGGGCAGAAGGGAACACGGAACTCAGCGACAGCGGTAGGGCGGGCTTCGCCCGCCGTTTGTCCAATGTGTGAAACCACGAAGGCAAATGAGTTGCCTCACGGAAAAACGCAGAAACGTAGGGTGGGCTGTGCCCACCGCTCCTTCTATAGGCTTGGCCTTAACTTGAAGGCAGCGAGAACGCCTGTAATCAGGCCAATCAAGATATAGACCACACACAGAATCCATTCCTGGCTGCTGAGTGTGCCTATCACATGCGGTGCGGCCAACAAGATCCCGACGATTGTACCCCAAACCAACAATTTGAGGTAACAACCTGAAGTCGAGAGCCTTAGGTCAAAATCGAATGTATCCGGCGCGTCGTTCGTATAGCTGCTACTACGGAACAGTGAATGAACACTGATTTCTTGCAAGTGGGAAGCCCAGTCCTGAATCGAATCCGTTTCATGTCGTAGCGTGAATCTATCACCTGCACGGGATTGCTCATGAACTCAACAGACGGTTTGCTGGCGCGTAGGTGAAGATAGACTGTTTTTGTCGGGCTTGTCGGCAGATAATGATAGATCCGCAATTCGTATTCGTGCGAGGGTTTCAGGTCGTAGACACCATTTCGAATCTCGTGGGCTTCATCCTTCTCAACATCATAAAGCCCATCAACCATGTAGAAGCAGCTTTCGTCTTTGAAGTCGGGTCTGTTCGCCAATTGCCCAACAATCTTCTCCCAGTAGTTCAACTCGTCGGTAGCGACAACGCTGCTCATCGCTTCATCAGGAACCTCCAACGCATATGCACCCTTGGGGTACTGTTCTTCGGATCCCTTCCACGCAGGCAATGCCCCACCGCTCATGGAACGAATCTGCTTATTGAAAGCGCTCAGATCTTGAGCATAAGCGTGTTGCCCCAATACGAACTCTAACGTGGCGGTGGTCCCGTGGAGTTGGGCCTTTGTCACCCTGCCGAACCGGCAGGGGATCAGCAGCGGATCGTGGTCTCTGCCAGTCTGATCAACGTAGGCGATTATAGCCTTGCTGCCTTGGTATGCTCCATCTCGTATCTTGGATTTGAGGCTCTCGGTTATGTAATCTTGGGCGTATCTGAACTGGAGTGGTCCACCTGACGGAATCGCGATTGCTCGCAGCACATCTTGCCTATATCTCGGCCTTGCACCTGATGAAAGACAGACGAACATGATTATACACTCCTTAAGCAGAGGGGCTTTGTAACGATGTTTGCCTATTCGAGCGATTCCTGGCCAAGAACTCTGCCATATCTGTGAACATGGTAAAAAAGATAGGCTTTCCGCTGAAAGCAAGCGGCGAGACTGGCCCGACGGCCATGAAGGGGAACTCCTGCAGATCCCGCCGCGGAAAGCTTTGTGGGTCTCGAAACGATTGGTAGAGTTCAAGAGCACGCTTGTCACCGCCGGCAAAATCCCGCAGGCGGTCGAATTCACTTCCCATCGCCAGGCCAAAACCGAAGGCGAGGATTCGCAACTGCTGAAGTATCTCGTTGTCCAGGCCGCCCAACGTCTGACTTATGAAGAACCATCCAATTCCATACTTGCGTGTCTCTCGCACCGCCCTACGCAGCAACGAACGCAGGCGGTCCGCCTCCGAATCTTCCTCCAATCTTCCACTGGGTGCATGACGATGGGCCTCGTCCAACAATACGAGTACGTTGGCTCCTTCTCCAAACGAAAGCGTTGCGGTAGCTTGAACAACCAGCACATTCAATAGCTTGCCCAAGATCCGCCTCTGCAATTCATCTGACCAAAACCGCCCCTGATTTCCTCGGGCTGAGATGTCTACTACTATCACCGGGCGAGGTAAGTGTGATCCCGCACTGCCCATTAGATCTGATACGATCCCGTAGAGTTTTCGTTTTCCCTTGCCGGTTGCGAAAAGGGCAACAATAGGATTCCACTTTTCGCGAAACACCTCTGCAAGACGATTGGCAAGTATGTCCTGAGCGCGGTTCTGAAGTCGACGTCTTGGGTCCTGGCTCGGGAAAATGTATTGAAGGCTCTGCTGGTCTAACACGGCATTGAGCGCCGCCTGAAGGGCCTCCGGCCGAGCCAAGTCTGCAAGTGGAAAGAGCTTTCTACTACTCTCCTCTGCTCTCTCCAAGACGTTGCGAATCACTTCGGCGGCTCGTATCGCATTTGCTTGGTGAGTTATAGTCAATTCTTGACAGAATCCCAGCGAAACGAGCATTTCCTCAAAGAGATTCCAGTCATCAAGTTGGATGTCATTGATGCCATATCTTTGAATCTGTCTGTTCTGTGCTTGAACGACTTGATCAAGGTGAAGTCCCTGCTGACCGACCCGGGTTCCCGTCAACTCAAGCGTGAATTCCCCTTGAGGATCAATCACCAGGATTCCCATCTGGGGGTGGCGTGCATAAGCACAGAGCATCATTTTGGCCAAGCCCGATTTGCCCGAGCCGGTCTTTCCAAATACACCAATATGGTATGCTTCTCCTGCTCCTCCGGTGCCACTGGCGAAATGCTTGAACCACATTGGGTAGAGAACATCGTTTGCATACGCTTGGCCCAGATAAAATAGCTCATCCTGGTACACACTGAGGAGGTTGTTCAGAAGCTCTTGGCTGACTCTTGCTACTCTCGTGCCTGTTGCAGGGACCATTCCCAAGACTTCCGGTTCGTAGCCGTGTTCCGTCTCTTTGAACGTCGCGCCGACGACCAAATCCGCTGTGCGTGTATCTTGGCGATTCGTAATGGGCGGAATCTCGCCCGTCCGCTTCACCAGATTCCGAAAGACAGAATCCTCATGCCAGCGGTTCTTCAGTTCGATCCCGACAACTTGGCCAACCGAGACTATCCGCCGCCCATCCTGTAGTGCTCGAAATGTGGTCAGTGCGCCAACGAGGCGTTCTTCCGTTGCTTCTTGTAGCAAATCGAGTGTGAGTTCCGTATTAGTTGAGGGGCTACCTACGACCGCTACATCTTGATTCTGGCTATTGGCCATCATACACCTCCGCGTCCACCTTCCGTTCGATAATTCTGCAGGAACAGCAATGTATGCTCCAGGTCGGGTGAGTCACCCGCCACATGCTGGGCCACTGCCTGTTCTATGACGGCGACCCCCGAGCCGAGGCTCTTGACCATCCGATCTGCAAGAAAGAGCGGATACGGCTCGATCACCGCCGGACTAAAAACCTGTCGCATAACACCTTCAAGAGCGATGGACAACCGGGTCGTACTGTCTGCAATCGGGCGGGGGAACTCCATTCGAAAAGCTGGCAGCCATGCGTACGGTCGAAAATAGACCACCTTGAGGCTCTTCAATGCCGACACAAGCTCCTTCATATCTGACTCAGGACAGTAGTCTGGCGGCAAGTGGTCGACCTGCATACTGGCGGGTGCATCGCTCGTGTGTATGGGAAGGGGTCGTGTGTATTCACCCGGATTCAGGATCATCGTGGCGAGCGTCTTGCCATCGACATCGACGGGCGGATGTATCCCACCACAGGTGACAAGTTCATTTCGCGAGGTGAACTTTGGCATCGCGACTGTTCGATTGCTGTCAAGAAGATCCTTGAGGCTCTGCAAGGTGCCGCCATTCCATCTTCTCAGAAATTCGACGGACAAACCCTCGGCGCATGCACTGAGTTTCGTTAACCCTTGATTCAGATAGATGATCAGGGATGAGAACGACCCATCCAGTAGAACAAGATCGTGAGGAGCCTTGCTGGCGAGCAGCATCTCCATCGAGACCATCATTCCCCGAAGGACGCCAACCGTGTCTATTCGATGTGGCAGGCCCTCCACCCACATCTCATGGTATGGCTCGGGCCAATAGCGAACAGCTTCCTTCGAGGTCCCTTCGACCGCAACGGCGGCAGCAGCGCACAGATCCAGGGCGGTTAACCGCTGAATCTGGTACGAGCCATCGACTCCAACAACTGAGGGTTCCCTGGGGATGTCGAGGTCCGCCTTCCTCATAATAAGCCCCTGTCGCACCGCCTCCGCGATGAGCCGTTCCCGGTCGGCGCGTAGACGACGGAGATTCTCGGCCACTGCCTGCGACACCGGGACGGCCGTCGCAAGGAGGTCGCGAACCAGAGCATCAGGAAGGTCAGCAAACGTATCCATTATCCTGGGGTGTGCCCTCCATTTGCGTTATCACAGAATTGCAGACGATACTGCGATCTTCTGAACGCCCTGTATTCGGGTACCCTCTTGGCTCTGGCGTACAGCCACCGCGAAAGAAACCGTTCGGCCAATGTGTCTGCCGGCCAATCATAGAAGCACGGTCGCGAGACTTCCCCTCGTAGAAATCGAAGGGCCTCCCGGCCCAGCGGAGCGGCGAATATCTCTCGCTGAATCCCATGGTAGATCAGGTCGGCAGAGAGATCAAGTTTGGCCAGCCCCTTTCGGATCACTTCACGCTTGTTGCGAAATCCGGTTCCCCAAGCTTCCTGTTTCGCCGTGGGTTGGCAATGGCGCGTCACATAAGCATGTAAATCTTCATAGACCCCATTCGAGAAGTGGAACTCTCCCGATCCTTGAGTAAACCCGACACCAACCCAGTATCTCTGACCATCTACCTTGATTCGGTTATAGATGGATGATCGCCCCAAGGCAGATGTCGTCGTTAGAAGAGCCAAGTATGGCGGGCGCGTCTCTCCCTTGATCAGCGATGGGCAATCCCTGTACTTCTCTCTGAAGGCTCGTCGTACCTCGTTGCTGCAAGCAAGCATCGCAATAAGCTTGCCTCCGAGCAAATAGGAGTAGGGCGGAATGGCACCAAGGACAAATGCATCCATCACGTGATACAGCCGTTCCTTCTTGCTCTTTGGGTCCCATCCTATCCATTTGTCCCTGGCTCGCATTGCGTAGACAGGGTCGCCGAGCCCAAGAATGCCGATGAGCTTGCCATTAGAGTCATCAAGTACCAGGAACCGAAGGCGCCGACCATACCCGGCGGAGATCGGAATGCTCCAGTGAAGGTAGGCATATCGGAAGAGCAATTCCTCCTGGCTTTCGGGCTTCACGAGGACGACCCTCGGGCGAATCCTCCTTGGTTTGACTTCCGAGCCATCTGCAACATAGTCGAGAAGCTCTTCTTCATATCGCCTGATGTGACGCCCGGATGTATCAAGCCGTTTCGCAACGGCAAGCTGATTCATCCGCCGCAAGTCTTCCTTCGTAGGATCTCTCGGCATGCGGATTGTCTCATTCCGCACCTGATAACCTTGTTTTCGCAAGGCCATGAGGATGCTCTTCCTCAGGTTAGCCTTGTTGAGAGTAACCATATGCTCGCATTCTCGCCATTCTTCGCAACATACGACCTTCTGGCCTTTTCATCCTCACCAGCCACGTCTCGAAGTCACCTACGGCATCATAATACCTCTGATGGTCCGCGCAGACAATGTGATTCCTCAAGATTCTGGCGAATTCTGAATCCGCCTCATTGATGGAGGAATAGGGGTCAGGCTTTGGACATAGGTGTTGGCAGCGGTGGATGATAGCAAGACGGTGTGCGGAGCACACCCTACCGCTGCCGCCGGTTTCCATGCCCCCTTTTGCCTCTGCGATCCTCTGCACCCTCTGTGGTTTGAAGAAGTTGCACCTGCCCTGCCATGCAGTCGCACGGATTTGGTTGGTCCTCTTAAGGAATCAAGGGACGCCGCACTCCATTCGGGGCCACGAGGAGTGAGATGTCTGCGGAATCCCTTCTACGGGCCAACCGGCAGATGGAGTCCGCTCAGCGTTGCCTTCCTATTCGTTGTCCTCCATGGGCACTCGGACGCTGTCCACCCTATGCGTCTTGCCCGTCTTCTCGGAAAGCGCAGAGGCCCGTGCCTCGGCCTCGTCTTTCGCCGGGTAAGGGAATGACGCAATCTC
>Ga0116143_10002101_pt1 | contig 22463 bp, 16 predicted proteins | sample AD_UKC034_MetaG_FD_89745 | JGI IMG/M metagenome (GOLD analysis project Ga0116143, IMG submission 89745) | Active sludge microbial communities of municipal wastewater-treating anaerobic digesters from USA - AD_UKC034_MetaG | ecosystem: Engineered > Bioreactor > Anaerobic > Digestate | place: USA...
ACATTTTCCTGTGTTTTGTCAATGAAAGCCTGCAGAGCTTCCATTTCCGGCGCATACCAGAAACCGTTGTATGCCAGCTGGGCATATTTAGGGATGAGCGAATCCCGCATCATCATCACTTCGCGATCCATAGTAATCGACTCCACCGCACGGTGCGCCGCCCACAAAACGGTCCCGCCGGGCGTTTCATAGACGCCGCGTGATTTCATGCCGACAAACCGGTTTTCCACCATATCCACCCGGCCAACCCCGTTGGCGCCGGCAATCGTATTCATATGATCCATCAGTTTGCCGGGGGTCATTTTTTTGCCGTCAATGGCCACCGGATTGCCCTTCACAAAACTGATTTCCACATAGGTCGGCTTGTCCGGAGCGGATTCGGGAGATTTCGTCAGCACAAAAATGTCTTCCGGCGGCTCGGCCCAGGTGTCTTCCAAAATCCCTCCTTCGTGAGAAATGTGCAAAAGATTGCGGTCGGAACTGTAAGGTTTGGACTTGCTGACCGGTAAAGGAATGTTGTGTTTTTCCGCATAATCAAACATGGATTCCCGGGAATCAAACGTCCAATGGTCATCCTTCCAGGCGGCGATGATATTGATTTTGGGATTGAGCGCGATATACGTCAGCTCAAAACGCACCTGATCGTTCCCCTTGCCGGTAGCGCCGTGACAAACGGAATCCGCCTTTTCTTTTTTGGCGATCTCGATTTGCTTTTTGGCAATGAGCGGACGGGCAAGCGATGTTCCCAGTAAATAGGTTCCTTCGTATATCGCATTGGCGCGCAGCGCTGGAAACACAAAATCACGCGCGAATTCCTCCCGGAGATCCTCAATATATATCTTGCTCGCGCCCGTCTTGATGGCTTTTTTCTTCAGTCCCGTTAATTCTTCCTTCTGTCCCACATCGGCGGCAAAACAGATCACTTCGCAATGGTAGGTTTCAATCAGCCAGCGAACAATAACCGATGTATCCAGTCCGCCGGAATAGGCCAGGACAACTTTTTTGACTTTACTTGACACGGTGTTTTCCTCCTAAATCAATATTTCTAAAACAGCCTTCTGCACATGCAGACGATTTTCCGCTTCATCAATGACAACAGACCGGGGTCCGTCAATCACCTCGGCAGTGATTTCCTCGCCGCGATGCGCCGGCAGACAATGCATGACGATCGCGTCGTTTTTAGCCGTTTCCAAAAGCTTTCCGTTGATTTGATAATTTTTGAATATCTTTTTCCTTTCCCGGGATTCCGCCTCCTGTCCCATGCTGGTCCAGACATCGGTATAAAGCACATCCGCATTCCGGGCGGCGTCAAACGGATCGCGATACAGATGAACCTGACCCTTTCCATTCTTCCGGTTTTCCTGCATCAATTGCCCATCCGGATCATAACCTTCCGGACAGGCCAGGGCCAGTTCAAACGGCAAATGCGTCGCCGCTTCAATCCAGCTGTTGGCCACGTTGTTGCCATCGCCGATATAGGCCACCCGAACCCCTTCATAAGAGCCTTTCTTTTCCACAATCGTAAACAAATCCGCAAGGATCTGACACGGATGCAGCAAATCCGTCAAACCGTTGATCACCGGAATGGACGCGAATCTGGCCAACTCTTCCACACTGGCCTGGGCAAAGGTCCGAATCATGATCCCATTCAAATATCGTGACATCATTCGCGCAGAATCCGCAAGCGTCTCTCCTCGGCCAATCTGGGTATCGCGGGCATTCAGAAAAAGCGCAACACCGCCCAGCTGATACATGCCGACTTCAAAGGAGATTCTCGTCCGCGTGGAAGATTTGTCAAAAATCATACCCAGCGTTTTGCCTTTGAGCGGCGCATACTCCTGACCTTCCTTCAGCATTTTTTTCAGACGCGCGGCCCGGTTCAGAACATCATGAAAATCCTCCGGCTGCATACCGGCAAAACTCAGCAGATCTTTTTTCATGTCCCCTCCAGAACCACGTCCAGAATGGATATCGCCATGTCGATGTCTTTTGCCGAAATCACGAGCGGCGGCACAAAACGCAAGGTCTTGCCGCCGGCACAATTAATGAGCAATCCCCGCTCCTGACAGGTCTTCACAATTCCGGCTCCGTCGATTTCCAGTGAGCAAGCCAGCATCAGCCCTTTTCCCCGGACATCAGAAATCACCTGATGTCTGGCTTTGAGCGCCTGAAGTTTTGTTAGAAAGTAACCGCCCATCTTCTGGCAATGCTCCAGCATATCCCCCTGCAGCATAGCCTCCAATGTGGCTTTGGCCGCCGCCATTGCCAAAGGATTGCCGCCAAACGTCGAGGCGTGATTACCGGGCGCAAAGGCACGGGCGACTTCATTGGTCGCCAGCATCGCCCCCACGGGGAAACCATTGCCCAGTGCTTTGGCCAGGGTCATAATGTCAGGCTGAATGCCGGAATCCTCATAGGCAAACAATTTCCCCGTCCGGCCGATGCCCGTTTGCACTTCATCCAGAATCATCAGAATCTTATGCCGGTTGCAGATCTCCCGGACAAGAGCCAGATACCGCGGATCGGGAATAATCACCCCTCCTTCTCCCTGAATCGGTTCCAGCATTACACCGCAGGTTTTGGGCGAAATGGCCTTCTCCAGCGCCGCCGGATCATTGAAGCCCACATATTGGAAACCATCCAGAAGCGGCGTGAAGCCGAACTGGAATTTTTCTTGTCCGGTGGCGGTAATTGTGGCCATGGTCCGTCCATGAAAGGAATCCTTCATGGTGATGAGCTCGAACTTGTCCGCTCCCAGGTTTTCATGGGCATATTTGCGCGCCAGCTTGATGGCCGCCTCATTGGCTTCCGCACCGCTGTTGCAGAAAAAAACCTTATCGGCAAATGAGTGGCCCGTTAAAAGCTCCGCCACTTCTCCCTGCGGCTTCGTGTAATACAGGTTGGACACATGCATCAGGTTTTTGGACTGCTTTTTGATGGCTTTGACCACCTGGGGATGGGAATGCCCCAGATTACACACGGCAATGCCCGCGACAAAATCGAGGTATTCCTTGCCATTTGCATCCCAAACCCTTGCTCCTTCGCCCTTCACCAGCGCAATCGGCGTCCGCCGGTAGGTATTCATGATATGTTCTTCGGCCAAAGCCATGATCTTTTTTTCTTTTGTCATTGTGCATTCATCCTTTATAAAACAATTTCCGTTCCGATTCCCCGGTCGGTGAAAATTTCGAGAAGAATTGCGTGCTTGAGTCGCCCGTCAACAATGTGCGCTTTTTGCACGCCTCCGCGCAAGGCTTTGAGGCAGCATTTCACCTTGGGAAACATGCCGCCCTCAACAATCCCTTCTTCAATTAATTTCAGGGCCTCCTGATTGGTCATGGTGTTGATGAGATTTTTATCCACATCCAGCACGCCTGCAACATCTGTCAAAAGAAGCAGTTTTTCCGCTTTCAGCGCAGCGGCCACTTCACCGGCAACGATATCGGCGTTGATATTATACGTCTCTCCGGAAGCCCCGATTCCCGTGGGCGCGATAACAGGAATAAAACCATTTTGCGCGACAGACACGATCAAATCCGTGTTCACGGCTTTGACCTTACCCACAAGTCCGATATCGATAATTTCCGATGGTGTATTCTTTGCTTTTTCATCCGTCAGATAATACTTTTCCGCTTCCACCAGATTCCCGTCTTTGCCGCTCAATCCCACAGCATTTCCGCCATGCCGATTGATCAACCCGACAATTTCCTTGTTGACCATGCCCACCAGGACCATTTCCACGATGTTCATGGTTTCCGCATCCGTCACCCGCATACCCTGAATAAACTTGGACTCCTTGCCCAGCTTTTTGAGGAAACTGCCGATTTGGGGACCACCGCCGTGAACAACCACCGGGTTGATCCCGATATACTTCATCATCACCACGTCCCTGGCGAACTTGTCTTTCAGATCCTGATCCACCATGGCGTGGCCGCCGTATTTAATCACAATGGTTTTGTTATAAAATCGCCGGATGTATGGCAGAGCTTCCAGCAGAATATCCGCCCGCTCCATTGAACTTTGAATATGCTCCATTTTTCTCTCCGTGTTTCTACAAAATATATCTGCTCAAATCCTCGTCTTCGACGATGTTGTCGAGCTTTTCCTCCACGTATTTGGCGTCAATGACGATTTTCTTTTCCTCTAAATCCGGCGCGTCAAAGGAAATATCCTCCAGAAGCGTTTCCATGATCGTATAGAGTCTGCGGGCGCCGATGTTTTCCGTCCGCTCATTGACCAGAGTGGCCACTTCGGCGATCTGCTCCACCGCGTCTTCTGTGAACAAAAGTTTGATGTCCTCGGTGGCCATCATTTCCGTATATTGTTTGACCAGGGCATTATTGGGTTCGGTCAGAATTCTCACAAATTCTTCCTTTCCCAACGAATCCAGCTCCACGCGGATCGGAAAACGCCCCTGCAATTCCGGAATCAGATCGGAGGGTTTTGTGCCGGAAAAAGCGCCTGCAGCGATGAATAGAATATGATCGGTCTTCACCATCCCGTAGCGCGTATTGACATTGGAACCTTCCACAATCGGTAGCAGATCCCGCTGAACACCTTCACGCGATACATCTGGACCATGCTGCGAATCCCCACCGACAATCTTGTCGATTTCATCCAGAAAAATGATTCCCGATTGCTCAACGCGATCCAGAGCCGTTTTCGTCACCTTATCCATGTCAATCAGCTTTTGCGCTTCCTCGGCGGCCAGCAGATCCAGGGCATCCGGCACCCGAACATTTCTTTTCTTCTTCTTTTGCGGCATCATATTGCCCAGCATGTCCTTGAGATTGAGTCCCATGTCTTCCATGCCTGCGGCGGAGAAGATTTCAATCATTGGTCCGCCCCGTGATTCCGACACCTCAAGCTCCACCATCCGCTCGTCAAGCTTTCCGTCGAGAAGCATTTTACGCAATTTTTCCCTTGTGGCATCCTGCTTTTTTATCTGCTCATCAGTCGGGGAAGACTCTGCCGGTTCCGATTCTGCATCGTTGAGCATGTCTTCGACCTTTCTTTCCGTTGGACGGGGAGGAAGCAGCAAATCCAGCAGACGTTCTTCGGCAATTTCCGCGGCCCTGGCCTGGACGCTTTCCTGCTCTTCCTCTTTGATCATGTTGATGGACAGTTCTACCAGATCGCGCACCATCGATTCCACATCGCGTCCCACATAGCCAACTTCCGTGAACTTGGACGCTTCCACCTTGAGAAACGGAGAATTGTCCAGTTTGGCCAGCCGGCGGGCAATTTCCGTTTTGCCTACCCCCGTTGGCCCGATCATAATGATGTTTTTGGGCGATATTTCCTCCGCCAGATCCTCAGGTACATTTTGCCTTCTCCAGCGGTTCCGGAGTGCAATGGCCACAGCTCTTTTGGCATCGCCCTGACCGATAATATGCCGGTCCAGCTTTTCAACAATCTCGCGGGGCGTTAACCCAGAATTATTCATTTTATTCACGTTCTCCTTACTTTTTGTTTCTTTTGGCCTCTTTGGGCTTCTCTTCGTCAATGTCAATTTCTTCCAACGTAATGTGATCGTTGGTGTAAATGCAGATTTCCGAAGCGATTTTCATAGCCTCCCGGGCGATTTCCGCAGCGGACAGACTGCTGTGACGAACCAGCGCGCGTGCCGCTGCCTGGGCGAAGGCGCCACCGGACCCGATGGCCATCACATCATCATCAGATTCAATGACATCTCCGTTTCCGGAAATCATCAGAGAATATTCGCGACTGACTGCAATCATCAAAGCTTCCAGATGCCTCAAAACCCGGTCTGTCCGCCAGTCCTTAGTCAATTCCACCGCCGCGCGCAGCAGGTTTCCATTATACTGTTCCAGTTTCTGGTCAAACCGGTCAAACAGCGTGAAAGCATCCGCCGTCGCTCCCGCAAAACCGACAATGACTTCATCATTATAGAGTCTGCGTACCTTTCGCGCTCCGTGCTTCAAAATGGTGGTATCCAATGTGACCTGCCCGTCGCCGGCCACGATGATTTTGTTATCTTTCCGAATCGCCAAAATGGTGGTGCCTTTAATGTGCATGCTATCTCCTGTTGGTTTTAGCTCGTAACTCGCAACTCATTGCCCATTGCCTATTATTTTCCCTATTCCCCATTCCCCATTCACTATCCACTATCCACTATTCCCTATTCCCTATTCCCTATTTTCGCCCGAGGATGGGCCTGATCATAAACTTCCATCAGGCGGGAAATATTAACCGCCGTATATTTCTGCGTGGTGGAAAGGCTTTCATGCCCCAGCATTTCCTGAATTGAGCGCAAATCGGCGCCGGCGCAAAGCAAATGAGTGGCAAAGCTGTGACGAAGCGCGTGGGGGCTGATTTTGCGCCCGATGCCGCTTTTATCCGTCGCCTGATCTACAATGCCTTCGATGCCGCGGGTCGAAATTCTCCCTCCTCGGGTATTCAAAAACAAAGGCCCCTTCAACAGGTCCACTCCCTTATCTTTTCGAAATACTTCCGTTTTCGTCAGATAGTCCCGGATCGCGTCCAAAGCTTTTTCTCCAACCGGAACCAGTCGTTCCTTCTTTCCCTTGCCGCGCAATTTCACCAGAGACTCTTCAAAACGAATATCTTCCCGGTTTAACCCGGCCAGTTCCGCAAGTCTCAGTCCCGAAGAATAAAACAGCTCCAGCATGGCGACATTTCGCAAACCGGAAAAGGAATGATCCCTGCGGGCCGCTTCCAGCAAATCAAAGGCCTCGTCTACGGATAAAAAAGCCGGCATATGCTTTTCAATTTTCGGCGTTTGAAGAAACTGGGCCGGATTGCTCCGCATGATGCCTTTGCGCATTAAATACCTGTAAAAAGCCCGCAGTGAGGAAACCTTCCGGTTGACAGACACTTTTTTCAGTTTCCGGCCATGAAGGAAAGCCATGTAAGACCGGAGGGTTTCCATCGAGACATCCGACAGGGTCTTGTCCGTTGACCAATTTTCCCGGCTTTGCAGAAACGCATGGAAATCTTCCACATCCTTCAGATAAGCGTTACGGGTATGTTTCGAGACATTACGTTCAATCTCCAGATATGTTCGAAAATCCGCGATCAGGTCTTTCATTTGATCACATTTTATATTTCCCGAAATCTTCAGCAGATAAATTTTCCAGAAATTCCCTTACCTTATCTTCCTTAAATTTATCAATTTCGGTCAGTTTCATGCCAAAATCCAAATTTCTGGACTTTTCCAGCACACGCTCTTCCACAAAAATGGACGCCTGCGCCCGAAGCGCCAGCGCAATAGCGTCGCTGGGACGCGCATCGATGGCATAAGCCTGTCCCGCCCGGGTCAAATAAATGGTGGCAAAAAAAGTATTGTTGCGAATATCGACAATTTCAATCCGGTTGACCGTAACCTCCAGAGCCTTCATGCAGGCATAAAGCAAGTCATGAGTCATCGGCCGGGAAAAAACTACATGCTCAAGTTCCGTGGCAATGGCCCCGGCTTCAAACAAGCCGATCCAGATCGGAATGGCTTTGCTTTCCTGCATGTCTTTCAAAATGACGATGGGCGTATTGGTCATTGGATCAATGGTCAATCCTGACACCTTCATCTCCAGCAGCATTCCAACCTCCTTTCATCACGATTGAACTTCTCCCCGAAGCGAATGCAGATACCCGCGGATGATCCCTACGTTCACCAGCTTGCCGGCAAGCTCCGGACCGCCTGGGAAATTAACGATTTTCCAGGATCTTGTTCTCCCGGACATGTCTTGTGCGGAGTTCTTGCTGCGGCCTTCCACCAGCACCTCCTGGATACTTCCCGCCAGAGTCGAATTTTTTTCCTGGGTGTGCCGATCCTGAAGAGACTGAAGCTCTTTCAGCCTCCGGCTTTTTTCCGCTTCCGGCACCTGGCCGGATAATTTACAGGCAGCCGTTCCTTTCCGTTCAGAATACTTGAACGAAAAAACGGCATCAAACCTGATTTTTTCCATCATGTCAATGGTTTCTTGATAATCTTTCGGTGTTTCGCCCGGAAAACCAACAATGATGTCCGAGGTAATACTGATCTGCGGACAAATGTTTCTCAGTCTTTCGACTTTTTGCAGATAGTCGTCCGACGAGTAGCCCCGATTCATGGATTTCAGAATGCGGTCGGATCCGGACTGAACCGGCAGATGAATATGCTCACATAATTTCGGCACACAGGCAAAACACTCCATCAATTCACCGGATAAATCCTTCGGATGCGATGTCGTAAAGCGAATTCTCTCAATTCCTTCGATTTCATTGATTTTTTTGATTAAAGAGACCAGATGGGCGCCTGTTTCCAAATTCTTTCCGTAGGAATTGACGTTTTGTCCCAGAAGCGTTACCTCCTTGACGCCGTTTTGGGTAAGTTTCTCTATTTCATGAAGGATATCATCAGGTTGACGACTTATTTCCGGCCCCCGTAAATAGGGGACCACACAATAGGCACAATAGTTGTCACAGCCCTGCATGATGGAAACAAAAGCGCAGAAAGAACCCGCAGGTGGAGACGCAAAAATGCCCAGAGACGAAATCTCCGGTAAGAAACCGATTTGGGTTATTTTCTTTTTTTCTTTTTCAACGGCGGCGACCATTTTCGGCAAATTGCAGATATTGTGCGTACCGCACACCAGATCCACATAAGAAGCCCGACTGTAAACTTTTGCGCCCAGATGCTGGGCCAGACAACCGCAAAAACCAATGATCAGGTGAGGTTTTTCCTCTTTCAAAACCTTCATCCGCCCCAGTTCGCTAAACGCCTTCTGCTCTGCCTTGTCGCGGATCGAACAGGTATTGATGAGAATCAGGTCCGCTTTTTTCGCGTCATCCGTCAGGACATATCCTTCTCCGGAAAGCAATGTCGCCATTTGCTCTGAATCATGCACATTCATCTGACATCCGAAGGTTTCGAGGTATAAAAGTTTTTTATTCATTTTTTTACTTAATAAATACAATGGGATACAATTTAATGCACCAATGTTTATTCCACACCCAGCTTTTCGATGCGGTATTTCAGAGAATCGTTGGTCACTCCCAGCAGTTCAGCCGCCCTGGTTTTGACGCCTCTTGTTTTTTGCAGAGCCTTTTCGATGATTCTTTTTTCAATTCTCTCAAGTTCCGCATTCAAATCCATGCCTTCCGCGGGAATGTCCGGCTCCGTATTCTTTGCTGCTTCGTCTTCATTGGCGCACAACAGCAGATTTTCGGGCAAAATAATATTTGATGTTTCCATGGCCACACCGCGCTCAATGATATTTTCCAGTTCGCGGATATTTCCGGGAAACGGGTATTTCATTAATAATTCCATAGCGTAAGACGATATGGTTCGAATTTCCTTTCCGAATTCGTGGGCATAATGCTCGATGAAATGGCGGGTCAAAAGCGGAATGTCTTCTTTTCTTTCCCGCAAAGGAGGCATGGAGATGGGAATCACATTCAATCGAAAGAACAAATCCTCACGAAACTCTCCTTTTTTAACCTTTTCTTTTAAATTCTGATTGGTTGCCGAAATAATCCGGACATCCACCTTAATATCTTCTCCTCCGCCGATACGCCGGAAGGTTTTTTCCTGCACCACGCGCAACAGCTTTACCTGCAATACCGGAGGCAGTTCACCGATTTCATCCAAAAACACGGTGCCGCCTTTGGCCAATTCAAACAAGCCGGCCCGATCCGAGTAAGCACCGGTAAATGAACCCTTCATGTAGCCGAAAAGTTCGCTTTCCAGCAGGTTTTCCGGAATGCCACCGCTGTTGATGGCCATAAAAGGCATTCTGGCGCGGGAGGAATTGCTGTGGATGGCGCGGGCAACCAGTTCCTTGCCAGTTCCGCTTTCTCCCAGGATCAGAATATTTGCAGGAGTGTCGGCCACCTTTTGGATGGTCGCATAGATCTTGGCCATTTCCCGGCTGATCCCGATCATGCCGCAAAAACGGATCGGGGGTTTTTCTTTCTTGGACGATTGCGGTTCGGTAACCAGACCTTTCTTCAACAGAGCCTGACGGACAATTTGCTTGAGTTCTTCGATACTGCCGCCCTTTTCCACATAATCATAAGCTCCTTCCTTCATCGCGTTGACGGCCGTTTCTCCGGAGGCATAGGCGGTGATGAGAATGACAACGGTTTCCGGCCGCTGGTCTTTGATGGTTTTCAGGAATTCAATTCCGTCAATCCTCGGCATTTTCAGATCCGTAATGACCAGATCGTAGGACGTTTTCCGGCAAAGCGCTATTGCCTTCTCCGGTCTGTCGGCGATGGTAACATCATATCCTTCCTGCGTCAGCATGATGCTCATGAAATCCCTCATCTCCGAATCGTCATCCAGAACCAGAATTTTCGTCATACCTTTTTCTCCTTTGCTATCGTCATGCCCACGGATGGGCAAGGCAGCCAAACAAAAATGGATGTTCCTGAATTTACTTGACTTATTATTTTAATTTTTCCGCCGTAGCCATCCACGATACGGCTGACAATGGCCAATCCCAAGCCCGTCCCCTTTTCTTTGCTGGTATAGAAAGGTTCAAAGATATTTTTCAAGTCTTTTTCTTCAATACCGCATCCATCGTCTGTAATTTTCACCTCAACACAATCTCCGGCATCATCCAGAACCACCGTCCGGACATCCAGCAGAATTTTTCCCGGTCCCTGAATGGCCTGCACGGCATTCATCACCAAATTCTGAATAACCTGTCGGACTTGTTCTTTATTGGCCCAGGCGGCATTCTCTCCGGAAAATGTCGCGGCAATGGAGATGCCCTTTGTCCATTCCCTGGATACTTTGATGCTTTCCACAGCCTCTCCGGCAATTTTGTTCACATCGACGGATTCTCTGGCATCCGGAACGGGTCTTGCCAAAAGCAGAAAATCGCGCACAAAGTTCTCCAGACGGTCTTTGCTGCGTAAAATGATTTGCATCAATTGCTGATCGGTGCCCGCCATTTGCGATCTTTGACCCAGCATCTGGATGGAACCGGTGATGGATGCTAGCGGATTTCTCATTTCATGGGCAAGACCGGCCGCCATTTCTCCAATTAACGCCAGTCTTCTGCTTTTTTCAAGTTTTTCCTCCATGTGTTTGATCTGCGTCAAATCCTGAAAAATCACAATATGCCCGATTTGAACGTTCCGCCGATCCTTCAGCGGAAAAATCGAACAGCCCAGATAAATCTGCGTGCCCTCCTTTACGGTAATTCTGATTTCCTTTCTGCCTTTGAGACGTTCCGGCGCCTCCGTGTAAAAAATTTTGTTCAGTTCAGGGAAGATTTCCTGGATACGAGTATTTTCAATAGAGGAAAGCCGGTAGCCGGTGATGGATTCAGCCGCACGATTAAAAGTTTTGATTCTTCCTTCCAGAGTCGTGGTCATCACGCCGGTATCCATGGATTCGATAATGCTGCGGAAAAGGAGATCCAACTGATCGAATGCCGATTCCTTTTCCTGTAAAAGTGAACGGGTTTGTTTTTCCTGCTCGACGACAAAACTGGCCAGAAAAGCCAGCAAGTAAAAAGAAAGAACATGCACCAGAATTCGCACAAAAACATCCCCGGCTTCCACGGAATAATCATGGCCGATGCCGTAAAATGTGGGAATCACGCCAAAGTATTCCAGCTCCAGTGCCAATCCGTAAGCGACACTGCACAATGAGGCAAAAATCAGGGCCCCCTGGCGTCCTAGAAATGTCGCGGAATAGATAATTACCAGCGTGTACAGCAGAGAATAATTGCTGCCGATACTGCCCGTCACATACACCAGAAACGTGATCAGAAAAATGTCCACCGCCAGCTGGAAATAAACATTGAACTGAAAATATTTTTCTTTTCTCAAAAGCAGCGCATAAACGATGGACAGGCCATACATCACGGAAATCACTGCATAGATGGCATAGAGAACCTCGCGCGAAACAAAGATCACCGGTTTGATGGTCCCCATGAAAAAAGCAGCCAGTAAAAAAATAGACAAAATGATCACTCTGCTGACAATCAAAAGTCGAAGTCTTTGCCTGGTTCTTTTATCTTGTTCCAAAGCTTGAAGCATGCCGTTTCCTAAAAATGGTCTTTGCACTTTCCGGGTTTGCCTCTATAATATTTTCAATTTTTTCGCTAATCATTTGAATTTTGATGATGACGGGTTGACTGATGCTCAGACCTTTCTTTTATCCTCTTCTCGCCCTTTCGACCGGCATTGTGATCGGGGATTCGATCGCAGCGCCCGTCTTCTGCCTGCCCGCCGGAATGCTCCTGATTCTGACCGCGCTTTGGATTTGCGTCAGATGTCAGTGGCACAGGAGCGCTTTAGGCTTCGTCCTGCTGTTTTTTTTGATCGTCGGCATGTTTGCGATTCAAATACCGCAATATTCGACCGAACACCCGCAACACCTTGTTCATCAGGCCAACCGGGAAAAACTGACCCTTGAAGGCATCGTTATCGCCACAGACATTCTTATTCCCAACCGGCGCTCTCTGACGGTGGATTGCTCCCGCCTGTTGAAAAACGGCGTTTATGTTCCCGTGACCGGAAAAATCCGTTTAAGTGTTCCGGCGGAATTCTCTTTCTCGTATGGTGATTTTGTCCGTTTTCATTCCAAAATAAAAACCATTCAGACCTTTCACAATCCGGGAGGCTTCCAATACCAGCGTTATCTTAACCGCAAGGGCATTTATGCGTCGGGGTTTGTCGCCGACCGCTCGGGTATTGTCCTTTTACGGAGTCATTCGGCTAATCCCGCCTGGCAGAAACTCGAATCCATGCGATCCTATTTCAAGGAAATCATTAGAATAAACGCTCCCACACCGCAAAGAGAAATTCTGGAAGCCATGACGCTGGGCAGTCAAAAAGGCATTCCGCAGCCTGTCCTTGACGATTTCGCCAAAACCGGCGTCTCGCATATTCTTTCCATTTCCGGTCTGCACATCGGCATGGTGGCGGCGGGCGGTTTTTTTCTGATACTTTGGATCCTGAAACGCTCGGAATATTTCCTGCTTCGATTTTCTATCGTGAAAATCGCCACCGCGGCAGCTTTTTTCCCCGTCGTTCTTTACGCCATGGTTGCCGGAATGGGCACAACCGTTTTGCGCGCGACGCTGATGACCCTGGCGGTTCTCACCGCTTTACTGATTGACAGAAAGAAGGAGCCCTTCAATATTCTTTTCGCCGCCGCTCTGTTCATTCTGATTGCCGCACCGGAATCCCTTTTCGAAATTTCATTCCAACTATCCTTCAGCGCAGTTTTTGCCATCCTGTATATCGTCCCCAAATACCGGGATCTTCCCTTCACGTTTCTTTCCTTTGCTCCCGGTTTGGTTCGATCCTCTTTTCGCAGCGTTTATCTTTTCCTTCTGGTTTCGGCCGCCGCCACGCTGGGTACCTTACCGATTGTAGCTTACCACTTTAACCGGATTTCCGCCGTTTTTCTGCCGGCCAATCTCATTGCCGTTCCCCTGCTGGGCATGCTGACGCTATTTCTGATGATCGTTTTCCTTCCCGTATCCATTTGCTCACCCTGGCTCGGCGGTCTGTTCGTCCAAGCGGCTTCGTTTTGTACAGATCTTTCTCTGAAAGCCATCTCTGGATTGGCTTCCTTTTCCTGGTCGTCCTTTCCTGTCGTCAAGCCTACCCTTCCGGAAATCGCCCTTTTCTACGGCCTGGCTTTCGCGCTTCTGTCTCTAACCGATTACCCAGGGAAAAAAGACACGGATTTTTCGTCCCGCCATCCGGTTTTGTTCAAAACATTTCTTGTGGCTGCCGCCTTGCTTCTTCTGGCGGATGCGGTGCATCTGGCTTTCAAAGATTGGTATTCTTCGGATTTGAAAATCACCGCCATCGATGTCGGACAGGGAGCCTCAACGCTTGTGCAAATGCCACGCGGAGTTAATATGCTGATTGATGGAGGTGGATTTCAGAACAGCGCCTTCGACATGGGCAGATATGTGGTTGCGCCTTTTCTTTATGCCCGGAGAATCCGGAAAATCGACATCGTCGTGCTGACACACCCACACCCGGACCACCTTCAGGGCCTGATTTACATTGTCAACCATTTTAATGTCCGCGAAATCTGGCAAACGAGCTGGAAAGCGGATGACGATCTTTACCGGCTTTGGGAAAAAACCGTCAGGGAACGCAAAATCAGCGTCCGACACCTGTCCGCGACTTCAACAGACAGGCAGATTGCCGGCGTTCAATTCCGATTTTTCTGGCCTTTACCCGTTTTAGAGCAAGACTTTCGGGAAGATGCTTCCGATGCTTCCAATGACGCGTCGCTCGTCATGAAAATCAGTTACGGAAACAATCGTTTCCTGGTAACGGGTGATATTTCCGCCTCCATTGAAACAAGGCTTGCCGCATTGTACGGTCAAAACCTGCAAAGCGACGTTCTTTTCGCGCCGCACCACGGTTCCGGTTATTCCAGCTCAACCGACTTTATCCGATTGGTTTCCTGCCGCTTTGTTCTCGTGAGCGCCGGCAGAAACAATGTCTTCGGCCACCCCCATCCCGAAGCTCTTCACCGTTATCGGTCCGAAAACGCCGGAATTTATCGAACGGATATCCATGGAGCAATATCGGTGAGTTCGAACGGAAAGACCATTTCCATTTCTCCATACGTTCCGGTCTTGCCCTCCGATTCTGAACCATGAAGTCGTTTCCCGTCTTTTCCTTTAGAAAACCTGTCAGAATATTTCATTGCCAACCCCCCGCCTATATGCTAAAAGCTCACGGTTTATTTAAGGATGCGTCCATGGAAAAAATTACAGCAATCAAAGGCGTCAAGGATATTCTTCCCGGGGACACGCTCATCTGGCAGCATACGGAGCAAACCGCCCGCTGGATTTTCGAATGTTTCGGCTTTAACGAAATCCGTGTGCCGATTATGGAAAAAACTTCGTTATTTCGGCGCGGTATCGGAGAAACCACCGACATCGTCGAAAAGGAAATGTACACGTTCCGCGACCGGGACGACGAAATGCTGACCCTTCGCCCGGAGGCCACCGCCTCCGTCATCCGTGCTTATATCGAACATAACCTGTCGGCCGCCGAACCGGTCACCCGACTATTCACGCTTGGCCCTATGTTTCGCCGCGAACGGCCGCAAAAAGGACGTTTCCGCCAGTTTCACCAGATTGACGCAGAGCTCTTCGGAGACGATTCTCCTCAATCCGATGCGGAAATTATTTTCATGCTGATGCACTTTCTGGATTCGCTGAAAATTCAAAATCTATCCCTGGAAATCAATTCTCTGGGGTGCAAAGCGTGCCGTCCGACTTTTTCTAGGGCCATGGTGAATTATCTGAAGAAATCGGAAGAAAAGCTCTGTCCCGACTGCCAAAGGAGAATGCATACCAATCCGCTGCGGGTTTTTGACTGCAAGGTGGAAACCTGCGGGGAAGTGATTTCCGGTGCGCCGAGTATTCTGGAAGATCTGTGCGCCGACTGTTCGGATCATTTTGAACAAGTGAAAAGCTTGCTTGACGATCTGCAACTGCCCTTCGCCATCAATTCCCGGATGGTGCGCGGCCTTGATTATTATACAAAAACCGCTTTTGAAGTAAAATCCGGCGCCCTGGGCGCCCAAAATTCCCTGGCAGGCGGAGGCCGGTATGATGGTTTGGTCAGCCTTCTGGGCGGCCCCGATGTTCCAGGCATCGGCTTCGGCATTGGCATGGAAAGGCTGATCGCCTGTCTGCCGCCGTCTGACCTTTCCCCCTGCCGGACGGATATATTTATAGCGGCCCTTGGAAAACGGGCACAGCAACTTGCTTTCGGCCTTACACAAACACTGCGAAAATCCGGCATTCGGGCAACCATGGATTACGCCGACAAAAGTTTGAAAAGCCAGATGAAAAAAGCCGATAAATTCAATAGTTCCTTCACGCTGATTTTCGGCGACAGGGAAATGGATGAAAACCGCGCCGAACTGCGCGACATGTTGACAAAAAACCAGAAAAGCCTGCCCCTGGACCAAATCCATGAGGCCATCATTCAAATCATCAAAGAAAGGGAATCGTTTTGTGAGCCGGTTTATAACAACAGATAAAAGAACTCATTACTGCGGGAAGATAAGAAATCATGATGAGGGTAAGGAAGTGATCCTCATGGGCTGGGTAAACCGGCGACGCGATCACGGTGGCGTGATTTTTGTGGATTTACGTGATCGGGAAGGCATCGTCCAGATTGTTTTCAATCCGGATGCAAGCACATCCGTCCATGACGAAGCACATAAAATCCGCAATGAATATGTTCTGGCAGTCAAAGGCAGCGTCCGGTTGCGTCCTTCAGGCATGGCCAATCCCGAGTTGGCTACCGGACAGGTGGAAGTGGTCATTTCCGAACTCGAAATTTTGAATGAATCCAAAACGCCGCCTTTTTCTTTTGATGAAGAAGATACCTCTGAAAATGTGCGTTTGAAATACCGTTATCTGGATTTGCGCCGTCCGGCGCTTCAAAAAAATCTGTTTTTGAGAAGCCGTCTGGCTTCCGCAACGCGCCGCTACTTTGAGGAAAACGGCTTTATCGAAGTCGAAACGCCTTTTCTGACCAAAAGCACGCCCGAAGGCGCTCGCGACTATTTGGTTCCCAGCCGCATCAACAAGGGAACCTTTTATGCCCTTCCGCAATCCCCGCAGATTTTTAAACAACTGCTGATGGTTTCCGGTTTTGACCGATATTTTCAAATTGTCAAATGCTTCCGCGACGAAGATCTGCGGGCCGACCGTCAGCCTGAATTTACCCAGATTGACGTGGAAATGTCCTTCATTTCAGAAGAAGACATTCTGCAAATGATGGAAGGTCTGATGGCCGCCATCTTTAAAACCTGCAAAAACAGGGAGCTTTCCCTTCCTTTGCCCCGGCTGACGTATGCCGAAGCCATCAGCCGATACGGCAAGGACAATCCCGATGTGCGCTTTGGCATGGAAATCGTTGATCTGACCGCCTTGGTCAGAGATTGTGGTTTTAAACTGTTTGCAGAAGTCGCTGCGTCCGGCGGGGTTGTCAAAGCGATTAAAGCGGATCAGGGTGCCTCTTTGTCACGCAAGGACCTCGACAGCCTGGCGGATTTCGTCGCGATTTACGGCGCCAAGGGTTTGGCCTGGGCCAAAGTCAATGCCGCGGACTGGACCTCGCCCATTTTCAAATTTCTGAAACCGGAAGCAATCACGGGCATCAGTAAAGCCATGAATGCCAAAGAAGGCGACATTATTTTCTTTGTCGCGGACACTCCCAAAGTCGTTCATGACTCCCTGGGCAATCTTCGCCTGCATCTGGGAAAGAAACTGAACCTGATTGATCCCGATGCTCTGGCCTTTACCTGGGTTACGGAATTTCCCCTGATGGAATATTCGGAATCGGAAAAGCGCTATGTCTCCACGCATCATCCATTCACTTCCCCGTTTTTGGAAGATCTGCCTCTGATGACGACCGATCCGGCAAAAGTCCGGGCCAGAGCTTATGATCTGGTTCTGAATGGCTCGGAAATCGGCGGCGGCAGCATCCGGATCCACCGCAAGGATGTGCAGGCACAGGTTTTCAGCGCCTTGGGATTGAGTGAAGATGAGGCCAGAACCAAGTTCGGGTTTTTGCTGGATGCGCTGGAATACGGCGCGCCTCCTCACGGGGGATTGGCTTTCGGCTTGGACCGCCTCACCATGATTATGACCGGGGCGGAATCGATTCGCGATGTGATTGCTTTTCCCAAAACGCAAAAAGCAGCCTGTCTGCTTTCCGACGCCCCATCGAAAGTCAGCATTGAACAACTGATGGAACTTTCTCTGAAGATTGTTTGAACATGAAAACCATTGCGTTCGTGACCCCCTGGTATGGCAAAGACATTCCGGGCGGCGCGGAAATGGAGCTTCGCGGACTTGCGGAGCATCTGATGAAAGCCGGAGTTTCCGTAGAAGTGCTGACGACATGCGTTCGGGATTTCTCAAGCAATTGGAGCGAAGATCATCATCCGGCAGGGAAGGACGAAGTCAATGGCGTGCCGGTTCGGCGGTTTCGGGTCCGGCCGCGCAATACGGAGGCCTTTGACCGGGTCAACGCCAAGTTACTGAAATACATTCTGCCCTCAAACAGCGAAGAACAGATTTTTGTTGAGGAAATGATCAACAGTCCGGATTTATCCGCCTTTCTTCGCAGCCATAATGACGACTACGCGCTATTTGTCTTCATCCCCTACATGTTCGGCACAACGCTTCAAGGTGTGGAGGCCTGTTATGAAAAAGCCGTGCTGATCCCCTGTTTGCACGATGAAGCCTATATTTACTTAAAAGCCATGAAGAATCGATTTTGCCGGATCAAGGGCATGATTTTCCATTCTCTCCCGGAACAAGAGCTGGCTCGGAGGGTTTACGACCTTTCAGGCGTGCACGAGGCGCTCTTGGGCGAAGGGGTTCATACTTTCCAGGAAGGCAGAGAAAAGGATTTCCGGGAAAAGTTCAGCTTGAATGTTCCCTACATTCTCTATGCAGGCAGAAAAGATCGGGGCAAAAATGTCGATACGCTGATTTCCTATTTCTGCCGTTACAAAAAACGCCATCAAGATGCTTTGAAGCTGATCTTGATCGGAGGCGGGTCTCTCACCATTCCGGCTGCTCATCAGGAAGATATTCTTGATCTGGGTTTTGTGACTCCACAGGATAAATATAATGCTTATGCGGGCGCGGTCTGTCTGTGTCAGCCGTCACAAAACGAAAGCTTTTCTCTGGTCATCATGGAAAGCTGGGTTTGCAAAAGGCCCGTCCTGGTCAGCGCCGACTGCGCCGTCACAAAACACTTTGCCCAAGAGTCAAAAGGGGGACTTTTTTTTGCAAATTATCGGGATTTTGAGAATTGTCTACTCCGTTTGACAAAAGACGAGAAAATGTGTCAAGAGATGGGCGAAAATGGCCACAGGTACGTTCTGGCCAATTTTGCGTGGGAGCCGCTGATTGAAAAATACATTGCCTTCTTCAAATTCCTTGCTGGAGAAAAAACCCTCTCCTGACAAGGCGTCAAAGGGCGGACCAATAAAAATTCATCAAATATTTTAAAATTCAGAGGATAAGACCATGACATTTGTACGACCGGGAATTCTCCGACCGCCAAGCGAGCACGCCAGTTACTATCTGCCCCTGACTTCGGGATGCTCCAATAACTCCTGTACTTTTTGCGCCTATTCTTTTTCCAGCCTCGGCATTCGTGATCTGAATGAGGTCAAGCAGGAAATCGACGCCATGGCCCTTTACGCAAACCAGCGTCTTTGGACCCCCGGCCAGCCAGACATTGTTTATGAAATTCTTTATGACTGGAACGGGAAAAGGGTTTTTCTGCAAGACGGAGATGCGCTGGTTTATCCTTATCCCAAACTGCTGGAAGCGCTGCAATATCTCAACCAGAAATTTCCCCGCCTGGAGCGCATTGCTTCTTACGCCACGCCTCAGGACATCTTGCGCAGAAGCGTTTCCGAACTGAAAGAGCTTAAAGATCAAAAGCTTGGGATTCTTTATCTAGGCATGGAAAGCGGCGACGATGAAGTGCTTGGTCAAATCGAGAAAAACGCCACGGCCATGCAGATGGTGGAGGCGGCAAAAAAAGTAAAAGCATCTGGCATTCTTCTGTCCGTTACCGTCATCCTGGGATTGGGCGGCGTGCAAGGAAGCGAAAAACATGCGCTGCTAACGGCAAAAACCCTCTCGGAAATGGACCCGGATTACGCAGGCGCTCTCACCCTCACGTTAATTCCCGGCACAAAATTGCATTCTGAAATGGAAGAGGGCCGATTTGAGCTGATTTCTCCTTTCGACTCGCTGCGGGAATTGAAAATCATCGTGGAAAATTCCGCCTTTACCAACTGTTTTTTCAGCTCCATGCATGCTTCCAATTATTATTCCATTCGAGGGCTTATGCCCCAGGACCGAAGCAAGATCCTCAAACAGCTTCATGCCATCTTGTCCCGGAAGGATGCCGGAACTCTTCGGCCGGAATTTCTGCGAGGATTGTAATATTGAATTATTCCAAGATATTAAAAATTGATCAAAGAAAGGCACCTGGCATGTTGCTTAAAAAAAACTTTTTGTTGATTTGCTTAGCCTGTATTCTTCTTTTGTGCGGCCAGGCTTTGGCGGAAGATTATGCAGCGGACATTAAATCCAAAGTTCTTTTGCGGACAGAAACCATGAGCAACGGCCAGCCAATTGACTATCTGGACTTTGAGAAGCCCAACCTCACCGTTTTGGATCTGGAGATCGCCCCCGGCTCGCAAACCGGCTGGCATAGCCATCCCGTCAACGTTTACGCTTATGTGATGTCCGGTCGGATTTCGGTGGAAATTGAAGGAGGCAAAACCGCCGAGTTTAAAGAAGGAGAAGTGATTGTCGAAGTCGTCAATCTTTTGCACAACGGCGTCAACCGCGGAAAAGTTCCTGTCCGGCTGATCGTCTTTTATCTTGGCGCAAAAAACCTCCCCAATGTCCTTAAAGCGGAAAAAAAATGAAACAAAAATAACATTTCCACGGCAGGCAAGAGTAAGTTTTCAAGTGATGTCCGTCCCCCTGGTGTCCATGCGGAAAAGTTCATCGTGATACCCGCTTTGTGGCCGAACCGGCGGAGCGCCTTGTCGGGCGGGTCGCCTTTTGAGCAATATCAATCAACGAAAGAAGGGCGTTATTAACTGCTTCTTCATTTGGGAATGCCTTGGATACCTCCGGCCTGAGGACGATGATGTTAGATGATTCTTTCAACCTCCTTGCATATTTTCCCCGTATGAGACCATTAGGAAAATCAGAGCGTTGATACTCCACCCGTAATTCGTCTTTATCGCTTTCCTTATCCTTCTTCATAGAGTTCTCGTTCTCCTTTGCTTGCTTTGCGGGCGCTTATGATCCGAATCGTTTCATCTTTTTCGGTATGAGACACTACAATAAGACGACCTTTTCCGGAAACGCCAAAAGTAACATAGCGGTCCTCATTCAGAGAGTGATCAGGGTCGGCGCCTGTTGCAGCCATTGGGTCGCTGAACGCCGTTGCTGCCTCTGCAAAGGAGACCCCGTGCTTCATAAAATTTGATTTTGCCTTTTCCGGATCCCATTCGATTTTCATGGCTTTAATTAATATGCCCGCCTGGCTTGTTCCGATTATTTGGCTATTAATTTACAACATCTGTTCAAGAATGAAAAGAGCGAACTTCTTTGAAAATTGTTCAATGCCTGCCTTTGCAAAAATTAATTTGCAGTAGATATACATTGCTTTTACAGACTTTGTTGACATCTTTGAAAAATAGTTTTACAAGCAACCATCTGAAAAAGCCGGGCCGATGAAGGCGTAATCATTTTGATGGGAAAAGCAAAGGAGAATTGCCCATGAGAAGACTTGATTTTTTGCGGAAAAACAGTGTTTCTTTTTTATTCGTCCTATCGTTTCTCCTTCTTTTAACATCGAGTTTTACGGGTTGCAGTAAACCCTCGCAAGAGGTTCCGGAATTTTCCGGGGAAACGAAAGCAGCTTTTACTGCCGCGGTCGATATCGCATTTGCCAATGCAACCCATAAGCGTGGAATCTCTGTTGCCGTTTATAAGGATGGGTACAAAATGTGGACCTATGCAAAAGGTTTTGCCGACGGGGGAAATGACTCTTCCATCGACGCGGCAACCGGTGCCCCGATGACCACGACCACGCCCACATTTGCTTACAGCATCACAAAAACCGTCGTTTCCGCGCTGGTTTTAACACAAATTGAAAATAACCTCTATTCATTGACGGACACGGTGGACAGCTTGTTAGGCAACAATGCCGATTACCTTTCATTGTCAGCGGGTCAACAGGCTCTCATCAATAAAAATGCAACCGTAGAGCAGCTTTTGACACATACCTCCGGGATGCTTGATTATGCGGGAAATATTGGCGGTCTGATCCCTTTTTGTGATCCAAGTTATACCACATGGAAGCCGGTGGATATTCTTGAACATATTGTTTACCAAACCCCGGTCGCTCCCGGCGTTTTTCATTATTCGAATACAAATTATGTTCTTCTGGGAATGATCGCGGAAGAAATGGGAGGCGCGCCGCTGAATACGCTTCTGGCAAATACTTTCTTTCAAAAGCTGAACATTGCGGCGATACTTGCGCCGCAGGATGTTTTCCCTCCGGCGAACATTGCCCATCCTTATGACGATACCTCCATGATTGGTCTGGCCTTGGGATTTGTGGATTACAGTCTCTTTCTGCATGATCTGATTCCCGGTCCTCCACCATGGGATATTTATCTGGGCATTGGCAAAGCCACATGGGCTGCAGGCGGGATTATCACCACAGCGGAAAATCTGGCAAAATGGGGCTATGCGCTTTATGACCCGAAGGGAACTGCCGTAACCGCATCTGTGAGAAATACTCTGAAAAATTCAGCAACGACTGACGACACTTACGGTTACGGTGTTGTCTATAATGATTTTACCTATGTTGACGGCACGGTGGGCGGCGAATACTCGCACGGCGGAAGCGCGCCGGGATATAAA
>Ga0116143_10002102_pt1 | contig 22450 bp, 28 predicted proteins | sample AD_UKC034_MetaG_FD_89745 | JGI IMG/M metagenome (GOLD analysis project Ga0116143, IMG submission 89745) | Active sludge microbial communities of municipal wastewater-treating anaerobic digesters from USA - AD_UKC034_MetaG | ecosystem: Engineered > Bioreactor > Anaerobic > Digestate | place: USA...
GAGGAATAATTAATATGAAAAATAAACCAAAGTGGAGAAGTGCAGCCAGCTTAATCGAAGAATTAAAAAAATTAAACCCAAATACTGAAGTCTGGGGATTTGATGATGGGTCAATTATTTTTTCTAACCAAAAAATAGATGAATATGGGAGCATTGCATGCGATGTCAATGATAAATATTTTTCAGAGGGCGTTCATTTTAACAAATCATAATAAAGAATGGAGAGGAACCATGCGTAAAATAAAAGAAAATAAAATAGCATGGATGAATCAAAAATATCTTTTAGCAATAGATAAATTGCCCGAAGGATATTATACAATAGACAAATATGCTGATAAATTTTACCCATTTTTAAACTTATCACAAAGAGCTAAGTTCGGGTTTTTTGCAAGCAAACAATACAAGGGGCCGCTAAATTATGTTAAACACAAAAAACATATAGCGGTCAGATTCTACACAAAAGAATATCTGGATGAAATATTTATAAAATTTGCTCAAGAGTCTTGACTTATACAATAATAATATGTTATAATAAAATTACTACAGAATAGTTTGAGATGGGCGAGGTTCGCCTCGCCCGTTGTTGTTTTGTAGTAAAAATATTCTGTAGGATGGTGAGTAGTGAGTTTTAACGATACATATAAATTCTTAAATTTCTTATACGAAGCTGACCGTCCTATTACGTTTGCATTTGGTCTCGATAACATACATGCTAATAATAAATATGGCCCTTATCCTAAAACATTCAACAATAACAACAAATCAATAAAAGAATTTACTGAGCATGCTATATATGCTCAAGATTACGATACTCGTGGCGTATTCCTTACAGTTAATGAAATTAAAGGAAAGCGCAGCGATAATAATGTTGTTCGTATTAATGCTTTATATGCTGAATTAGATTATAGCGCTGATAATCGTGATTCTATTATTCAAAAGCTTAAAGATTTAGAAATACCACCTAATATGATTGTAGCCTCTAAGAACGGGCCGCATGCGTATTGGGTGGTTTCTGATATGCAAGTATCAGACTTTGATCAATATCAACATGGCTTATATGCATATCTAATATCAAAAGGTTTTAATCCTGATTCTAAATCAATTAACAAATCTCGCTTACTTAGAGTTCCTGGTTTTTATCATCTTAAAGATATTAATGACCCGTTCATGCTTGACGTTGTTCATTTCGTAGATAAAAAATATTCTACTGGTGATCTCAAGTCATTTTTAGGGTATGAATATAAGAAAGTTTGTATAAAAAATAAGCAAACGGGACGAATAAAAGATAAAGTTATTACTACTAAGTTAGCTATAACTAATAACTATTATAATAATTATATTAATAAATTATATAATATTAATAATATAAATATTAATATAAATAAAGATAATAAGTATATTAGTTTAATTAGAAATAATAAACTTTACTTTAAGTATGAAGATTTTATTAAATTTATTAATACAATAGATTTAAAAGAAGTATTTGAGTTTAATAAAAGCACTCAATGTTTCTTTCATAATGATAGCAAACCGAGTGCAAGTTATTATCAGTCTGCATCGGGTGATTGGTTATATACATGTCATAGCGATAAATGTGAAGGAAAGGCACTTAATAACATACATTTTATTGCTAAGTTATGCCATATAACTGCTAAAGATGTTGTTAAAATATTAAAAGCTAAACTAAAAGTTATAACTTCAGTTGAACATATAAACAACGCTCAGAAACGCATAGAATTTAATTTAAAGGCACTTCAAAGCATAAAAGGTAGTTCAGACTATCCAAATACAAACAAGCTGTTAAAACTATTCTGGAATGATTTAGAAAGTGTTGTTCAATATCAAAGCGACAGAGCATGCAGCGATCAGTTTATTTATAGAGATAAGCCTTTAGTATTCTTGAGCAATAGATATTTAGGTAAAATAAATAATAGAGATAAGAACTCAGCTAATAGATTGTTTAATATGTTTGCTGTCGTTGGATTGATTGTTAAGGTAAGAGAAGAAGGACTATCTGAGCATGTGCTTCATAATGCTAAGATGTTACAGGCAAACATGACAGCTCGTGCTGGCAAAACAATGAATATGATATCGTTCTATGCAATGCCAGTATATACTGATGAGTTATTAGCCCAGGTTGAAGCTATGTGCGGAAAGTTATTATCTAAAGGCATAACAGTAAGTTGTATTAACTGTAAAGTTATTGAGCAGGCAGTTAATATTGAAACAGCAATGAGGGCATATAAAATAATAAGAGTTATTAAGCCAGTTGAAATTAAAGAACAATGGATTGATAATGATGACGATATTGAAGAGTTCTTAGAAGAGATACATTGGATTGACCCTTTGGAAGAATATGTGGCAAGTCTGTTTAATAGAGGATCGCCGATGGAAGTTTATGAAATGAGTTGTTTGAAAAATGAAAGGATGTTATGAAACCCACTGAAACATTAAAAGAATTAACAATAGCGTTTATATTTATCTTCTTAGCGTCACTTGCATGTCATTGGGCAATAGTAGTTGTCGATGAAAGGAAACAAAAAACTATTAGTACCTCTACCACAAATAATAAAATATTTGTACTAACAGAAAAAGAATATGAAATATATTTAAAAGCAAAGGCAGAATCAGAATATGAAAAATAAAAATAACATACCCATACTTAAACCACACAAACCTAAAATAAAAGAAAAAGAAACAGGAGTTACATTCTGCCCTGTATATGGGCCGCTTGGCTCTGGCTTCACTAAAAAGACAAAACATTATTCCGACGTAATAATCCTTGATGTTGGCCCCAACTTCTTCAAGATAGATAAAACAATAGAACTTCTTGAAGAAATAAAACTAAGACCTATGAAAACATTCAAATGGATCGATCATCATAATTGGAGCCAAGAGCTTATTGATAAATACAAATGCTTGAAGGTTAGTAATAGTGCTGAATCATGTGCTGAGTTAATAGATACAACTGATCTTGAAGCATTAAGTAGAACCATTGTATTCTATGGAGCTGATTGTGATGGGCTGATAAGTGCAGCTTTAGTTTCAATGGGCAAATCTATATCTCAGGAGGCAAGAAATGAATTAATAAAAATAGCTAAGTTATGCGATACTGCAAGATTTACTCAATGTAAGATTGCTAATATCCTACATCAAGCAGTTTATATGGCAAGATTTAATACTGATAGCTATATTATGATGAATAGCATATTGCAGGAGATTATTAATTGGGCATCTAATAAAATGAATAATAAATGTCTTAAATTAATAGTTAATCTAAGTAAGGCATATGATGAAAATATATTGCCTAATAATATAAAAATATTAAATAGCCCTATAGTTGATTTTAAACATATAAAAGCATTTAATACTGCTCATATGGCATATGTTGACCTGTCTTACATATGCTCAATGTTATATCAAGATGGATGCAAATATGTATTATTTATGAATAGCGGAGGCATTTCAATAAATTGTAAAGCTGGCAATATTGATTTAACTAAAGAATTTAATACTTGTGGCATTAAGCATAAGGTATATATTCCAATTAAAAATGTTGGAATAAAAGATTTAACATATATCATAGATAGGCTGGAGGATATTAGAAGATGAATAAATATGACAAATGGATTTCTAATTATAAAGGAAATATTTATCGAAGATGCAAAGAAGTATCAGAAGAAATGCAAAAAGAATTTCCAGAATTAAAGATAGTCAAAGGCTTGGTAACTATTATTGAAAATTTTAAACAATATCAGCATCAATGGCTTGAAGATGATAAAGGAAATATAATTGATCCAACGGCAAAGCAATGGCAACATATTGTTGAATATACTCAAATAGATGAAAACGATAGAGATAAGATTCCAAATGGAAGATGTATTAATTGTGGCGGATGGTGTTTTGGGAAGAGAAGTTATACATGTAGCGATGAGTGCGATAAAGAAAATTTAAAAATATTAAATCAAAGGAGAAATTAAAAGATGAAAGTAGAAACAAGATATTATTCTATTGATGACGTAGAGTTTGAAGATGTAGAAGAATGTGCCGACCATGAACTAAAACTTAAATCTCTTGGCAGATTTGTTTTAATAGATATATTTACTAAAGAAAAAAGAATAGTAACCCATCCAGTATGGGTTGAATGCAATAAATATAGATATTATGATTATAATAATCATCAGGACATACATCATGCAGATTATGAAGATTGTGATGAATTATCACAACTTTATGAATCTCATTATTTAGTTATTCCAGAGAGTGAATATAACCATAATGAAGTTGAAAATTTTTTATCATTAATCGAAAAATGGAAGCATTATTTTGGATTAAAGCGCAAATCGATTAAAGAATTAGCAAAGGAGTAAGAGTATGAAATATATAAAAAGATGCGAAAAAGATTATACAAATGATATTAAAAATATAACAGCACTTGTTAACGGTGACACTAAAATAGATGATTTAGTATCTATTTATTATAATATTCCATGTGATGGATTTGGATGTATATATGATAATCTTAGATGTCATGAGGCGAAAATAATAATACTTGGAACTTTTGCAGTTTTAGATAGTATGTCGGCAAACTCAGTATCAGTCACATATCTAATAAAAGATTTTATAGAAAATCAATTTAACAACAAATACTATATTAGCCAATATGAAAAATTAATGAACGAAGATCACGATATCCTTAGAAAACAAAGCTACGACTTACAATTAAAACTATCTGAATTAAATCATGAAATATGTACATTAGAAAAATTAAAAGAAGGAGCATCCAAATGAATATTGTAAATAATAAATTAAGAATGACACTCGATGATATAACTAATCTCTATGAATGTGGCCAGGCAATTAACTATGTTGAATTTGATGAAGATCCAAGAGGGAATATAGTGGTTCATATTGTTGGAAATTCAGATTCAATAAAACAACATAAAGCATTCAAGCAAAGTTGGAAGCCATCAGCATATGGGCATAGAGTATCAAGGGTATTTAGAAAAAAGGGAACACCCATAGATATGTTTAATTAGGAGGCAATATGAGCAAAATATTAGATTTTTTAAAAACAGTTCCAGAAATAGAGTTAGAGCAAGTATATATTGATTTTAATAAAATGGAAGAAACCGGAATATTAAAAGAAGATTCAGACGGCAGAATACTATTTAATAAAATAGCAAAATACTTAAATAAAGATTTTGAAGGAAGCAATTTCTTTATTAACTCAATAATAATACATCTTAAGATAGCTCAAGAATTATTAAGAAGGTGGGAGGGAATATGAAAAATATAAAATGTCCATAAGAATTTATAAAACTACCTTGACAATAATCAAAAGATGTGTTATAATTAAATTAATTAAACTACTGGAGGCAATAACTTATGGCTCGTACAATTGTCGTCAAAGATTCCGACGAGAAATCTAAAACTATCATCAATCAATTTAATATGTTAGCTGCTGGCAAGGGCATTAATCAAACGGCTCTTGTTTTATTAGCAATGGAAGAGTATGTATCTCGGCATTGGCATGAAGTTGTCCCTGCTGAATACAGTATTCCCAATGAAAATATCGCATAGACATAAAGGAGCGATATGATTTTATTTAGAATAATAGTTATATTCTTATCATTTTTTCTATCAAAATCATCTAATAATTAAAGGAGAGATTCAAATGGCATTTCAAATCAGAAAAGCAGAACGCACTCAGGTTGCCCCTAAAATAGCAATATCTGGCCCATCAGGTGCAGGCAAAACCTTATCAGCATTAATGATAGCATATGGCATTACTAAAGACTGGTCAAAGATTCTTGTAATAGATACTGAAAACAATTCATCAGAATTATATGCAAAGGCAACAATTAAAAACATCTCTAAAGTAATAGGCCAATTTGATGTTATTGAGTTTGAGCCGCCATATTCACCTCAAAGATATTGTGAGGCTGTATTGGAGGCTGTAAAAGCTGGGAAATATCAAGTAATTATTATTGACAGTTTATCTCATTCTTGGAACGCAACAGGCGGCGCATTAGATATGGTCAATAATTCTAATGAGGTTAATAGTTATGCTAAATGGAAGTATGTAACCCCAGCATTTAATAAAATGATAAATACTATTTTGCAGGCAAAGTGTACTATAATTTGTACATTAAGAGCCAAACAAGGGTATGTAATGGAAACTAATGATAGAGGCAAGCAAGTACCGAAAAAAGTTGGATTAGAACCAATTATTAGAGATGGAATTGAATTTGAATTTACTACGGTGTTTGATATGAACTTAGATCACTACGCTATGACATCTAAAGATAGAACAGGGATATTTAGTGGACAAATTGTTATGGATGATGCTGTAGGAATATTGTTTGAAGAATGGCGTATGAGTGGTTCTCCTATTGTTCGTGAGTATGCTCCAGAACTTACTACATTTTCGCCACAACCTACTGCGCCGCCAGCAGCGCCGCCATCTTTTGGCTCAGAGCCTACACCGCCGCCTCAAGTTGCTCCACCGTCATTTAACCAGGCTCCGCCTCAGATGAATGCGCCAGCAGCTCCACCAGTAATGACTCAGCCTCAGCCGCCAGTTAATAATGCTGCTCCTGAGTTTACGACTGATCACCAGAAAGTGCTTGGCGAGATTATGGATATAGCTACAAGAGCTGGACTTACAACCGGCGAACAGTTAAAGGCTTTATCGTCTAAGGCATTTAATACACCTGACCCTAAATCAAGTAAAGCCATGACAATAGATGAGCTTAAATTCTTTAAAGGCTTTCTTGATGCTGAGTTAAATAAACAAGCAGATGCCCCAAGCAATGTACCATTATTTTAGGAGCACAGAATGTCCGGTAAGGTCAAAGATTTTAACGCCATAGCATCAGAAAACGCCCCTGACCTTTCGGGCGACCCTGTTGTTCAAACAGAGGTCGATTTGTTATGCATTCTTGCTGATTTTCCCAATCTGGTATCAACTGTTGAATCTGCTATAACTGAGGACATGATATCAGATTCGGAAGTCGGTAAACTGATTAAAAACTATATATTCAGTGGCGTTATATTAACTCATTCAATAATAGAAGAAACCCTTAAAAATTCAGCATATTGTGTTAAGCGCAATTCATTCTCAATATCAGATGTTGAACAAATATTGGCTGCGATATTACATCATTATAAGCTAAGATACTTTTCGACCAAGTTACCGACTAAGTTAATGAAGTCATCTAATTTAGCAACATCAGCACTTGAGATTGAAAAAGCACAACAACTATTAATTAAAGGCGCAGTATCAGCAAAGAGATTTGATAAGAGAGAGGCATTTGCGGAGGCGCAAAAATATCAGCTATCAAATGAACCTACCTTTAAAACTGGTATTAATTCGTTTGATACTGTTATTCAAACTGGTCTTATGATGTCTCATTTGCTGGTATTCGCCGCTGATACTGGCGTTGGTAAAACATTAATGTGTACGCAGATGATTGAAAATATTGCATCAACTTATGGAATTAAATGCGCTTGGTTCTGCTTAGAAATGCCTCGCATTGATATGGTTCATCGTAGAATAGCTCTTTATCTTAAAGAAAGTAATTTCCACCAGATAATAGACAAGACTATTGATGAATTTGAATACAATAGAGCAATATCTTTAGCAGAAAACAAAGAAATATACATCTACGATGATGTATTTGATTTCAACTCAATCTGCATGTATATTAGAAATCTATCAGAGAAAGGATTTAAGTTTTTCGTAATTGATTATCTTCAATTAATAAGACTTACAATCCCAGGATATAACGAACGGCAAGTGCTTGACTATATGATAATCCATCTTAAAGAACTATGTAAGCGCTACAAAATATCTATAATAGTAATATCACAGTTTAGTAAGGGCGATGATTTTAAAATGAAATCAGATGCTTCTGTTGTTAGACGCGAACCAATGCTAAGAGACCTTAAGGGAACATCAGCAATAGCGCAAACAGCAGATAGAGTTGTAATGTTATGGTGTCCTCCAGAAGAAATGGATGGCCCAATGTCATTGTTACCAAATCGCCTTATTAAATGGATATTACTTAAGAATAGACACGGTAGTCCAGGTAAAGGATGGATTACTCACGATAAAAATACTGGCAGAATAAATGATGCTCCAGATGAGCGAATACAACAATATATAACTTATAAAGAACAAAAAGAAAAAGAACAATCAAGCAAATTCCGCTATGGCGGTAATAAATTTTAGGGGGAAATAGTAATGAATCTTACCAACGTATTTATCAAGGAAATCCAGAACAACAAATTTAAAGTGGCAAGTTTTTCGGCAGTATTTGATGATTTCCTTATGATTAGAGGCGAAATATGCAAAAAGAAAGATGGAGGATTTTTCTTAAGCATAGCTAATGCTCCGTGGAAAACAGATAAAGGTGAATGGAAAAATAACTATCAGGCAATTATAATAGTAGATGACGCTAAAGCTAAATTTGAAAACTATATTATATCAATGTACACAAGCAAAAACTTTACTTATACAGACCCTAATCATAACGCTAATTTGACAGCTTATAATAATAAATTCAAAAAAGCATCTGCTCCGGCTCAGGCTCCTGCCGCTGGGCTTTCATTCTAATTAATAAATAATCATATAATCCTAGGGCCGTTAATTCGGCTCTAGGAAATAAAGGAGATATATGGCGAAATTTATTTGCCCTAAATGCAAAGAAAGAGAATGCATAGTAGACTCTGACGCGCTTCTTTATCCTGACTTTGCTGATTTTGATTTGTCTTTTAAGTGTTATTCTTGCAAGGAAACTTTTGTAGCAAAGTTTACTTTAACAGAGTTCTGGCAGATTGATAAAAAAATACTTAAGCAATATAAAGAATGGAAACAACAATTTGTAGATAAAAAAGAAAGTAAAGATAACATACAGCAAATGAGGTTATTTTAATGAATAAAGATTTAGTCCATCTTCATTATCATTCAATCTTTTCTGCTAAAGATAGTATCAATAATATCAAAGATACAATAGCTAAGATTAAATCTGACGGTCAGACTGCAATAGCAATAACTGATCATGCTTCTATTGGCGGCACATTAGATTTTTATGATGAATGCAAAGCGCAAGGCATTAAGCCTATAATTGGTTGCGAAGTATATATGAAAACAGATGATAAACTAACTGATAATCCTCAAGAACGATATCATCTAATATTGCTTTGTAAAAACTTAACTGGATGGCATAATTTAATTAAGATAGTTAAGCAATCACATGAAGATGCTTACTATGTTCCTTTAGTAACATGGGATAATTTATCACAACATGCCGAAGGGCTAATAGCTACGACAGCATGCTTTGCTGGCCCTGTAGCAAGTCCAATAGTACATGATAGATATGATATAGCAGAAAATAATTTAAAACGCCTTATTGAGCTATTTAGAGATGATTTATATATTGAATTGCAGCCTAACTCAATAGATAATCAAACTAAAATTAATACCGCATTATATAAACTGTCTAAACAATATAATGTTAAATATACAATTGGCGTTGATGCTCATTATATCAACAAAGAAGATAGTTTAGCACAAGAAACATTGCTTGGCATTAACATGAAATCATTAATAACTGATAAGCCAAAGCATATGGATACTGGCGATAATGAAGAAAACGCTGATGACAAGAAAGTAAGATATAGATTTTCTTTTGAGAAGCATGACTTTTATTTAATGACAGAAGAAGAACTATATAAAATGTGGGACACTAATCATAAAAATATAGGCATAGATGATGAACCTGGGGAAGCGCCTCATGTAATTGTATTAATGAAAGCTATCGAAAATGGAAAGGAACTTGTAAGTAAAATTGATGAGTTCGATATTTATCCTGATAGATCATTAATGACAATTAAATATGAAATATCAGATGAAGATAAAAATAACCCAGAGTTTGTTAAATTCCTTGAAAGAGACAAAGATAAAGACCAAATGCTATCATTAAAGTTTTTAAGGTTTTTACTTGAACAGGGGTTTTATAAGCTTGGCATTGACAAGAGGCCAAATGCAAATGAATACTTACACAGAATAAGAGATATTGAATTACCCGACACAATAGCAGCAGGGATAGCTGATTACTTTCTTATAATGTGGGATTTAATGCGATATTGTAACCAAAACTCAATATTTACAGGCACATCGAGGGGCAGCTTCAGTGGGGCTTTAATTGGGTATTTGTTAAATATCCACACAGTTGACCCTTTGCAATATGGATTAATATGGGAAAGATTTTATAACGCTGGTCGCGTGGGGTCAATGCCAGATGTTGATGTGGACTTTAGCACTATAAATAGACATAAAGTTTTAGAATATCTACTTAGCAAATACGGAGCAGACAAAGTGTCTATGATATCAAATTATGCTTTTTATAAACCCAAGTCCACATTTAGAGCAGTCTGTTCTTTTTATGGCATGCCACCGTTTGATGTTAACGAATCGATGAAAGGATTAAAACATATAGAGGCAGAAGAGGATGAAGAAAAATTAATTGGATTTGATAAAGATGAGGAAATAGACTTTAAAGAACTACAAAAACAAATGGTATCATTACTAGAAGCTAAAAAAGTTCAAGACCTATTAGAGCATAATCCCTACAAAGAAAAAATAATAAAAGACTGCTTAAAAATAGTTGGAGCAATTTCTAATAAATCAGTGCACGCTTCAGGAATAGTCATAACGTCACATCCCATGATTAATTTATGTCCTATTGTTAAAAAGAAAAAATCTGAAGATTCTGAAAAAAACATAATAAATAATGCAACAGAGTGGGATATGAAGATGTTAGATAGAGCTGGTTTTTTAAAATTAGATATACTTGGTTTAAAAACATTAGACATAATCGACAATACATTAGAAATAGCTAATGCAAAAGATTTAAACTGGAAAAAATTATCTCTTGATGATCCTAAAGTATTAAATCTATTTACAACTGGCGATACTACTGGTGTGTTTCAATTTGATTTCGGCTCTGAAATGCAAAGGCTTTGCATGGAATTTAAACCTAAATCATTTGAAGATATATGCGCTCTTACATCACTTGGTCGCCCTGGCGCCAAGAGTTTTCTCGACCAGTATATGATTAATCGCAGTAAGGCTGATCATGAAATAGAACTACTTGATTCAAGACTTAAACCTATACTTAAACAAACTAACTATGTGTTGGCATATCAAGAACAACAGATGGCAATATGTAAAGAATTAGCTGGATTTAATCTTAAAGAAGCAGATGATTTACGAAAGATTGTTGCAAAGAAAAAAGTTGATAAAATACCGGCAATGATGAAAAAGTTTGTCGATGGATATTATAAATCTACTCTTGGCCCAGAGTTCGCTGGAATATGTGATGAGGACATAATAAAAGAAAAAGAAGTAATGTCTACTGGACAAAAGATATGGGACGCTTACTTCTCTGATTGCGGATATTTATTTAATAAATCCCATGCAGTATCTTATAGTATTCTTTCGTATGTAACTGCTTATCTTAAATGCTATTATACTATACCATTTATGACAGCAGTGCTTAATAACTCTAATGATGGTAAGCGCGAAGACTTTGCTGATTATGCATATGAAACAATGCGTATGGACATTGAAGTTGTTAAGCCTCATATAAGACATAGCAATGTTGCATGCTCTGTTGTTGATAATAAATGTATTATTGGACTTAATACAATTAAAGACATATCTGAAACAAATGCTGATAAATTTGTTGGAATAAATGATGATGAAAAATTAATTAACATACTATTCAATATGCCAAAGAAAACTTATGAAGCATTTATATTGTCAGGCGCTGCTGATGGTTTGTGTGGGTTAAATCGTAGAAGCTTATTTGAATCTGTTAATCTTTACAAAAGTATTAAAGACCAGTGGAAAGAATACGAAACTAAAGTTAAAGATTATAATAAACGGAAATCTGATATGGAAGCTAAAGGAAAACAATCTAAAGCTAAAATGCCAGATAAACCGCCAGTTGAATTAGTTAAGCCAAGTGAATTTCAAAAAGTAATAGTTGATGAGTTTAGTATTAAAGAATTAATGTTACATGAACTTGAATACCTTGGTTATAGTCCAAGCGATCCTGATTTTAAATATCTACCATATATATTAAATGAAACATTATGTAAATCTAAAGATAAAGACTTACTTAAAGATAAGCAAATATGCTATATATATGGACAGATAGAAGAAATTAAAGTTCGTAAAGATAAAAATGAAAATGAAATGGCAAGTATTACAGTTAAGCCCAAAACATCACCATATAACTTTTATATAACAGTATTTTCGTCGTTGTATGAAAAAGACAGAATTAAAAACGCACTAGAATATGGCAAATCATATGTATTTAAATGTGAAGTAAATGAATATATGTCAACTAAAACTAAAACAATGGTTAAAAGTTTTACATTAAAAGATTTAAAGGAGGCCAGAGAAGTATGGAAAAAGGCTCGGTAAGGAAACCTAAAGAAGTTAAAAAAGATTGGGTTCAGGCTCTTGAAGAATATAAGCAGTCATTAATTAAAAAGGCGGTTGCATAATGGCTATTGAAACAAACAAAAAAATGGGAAATGTTATTTGGATTAATAAAGATCAATGGTACAAAGAAGGCATGAGAAATACATCTCATTCTCAAGTAGAAAACTATTCATCATGTAGCCTTAAATGGGCATTGCAGAAAGTATTTAAAGTTCCAGAAGGTTGGTCAGAAAAATTAGCATTTGGCAATGTGCATCATACTTGTATTGAAGCATTCTTAAAACACCAAATGAAAACTAAAAGCACAGATAGAGATGAATATTTAAATTTATTATATCCAATATGGCATGAATCATTTGCTAATGAATTTAAAGATTCAACATTAGACCCAGGCGAATTTCTTGAAATGCAATCAATGAGCAAAGCATCTATTCCTACAATAGTTGATTATTTTTTACAAGCAGGATATGAAGTTGTTAATGTTAAAGATAATAATGGGAATATTATCCCAGCCATTGAATTAGGTATTGCCACTCCAATTGAAAATCCTATAACTAAAAAAGCAAGAGAAGATTATTATTTGCTTATGTTTATTGATGCTATAGTCAGAGATAAACAAGGTCGAATAATGATTCTTGACCACAAAACATCAGCTAAAAGATATTCTGACTCTAAACTTGAGACAAGTAATCAGTTGCCATTATATGTTTATGGAACAACTCAGCTATTTAAAGACAATGGACTTAAGTATGATAACTTAGTTGGATATGATGTTTTTCTTAAACAAAAAAAGCTAGCAATTGAACCATATGAAAAATATGTTGAGTACAAAGATATTGAACGTATGTTAGTTAATGTTAATATGGCCCTTGATGGCATGAGCAAAAAATGTTATTGCCCGTCAACACTTGATATGGCTCATAACTTTTGCTCATATTATGACACATGCTTTAAAAACAGTGAAAATGGCGAAGTAAATCTTAAAAATATTTATAGATTTATGATGGAAAATAGTGTAGAATTAGAAGATAACATGGAGGCAAACAATGTTACTCGACCCGTCACAGGAACCAATAATATACAAGAAGAAAAATCAGGAGGCGAACCAGATGGAAGCACCTTACTCGACTGGTAATAAAGTCATACCCTATAGACCAAGCGATACTCAAAAGAAATGCCATCATCTTGGCTATAGAGATTTCAACCGTAAAGAAAAACGTAACAAGCATTTTAAAAAGATAGACGCAGTTGGCATATGCCTTGACTGTAAACTATTATTTGTATTGGCACTTGACCTTACATTCGGAGGCGATGATGTCAAATAAGGAAACACTATTACAAGCATGCTGGGATACGCTTGGGCAAATAATTGAAAATGATAATGATATCAAATGTATTGAGTTCTTAATACAAGGTAGACCAGTGATAAAAAAGAATGGTAGAAACTTTGGAAAAGGTAATAACTATGGAAATAAAAGATACGAGCAAGAAAAAGATAGTATTTTAATGCAAATGCAAATACAAAAAAATTTATTAAGAGCCAGTGGCATTAAATTTCCAATAGAAGATTGTGTGATAACGCAACTTATGTATGGATATGATAAAGGCCCATATCCAGATGTATCTAATTTATGCGAAGCATATCATGATTTTGCTCAAAAATTAGAAATCATTGATAATGACAAAAACATAGCCACAACTCTTCCATGTATTAGAATTAAATCTGATTCATGCTGGACAAGATTAAGAATATTTTATGGTAAATCAATTAATAAAATAGTGGAGGCAAAATAATATGGGATGCAATTGTTCAAATAAAGTAATAGTTAAATTTAAAAGAGTTAATGAAAATGCTACAATGCCAAAGAAATCTCATCCATCTGATGCTTGCTATGATCTTACATCAGCTAAAAGATATGTAGTCGGAGCTAATCAAACTGAACTTATTGATACTGGATTACAGATGGCATTGCCTTTAGGTTATGAAGCGCAGATAAGGTCGCGTAGCGGATTATCACTTAAAAAAGGCATAGTAGTTAAAAACGCACCCGGAACTATTGATGCTAATTATAGAAATAACGTAGGCATTATTTTATACAACACAACTGATAATCCATTTATAATTGAAATAGGCGATAGAATAGCACAGATGAAAATATCTGAGGTTCTAAATACTGAATTAATTGAAGTTGATAGTCTTGATGAAACAGACAGAGGTAATGGTGGTTTTGGTTCAACTGGCGTTTAATTAAATTTGGAGGCGCAAATGATAATTGAATCTATTGATTATAAAAATATAGGCAATAAGGCCACATTTACTGTCGGATTTAAACCTGGAATTAATATAATTACTGGCCCGAATGACTGCGGGAAAACAACACTTAAGAATGCAATATTATATGCTTTAACTGGCATAGCATCTGATAGAGATAAGAAAGAACTTCACACAACTAATATACCTAATCCTAGAAGTGAAATAACGCTTATTGCTGATGGACACAAAATAATAAGGCAGCTTGTTCCAGATTCTGTTGTTTATTATGATGGGATTAAAAAGAAACTTAGCAAATCTAAGGATATCGATGCTCTTTATGATGTTGGATTTGATCGTAAGACACTTAAAATGATATGCGATAATTATAACTTCTTTAATCTATCTGGCGAAGAACAGCAAGAGATATTATTTAAGTATTTCTCTGGCAATAGCGAAATTAATATTGAAGATTATGGTGTAACAGATGCCAACGAAAAACTTCATTTCTTTGGAATAACGGCTTCTAATATTCCAGTTTATTATAAGAAATTCTACGACATGCGTAGAGATATCAAAAAAGAAATTGAAATACTAGAGATAACTAAATCTAATAAAGTTAATGAAGCATCAGCGCTTAATATTCATATATCGCTTATAGATTTAGAAAAACACAGAACTGAACTGACTAATAAAATAAAAAGTAATGTAGTTTATGATAAATCATTTAGTGATAAGATTGATTCTCTTAATGCTGAAATTGAAGCACTTAATCGCAATGAATATGTATCGCAGTTTAAAGATAAGATTAATTTACTAAATAGAACCGGTCTTGCTAATAAAGAATTAATCGAATCTATATCTAAACTATCTGGAAAATGTCCTTTATCGCCTACAATAGAATGCGGCAGTGCTGTACATCTTAATTCAATTAAAGACACAAAGATAGCTGAAAACAATAAACTAAGAGAAGAAGTAACTGCATTATTGAGACAAGATGAACAAGCAAAAATAAAATTTAATCAAACAAAAGAAACTGAAATAAAAAAACTAACAGAAGAAATAATAACAGCCAGGAAACTTTTAAATGAATCAAGAGATAATACTGATGCTATTAATAAAACTATTAACAGCGAAAACTCAATAATATTTGCTGAAATAGAATCTGTTGATCGCAATATATCAATACTTAAACATAAGCAGTCTTTAGAAAGAGAGATAACTGAAATTGATAAGCAACTTGCAACTAAACGTGATATGCTTATTAAATTTGAATTATATCTTGAGCTAACTAGCGATGGTGAAAAGAGCATAAAGAATAAGATGGTTCTTGGTAATATTAGTGATTTCTTCAAGCAAGTAACGGAGTATTCGATGGAGTTTGGCTATGAATTTATGCAGAATCCAAGTTCTAAAGAGTTTGAAATATTAATCAATAATAAGACATCTAACATGCTGAGTTCATCAGGAAAAATAAAAGCTTCGATTGCAATTCAAGTTGCAATAGCAAAAAAATCGGGTTATAATATAATTATGGCAGACGATATTGAAAAGTGTGAACAAGGGAATCTAATGAAAATAATAAATGCTTTAACTGAAAGTGGAGTCCAAGCTTTTATCTTTGGACATAATCTTAATAAAGCAATGTTCCCTACGACTTGCAATATAATTGAACTTGCCTAAATAATTGAAGATAGCGTGGATTATTCTACGCTATCTTTATATCTGAAAGGAAGGCAATATCAAATGACCAACCCAGAAATTAAAGTCAAACGAACACGCAAAACAAAAAAATCTTCAACTGATATTCAAATGCTAATTGAATCTAATACTGAACAGCAGTATGATGTTTTTGACAAACAAATGATCGTAAATTCAATTACAAAAGAATGCGATATGAGCGAACAAGAAGCTCTATCGATAGCTAATCGTGTTGAAGAAACCTTACTCAAAAGTAATTTTAAAAATGTATCATCTTCTTATATTCGTAGTTTAGTTAATCAGATACTTGGAGAACAAGGATATGATGCATGGATTAAATATTCAAGCTTATCTATACCGATGTATGATGTAAAACAACTTATAGAGGAACACAATTCAGAAAACTCTAACACTGGTTTTTCGCCAGAATCTATTAATCTTACTCTTGCTGGACAGATATTAAAACAATATGCACTTAGAGAAGTTTTTGATAAGGAAGTATCAGACGCGCACCTTAAAGGCGAACTGCATTGTCATGATTTGGACTTTATTAACAGAAGTTACTGCTCTGGCAATAGTATTGAATACATAAAGAAATATGGACTTAGGCTCCCAAATATATTAGCACATTCTGCTCCAGCAAAACATGCTCTTACTCTCGTTAACCATATTAGTTGCTTTGCTAATTATTTACAGTGCTATTTTGCTGGAGCCATTGGCTTCTCATGTGTTAATGCTTACTTTGCCCCATTCTTAGCCAACATGGATTATAAATCTATTAAACAAGTAGCGCAACATCTTATATATTCATTTGCACAGTTAGCTGGTAGTCGTGGTGGACAGACAGCATTTGTTGATTTTAATGTTGATTTAAGAATACCTAATTATCTTCGCAATACTAAATCTATTGGCCCTGGCGGAGATTATGATGGCAAGACTTATGCAGAATATGAAAATGAGGCACGTTTATTTCTTAAAGCAATATTTGAAGTTATATCAGAAGGCGATGCCAATAAAGCTAATTTCGCGTTTCCTAAAATACTTTTACATATTACAGAAGCTGATTTTGAGGTAAATGACGAGTTAGTCGATATGGCGTGTGAAATTAATTCAAAACGCGGAAGCATTTATATCCTTTATGACCGTGGAGAAAGTGTTAAGGTCGCACAATGCTGCCGTCTTAGTCTCGAATTAAGCGCCGCCGATTTAAACGCCATCGCAGAACATCCAGAAGATGTTAGATTTAGCGCATGGCAGAATATAACTATTAATCTTCCTCGTGTAGCCTATAAAAGCAAAGATATTCATGCAGCCTATAAAGAAATAGATAGACTTATGGATTTAGTCATGAAAGGCCACATAAATAAATATAATTATATCTGTAAACTACTTGATAAGGGCAAAGATGGTTGCCTCTCTTTCTTAGCAGAAGGTATGGATGGCAAACCTTATCTTCGTAAAAATGAGGCCAAGTTCTTAGTGGGCATGTGTGGTCTTAACGAATGTATCAAGAAATTAACTGGCAATGAACTTCATGAATCAGAAGAATCGTTCAAAGAAGGAATTAAGCTTATAGCCTACATGAATAAGTCAATGGCCAAACATGCAGAAAAATATAATATAGTATGTCTCCTTGAAGAAACTCCAGCAGAAGGAACTGCTAATAGATTTGCTCTTCTTGACATGAAATTCTTCCCCGAATCGTCTAAATATATTAAAGGCGACATAAAAACAAATTATGTATATTATACTAATTCTGTGCATTTTGCTTATAATTCTAATATGGATATTTTGACCAGAATTGACAAGCAATCTAAGTTCGCGCCAATGATAAAGGCTGGAAGTATTATTCATAACTGGATGGGCGAAAATGAACCCGACCCAAAATCATTAAAAAAACTTTATGAATATACTTTAAAAAATACACAGGCCACACAAACATCTGATAGCCCAGATATAACCGTATGTCAGTCGTGTCAGACTACAAGCAAAGGCTTATTAACTGAATGCCCCAAATGTAAATCTGAAAATGTATATAACATTACAAAGATTACAGGTTATATGTCAAAGATATCTGGATGGACTAAAGGCAAATTAGCAGAGCTTAAAGATAGGGTTCGTGTTGATTTTAATATGCCTAAGTTTGAAACTAAAGAAGACAATGTTAAAGAACAAATATTATTCTTTTCAAAGCCTAATTGTTCTAAATGCGATGTTGTTAAAGCACAATTATTAACTAAACCAGAAGTAGTTGAGAAACTATCTATTGTTGATACTCAAACTTATGATGGATTGGCAATGGCATCGTATTATAATGTTGATAAACTCCCTGCGATACTTAAAGTTAAAGGCGAGCAGATAATAAGCCGCCTCGACCAAGAAGGTTCATTCCTTAAATGGGTTAAAGAAAATACAAAATAAAGGAGATAAGATGTTTCTTCCAGCATTTGGTTATATTAAAAGCACTCTAATAGATTTTCCTGGCGAAATAGCAAGTGAACTATTCCTTAGCGGTTGTAATATGCAATGTAAGGCATGCCATAATTACAAACTTGCTACTGATAAAAATGAAGCAATGGATTATAATGAATTTATGGCAGTCTTAAGTGACATTAAAGATAATAAAGCAACAGGAATAGTTATATCTGGAGGAGAGCCTACAATATGGCCAGCGTTGGAAGAACTTCTTGAATGGCTAAGAGCTAACACAAAAAAGAGAATTAAACTTGATACAAATGGTAGTAATCCAGATGTATTAAGGCGATTGATAGATAGCAAACTAATTGATTATATTGCGATGGATATTAAAGCACCATTAGAGAAGTATAGTATGTTTAGCAAAGAGATTGATATAATTGAAAGAATTAATCAATCAATAATAACAATACGCAATTCTGGACTTCCATATTTATTTAGATGTACAATGATACCAGAACTTACAGAAGAGGATTATGAAATATTAAAGGCATTATATCCAGAAATAAAGTTCCAGAAATTTGTTGATAGAAGCGAGGAAAACAAATGAACAGAATATTTAAAGAGATAATAACTAATTGTTATGATTGTCCAAATAGCAGCTTAATTGAACCTATGGAAGTTGGAATGTCTTTTGACTATCTTTATTGCAATAAATTAAATAAAAAAATGTACGATATAGATGAATTTAAACATAAAATATATAAAGAATGTCCACTTCCTTATGACCTAGAATTTTAGGAGGAAAACAAATGATATATATAAAATGTATTATATCATCTGACAACGAAATAGAAGCTACAAAAATAGCTGAAATAGAAAAATGTAAAGATGGAGGTTGGTTATATCTTCCAACTAATAATAAATTGTATAGAGAATTAAAAATAGACAGAATAATAAACAAAGAATATAAATTAAAGAAGCAAGTTAAACTAATTGGTGTATTTACGGATGAAGAAATTGATAAAATAAAACATTACAACAATATGGAGGCAAAATGAAGCCATTAATTATTTTGATATCAAGTGACCTTCCACAACAGGGTAAAGATACTTGTGCTAAATTTATTCAAAACTCATTAAAAACTTATTCTAATATTGAAAGTATCATATGTAGCTTTGCCGCAGAATTAAAGAAATATGTTCATAAAAAGTATAATATAAATGAAGATAAGCTTGCTAAAGACCCTGATTATAAAGAACAAGTAAGGCATTTATATATTGCAGAAGGTGATGGCGCAAGACTTAAAGATAGCTTTACATGGTGCAAACAACTTGTTGAAGCAGTTATTAAATCGTTTTTATCTAAAATAAAAGAAGAAGATATTCCTGTTATAATAATTCCTGACTGTAGGTATCTCAATGAAACTGACTTCTTTAAAGAAATGGAATTATGCGGCTTTGATGCCTATGTATGGTCAATACATGTCCTAACCCATGAGCAAGCAATGATAGAAAGAGTTGGAGTAGCAAGATATGATAAAATAGCAGCAACTATGATGTCAAGAAGCCAGAGAGAACTTAATATAGCATTTACAACAGCATTTGATTCAATACTTGGCAATAATGGAACATTACAGGAATTTGAATTGAGATGCCATCACGAAACGGTAATAATAATAAATAATTATATAAGAGATGTTGACAAATAACATAAATATATGTTATAATATAATTAATCAACTTACAAAAAGGAGATAATAAAAAATGGAAATAACAAATAAAACAAAGATAATGAAAGAACTTTTAGAACAGGAATTAGAGGAATTACATAAATCATTTAGTGATGTCAAGCATAATATAAAAATAAAGTTTGGCATAGACGTTAATAAGCAAGATTTAGAATGGTTATATTTATATACAGATATATATATGCAAAAGACATTTCAATATTTTGGTCGATACAGCAAGATAGGCAAGCAGTATCAGTCATTATGCAATAAAATTGAAACTCAATATAAAAGATTATAATATTTTTATTTATTTACAGGAGAGAGAAATGCAAATATCAATAGAGTATATAAAAGAAAATCGAGAGTTGGTGGTAGTTACTCAGCATAATTCAGTTAATACGAAGTTCAATAACTTTACAACTAAATGGACTGAATCTGGGGAACTAAAAAGCATTAGGACTGAAAAAGTATGGTCTATGGTTGGAAATGAGCATCAGTTTTACACAGTAGAAGAATTAACACCTTCCCTGAAGAAAATCTTTGATGTCCATCAGAAACAGGTTTCTCTGTATATAGGGAAAGAAACGCATGGTTTTAGAGAAGCTATCGTAGATGTAAGAAAATTTTACGGTATAAATATTCCTTTTAAAACTTTAATAAAAGAAGTAGGTAAGCAGTCTTTTGAGTATTTAAATCGGAACAAGGAAGTTAGGTTGTCTAAATGTGGCATAGTTACTGAAGTTACTGAAGAAAAAGAAAAGTTAATTGAGGAGCTGAAGAAAAAAAAGAAGAGATGGATGAAATGGTTAAGAAGTACAATGCGGAGTTAAATTCAATATATAATAAAATTTTTAAATAAGATAACTTATGATAAATATAAAGTTTATTTTTTATAGGAGAGATCAATGGTTAAAAAGAAGAAATCAACTAAACAAGCTATTACTTTTGAGCCAATAGAAGGATTGCAATATAGCGATGCAGAGATAACTCGCACTGCAAATGATAGTACTAAAGAAGGCGAATGGACTCCAACATCTGAATTTCCATATATGAAATTTGGATTTGATAAGTTTAATCCAATGCAAAGTGGCTGTCTTAAATATTGGGATAAAGATGTTAATTTAATAGTATCGTCTTATACTGCCAGCGGCAAAACAACAGTAATTGAAGGCATTGCTGCCTATACAATAGCCCAGGGCAAAAAAGTTATATACACTTCGCCTATGAAGTCATTGTCCAACGAAAAAATTGCTGATTGGGAAAACCTTGAGCATGATTTTAGTAATAAAAAAGTGTGCATTTTGACAGGCGATGTTACCAGATCTGAATCTCATCTTAAAGCCCTCAATGAAGCTGATCTTAATATTTTAACATCAGAGTGTCTTGATGTTTGTTGTCGCAATTCTGGAGACAGTAAATATCCGTGGATCAAAGATACTGGCGCTCTCATTGTCGATGAATCTCATTATGTCGGGGTTCCTCATCGTGGCGATAAGATAGAAGCGTCTATATTAAACTTTGCTAAATTAAATCCAAACGCAAGAATAATATTCTTGTCTGCTACTATGCCTAACATTGAGGATTTTAAGAAGTGGCTTATTGGACTTAATGGGAAAGAAACCATTACTTATACTTCAAACTATCGCCCCTGTGATTTAGAAAAAATATTTGTTCGGTTTAAACAGAAAAATGGCGCAACAGAAAATATGGCAAAAGAAGAATTGATATATTACTTTATGCAAAAGAATTTAGATATTAGCTATTTAGCATTTGTAGGGTCTAAAAAGGCTGGGCAGTCAATATGTAATAGTATGGATGCACTTAGAGTTGA
>Ga0116143_10002104_pt1 | contig 22446 bp, 17 predicted proteins | sample AD_UKC034_MetaG_FD_89745 | JGI IMG/M metagenome (GOLD analysis project Ga0116143, IMG submission 89745) | Active sludge microbial communities of municipal wastewater-treating anaerobic digesters from USA - AD_UKC034_MetaG | ecosystem: Engineered > Bioreactor > Anaerobic > Digestate | place: USA...
AATAATAAACCAAGGAATAATAAAAAGAGTTATATAAAATACAACCCTCTGTAACTTCGATATCATATCGAAGACATTAGACGAAGACATACTTTTCTCTTCTGACATTACTGGACAGTATTAAATTTATCTCAGAGTATATCTTATCAGAAAATAAAGGGGGCATAAAGCCCCCTTCTATTTTAATCCTCTACCACCTCTCCCTCTTTAACTTCTTCCTCTTTGTCATCATCTTCTTTTTTCTCGTCTTTGTCATCTTTCTCTTCCTTCTTCTCGGAGGATTCTTTTGATGCTTTCTCATACATTTTTTTGCTTACATCCTGCATTCTCTCACTTAATTTTTCTACTTTTTTCTCGACTTCTTCTTCATCAAAATCATCTTTCTCAATTAATTTCTTAATCTCTTCTACTCCCTCCTCCAATTCTTTTTTATCATCCTCTCCTACCTTATCTCCATTCTCTTTTAGAAGTCTTTCTATACTAAAGCATAAAGAATCTGCATTGTTTCTTTTCTCTGCTCTCTCCTTTTTCTTTTTATCCTCATCCGCATGTTTCGCAGCTTCTTCAACCATTTTCTCTATCTCTTCATCTTTAAGGCCAGTTGAAGCAGTAATTGTAATCTTCTGTTCTTTGTTAGTTGCTAAATCTTTAGCATTAACATTTAAAATACCATTAGCATCTATTGTAAATGTAACCTCTATTTGAGGAATACCTCTTGGTGCAGGGGGAATACCATCAAGTATAAATCTACCTAATGTTTTGTTATCCTCTGCCATTTCTCTTTCTCCCTGTAATATATGTATCTCTACGCCAGGTTGATTATCAGCAGCAGTACTAAATATCTGTTTCTTCTCAACAGGTATAGTGGTATTTCTATCTATTAATTTAGTCATAACACCACCTAAAGTCTCTAAACCTAAAGATAGAGGGGTTACATCTAAGAGTGTAATATCTTTAACATCGCCACCTAATACTCCACCTTGAACTGCAGCACCAACTGCGACTACTTCATCTGGATTTACACCTTTATTTGGTTCTTTATTAAATATTTCTTTTACCTTTTTAATTACAGCTGGCATTCTTGTCATACCACCTACTAGTAATACCTGATCTATATCAGCGGTACTTAACTTTGCATCTTTAAGTGCTTTCTCACATGGTTTAACAGTCTTCTCTATTAAATCAGAAGTAAGTTTCTCTAAATCGGCTCTACTCATTTTTACTTTAAGATGTTTTGGTCCACTAGATGTAGCTGTAATATATGGAATATTTATCTCCGTTTCCTCGGATGTAGAAAGCTCTATCTTAGCTTTCTCACCAGCCTCTTTAAGTCTTTGGAGTGCTGTTCTATCATCTTTTAAATCAACTCCATCACTATCTTTAAAATCTTTAGCCAATTTATCAATAATCTTTTGATCAAAATCATCTCCACCTAGATGTGTATCACCATTTGTAGAAAGTACTTCAAATACACCATCTCCAATCTCAAGAATAGAGATATCAAATGTACCACCACCCAAGTCAAATATGGCAATCTTCTCATCCTTATGATTATCCAAACCGTAAGCAAGTGCAGCAGCTGTTGGTTCATTTACAATCCTTTTAACATCCAACCCAGCTATCTTACCTGCATCCTTAGTAGCTTGTCTTTGTGAATCATCAAAGTAGGCAGGAACTGTAATAACTGCTTCAGTCACCTTTTCTCCCAAGAACTCCTCTGCATCTTTTTTCATTTTAGCCAAAATCTTTGCAGATATCTCTTGAGGTGTATACCAAGAATCACCCATCTTAACCTCTACACCATCACTTTTAGATTTTCTCATCTCAAAAGGAAGTAACTCTCTATCCCTTTGAACCTCTGGGTCATCCCAAGACCTACCTATTAATCTCTTAACAGAGTAGACGGTTCCCTCAGGATTAGTTACTGCTTGATTTTTTGCAGGGGCACCTACTAAGGTCTCCCCCTTGTCATCTACTGCAACAATGGATGGTGTTAATCTGCCACCCTGTGCATTGGCAATTATATTAGGTTTACCACCAGACATATATGCCATAGCACTATTAGTAGTACCGAGGTCTATTCCTATTATTTTACTCATTTTAGTTATATTAATAATTTAATTATTTACTCTTAGTAACAACCACTCTAGATGGTCGTATAACAGTATCATCTAATATGTACCCAGGTTGTATTACATCGTATACAACATTTGGTGTATCTCCATCTATTACACTTAATGCTTCGTGAACAGATGGGTCAAAGTTTGTCCCTTTTTCAGGTATATATTTTTTCAAACCTATCTCTTCCATACTCTTCTCTAAGTTGTTTAAAATCCCAATTACACCATTCGCCCATGAGTTACTCTTTTCATCGAACTGTATTTCTTCTTTACTTTTAATAGCCATAGTTAAATCATCAACTACGGGTATTAATTTCTCTGCTATTGATTTTCTTGATTGCATGTATAACAGAGATAACCTCTTTTGAGTATTAGCTTCTAAGTTATGATAATCGGATAAGGCTCTTTTTAATTGATTAATGATTTCTAATTTTTCATCCTCAACCTTATCAATACTTAAGGCCAACTCTTCAATTTTCTTTTCTAACTCATCTATTTTTTTTACAGTATCTTTCTGCGTAACACTGTTTGTGTTTTTAATATTTTTCATAAAACTAGGTATTTATATTAACTCCAGCCCTTCATTACATTCCGCATAGAGCTTTGTACCTCTCTTAATGCAGGAACGCTCTTAGCATAATCCATTCTTTTTGAGCCTATCACTCCAATATGTGCATTGTTTGTATCCCAAAATGGTAGTTGAGTAAATACCATTGCACACTCTCCAAGACCTTTTACACCAGACTCTTCTCCAATAACTAGGGATACTCCTGAACCACTATACTTTCTCATCATATTTTTCAAAAAGTTTGTATCTTCTAATATATTCATAATCCTTTGTAACTTATCCCAGCTATGAAGTTCCTCATATTTGAATAGATTTGATACTCCCCAATATCTTGATATATCGTTAATTACAACAAAAGCAACTGATTCCGTCTCATCAGAGACAATCTTTAGTATAGAGTCAATTACTGTTTCTTTAGAGAATCTATCTCTAAATATTCCTTGCCTTATCTCAACAGTAATCATAGGATTTAAAGAGCTACTTCCAAGCAAATTACTAACATACATTCTAAGTGCCTGATCTGTTGGGAATCTACCAGAGGAGATATGACTTTTCTCAAGTAATCCCAATTCCATTAATCTTGCCATTTCATTTCTAATTGTTGCAGAGCTAACTCCTAGATTGTATTTTTCAAGTAATGATAAAGACCCAACTTCGTCTGCACTTTCCATAAACTCTCTAATTATCGCCATTAATATCTCTCTTTGTCTTTCTGTTATGCTTTGCATATTAGCACTCTAATAGTTTACCTGCTAAGAGTATATTGGTAAATTTAAAATGTGTCAATAATCTGTATAAATATTTTTAAATGATATACAATTAGATATATAACTTAATATATACTCATCTATGGGAGAATTAGAAGAAGATTCTATTAAGGAGATTAATCAAGACGATATTGAACAAATCGAGCAACTCAATACGACGGTAACTCCAGTTAAACAAGTAACAAGAACCGGTATAAAGAAACTTATTGATTTCTTTAAAAAAACAGAGAAAGATAACGAGCTTCCTATTCAACAAGTAGAGACACCCATTGAAGAAGATGCCTATACAAGTAAAAAAGACGAAGATGATCACGACGACGACGATGATCATGATGATGATGACCACGATGACGACGATGATGATTATGATGACTAATTGTTGATTATTCATACCATCTCTGTTATACTCTCACCTGTTATGGAAAAACTTAATTTACAAAAAAGAGATGTACTTGGTAAAAAAGTTAGACACCTTAGGAAACAGGGGTTAACACCATCTGTTGTATATAACTCAAAAGGAGAATGTACTAATACCTCTATGAGTAATTCAGATGCAGATTGGTTATATAGAAATACAACCTCTACTACTATCCTAGATACACAGTTAGATAAAGATACATTTAAAACTTTAGTAAAAGAGTTTGATATTAATCCAGTTACCGAACAAATTAATCATGTGTCACTATTCCAAATAGATGAAAGTGCCCCTATGGTATTTACGGTCCCATTCAATATTGTAGGTGTATCTCCTGCTGTTAAGAATAACTTAGGTGTATTAGTTAATGTATTAGACAGTATAGATGTAAGATGTAAACTATCTGATTTAAAACCATACATTGAAATAGATATCTCTAAGTTAGATACTGTTGGACAAACTATTAATGTAGATGATATTAAACTTCCAGAAGGCATGTCATTAATAAATGATGATCAAGCTAAAGCCACTATTGTTACAATAACGGAAGTTCAAATTATTGAAGAACCTGTAGCACCTGCAGAAGGTGAAGTAGCAGAAGGAGAAGAGGGAGAGCCTGTAGAGGGAGAAGAAGTCCCAGCCGAAACTGTAGAGCAGGCAAAGGAGTAAACATCTATTCATTTTCAACTTTAGTGTATATAATCGGTAATGATATCCGTAATTATTGCTTCAAGAAACGAACCTAAAACTATTGGTAAATGTATTAAGTGTATAGCTGATAAAGAGTACTCAGGTATAACTGATCCTTTTGAGATAATACAGGCATCCCCAGATAAAGAGACCTTAGATGCTGGTCTTACTACATCAAAAGAGCTCAAACTCTCCTCTAATCAATATATTCAGATTAAAGATCCTAAAAAGGGTAAACCGTATGCACTTGATTTAGCTCTTAAGAAATCTAAGGGTAGTATCCTAATATTTACAGATGGGGATACATATTTAGAGAAAAATGCTATCAAATACCTATTAAAACCCTTTAGTAATGAAAACATAGGAGGTACAACCGGAAGAACAGTTTCTATGGATAGTAAAAACTCGTTAATGGGATACTGGGGACACCTACTAGCAGATGCAGCACATCATAGGAGAATGACTGTCATGAGCACTAAAAAAGATGATTACCATATTAGTGGTAAAGAGTTTTTTCCTATGAGTGGATATATTATGGCAACAAGAAATTATGATTTTAAAATACCTTCAAATGTGCTATCAGATGATGCATATATCTCCTACTTTATTCGTAATCTTGGTAAAGAGATTGCATATACACCAAATGCCATATGTTATGTTAAATATCCAAGAACCTTAAATGATTACTACAAGCAGAAAGTAAGATCTCTTGGTGGATATATACAGTTACAAAGCTTAGGTGTATTTAAAAGAGATAAACAGAGTAGAAGTTTAGGTATTGAAATGAAATATACTCTATTTGTATTAAAATATCCAAAGAATTTAAAACAGTTCCTATGGTCTCTCCTTCTATTCCCTATTAGAGTAATTACATGGTTAAAGATATTCTGGCAAAGAGTAATACTTAAAAAAGATATGCCTAAATCTGGCTGGGAGAGAATAGAGAGTACTAAATAAAAAAGGAAGGTTACCCTTCCTTTTAATAATCAAATGTTTGATATGATTACCACCTAAAATGTGCAAATGCTTTGTTTGCTTCTGCCATTCTCTCTACATCACCCTTCTTCTTGATGGCATCACCCTCTCTATTAAATGCACTGACTAATTCTATTTCTAATAATTTATCAAAAGATTTACCTGTCTTAGATCTAGAGATATCAACTAACCATCGAACAGCTAAAGTCTCTTGTCTTCTAGGACTTACTGGAACTGGAACAGAGTAGTTTGCGCCACCAACTCTTCTAGATTTAATCTCTAATGCAGGTCTAATATTATCTATTGCACTATGTACAAACTCTATTACAGGAGTATTACTTTTTTTAGCTCCTGATTCTATAGCTGTATATACTAAGTCCTCCGCGGTTCCTTTCCTTCCTCCTTGCATAACTTTATTGATAAGTCTACCAATAACTTCATCGTTATACTTTCTATCTTTTGCTATTACTCTTTTTTTAGATCTCTTACCTCTCATTACTGTTTATTAAAATATTATTCTTTATCCGGTTTCTTCGCACCGTATTTTGATCTTGCTTTCTTTCTACCCTTTACCCCTGCAGTATCATATTTACCTCTTACTACGATATATTTTACACCTGGTAAATCTCTCTTTCTTCCTGCTTTTACCATTACTACTGAGTGCTCTTGAAGATTATGTCCTTCACCTGGTATATATGCAGTAACCTCCATACCGTTAGATAACCTTACTCTTGCTACTTTACGAAGCGCTGAGTTAGGTTTCTTTGGTGTCATTGTCTTAACCTGTATACATACAGCTCTTTTAAATGGGTTATTAACTTTTTTATACCTGTTTTTCAAGGGATTAAAATTTGTAGCTAAAGCAATATGTTTTCTTCTTTCTCTTTTAGCTTCTCTAGGTTTTCTTACTAACTGATTAATAGTCGGCATGGTTCGTATTATACAACAAAATCAATTAAAATTTAATCTCTTCAAGATTATTTAAATCTTTCAAAGACGCACTATCTCCTGATGGTATTCTTCTACCTATGATTACATTCTCTTTCATACCTCTTAAGAAGTCTGTCTTACCCAAGATGGCACTATTAGTTAACACTCTTACCTGCTCTTGGAATGACATAGCTGAAAGGAAGCTCTCTGTAAACAGTGCAGATGCTTTTATACCAAGTAATTTAGGAACAATCAATGCCTTTCTCTTACTTTCCTCTAGTAACATATCATTCTTTACATTAGAAATGAATCTGTTAACCATTGAACCAACAAGATACTCAGAGTCTCCAGAATCCATTACTTTTCCTAATCTTGCCATCTGTCTTATCACTATCTCTATGTGAATATCATCTATTGATACAGCTTGCTCGTTAAATACCTTTTGAACTTGGTCTAAGATATACTTTTGTGCAACTAATATGCCAGCAACATCTGCTAACTTCTTAGGGTCAACAGCGCCAGCTACTAATTGGGTTCCTGCTTCTATTTCATCTCCTTCGTTAACTAAAATATCAACATTAGGTAGTACAGATACACTCTCTTCTGCTTTCATACTTCCAACTAATGTTAATATTCCACCCTCTATCTTAACAGTCCCTTCGTATGGTGCCTGTTTCTCACTTCCCTCAGAATCTATATATATCACCTGACCACCCTTTACTGTAGCCCCATCAGAAACTAATACATTTTTTGCATCAGATATTACTACATCCTTACTCATTAATCTTTTACCAACAATTGTTATGGTTGCAGAATCATCCTCTGCCTTATCAATATGTACCTTACCACTAACAGTTGCCACATCTGCCTCTGCTTTTGGAGATCTTGCTTCGAATAGCTCTTCTACTCTTGGAAGTCCCTGAGTTATATCCGTAGTCTGTACACCTCCTTTATGGAATGTTTGCATAGTCATCTGTGTACCTGGCTCACCAATGGATTGTGCCGCGATTACTCCTACTGCCTTACCCATATCTACTTCATTACCGTTCTCCAAGTTTAATCCGTAGCACTTCTTACATATTCCCAAAGGAGATTTACATAGTATTGGAGTTCTAACAAATATCTCTTCTATACCGTCCTCCACTATTTTATCTGCTATCTCTCTTGTAATATGATTATTCTTTTCAACAAGAATCTCTCCTTTAGAGTTAACGATATCCTTTGCTGCAACTCTACCAAATATTCTTTTATCAAAAGACATCCTTCTATCATCACTTTTCTTCATAGAAAGCCCTTCTCCCTCATAACCACAATCATCAACTCTAACTATTACATCGTGAGCTACATCAACCAGCTTTCTAGTTAGATATCCTGAAGATGATGTTCTTAAAGATCTATCTGCAATACCTTTTCTTCCACCATTAGCTGCAACAAAATACTCAAAAGCATTAAGACCATCTCTATAATTACCCTTAATTGGAAGTGGCACCCAGTTACCTCTAGAATCTCTAACGACACCTTTAATAGTTAATACCTGCCTTGCCTGAATCTTTCCACCGTTTGCTTTAGATTCAACCATCTCATATACAGGATTATTCTTATCTAACTTTTCCCACGCCTCATCTGCTAAATCAGAAGAAAAATCGTTCCACATTTCGGTAGATATATTTACTTTCTCTTTTTCTGTTATTAATCCTTGTAAGTAATTCTCTTGAAGTTGAATATCTTTCTCTTCCATCTCTTTAATACGAGATTTAACATCAAAATCAAGTTTACAATCCTCTGTCCCAAATGAAAATCCTAAATCGGTAGCATAGTTGAAACCTAAATCTTTAAGATTATCTAATAGCTCTACAACAACATCTAATGAGTATTTATCCTTAATATCTTCAACTATATTTGATACTGTACCACCACTTACTCTCTCATTTACAAATGGATAATCAGATGGAAGTATTCTATTAAATATACATCTTCCAACAGATGTGCTTATTACCTGATTATCTATTTTTACAAGTATTTCTTCGCTAATATTTATTACATCTCTTTCATATGCTTTAATTGCTAGATCTGAAGATGCAAACATTCTTGGTTTCTCCATTTTATTCATATCTGTCATAAGGTAGAACCCTATTAACATATCCTTTGCTGGATTAGCTAATACTTCACCATTGGATATATTTACAATGTTTCTAGATGCCATAATATCTCTCTTTGCCTCTTCAAGTGCTTCCTGTGTCAAAAGAACATGTACTGACATCTGGTCTCCATCAAAGTCTGCATTAAATGCCTTACATACTAATGGATGTAACCTAATTGCCTCTCCCTCTACTAGCTTAGGATAGAAGGCTTGTATACTATACTTATGTAGTGTAGGTGCACGATTAAGTAGCACAGGTTTCCCATCAATAACTTTTTCTAAGATATCCCAAATAATATCTTCCTCCTCCTCTATCATATCCTTTGCTACTCTTACATTTGGTGCGAACTCTTTATCCAAAAGTTCGTGTATTACAAATGGTTTAAACATTTCTAATGCAACAGACTTAGGAACACCACACTGATCTAATCTTAAACTTGGGTCTCCAACAATTACTGCACGACCAGAGTAATCGACCCTTTTACCTAAAAGATTTTTTCTAAAGATACCCTTCTTACCTCTCAAATCATCAGTTAGTGATTGATATGGTAATCTCTTACTATTCATCATTGGCTTAGATGGCCTATGTGAGTTATCAATTACTGCATCTACAGACTCTTGAAGCATTCTCTTCTCATTTCTAAGAATAACATCTGGTGCACCAATCTCTATTAATCTCGCTAACCTATTATTTCTATTAATAATTCTTCTATACAAATCATTAAGATCTGAAGTTGCAAACTTACCACCAGACAAAGGAATAATTGGTCTAAGCTCTGGAGGAAGTACAGGCAATATCTCAACCACCATCCAGCTAGGATCTATTCCGTTCTGTTTGAATCCTTCTAAATATTGAATTCTTCTAATTGATGCCAACTTTTTATCTCCTTTCTCTTTTTTAACTGCTCTTCTTAATTTTGATAACTCATCCTCTATATTTAAATCTTTAAGTAGTTTCTTAATTGCTTCCGCACCCATCAATGCGTTAAAGAAGAGTAACCCTCTGTCCTCTAAATCAATATATTCATCCTCTGTTAATACAGAACCTATTCCTACTTTCTCAACTAATTGCTGTAATTTAGAGTAAAAATTATCTATCTCTTCCTCTCTCTCTGCATAATCTTTCCTTACTTTGGCAATACCCTGTTTCTTTTTGTGCTCGAGTTGGCTTACCTTAAAATCAGAACCTTCTTTCTCCTTCTTTGCTCCTTTAATATCTGCATCATACATAGCTTCAGTTACTTTCAACTCTTCCTCTAACTCTGTTTTAAGGTTATTTAAGTCTTCTTTCTTAAGTCCCTCCAACTTCTCAAGCATATCTTTCCTCTTCTCATCCTCTATCTCCACTACCATATATCTTGTGTAGTAAATAACAGAGAGAAGCTTCTTATGAGACATATCTAATACAATAGACATTTTGTTAGGAATACCGTATGCAAACCAAACATGTGCAACTGGTACTGCTAATTTAATATGTCCCATTCTCTCCCTTCTTACATCTTTTGTTGTTACCTCAACACCACACTTGTCACATACTATTCCCTTATATCTAATCTTTTTATACTTACCACAGTAACATTCATAGTTTTTAGATGGACCAAATATCTTCTCACAGAAGAGACCATCTGGTTCAGCTCTAAATGTTCTATAGTTAATAGTTTCCGCTTTTGTAACCTCTCCATATGACCAATCTAATATTTGATCAGAAGATGCAAGTGTTAGTCTAAGTGCATCGAAATCATCAAAAGAGTTTTTACTATGATTATGATTATGGTTATTCATTCTCTACAACCTCCTGTGGTTTTTTTGAAATTAATTCCATGTTTAAACATAAGGCATTTAATTCTTTTATTAATACCTTAAATGACTCTGGTATATTTACACTCTCTATTTTCTCTCCATGAATTATTGCCTTGTAAGCACTTGATCTACCTTTAATATCATCAGATTTAATAGTTAACATCTCTTGCAATGCATAAGGTGCTCCGTGTGCTTCTAGTGCCCATACTTCCATTTCTCCAAATCTTTGACCACCTCTTTGTGCTTTACCACTTAGTGGTTGCTGTGTAACAGCGGTGTATGGTCCAGTTGATCTGGCATGTACTTTCTCATCTGCAATATGGTGTAATTTAAGTATATACTTAATACCTACAGTTACTTTTCTTGGGAGTTTCTTTCCTGTTCTACCATCATAGAGATCTACTTTCTGTTCAATTTTGTACCCCTGTTTCTTCATCTCTTTTTCAATCCATTCCATATTTACTTCTTCAAAAAGTGGAAATGCGAATTTCTCCTTAAGTAATTTTGCATACAACCCAAAGTGAACCTCTTCTGCTTGACCCATGTTCATTCTTTTTAAGAAGGTTGGTGTCAACACTATATCAACTGGTTGTCCATCTGCTGTAAAAGGCATATCTTCAACAGGTCTAATTGCAGATACTGTATTTTTATCTCCATGTCTTCCAGATATTTTATCTCCATATCCCAATTTCTTTGTATTAGCAACCCATATCTTTACTTCTTCTAATACCCCTGGAGGTAGCTTATCACCTTTTTCTACGGATAGGCGTTGAGTGTGAATCACTATTCCTTCCTCTCCATGAGGTAATCTTAATGAGTTATCTCTTACATCACTTGCAGATTCTCCAAATATTGCTCTTAGTAATCTTTCCTCTGCAGTTAACTCTTTCTCTCCTCTTGGTGCAATTACACCAACAAGTATATCTCCTGCCTTAACTTTCATTCCCTCTCTAACTATTCCAACCATATCTAATTTTTGTAAAATTCTATCATTAACATGTGGTATATCCGCAGTTATTACCTCTGGCCCTAACTCTGTATCTCTTACCTCAACTTTATGTTCTCTAATATGTACAGATGTAAGTAAATCATCTCGAACAACTCTTTCAGAGATTACTACAGCATCCTCATAGTTATATCCCTCATAAAACATCAAAGCAGCTCTTAGGTTAATACCTATTGATAGCTCTCCTCCTACACATGTAGGTCCATCTACTAAGATATCTCCTTTTTTAAATTTCTGACCTTTTTCAACTGCAGGTTTCTGAGAAAAAGATGTATTATCGTTTGTTCTGTAGAAAGTAATTAGATTAAAATCCCTTATCCCTTCTTTTTTGTATTGAACGGTAACTCTATCTGCATCTACATACATAACCTCTCCATCATCTTGGGCAAATACTGACCAGTTAGATTGTTTTGCAACAATATCCTCTACACCCGTCCCTATTAATGGTGCTTCCTGTTTTACTAATGGGACAGCCTGTCTCTGCATATTTGCTCCAGCCAATGCTCTCATAGCGTCATCATGAGATACAAATGGAATTAGTGCCATACCTAAACCTGCTTGCTGATATGTTAAAACATCTACATGGTCAACAATATTTACATCTTCGAGTATGAAATCTCCGGCATGTCTAACAGGAACTAATAGCTCTAATATGTTATTGTACTCATCGGTATTAACAGATGGAATACTAATATATTTATCCTCTTCGTCTAATGCATCAAGGTAATCTACATCTTCTGATATGAATGGCCTTACTTTTACCATCTTTAACTCTTTCTTATCAGAAATTTTCTTAGCTAATTCCGAAGTGATAGTGGTACCTTTCTTGGCTATACCCTTAATCTCTTCATCCAATATTCTATTTACTAACTCTGTACTTGAATTCTTTACCTCTTTCTTTACCTTTCTGTATGGAGACTCTAAGAATCCAAATTCATTTACTCTGGCTAAGATTGATAGTTGTGTAACCACACCGATATTTGCACTCTCAGGACTGGTTACTGGGTCAAATTTTGCATACTGCGAATTATGAACCTCTCGAATAGAGAAGGTTGCTCTTTCCTTTACAATACCTCCAGGTCCCGCAGCGGTTACTTTTCTTTTGTTCTCTAATTCAGCCAGTATATTTGTCTGATCCATATATGTTGATAGCTGATTAGCACCAAAGAATGATTGAATTGAGGCAGCTATCGGTTTAGTACCAACTAACATAGATGGAGTAACCTTAGCATCTTGTCCATACAAACTCATTTTATCTTTAATATTTTTCTCTAATCTCCTAATACCAGCAAGTAACTGTCTCTCTAATACCTCTCCAACACTTCTAATCCTCCTATTAAACAAATGGTCTATATCATCTGCCGGTTCAACCCCGTTATTAATCTTTATTAACTTCTTTACTATCAATATGATGTCCTCAGGATACAAAACTGCCTCATCTGGGTTGTTTACATCATATGAAGTTCCTAACTTTCTATTTAATTGATATCTCCCTATCTTACCTAAATCAAATTTTCTTCTATTAAAGAAATTACTTTTAATATATTTCTCTGCACTCTCAATTGTTACAGATTCATCTGGTCTTAATTTGTTGTAGATACTGATAATGGCATCCTCTTTACTCTTAGTAAAATCTCGAGCAAGTGTAGCCTCTATATATTTATACTCTTCATGGGTATCTACATCTTTAAAAAGTTTAAGCATTTCTTGATCATTTTCATACCCTAGTAATCTTAAGAATTCTGTAATTAAAACTCTTGGTCTTTTAGGCAATATTCTCATTGAGATCACATTGTATTTGTTTGTTTCTATCTCATACCATGGACCTCTCCCTGGCATTAATCTTGCCTTGTATAAAGTTCTGTATGGAAGTACCTCTGATTCCTCAAAGAGAACACCCTCTGCTCTTACTATCTGATGTGTAACAACTCTTCTAACACCGTTTACAACAAACGCCCCGTCTTCTGTCATCATTGGCAGATCAGCAACAAATATCTCTTGCTCTTTTATCTCTCCTGTCTTGTTGTTAAGAAGTTGTACTGTAGCGTATACGGGGACTTCGTATGAAAGACCCTTTGCAAGTGAGTCCTCAATACTTCTATATGGCTCTCCATACCTAAATGATTTAAATTCCAGAGTCCACATTCTCTCCATTGTATCTTTGACAGGATTTATTTCTTCAAAGAGTCTCTGGAAACCACCCTCGTAAAAATCTTTGAACGAGGATTTTTGAGCTTCAATTAGACTTGGGATTTCAAAAGAGGAAGAGAATCCTTTCCCTAAATTTAGTCTGGAAGCTCTATTTCGCTTGGGTTCAATCATAGAACAGTGATTTATAGGTTATAAATTACATCCAACAAAGCGATAATACCTAGACCATTATTCAAAATGACCTAGGAAAATTGTAATAACCGCTTTAATTAAAGCAAAACTTAAGTGACTCTGGCGAGTTTATCATATTTAAGCTATATAGTCAAAGGGTTTTTAACATTTTGCAATCCCTTAATATACACGATAATATATGAGTGGGAAATCTTTGTCAAAAGATGTATATTCCTCTATTATATATATACACAAATTTATCATGTCAAGAAAAAAGAAAGAAAAAATAAATATTAAAAGCTCTGAAACTAAAATATTTTTTGGTTTAGTCCTTTTAATACTTGGACTTGCTTTAATATTAACTCCCTTTGTTAAAGATGAAGCTAAAATATTCATATATATATCTACCATATTAGGATGGCCCTCTATAATCTGGGGAGTTGGTATAACTGCCTTAGCAATTAATTTACTTACACAAGGAAAGAATTTTGGTAAAAAGATTCAAATCTTCGGTTTCCTACTACTTTCAATATGTCTTAATACTCTTCTTACTTTTTGGGTACCTGCAAATATGCTTGAGGATACAACAACTTTGCAAAAAGCAGGTGGAACCTTTGGGAAGATTCTTCACACTGGTATAAATGGTACGATGGGAGATATCTTAGAGCTTATAGTAATACTGATTCTTCTTGTAGTTGCTTTCTCTTTCATTACAGGAATACAGATTAAACAGATAGCAGAAACCATCAGTCAACTTTTCTCTAAAATTAGTGTAAGCGATTTAAAAAGTAAGATTGGAGAAAGTGTTAGTGAAAACAAGCTCGTCATCAGTGATCCTAATAATGAGGATGATGATTTTAGAATTGATAATAGTCAACAGCTACAGATGGATGAAGATATCAATGTACTACAACAGACACCCCCTATTGTACCAATTGAAGCTGAACCAAATATCGTTGATAACAATAAAACGGGAGATGTTGATACTGCACCCTCTAAACCAAAATATCTTAATTGGAAATATCCTAGTATAGATAACCTTCAGCAACCAATTAAGACAAAACAAAATGATGATGAATACAAAAAAGAAGCAAAAGTAATCGAAAGTGTTTTAAAGAGCTTTAAGATACCAGCAAAAGTTGTAGAAATAACTGTTGGACCAACGGTTGTTAGATATGCATTAGCTATTCCAGCGGGTGTAGCAGTAAATAGAGTAAAAAGACAGAGCAGCGATATAGAGGTTGCATTAAGAGTATCAAGAGGAATGATGAGAATAGAGGCACCAATTCCAGGAACTTCGTATATTGGAATAGAGATTCCAAACAAGAGCCCTAACTATGTATATATGAAAGAGATGGCTAAGAAATTGCTCTCTAATGCAGATAAATATGAACTTCCTTTAATCCTCGGAAGAGATATTGCTGGTAAGCCAGAGATAAGGGATTTAGTAAATATGCCACATTTACTAGTAGCTGGTATGACACGATCAGGGAAATCTATAGGTATTAACTCAATACTTGGTGGTTTACTTCTTACAAAGACTCCTGATGAGCTTAGATTAATACTTGTAGACCCTAAGATGGTTGAGATGGAAGCGTATAACGGGATACCTCATCTCCTTACACCAGTAATTAACGATATGGAGCTTGTTGTTAATGCTCTACAGTGGGCAATAACTGAAATGATGAAAAGATACAGAATGTTAAAACAGGTATTAGCTAAAAATATTGTTCAATACAACCAAAAAATGGGATATCCAGCTATGCCATATTTAATTGTTGTCATTGATGAAATGGCAGATTTAATGCTTGTTGCTGGTCCAGAGGTTGAAACAAAAGTACAAAGAATTGCACAGATGGGGAGAGCCGTTGGTATCCACCTAGTACTTGCAACTCAAAAACCTGTTGTAACAGTAATTACAGGATTAATTAAATCGAATATCTCTGGAAGAATTGCTTATGCAGTACCCTCCGCTATGGACTCTAGAGTCATTCTTGACCAAACTGGTGCAGAAAATCTCTTAGGTAATGGAGATATGCTTTACAAAGATCAATCAATGGCGAAACCAATTAGAATCCAGGGTTGTTTCATATCAACCGAGGATACAATGGATATTATTGATCAGATTAAATCTCAAGCCGTTGAAGAAGAAGGAGGACTCGATATAACAGAGCCTGTAAGTATTACTAACGGCTCTTTTGGTGTATCAGATGAAAGAGATCCGGAGTTTCCACAAGCTCTACAGGTTGTAATAGGTGAAAAGAAAGCATCTGCTTCTCTACTTCAAAGACGACTTAGTATAGGGTATAACAAGGCTGCAAGGTTAATGGAACAGCTCGAAAAAGCGGGTGCCATTGGTAAGCAGGACGGAGTTAAACCTAGAGAGGTTTTGGTATCTTCACCATCAGAGATTCTTGGTAAATCTTCAGATGATATATCAGAAGATTACTAGGTTTGATATACTCTTCATAATATGATAACTGCAGGAGAGGTAATTAAAAACAAGAGAGAATCTCTTGGTAAGAATCTAACAACTGTTAGTACAGACACTAAGATACAGAAGAGGTATCTTGAATATATTGAAAACAACGAATTTGATAAGTTTGATTCAGAAATTTTCGCTTCGGGTTTTCTCAAAATATATTCTAAATATCTAGACTTAGATGTAGATAAAGTACTGGCACTTTACAGAAGAAGTACAAAGATTGATACGAAAGTACCGAAGAAGGGTAAATTAAATACAAAAAAAGAACCTTTTAAAATATCTCCTAAACTAATTGCCATTATCTCCTTATCAATATTTCTTCTCTCAGTTATCTCTTACATAGGATATCAGATATACAAATTCCAAAGACCACCACTACTAACAGTGTCCCAGCCTGTAAATGAATATATCTCAGAAGAAGAGGAATTAATTGTTAAGGGTGTAACAGAGTCTATGGCTGTTGTTAATATAAATGAACAACAGGTAGATATAAATGAGAAAGGAGAGTTTGAAGAAACTATTACTCTTAAGAAAGGAGTTAACAGCATCTCAGTAGTAGCATGGAAAGAGTCAAATAGTAATCTTAAAACTACAGTAACCCTAAAAGTCGTATATACTCCAAAAGAGGAAACTACAACACAGGAAGAAAGTATTAAAGAGTTTAAATTACTACTCTCAATCTCACAATCCCCATCATGGATTAAACTAGACATTGATGGAGAGAGTAAAATATCTCAGGTATTACAACCTAATACACAGCATGAATACAATGTATTACAGAGCTTTACATTAGTAACAGGAAGGGTTCAAAATACCTCTTTGAAGGTAGATAATGAGGAGATAAAAATAACCTCCTCTAGCACCACCGGTATAGGACAGATTACATGCCAAATTGAGAATAATGAGTTAAAGTGCGAATAGTGTAAGGAAATTGGTATAATAAGGTATGGACTCATCAAGAGATCAAATAGAAGAGATAAGGGGTAAGCTGGATATAGTAGATGTGGTCGGAAAGTATGTACAGCTTAAACAGGCAGGCAAGAACTACTCCGGTAAATGTCCCTTCCATCTTGAAAAAACCCCCTCTTTCATTGTTAGTCCTGAGCTTCAGAGATATAAATGCTTCGGTTGTGGTGAATCAGGAGATATTTTTACCTTTGTTCAAAAGATTGAAAATATTGATTTTCCAGAAACTTTAGAGAAACTAGCTAAAGAAGCGGGTGTAACATTAAGAAAACAGAGAGTAAATACAACTTATGAAAGATTGGAAGATATTAATAAAAAGGCAGCTATATATTTCTTTAGACAGTTAAAAGATAAAAAGGGTATAAAAGCACTTGAGTATGTTAAAAACAGAGGTATAAAAGATGAAAGTATTAAAAGTTTTGGAATTGGTTACTCACCTGGTGGTATAGAGCTTCTTAGTTATATTCAAAGTGAAACAAAGTATTCAAAAGAGGAGCTTTTAGCATCAGGACTCTTTGTTGAGAAAGAGGGAAAACTAAGATCAAAATTTTACAAAAGAGTAATGTTTCCCATTAGATCTAGCTCTGGAAAAGTAATCGCATTTACTGGGAGAGTTCTGCCTGATAATGATTACGGTCCTAAATATATGAACTCTCCTGAAACCCCCATATATCATAAAAAAGATAATTTATATGGACAGTATGAATCCAGACAAGAGATTAGGAAAAATGATTTAGCAATACTTTGTGAAGGTACAACAGATGTTATCTCTGCTCATCAAATAGGTATTAAAAATATAGTTGCACCTCTGGGTACCGCTCTAACGAAGGAACAGTTGCAAAAGATATCTAAATTAACGAAGAATGTTCTCTTTCTCTTTGATAGTGATACTGCTGGACAAAAGGCTCTTGAAAAAGCATTTATCATGTCCCAAGAGTTATCTTTGAATACCTATGCAACAAATACCCTTCCTTACAAAGATATTGATGAAATGATAAAAGAAAGTCCTAAAAAATTTCTATCTCTAGTTAATAAAAAAGTTGATGCATTTACATATTTACTCACTCAATTTATTAAAGATAAAAATTTAACAAAGTTTTCAGAGTACCGTGAAACCGTTTCATGGCTTGAATGGGTTCTGTCTAGTGTGATAAATCAAGATAATTTTTTATTCTATGTGAAAACCGTTTTCAGTATTACAAAAATTGACATATCTAAAAAGGGCGCAACAAAGGCAAAAAATTTTTCTGAGGTCAAGTGTGGAGGTCTGGCACCAAAAAGAGCTGGCAAGGACGCCATTTTCTTGCAACATTTACTTTTTTTGAAGGATAAAAAACCCTCTTTATCTTTTGATGACAAGGTTTTTGCTGACAGTGAAATTAGGGAGGTAATTTTATTCATTTTGAACAATCCTGAATGTAAGAGGGAGGATATAATTAAACAGTTTGAAAATGATTCTCAAGTAAAAAATATAATAGAAGATAGTATATTCTCTTTTTCAAAAGAGAGTAGCAGTATAGAGGAATTACAAAATATTTATGATAGTATTGTAAAAGATTACTATCAAACAAAAGAGTTAGAGTATAATATTAAGATTGCAGCTGCAGAAAAGACCGGAAATGTTAAAGAAAGTGATAAACTATTTAAAGAGTTCCAAGATTTAACAAAAGAGAAACAGAAATATGAACAAAATAGCAGATTATGATACATACGATTACGATTACAGTACATACTGGGCAAAGAGAGAGTACGAGCATAAAGCAGAGGTAATAGTACTCAATAGAATTCTCAAGAGTGCCTATGGCCAATGGTTTTTAGATATAGGGGGATCGTTTGGGAGGTTAACTCCAACATACAGCCAGAATTTTTCCAATCTAGTCATTATCGATTACTCGTTAAAAACATTACAGAAAAATTACAAAGTTTTAAAAAAGAAATATCCTAATCTAGAATTAATTGCTGCAAATGCATACTACTTACCATTTAAAGATAACTCGTTTGATGGAGGATTAATGGTAAGAGTTCTTCACCATATCGAGAAACCAAAACAGTGCCTAGAAGAGATTTATAGAGTAATGGATGGGGATGGAGTATATATCCAGGAGTATGCAAATAAGTTACATATTAAAGCGATATTTAGAGCAATACTTACTCTTAATTTCGGTGTATTTAATAAAGAACCGTATCAACAACCTGATAAAGATAATAACGAGGGGGCAAAGAAAGGATCAAAGGTACTTTTTTTAAATTACCACCCTCAATACATTAAAAATCTATTCAAAGAGGTACACTTTACTGTACTAAAAACATATGGTTGTTCCTTTTTGAGATTAAATATATTAAAAAAGCTTTTCAAGAATAATATCTTACTGTTTTGGGAAAGAGTATTTCAACAGACACTCTCATGGACGAATATTTCTCCAAGTATATTTGTAAAAACAGTAAAAATAGGAAAGAGAGAATCTAACAAACCCTCTACTTTAAAAGATATTCTTGTATGTCCCGACTGTAAATCTTCTCTGAATTTTAGTACCGATACTGCAATATGTTCAAAGTGTAAAAAAGGTTTTACAAAAAAAGAAAATATTTGGGATTTTAGAATATAAATGGAGGCGAAAAGGTCATTAGGACAAAATTTCTTTATAAACAGGAACTTAGGGGAGTATATTATTAATACTTTAAAACAAATAGGAACAGACACTGTTATTGAAATAGGGCCTGGAATGGGTTTCTTTACTGAAAAACTTCTTAAATCTTTTCCCAAGGTTTCTGCAATTGAGAAAGATACTCAATTAGCTAACTCTTTAAGGGAAAGTTATCCTAATTTAAATATTATTAATGAAGATTTTCTTGATATAGATTTAAATGGTATTGTAGAAAAAGATAGTATGTTTTTTGGTTCTCTCCCCTTTAATGTTTCAAAACCGATAATTGCAAAGATTATTGAGAGTAAATATTTTACCAGACCCTCCTTTTTTATAGTTCAGAAAGAGGTCGCTGAAAAATATTTATACAAAGAACCATACTCTGTTTTATCGCTTAATACTGCCATATATGCACAGTGTAAAAAAATAGTAGATATCTCTCCTGATTCTTTCAAACCGAAACCTAATGTACACAGTAGTTTAATATCTTTTACTCCTAACAGTAGAAATATCGATAGTGTTGAAGATATTAAACAGCTTATTAAATTATCTTTTAGACAACCAAGAAAGAATATACATAACAATCTAAGAGGTACTAAGTATGAAAATATATTAGGTAAATATAGTACCTTTAGACCTCAGCAGTTATCCCTAGATGATTATATACAGATATATAAATATTCTCTTTGATCTTTTGATATAATTAGTTTGATGAAAAAAGAAAAGAAAGAGAAACAGTTAGAGTTTGGTTTAAAGGGTACTCCAAAGAATATCTATTATAAATACAAGAAACAGTATGAACTGTGGTTAGCAGGACTTGAAACAAAAAAGTTTATTAAAGATCCTCTAACATGGTTAACCATAATATTATCTATATCTCTAGTAGGAACACAAATATATATGATAGAGAGTAAGGATAAGATTCCTCAGAAAGTTCCAATATTTAATTACTTTCTTAATCCTACGAAAAAACTAGTACATGATGAATACCTCTATCTATTACCTTTACTCTCAATACTCATTCTCCTTATAACTATAATCCTATCAAATAGGTACTATCATAAAGAGAGAGATCTATCCAAAATAATCATTATTGTCGCATTACTAGTAAATACCTCTCTCTGTTTAACCTTTATAAAATTATTTTTATCGTTCTAATATGGATATATCAATACCAACATCTATTTTAGAGAAAATACTAAAAATAGGTAATGTAACAGTTCTATCTCAGTACGATAAATATCTAAATTACTGGCCAATATTCCTTTTTGGATTAATACTTTCTTTCTTTTTGATACCATTTATTGGGAAAATAGCACTAAAGTGGGGAGTAACATACAAGCCTAGAGCTAAAAGAAAAAATAGAGAGTTTGACAACCCTGAGAAAGCCCTACATGACAGGGAAACTCCCGCATTAGGAGGGTCGGCAATAACCTTTCCATTGATAATTGGATTACTTATCTTTTTTAGATTAGACCCCTTCACAACTCCTATTCTAATATCACTCCTCATTCTTGTACTTGGCTCTGTTTTAGATGATGTATTTAATTTGCCTGCAAAAGTACAACTCGGTTATCAAATACTCGCGGCTGCAGTTATAGCATTTTCCGTAATAGATCTGTCTAATATTAGCTTCTTTGCTAACGATTTCCTTAATTTAACAGCATACTCTTGGAGTAGTAAACTACTTTTTCTGCCAATATCCTTTGTCTTCCCAGGCGATCTTATATTGATGCTATGGATATTACTTTGTATTAACTCAGTTAAATGGGTTGGAGGCTCTCCAGGTCTAGTAGAATCTTACTCATTGGTAATATTTGCACTTCTTTTTATCATTGGTATAAGAACATTCTCCTTACTATCAAGCTCTCTTTCTATCTTAATAGTTGGTTCTTTAATATCTCTTCTGTACTTCGCATTTCCACCTCCTAAAATAATGTCCGGTTCAAGTGGTAAGTCTGTATATGGATTTTTAATAAGTGTATTAGCATTAATTAGTGGTGTTAAATTCTCGACAACACTCATGTTACTCGCCCTACCAATAGTAGATGCTCTCTATGTAATTGCTTATAGATATATTACATACAAACCCAAAAATCCAATTGAACTAATGAGGATAAATGATACCTCCCATCTTCATCACAGATTAATAAAGTTAAATTTTAGTAGAAAACAGATTCTTCTAATAGAAACTTCAATATCTCTTTTAATAGGTTCCTTTGCAATACTCTCTACGGGTGCTTTAAGATACTTTGCATTAATATTTGGAATTGCTGCAGTTATCGCTTTCATAGTATATATAAATTACAGGGCACATAAGAAGGAAAAGGTTAAAGAGGAATCCCCTGAGTCAAGGTATTCATATTAGTTTCTAGACAAATGATGATACCTTGAATATAATTAAGGTATATGAAAAAGCCAAAATCTGCCCTTGTAATAGTATCAATTGTAATACTTCTATCCATATTCTTTTTCTTTGTACCTCTTAAAGATATAGTTAAGAATATTCCCATATTAAAAGGCTTTTATCAAAATACAACACTTGAAATTACAACCCCAAATGGGAAAGCCACAGTAAAAATTAATGGAAAAGAGTACGGTGAAACTCCAGCAAATA
>Ga0116143_10002105_pt1 | contig 22442 bp, 30 predicted proteins | sample AD_UKC034_MetaG_FD_89745 | JGI IMG/M metagenome (GOLD analysis project Ga0116143, IMG submission 89745) | Active sludge microbial communities of municipal wastewater-treating anaerobic digesters from USA - AD_UKC034_MetaG | ecosystem: Engineered > Bioreactor > Anaerobic > Digestate | place: USA...
CTTGTCCGGGTCGAGCCAGATGCGCATCGCATAGTCGCCCGAACCCCACATCTGCGCATTGCCGACGCCCGGCAGGCGCGCGAGTTCGTCCCTCACCTTGAGCGTCGCGTAGTTGCGCAGGTAGAGAGAGTCGTAGGTCCGATCGGGCGAGGTGAGGTGCACCACCATCGTGAGGGTCGGCGACTGCTTCTGCGTCACGACGCCCTGGCGGCGCACGTCCTCGGGCAGGCGCGCAAGCGCCTGGCTCACGCGGTTCTGCACCGCCACCTGCGCATCGTCCGGGTCGGTGCCGGGACGGAAGGTCACGGTCGTGAGCAGCACGCCGTCGCTGCCCGCGACCGATTTCACGTACATCATGTCCTCGACGCCGTTGATCGCCTCCTCGAGCGGCGTCGCGACGGTCTCGGCGATGACCTTCGGGTTCGCGCCCGGGTAGACGGCGCGCACGATCACGGTCGGCGGCACCACGTCGGGATACTCGGACACCGGCAGTCCCGGCAGTGCGATCAGCCCGGCAGCGAAGATCACGATCGACAGCACGGCCGCGAAAATCGGCCGGTCGATGAAGAACCTGGAGAAGTCCATCGCGCGCCCTCAGTTCGAGCCCGCGGCGACGCGCACCGCGCCCGAGGACGACTCGCCCATCGCGACGAGCTGCGGCGACACCGGCATGCCTTCGAAGAACACCTTCTGCACGCCGTTCACGATGATCGTGTCGCCGGCCTCGAGACCCGCCGTGACGACCCGCAGGTCACCCGACGTCCGCCCGAGTGTGACGTCCTTGCGCACCGCGGCGTTGCCGGGCCCGAGCACGTACACGTACTTGCGGTCCTGGTCGGTCAGCACCGCCCTGTCGTCGATCAGCAGCGCGGCGCGCTCCTCGCCGCCCTGCAACTGCACGCGCGCGAAGAGCCCGGGCGTCAGCAGCAGACCGGGATTCGGCACCAGTGCGCGCACTCGTATCGTGCCGGTGCCCGCGTCGACCTGGTTGTCGATGAAATCGACGGTGCCGGCGTGCGGGAAGCCCGTCTCGGTCGCCAGCCCGATACGCACGGCATTGCCGGAGGCCGCGCGTTCGCCGCTGCGCGCGAGTCCCTGGTAGCGCAGGTAGGTCTGCTCGTCGGCATCGAAGTACACGTACACCGGATCGACCGACACCACCGTCGTCAGCAGCGTGCTGTCGGCCTGCGCAAGGTTGCCGGCAGTGATCAGCGCGCGTCCCGCGCGGCCGTCGATCGGCGCGCGCACCTCGGTGAACTCGAGATCGAGCCGGGCACGCTCGAGTGCCGCCTCGGCCGCCCGGACCGCCGCGAGACTCTGGTCGGCCGCCGCCCTGCGCTCGTCGGATTCCTCCTGCGATGCGGCGCGCGCCGCGACGAGCGCCCGGGTGCGCTCATCCTGGCTGCGCGCGAGCGCTGCCTCGCTGCGCGCGCGCGCCAGCTCGGCCCTCGCCCGCTCGTACTCCGCGCGGTAGCTGCGCTGGTCGATCAGGAACAGCAGGTCGCCCTTGCGGACGAACTGGCCCTCTTCATAGGCGACGCGTTCGACGTAGCCGCTGACGCGCGCGCGCAGCTCCACGCTCTCGACGGCGGTGATGCGACCGGTGAACTCGTCCCAGGGCTGCACGCTCTGCGTGAGCACGGTCGCGACGCTCACGTCGGGCGGCCGCATGTGCCCGATGCCCGCATCGTGGTTCGCACCCGACCCGAATGCCACGAGGGTCGTGCCGACGAGCGCGATAAGGACCAGGGCAGCGCCGGTCCATGGCAGGTGTCCCGCTAGCACCCCCCGGATTGTCCCACGGGTGGCACTTTCACTCCCATGGGCGGGATAGTTCGCCGGCGGGTCCCCAGCGCCCGGTGCAAGTGCTTGATTGTGGGTTTGCCGTTGAATGTCCATATCCATTGCCGTACTTCCGGTTGCGTTGCACGGACAGGATAGGCGCGACGAACGGGCTTGATTAGCCCCGACTTTTGGAAAATATTGTCCCGTCGGTGGGCCGATAATCGAACTCAGGAAGGATGCCATGTCACGCGATCTCAACGACACCCTGGTCTTCGTCAAGGTGGTCGAGCACGGAAGCTTCATCGGCGCGGCGCGCGCGCTGCGACTGCCCAAGACCACGGTCAGCCGCAAGATCCAGGACCTCGAGGCGCGCCTCGGCACGCAGTTGATGCACCGGACCACCCGCAAGCTCGGCCTCACCGAGGCCGGCAATGTCTACTTCGAGCACAGCCAGCACATCGCGCGCGTGCTCGATGAAGCCGAGAGCGCGGTCGGCCAGTTGCAGAGCGGACCGCGCGGCTGGCTGCGACTCACCGCGCCTTTTTCGTTCGGCGTCACCTGGATCGCGCCGCTGCTCGGGGAGTTCTACCTGCGCTATCCGGAAGTGCGCGTCGAGATGGAGCTCACGAACGAATCCCTCGACCTGATCGACAAGGAATTCGACCTCGCGCTGCGCATTGGCAGGCTGAACGACCCGAGCCTGGTCGCGCGCCGCCTGATTTCGTTTCGCACGCAGGTCTACGCCAACCCGACGTACATCGCGCAGCACGGCGAGCCGCACCATCCCGATGAGCTGGTGCACCATCGCACGTTCGCGATGAGCAGCTACCATCGCAACAGCGGCAACGACTATGTGTGGCGCCTGAGCAATGGCGCGCACAAGGCCGACTTCCCCATCGACCCGGTACTGGTCTCCAACGATCCCGCGGCGCTGCGCGGCGCGCTGCTCTCGGGCGAGGGCCTGATGCTCGGTGCGGACGTGATGGTGAAGCCGGACGCCGCCCAGGGCCGCGTGGTGCGCGTGCTCGCAGGCTGGGAAGGCCCGACCCTCGACATGAACGCCGTGTTCCTGCGCGGCCAGGGCAAATCGCCCAAGGTCCGCGCGTTCGTCGACTTCCTCGTCGAGCGCCTCAGTGTCGATGCCGACTTCATGGAAGCGATCTGCCCGCACGGCAAATGCCAGGAGAGCGTCGAGCCGGCCCGGGCTGACGCGGCATGAGCGGCGCAAACGCAACAATGGACCTGCTGCGCCAGCATGTCGGCATCTGGGAGGGCGACTACACCCACATCGATCCGGCGGACCGCTCGGTGCAGGAAAGCTACGCGTTTCGCATCAAGGTCGAGTGTCCCGACTACGGGCCGATCGCCTATCGCCAGACGAGCCGCTACCGCTGGGACGACGGCCGCACCACCGAACTCGTCTACACCGGCATCGCGCAGGGGGACAGGCTGCTGATCGACGACGGCCGGGTGCGCGGGGAGATCCGCGCAATCGAGCCGCAGACCCTGTATATGCGCTTCGGGTACACCGCGGACCCGGGCAACCAGGTCACCGAGATGATCCAGCTCTCGCGCGACGGCATACACCGCGCACGCACCTGGCACTGGCTGCGCGACGAGCAGCTGTGGCGGATCACGCTCGTGCGCGAGCAACGCAAGAGCCGCGACCTGGCCGACTGGTAGGCACCGCCCGCCCTGCCGGCGTGCGTGGTTTCCCGCATTCACATCGCCTGCGGTACTGCGCATGATTGACGCATGGAAGCGCGAATCCAGCAGATCTATGACCAGGTGATCCGGCGCAATCCGGGCGAAGTCGAATTCCACCAGGCGGTGAAGGAAGTGGTCGACTCCCTCGGTCCGGTGCTCGCCAAGCACCCGGAATACGCCGAGCAGAAGATCATCGAGCGCATCTGCGAACCCGAGCGCCAGATCATCTTCCGCGTGCCGTGGCAGGACGACCGCGGCGAGGTGCAGATCAATCGCGGCTTTCGCGTGCAGTTCAACAGCGCGCTCGGACCCTACAAGGGCGGCTTGCGCTTCCACCCGTCGGTCTACCTCGGCATCGTCAAGTTCCTGGGCTTCGAGCAGGTCTTCAAGAACGCTCTCACCGGCATGCCGATCGGCGGCGCGAAGGGCGGCGCCGACTTCGACCCCAAGGGCCGCAGCGACGGCGAGGTGATGCGCTTCTGCCAGAGCCTCATGACCGAGCTGCACCGCCACCTCGGCGAATACACCGACGTGCCGGCCGGCGACATCGGCGTCGGGGCGCGCGAGATCGGCTACCTGTTCGGCCAGTACAAGCGCATGACCAACCGCTACGAATCGGCGGTGCTGACCGGCAAGAGCCCGAGCTGGGGCGGGTCGCTCGTGCGGCGCGAGGCGACCGGCTACGGGGCGGTCTACTTCGTCGACGAGATGCTGAAGGTCCGCGGCCAGTCGATCGAGGGCCAGACCTGCGTCGTTTCGGGCTCGGGCAATGTCGCGATCTACGCGATGGAGAAGCTGCAGCGCCTGCGCGGCAGCGTGATCGCCTGCTCGGATTCGGGCGGCGTCATCTACCACAAGAGCGGCATCGACCTCGATCTGGTCAAGCGGCTGAAGGAAGTCGAGCGGCGCCGCATCTCCGAGTACGCGCAGCACCATCGCGACGCGCGGTACATCGCCGGCGGCAGCGTCTGGGACATCCCCTGCGAGATCGCCCTGCCCTGCGCGACGCAGAACGAGCTCGACGAGGCGGCCGCGCGCAAGCTCGTCGCCAACGGCTGCATCGCGGTCGCCGAGGGCGCCAACATGCCGACGACGCCGGGCGCGTTGCGCGTGTTCCAGGAAGCCGGCATCGCCTTCGGACCGGGCAAGGCCGCCAACGCGGGCGGAGTCGCCACCTCGGCGCTCGAGATGCAGCAGAACGCGAGCCGCGACACCTGGAGTTTCGAGCACACCGAGCAGCGCCTGCAGGAGATCATGAGCGGCATCCACCGCAACTGCCACGAGGCCGCGGCGGAATACGGCAGCCCGGGCAACTACGTGCTCGGTGCGAACATCGTCGGCTTCCGGCGCGTCGCCGAGGCGATGCTCGCGTTCGGCGTGATCTGAGCGCGCGCGATCGCGCGGACGGCGGCGGTCGCCGTCAGGACTGCACGGTCTTCACGATGTGGTACACGACCACGCCGATCATGCACATGACGCCGGCCCACATCAGATAGGTACCGTACGGGCGATCACGGGTCGTGAAGCCGACGATCAGGCCGGCGAGGCCGATGAACGCGATCGTGATGGTAATGCGCGAGATCTGGTCCACGGGCGCATGCTAGGCGGGAAAGCGATCCTCGTCGAGGAAGCCGCGCACCATCGTCGCCATTTCCCCGGTGCTGAAGTCCAGCAGCTGGTGGCTCCAACCCGGCAGGTCGCGCACCATGCCGTTCTTCAGATACGGGCGCACGCGCGGCGTGTAGGTGCACAGGTCGTCCTCGGGATTGAACACGAGGATCGGCGCGGTCACCTGGACGATGTTGTCCGGATAGGAATAGCCGAACGCCGCCCGATAGCCCCAGTCGCTCCGCTCGCCGCCCATCAGGTGCCACGGGAAATTGCGCATCGAGCTTTCGAGGGTCGCGCGCCGGTCCTGGTAGAGCAGATGCTTCTTCCACCTGTCGACCAGGAACTGCCCGTCGGCGGCAATCGGCGCGACCGAGGTCAGCTCGCGGATCGCGGCGAAATCCTCCGGCGTGTAGATCGGTGTCGACATCAACACCAGGTGCTTCACCTGCGCAGGCCGCTGGCGCGCGAGCTCGACGGCGATCTTGGATCCTGTGTGGTAGCCCATGACGTCGAACTCGCCGAGCGCGAGCGCGTCAACGAGATCGCCCATTGCCGCGGCGTAATCGGCGATCGTGGGCACGGCGGGTGGCGGATCGCTCATGCCGTAGCCCGGTGTGTCGGGCGCGAGCGCGAGCCGGTCGCAGCCCATCTCGGCGAGCCACTTGTCGTAGATGGCTCCCGACACCGGGCTCAGGTGAAAGCACAGCAGCGGTCGGTGCGCGAGCCCGGCATCTCCGGCGCTGCGCACATGCATCTGACCATAACGACCATCGACGTAGCTTCTGCGTACCTTCATGATGGCGCTCATGGTAACAGGCTCACACAACTGCTTGGGGATGTTCGCAGCCGGTGCGAGACTGTCTGCGTTCGGCTCGATGCACGCTGCCCGGCTGGCGACGGTCGCACCGCCGGCCTCGATCGACGCGCCGTTCGCGTGAGGAGCGCATGGGGATGAGCGGCGCCATCGGACCTGCCGGGATCGCCATACTCGGGACGATCGTCGTGCTCTCGCTGTTCGGCCTCTACGGGTCGCCGGCGTTCCTCGAGCGGTGCCTCTTCCGTCCCTACTGGTTCCTGCGCAAGCGCGACTACCCGACCGCGGTACTGGCCGGCTTCGTGCACGCCGACCTGCCGCATCTGCTGTTCAATTCGATCACGTTCTGGTTCTTCGGCATTCCGCTCGAGCGCCTGATCGGCACGCGCCCGTTCCTGGTGCTCTATTTCGCCGGCCTGCTGCTGAGCCAGTTCGGCACCTGGGCGAAGCACCGGGACAATCCCGACTACGCGACTCTCGGCGCGTCCGGTGCGATCAGCGCGGTACTGTTCGCCTCGATCGTCTACCTGCCGACACAGAGCATCTTCATTCTGCCTATCCCGTTCCCGATCCCCGCACCGCTGTTTGCGGTGGGCTACCTCGCCTACACCTGGTGGTCGGCGAAGCACGCGAGGGGGCGCATCAACCACGACGCGCACTTCGCCGGCGCCCTGACGGGGCTCGCGTTCGTCGCCCTCGCGCACCCGCAGGCCTACAGCCGCGCATTCGCGCTGCTCACCAACTGATCGGCCTCGATCACCGATTCCGGCCGCGCGCTCGTTGACTCAGCCAAAAACCGGGGACTAGACTCGACCCATAGACTAAGTCTAAAACAGCCTTGCTGCTGAATCAGGGGAGAACGACGATGCATGCGCCTCGCACTCTATGGTTCGTCGCGGCGTGCGCCGCCGCGGCATGGGCGGCCCTCCCGGCCACCGCAGCCGCTGCCGGTACCGCCGGCCCGGCACTCGGCCTTCCGCCGGTCCCGGTTCCCGCCGACAACCCGCAGACCGCCGAAAAAATCGCGCTCGGTGACAAGCTCTTCAACGACAAGCGCTTCAGCGCCACCGGCGAAGTCGCCTGCTCCTTCTGCCACGACTCGCAGAAGGGTTTCGCCGACGGACCGCTGGTCACCGCCGAGGGCATCAACAAGGCGAAGGGCACGCGCAATTCGCCGACCGTGCTGAATTCGGCGTACTTCACCAGCCTCTTCTGGGATGGCCGCTCGCCCGATCTCGAGGAGCAGGCGCTGCACCCGTTCGTCAATCCAATCGAGATGGGCCTGCCGAACCACGATCCCATCCTCGCGATCGTGCGCACCGATCCGGAATACGTCGCGGCCTTCAGCGCCGTGTTCGGCAAGAGCGGCGAGGCGATCACGATCCGCGAGGTCACGCAGGCCATTGCCGCATTCGAGCGCACGCTGGTTTCCGGTGATTCGCCGTTCGACCGCTATTACTTCGGCGGCGACAAGAGCGCGCTCTCCGCCGCGGCGATCCGTGGCTTCGATGTATTCCTGAGCAAGGGTCGCTGCGTGTCCTGCCACACGATCGAGCAGGACCATGCGCTGTTCACCGACAACCGCTTCCACAACATCGGGGTCGGCGTGAACCGCATCCAGGGCGACATCGGCACGCTGGCACCGGCGTTCCTGCGGGCCAAAGCCGAGGGCATCGATGTCGACAAGGTGGTGCTCGCCGATCCGAAGGTCTCGGAACTCGGCCGCTTCGCGATCACCGACACGCTCGATGAGCTCGGCGCGTTCAAGACTTCGACCCTGCGCAATATCGCGATCACGGCGCCGTTCATGCACGACGGCAGCCTCGCGACACTGCGCGACGTCGTCGATCATTACAACAACGGCGGCGTCACGGTGGCGACCGACCCGGTCAACGACTTCCTCTCGGGCGGCATCCGGCCGCTCGACCTGACGGAATCCGAGATCCTGGACCTCGTCGCCTTCCTCGAATCGCTGACGAGCCCCGAGTTCGCCGCCACGCCCTCCGCGGGCGGCACGACCAAAGGAACGCAGCCATGAACCTCCAGTCACGCCGCAGTTTCCTGAAGAGCGCCGGCACCGCCGGCGCGGTCGCGACCCTGCCGCTGTCGCTCGTCGAGGTCGCCTTCGCGAAACCGGAGCAGAACTTCACGTTCGCCTACATCTCCGATTCGCACATCCAGCAGATCGAGGGCACGAAATTCGTGCGCAACTGGGACCGCGGCCTGATCCGCGCGGTCGCCGAGGCGAACCTGCTGCAGCCGCGCCCCGACTTCGTGATGTACGGCGGCGACCTCGCGCAGCTGGGCAACAAGCCCGAGCTCGACCACGGCGCCGACATGCTCGGCAAGCTGCGCGGCAAGGTCCATCACGTGATGGGCGAGCACGACTACTACCTCGACCTCGGCGAGTACTGGTCGAAGCTGTTCGGCCCGCAGTGGTACAGCTTCGACCACAAGGGCGTGCACTTCGTCGTGCTGAACAGCATCCTCACCTACGACGAGTGGACCTTCGAGCGCTGGCCGACCGCCGAGCAGCGCATGCTCGAAATGGCCGGCCTCGACAACCCGAACGGCTCGCCGTTCATGGTCGGCGATAAGCAGCGCGCCTGGCTGGCGAAGGACCTCGCGAAGGTCGCGAAATCGACGCCGGTGGTGGTGTTCTCGCACTCGCCGCTGCAGAAGATCTACAAGGGCTGGAACTTCTGGACCGACGATGCCGAGCAGGTGCAGCAACTCCTCGCGCCGTTCGACAAGGTCACGGTGTTCTACGGCCACGTGCACCAGATCCAGTACAACCAGATCGGCAACATCGCGTTCACCTCGGCGATGGCGACCGCGTGGCCGTGGCCTTACCCCGAGACCTACGCCCAGGCCGAGAGCCACCTGCCGAAACTCACCGTGCACATGAACCGCGCCGACCCGTTCTTCGAGCGCGACGCGACCGGCTGGCAGTTCATCGACGTCCACACGGGCCGCGCGGCGACGCACTTCAACCTCTACAACAACAAGGTGCGCACCGTCGCGTTCAATGCGGCGAGCGGGCGCCCCGAAGATACGGCCTACCAGGACCCCGCCGCGCGCATCGCGCCGCAGAGCCACTTCTGATGCCTACCCGAGGGAGATCCACCATGCGAGCCATCACAGTTGCATTGACTCTCGCGGTCGGCACGATCGCCTCGCCCGCGCTGCACGCGGACGAATTCACGAAGGAAGACCTGGCGCGCTGGGAAGCGCAGTTCCAGAGCGTCGTCGCGGAAGGCCGCGCGCTGTGGGGCGACGGCAAGCTCGGCAAGAACGGCGTCGCCTGTGGCCAGTGCCACCCGAACGCCGCCAACACGCACCCGGAAACCTATCCGAAGTTCCAGAAGCAGCTCGGCCGGGTCGCGGGCCTGTGGGAGATGATCAACTGGTGCCTGAGGAATCCGCTCGAGGGCGATCCGCTCGCCGCCGATGACCCGAAGATGGTCGCGCTGCTCGCCTACGCGACCTGGGAGCGCCGCGGCGTGAAGCTCGAGCCCGGCAAGCACTGAGGGAGCATTCCGCGACCCAGGACGGCGGCACGCCGGCGCGCGCCCCCGTATGCTTGCGGCATGACCAGCCGCTCCGCGCTGCTGCGCCCTTGCCTGCCGCTCATGCTGATATGCCTTGCGGGTTGTGTGACCACCGCCCCGACGGATCCGGTCGTCATCGCGCAGCCGCGCGAGATCACGACCACCGAAGTGCTCGCCGAGGCCGGTGACGGCGCGGATCGCGACTCTGTCGCGCGCTACCGCCCGACCGAGATCACGACGGGTGAAGTGCAGGCGATCAGTGCCGGGGACATCGCCCCGCCGCTCGATTTCCGCCAGCGGCTCGATCGCGCCCATGATGTGCTTTACACGCGCTTCCAGCGCCTCGTCGAGGCGACCGACCGGCGCTACGCGCGCCCGGACAAGGAGTTGAAGCCGGTGCCGGCCGCTCCGTTTCGCATTGGCGTCACGGGCGAGCTGCTCGGCCGCAACGACAAGACCGAAGCCTCGCTCGACCTCGACCTCGATGTCTCGCTGCGGCTGCCCAACCTCGAGGACCGCCTGCGCATCTTCGTCACGAGCGTCGAGCTCGACGAGTCGCCGGAGGTCGCCGGCGAGGACTCCAACCTGCGCGCCGGCCTGCGTTACCAGCTGCTGAAATACGTGAGCTTCGACATCGGCGCCAAGGCGGACCTGCCGCCGGTCGCGTTCATGGCGGTGAAGTGGAGCCGCGAGTACCACCTCGGCCGGTGGGATTTCTACCCGTTCGCGAAGCTGTTCGCCGAGACGGACGAGAGTGTCGGCTACGCGGCCGCGGCGACCTTCGACCGCTGGTCCGGGCGGCGCCTGCTGCGCTCCTCGACCTACGCCAAGTGGCGCAACGACCGCGACGAGACCGAGTGGTCCCAGTCACTCGTCTTCGCCCTCGCCGAACAGTTGATCGTGCCCGATCGCTATGGCTCCTACCTGCGCGCGCGCGACATCGGCAAGGGCGTGGCCCTGCACCTGCTGGCGTCGGGACTCGACGCTCACGGCGTCGACTATTACGAGACCGGCCTGCTGATCAAGCGACCGACCGGTAATCCCTGGCTGCACTGGTTCGTCGAGCCGCTCGTGCGCTGGGACCGCAGGTACGACTGGGATGCCGATCCCGGCATCCGCATCGGCCTCGACGCGCTGTTCTGGGATCTCGCGCGCTGGGGGCGGGCGCCATGAAACGCACGATTCGCAGCTTCGTGATCCGCGGCGGCCGCATGACCGATGCGCAGCAGCGCGCGCTCGAAAACCTCTGGCCGCGTTACGGCATCGACACCGACACCTCAGCCGACGGATCGACAGCGCTCGATCTCGACGCGATCTTCGGCCGCCACGCTCCGCGCACGCTCGAGATCGGCTTCGGCAACGGCGATCACCTCGCCTCGCTCGCTGCGCGCCATCCCGAACGCGACTACCTCGGCATCGAGGTTCACAGGCCCGGGGTCGGCCGCCTGCTGCTGAGCTGCGAGGCGCAGGGCAGCCGCAATGTGCGCGCCATCTGTCGCGACGCCATCGAAGTCCTCGAGCAGTGCCTGGCGCCCGCGAGCATCGACGAGGTGCTGCTGCTGTTCCCGGATCCCTGGCACAAGAAGCGCCACCACAAGCGCCGCATCGTGCAGCCGCCATTCGTCGCCGCGGTCGCGCGCGTGCTGGCGTGCGGCGGCGTATTCCGCCTCGCGACCGACTGGGAGCCCTACGCGATGCAGATGCTCGAGGTGCTGGATGCCTCGGCCGAGTTCGACAACCTCGTGCCCGGCGGGGGCTTCGCGCCGCGCGATCCGGAGCGCGCGGCCACGCGCTTCGAGCGCCGCGGCGAACGGCTGGGCCATGGCGTGTGGGACCTCGCCTATCGACGCCGCTGATGTGACGGCGCTCACGCGCGATCACGGGCCGCGACGCTACCCTTGGCAGCCTATGCCACCGCGCATCGCGTAAGCGCCCGCCCTCGCGACGAGCCTCGCCTTCGCCGCTCTCGCCCTCGGCGGCTGCGCGTCCATGAGCGGCAACGAATGTCGTACCGTCGACTGGCGCACCATCGGCTACGAGGACGGCGTCGCGGGCCATTCGGGTGATCGCGTCGCGCAGCACCGCAGGGCATGCGCGAAACACGGCGTCACGCCGGACCTCGCCCAATACCAGGACGGCCGCAGCGAGGGACTGCGCGAATACTGCCAGCCGTCGAACGGCTTCAGGGTCGGCGCTGGTCGTGGCAGATGACAGTACCGCCGAGCTGCGCCCGCAGGCGCTCGTCGACACCAGGCAGCTCGCCGAACGCGCGGGCCGCCTGAAGTCCGAGATCAAGGAGCTCGAGAAAGACCGTGCGCGCTACGAGCAGGAGCTCGAAGACTTTCGCGTCACGGTCGCCTGGACCGGTTGAGCGCGCTCGCGGCCTTATGCGCCGCGGCGCGCCCCTAGAACGCGCCTTTCAGTCCGTCGATCACGAACTGCACCGCCAGCGCGCCGAGGATCACGCCGAGCAACCGGCTCGATACGCTCGCACCAGTGACGCCGATCACTCTCATCAGGCGCTCTGCGAGCCGCATGAACACCCAGGCGATCAGGAGCACCGCGAGCACGGCCGAAAACAGCGCCGCCCAGTGCCCTGGCGTCGCGGTGATCGACACCGGACCGAACCACAGCAGGATCGTCGCGAGCGCGCCGGGACCGGCGATGAACGGAAACGCGAGCGGGAAAACCGAAATATCGGCACGCTGACGGTTCTCGGCCTGCTCGCGGCTCGTCGTGCGCGTACCCGATTCGCGCGCGAACACCATTTCGAGCGCGATCAGGAACAGCAGCAGACCGCCGAATATGCGGAAGGCTTCGAGGCTTATGCCCATCAGTTCGAGAAACTTCGCACCAAAGAGCGCAAACAGGAACAGGATCGCGCCGGAGAGCAGCACGGCCCTCCTCGCCATGCGCCGGCGGAATTCCTCGTTCGCGCCGTCGGTGAGGCTCACGAACAGCGGCAGCAGCGAGACGGGCTCGACCACCACGAAGAATACGACGAAGAATTTCACGACCTGATCGAACATGATGCTGCGCGGCAAATTTCCCGCTTGAAAGCGCCGGTTCCCGGGCGCAGGATGGCTTTGGATATCAGCATAGCAGTTCGGCCCGGAGGCACGATGATGGCGACTCCATTCCCGAATATCGGCGCCTGGTATCGCCTCGACTCTGGCGAGGCCTTTGAAGTGGTCGCCTGCGATACCGACGACGGCACGATAGAAATCCAGTATTTCGACGGCACGGTCGAGGAACTCGACATCGAAGACTGGGAACTGCATGCCGAGGAGCGCCGGCTCGAAGAAGTCGAGCCGCCCGAGGACTGGAGCGGTTCGTTCGATGTCGACAGCGATTTCGAGCGCGGTGCCCTCAGCTCCGACGACTACGAGGAGACCCGCGGCATGCTCGCCGGCCCGCTAGAAGGCCTCGACATCTTCGAATGACGCCGGGTCCACCGCCTCATCGAGCAGTACGCAGCCCGCCTCCACCCGTATCGCGATCGCGGTGAGCGCCTGACCCGCACAGGGGCCGGCGACACACTGACCCGTCGCGCGCTCGAACAGCGCGCCGTGCGAGCGGCACAGGATCAGACTCGCATCCGGGGTCAGAAACTCGTGGGGCCGCAGGTTGAGCGGATGGCGCGCGTGCGGACAGCGATTGAGGTAGGCGTGGACGCCCTCGCGCGTGCGCACCAGGAGCCCCCGCAGCGGCCAACTGCCCCCACCCACGACGAAATCGCGCGCACTGTCCACGGGCAGATCGTCGAGGGTGCACAGCACGCGCGACAGGTCGATATCGGTCACGCCACGGTGCCCGGCGCACCACGCGCATCGAGCGCGCGGACATCGCGGCGCAGGTACCACACGAGCGCGATGCCCGGGATCGCCGCGATGAACGACACGAAATAGAAAGTGGGCCAGCCGGCGCGATCGGCCAGGTAGCCCGCCGGTACGCCGAGGTAGGTTCGCGGAATCACCGCGATCGCCGACAGCAGTGCGTACTGGAAGGCGCTGAAGCGCTGGTCGCACAGCGCGAGGATGAAGGCGGTGAGCGCGACCGATCCCATGCCGCCGGCGAAGTTGTCGATTGCGATCGCCACGATCATCAGCACGTGGTCCTTGCCGGCCACGGCCAGCATCATGTAGGTGAGGTTCGACACGGCCTGGAAGGCGCCGAACCACAGCAGCGCGCGAAACAGTCCGAGCCGGATCATCCATAGCCCGCCGGCGACGGTGCCGGCGATGGTCGCGACCGCCATCGTGGTCTTGGTGACCACGCCGATCTCGGCCTTGGAGAAGCCGAGGTCCATCAGGAACGGCGTGAACAGGCGCAGCGAGAAGGCGTCGCCCACCTTGTACACCACGAGCAGCACGACTAGCGCGACGGCGCCCGGCCCCGACAGCAACTGCCGCAACGGATCGACGATCGAGGCGCGCAGCGAATCGGGCGGCGCCGCCCGCTCGCGCGGCTCGGGCGCGAACAGCGTGCCGATCGCGAGCGCCAGCATCGCCGCCGCGATCATCAGGTAGGCCGCCTTCCAGCCGGCGAACTGCGCGACGATCAGCGCGATCGAAAACGAAAACCACGCTGCCGCCCGATAGCCCACCGATGTCGCCATCGCCGCGAGCCCCCGCTCATGCGGCTGGGCGACGTCGGCGGTATAGGCGTTGATGACGATGTCCTGCGAGGCCGACAGCACGCCGATCGCGAACGCGAGGATGGCGACCGCGGTCAGCGCATCGGCGGGCGAGAACAGCGCACAGGCCGCGATCACCGCGGCGAGCGCGAGCTGCAGCAGGAAGATCCAGCCGCGGCGCCGGCCGAGGAATGGCAGCTGGTAGCGATCCATGAACGGCGCCCACAGGAACTTCCACGCATAGGGCAGGCCGACGAGCGTCAGCAGGCCGATCTGCGTGTTCGAGATACCGTAATCCTTGAGCCAGGCCTGAAGCGTGCCGTCGGTCAGGTTGTACGGCAGGCCGGAGGCGACCCCGAGTCCGAGCACCGCGATCATGCGCGGTTCGCGCAGCACGTCGCGAAAGCGCGGCCGGGGTGCGGCGGGCGTGGCGGCGGTTGCGGCCGTCACAGGCGCTTCAGGTCGTAGTCCATCACGAGCGGCGCGTGATCGGAGAACCGGTCGGCGGTATGGATCACGGCGCGCTGCGCGCTGCCCGCGAGTCCCGGGCTCGCGATCTGGTAATCGATGCGCCAGCCCACGTTCTTCGCGCGGGCCTGGCCGCGGTTCGACCACCACGTGTACTGGTCGGGCCGCGGATCAACCTCGCGGAACGCATCGACATAGCCGAGTTCGTCGAATACGCGGTCGAGCCAGGCGCGCTCCTCGGGCAGGAAGCCTGAATTCTTCTGGTTCGCCTTCCAGTTGCGCAGGTCGATCGGCTTGTGCGCGATGTTCCAGTCGCCGCACAGGACGAACTGGCGGCGTTTCCTCTTCAGCGCCGCGAGGTGCGGCAGAAAAGCATCGAGGAAGCGGAACTTCGAGGCCTGCCGTTCGGGACCCGACGAGCCCGACGGCAGGTACAGCGACACGACCGACAACTTGCCGAAGCGCGCCTCGAGATAGCGGCCTTCGTCGTCGAACTCGCTGACGCCGAAGCCGCGCGAGACCGCATCGGGCCTGCGGCGCGCATACAGCGCCACGCCCGAATAGCCGGGGCGCTTCGCGTCGTGGAAATAGCGGTGGTAACCGGGGATGTCGATCGGGTGGTCCGCGAGCTGCTGCTCCTGCGCCTTGGTCTCCTGCAGGCAGATCACGTCGCAATCCTGGCGGCCCAGCCATTCGAAGGCGCCCTTCGCCGCGGCGGAGCGGATGCCGTTCGCGTTCAGCGTGACGATGCGCATCGCCGCATGATAGCGTCCCGCCGCGTACACAGGACCCCCGCATGCAGGAATTTCAACGCACATTCATCGACCTCGCGCTGGCGCGCGATGCGCTGCGCTTCGGACGCTTCACGCTGAAGTCCGGGCGCGAGAGCCCGTATTTCTTCAACGCGGGCCTGTTCAACGATGGCGAGTCGCTTGCGATCCTCGGCCGCTGCTACGCCGCGGCCATTGCCCGCGCGGGCCTCGGGTTCGACATGCTGTTCGGGCCGGCCTACAAGGGCATTCCACTGGTCGCGGCGACCGCGATCGCGCTCGCCGGCGAGCACGGCCGCAACCTGCCGTGGGCGTTCAATCGCAAGGAAGCGAAGGACCACGGCGAGGGCGGCAGCATCGTCGGCCACCGTCTCGAGGGCCGGGTCCTCATCATCGACGACGTGATCACCGCGGGCACCGCGGTACGCGAGTCGGTGGCGCTGATCCGCGCGAGCGGCGCGCAGCCGGTCGGCATCGCCCTCGCCCTCGATCGCCAGGAGCGCGGCCAGGGCGAGCGGTCGGCCGTGCAGGAAGTGGAAGCCGACTACGGCCTCAGGTGCATCAGCATCCTGACCCTCGGCGGACTGATCGATGCACTCGGCGAGGCGAAGGGTGACGGGCGTCGCATTTCCGCGGAGCACCATGCCGCGCTGCAGGCCTACCGGGACCGTTACGGCATAGCCTAAGCGCCGCCCGCTCGTGCAGAATACCGCCATGCTCCGCTGGCCCGCCCTGACCGTCACGCTGACTCTCGCGGTACTTGCCGCAGGCCCGGTCGACGCCGCGACCAAGAACAAGAACAAGGGCGCAGACACGGGCGAAGTCTCGTACAGGTGGACCGACGAAAAAGGCGTCGTGCATTATGGCGACCATGTTCCGCCCGAATACGCCAAGAGCGAGCGCGCGGTCCTGAACCAGGACGGCGTGGTGATCCGCCGGCTCGAGGCCGAAAAGACCCCCGAGCAGCGCGCCCTCGACGCCGCGCGCGATCGCGACATCGACGCGCGCCGCCAGCACGATCGCTTCCTGCTGACTACCTATACCTCGGTGAAGGACATCGAGGCGCTGCGTGACCAGCGCCTCGAGCAGATCGTCGGCCAGTCCGCCGCGGCCAGGCAGTACGTCGATTCGCTCAACACGCGCCTCACCGGACTGCAGGCGAAGGCGCAGCTCTACCGGCCCTACAGCAGCGACGAGAATGCACGGCGCATGCCCGACGACCTCGCCGCCGACCTGGTGCGCACGGTCAGCGAACTGCGCGCGCAGAACAACATCCTGCTGACGAAGCAGCAGGAGCGCGACAGCGTCGCGCTCCAGTTCCAGGCGGACATGGACAGGTTCGTCGAACTTCAGTCGAGCATCGCGAAACACTAGGCGCCGGCGTCGCGCCGGCCGACTCAGCGTCCCGTATGCCCGAATCCGCCCGCGCCGCGCGCGGTCGCGGCGAAATCCTCGACGACATCGAACTGCACCTGCACCACCGGCACCACCACCAGCTGCGCAATGCGCTCGCCGGGCTGCACGGTGTAGGCCGCCGCGCCGCGGTTCCAGCACGAGACCATCAACGGGCCCTGGTAATCCGAATCGATGAGGCCGACGAGATTGCCGAGCACGACGCCGTGCTTATGGCCGAGGCCTGAACGCGGCAGGATCACGGCGGCGAGCGCAGGATCCTCGATCCAGATCGCGAGACCCGTGGGAATCAGTTCCGAGCGGCCGGGAGCGAGTTCGAGCGGCGCGTCGAGCGCGGCACGCAGGTCGAGTCCCGCGGCCCCCGGCGTCGCATAAGCCGGCAGCGGCCATTCGCCGCCGATGCGCGGATCGAGGATCCGGACCTTGAGCGGCCGGTGTGCTGTCGCGGCGACGCCGCTCACGCGCGGGCTTTGCCGTGTGTCGCGGCATCCTGTGCGGCGCGGTGCGCCGCATAGCGTTCGGCGATCAGCGCCACGAGTGCATCCGCGAGCTGCGCCTTGGCCGCCGGCCCGAGTTCGGTGCGATCGGTACGCGAGATCACAACGAGCGCGTTGTCGTCCTTGTCGAAGACCTTGTCGTCACCGACTTCGTTCGCGGCGATCAGGTCGAGCTTCTTGCGCAGCAGTTTCTCGCGCGCATTCTGCTCGACGGATTCGGTTTCCGCGGCGAAGCCGACGACGAACGGCCGGTCGGCACGCGCCGCCACCGCGGCCAGTACGTCGACCGTGCGCTCGAGCGACAGGTCGAGCGCGGCCTCCTTCTTCTTGATCTTCTGCGCGGCGGGTCGCACGGGTCGATAGTCGGCGATCGCGGCGGTCGAGATGTAGATGTCGGTGGTCGCGACCTCGCGCGTGACCGCCGCGAGCATGTCCTCGGCTGATTCGATGTCGATGCGCCGCACGCCCGCGGGAGTCGGCAGCGCGACCGGTCCGGTGACCAGCAGCACTTCGGCGCCGAGATCGCGCGCCGCGCGGGCGATCGCGAAGCCCATCTTGCCGGAGCTGCGGTTGCTGATGAATCGCACCGGATCGATCCGTTCGCGCGTCGGGCCCGCGGTGACCAGCACGCGCCTGCCGGCGAGCGGCCCGCGCGGCGCGCCGAGCAGCGCTTCGGCGAGGCCGGCGAGTTCCAGCGGCTCGAGCATGCGCCCGTCGCCCGTTTCGCCGCAGGCCTGGTCGCCCGAGCCCGGGCCCCACACGTGCACGCCGCGCGCGCGCAGCACCGCCACGTTGGCCTGGGTCGCGGGATTGGCCCACATGACGCGATTCATTGCCGGCGCCACGGCGATCGGCGCCTCGGTCGCGAGGCACAGGGTGCCGAGCAGATCATCGGCGTGGCCCTGTGCGAGCCCCGCGAGGCTGTGTGCGGTGGCTGGCGCGATCAGCACGAGGTCGGCCCAGCGGGCGAGCTCGATATGGCCCATCGCGGCCTCGGCCGCCGGGTCCCACAGGTCGTCGCGCACAGCGCGCCCGGATACGGCCTGGAAGGTCGTGGCGGTCACGAACTGCGCGGCGCCGGCGGTCATCACCACCTGCACCTGCGCGCCCCGTTCGGCGAGGCGCCGCACGAGGTCGGGACTCTTGTACGCGGCGATCCCGCCGGTCACACCAAGGAGAATCTTGCGGCCCTGCATCCGGGCATTATCGGGCCCGTTTCGCCGGGCGCGCAAACAGACCCGATTCTCGGCTCGCCACCCACCCCTGTCCGCGGCCAAATGGGCCCATTGCAGGGAGGTCGTCATGGGCATTCGCGCCTGGCCCGCGGGCGAACAGCCGCGCGAGAAACTCGTGAATCTGGGCGTGCGGCAGCTGTCCGATGCCGAGCTGCTCGCCGTGCTGATCGGCAGTGGCTCTGCCGGGCTCGACGCCGTGGCGCTCGCGCGCGAGTTGCTGCTCTGCACCGGGAGCCTGCGCGGCCTGCTGGGGAGCGATCGCGAAACCGTCTGCCGCCTGCGGGGGCTGGGCCTCGCGCGCTGGTGCCGTCTGCAGGCCGCCCTCGAAGTCGCGCGGCGCCACTACCAGGAGACCCTGCAGGCGCGGCCGGTGCTCGACGCCCCGCGTCATACCGCGGAATTCCTCGTCGCCCAGCTGCGAGACCGCCCCTATGAGGTCTTCTGCTGCCTGCACCTCGACAGCCGCCACCGGCTGATCGCACTCGACGAGCTGTTTCGCGGCACGATCGACGGGGCGAGCGTCCATCCCCGCGAAGTCGTGCGCCAGGCGCTGGCCCGCAATGCCGCGGCGGTGATCCTGGCCCACAACCACCCGTCCGGCGTCGCCGAGGCGAGCCAGGCCGACGAGTTGATCACCCGGCGTCTGCGCGATGCCCTGGCACTGATGGACATCCGGGTGCTCGACCACGTCATCGTCGGCGACGGGGCCTGCATGTCCTTCGCCGAAAGGGGGCTGCTGTAGACCCCGGCCCTGTCGCCATGCCCCGACATTGGTAAGAGTCCCCGCAGCGGTTAATGTGGCCGTTCGCTTTGCTAGTTGGGAGGCATACATGGCTCTTTGGAAAGACACGACCACACCCGGCAGCAGCCCTGCCCCGATCCCGTCGGCCGCAAAGGACCCGGTGCGCGAAGTCGAGCGCCCGGCCGTGGCGCCGCTCAATTCCGCCCATGACACGCGGCGCCCCAAGGAACGCGTTGAATTGAAGGAGACGGTGATCTCGAGCGGCCTCAACATCGAGGGCAAGATCGAGGGCGCCGGCAACGTGCGCATCTCGGGCAAGTTCAAGGGCGACGTGCACATCGAAGGCGATCTGACCATCGACGCCGGTGCGCAACTCAACGGCCAGGTACGCGCCAACCTCGTCGCGATCGCCGGTGAGCTGCAGGGCAATGTCGAGTCCGCGCGCCGCGTGGAACTGGCCGAAACCGCCGTCATGACCGGCGACGTCAAGGCCGGCGCCCTCACCGTCGCGGCGGGCTCGCGCATGCGCGGGCAGGTCGAGTTCGGCTGGGACGAGAAGCACTCCCGGGGCCACGGCGAAGCACGAGGCACCGCCAGCGGCACATGAGCGCACGACCGCCGCTCGGCACTCGTGCGCCGCTCACTGCCAGGACCCGCCCTTGCCCGCACTGCAAGGCGGTCATCCTGGAGAGCGCGAGCGTCTGCCCGGGCTGCCGGCATCACCTGAGGTTCGATCCCGTCGCCGCGCAGCGCCAGGGCGAGACCCGCACGGCGATGCGCATCGACGGCACGATCCGGGGCCCGGATCCGGCCGAGCCCTGCGAGTACTGCGTCACCGTCGCCATTCGCGACGCGCACGGCAAGGAGATCGGCCGGCATGTCATCGGGGTGGGCGCCATGCGCCCCGGCGAGGAGCGCTCCTTCACGCTGGCGGTCGAGGTGCTGCCCCCGGTGGGTCCGCGAAGCCAGCCGCGCCCGCCCGGGCGCAAATAGGCCGGGCGGTTGCCCCGGCCGCGCCAGACTGGTATAAAGCCCGTCTTTTTCGCGGGGCCCTGTTCCCGCGCCAGCTTCCAAGTTACTGAATTTCGAGGGCTTATCATGTCCCGCGTCTGCGAAATCACCGGCAAGCGCCCGGCTGTCGGCAATCGCGTCTCGCACGCGAACAACAAGAAGCGCCGCCGCTTCCTGCCGAATCTGCACGTCCAGCGGTTCTGGCTGGAAGACGAAAAGCGCTGGATCAGCCTGCGCGTGTCGTCGAATGGCCTGCGCACGATCGAGAAGAACGGCATCGACGCCGTCGTCGCCGATCTGCGCACCAAGGGCGTGAAGGTCTGAGGAGCACACTGCGATGCGTGAAAAGATCAAGCTGCTCTCGTCCGCCGGCACCGGCCATTTCTACGTGACGATGAAGAACAAGCGCCTCCATCCGGAAAAGATGGAGACGAAGAAGTACGACCCGGTCGTGCGCAAGCACGTGTCGTACAAGGAAGCCAAGATCAAGTAGGCCCGAAGCGACGGGTCCCGCGACAGAACGGCCGGTGCGGCGTAGGTCCACCGGCCGTTTTCTTTTATCGTTGCGCACATGCCCGAACTGCCCGAAGTCGAGACGACCCGCCGGGGCATCGAGCCGCACGTGCTCGATCGCCGCATCGTCACGCTCGCGGTACACGAACCGCGCCTCAGGTGGCCGGTCGACGCGCAACTGCCCGCGCGCGTGGCGGGCCAGCGCGTGCTGCGCACCCGCCGGCGCGCCAAGTACCTGCTGCTCGACCTCGAAAGCGGCACGCTGCTGCTGCACCTCGGCATGTCGGGCAATCTGCGTGTGCTGCCGGCCGCCACGCCACGCATCGCCCACGATCATTTCGACCTCGTGCTCGATTCGGGCGCCACGCTGCGCTTCAACGATCCGCGCCGCTTCGGCAGCCTCCTGTACACCGAGGACGATCCGGCGCGCCATCCGCTGCTCGCCGCGCTTGCGCCCGAGCCGCTCGAAGCGCAGTTCGATGCCGCCTACCTGTGGCGCGTGACGCGCCGGCGGCGCGTGGCGATCAAGTCGCTGATCATGAACGCGCGCCTCGTCGTCGGCGTCGGCAACATCTATGCGAGCGAGGCGCTGTTTCGCGCGCGCATCCGCCCCGGCCGCCAGGCGCGTCACCTGACGGCGCGCGAAGTGGCACGGCTCGTGCGTGCGATCCGCACCGTACTCGCGGGCGCGGTCCGGGCCGGCGGCACCACACTGCGCGACTATGTCGGTGCCGATGGTGCGCCCGGCTACTTCCGGCAGAAACTGTATGTGTACGAGCGCACCGGCCAGCCCTGCCGCGTGTGCCGCACCCCGATCCGCCGCCGCGTGCAGGGCCAGCGCGCAACCTACTGGTGCCCGGAGTGTCAGCGATGAGGAAGCATTTCGCCGCCCGTGATCCGGTCATGGCCGCGCTGATCCGCGCAGCGGGGCCCTACCGCCTCGCGGCCGAAGGCGCGCGCTCGCCGTTCGAATCGCTCGCGCGAGCGATCACGCACCAGCAGCTGAACGGCATCGCCGCCGAGCGCATCCTCGGCCGGTTCGTCGCGCTCTGCGGCAGTGGCGCATTTCCCGAACCCGGCGACGTCCTCGCGCGGCCCGATCACGAACTGCGCGCGGTGGGACTGTCGTTCGCGAAGATCGCGAGCCTGAAGGATCTCGCGGCGAAGACCGGGAACGGTATCGTGCCGCACGGCGCAGCGCTCGCGACACTCAGCGACGCGCAGATCATCGATCGGCTGACACAGGTGCGCGGCATCGGCCGCTGGACGGTCGAGATGCTGCTGATCTTCCAGCTCGGGCGTCCCGACGTGCTGCCGGTCGACGACTTCGGCGTACGCAACGGCTTTCGCCTGGCCTACGGCCTGCGCGGCATGCCGACGCCGAGGGCGCTCGCCGCGTTCGGCGAGCGCTGGGCGCCGCACCGCACGGCCGCCGCCTGGTACCTGTGGCGCGCGGTCGATATCGCGAAGCTCGGCAAGCTGCCGGCGCCGGTCGCGAAGCCGCGCGGTATCAGGATCGTGAAACGCAAGAGCGCGGCAGGCAACGGCGCGCCCCGGAAACCGGCGGTCAGGAAGGGCGCTGCAGGCAGCGCGCGTAAGAAATCCGCAGCAGCAACTGGTCTTTCTCGGGCCGCATCGACTCGGGCCGCGCGAGGCCGTCGAGGTCGTAGCAGACGGTGAGTGTGTCGC
>Ga0116143_10002108_pt1 | contig 22400 bp, 19 predicted proteins | sample AD_UKC034_MetaG_FD_89745 | JGI IMG/M metagenome (GOLD analysis project Ga0116143, IMG submission 89745) | Active sludge microbial communities of municipal wastewater-treating anaerobic digesters from USA - AD_UKC034_MetaG | ecosystem: Engineered > Bioreactor > Anaerobic > Digestate | place: USA...
AACTACGAGCATATGTCGTGCCAGACGAAGGTCAACCCGGGATTACCCTCCTGCCGCCTGCCGCGCCCCCGCGCGTCCGAGCTTGCGGTAAAGGCGGTTGCGACTGACGCCCAAGGTGCGTGCCGCAGCCGACAGGTTCCCGCCCACCTCCCGCATCACTCGCTCGATGAGTTCGACCTCGAGCTGATCGAGCCTGCGCGCGCCGGGTTCGAGCGCGGCCAGGCCACCAGCCGTTGCCGCCACTGCCGGCGGCATGCCGGGGCCAGGCCCCTGCGGCGATGGCTTTGCGTCATCTACCGGGTCGGCCAGGAACAGGTCTTCGGGCAGATGGGAAGGCAGGATTTCGTCCTCGTCGGGGTCGAGCAGCGCAACCGCAACCCGGATCACGTTGTGCAGTTGCCGGACATTGCCCGGCCAGGCATAGCGTTCGATGAAGCGCATGACGTCATCGCCGATACTCAGCTCGCCACGCCCGGCCTCGGCAGCCTCCAGCCGCAGCAGACGGTCCACGATGCAGCGGATGTCGCTGCGCTCGCGCAGCGGCGGCAGCGCCACCGTCAGGCTGTTGACCCGGTAATAGAGATCCTCGCGGAACTCCCCGCGCGCCACGGCATCGCGCAGCACCCGGTGCGTCGCACAGACAAGCGAGATATCGACCGGGATCGACTTCAACGAGCCGACCGGCGTCACGCAGCGTTCCTGCAGCACGCGCAGCAGGCGCGCCTGCATGCCCAGGGGCATGTCGCCGATCTCATCGAGGAAGAGCGTACCGCCGTGGGCCTGCTGGATCTTGCCGATCGAGCCTTCCTTGCGCGCGCCGGTGAAGGCGCCGCCCACATAGCCGAAGAGCTCCGACTCGATCAGGGACTCGGGGACCGCCGCACAGTTGAGGGCGACAAAAGCCCCGCTGGCGCGCGGTCCGCTGTTGTGGAACGCAGTGGCGAACAACTCCTTGCCCACGCCCGACTCGCCCTGGATGAGCAGGGGAATGTCCTTGCCGAGGATGCGCCGCGCCCGGTCGACCGCACGCGCGATCCCGGCGTCGCCGGTGGCCAGCGTCTCGAGCACGATCCTGCCCTTGTCGGCAGGCGCCCGATTGCCCCCAGCCTCCGCAAGCGCAGCCGGGCGGCCCCCATCGGCCGCTGCCGGCGCGTCCATGGCCGACCTGACGTGCGCCCTCATCGAGCGCAGCTGGACATAGAGATCGGAGCCATCGCGCAGATTGAGCCTGACCAGGGCATCGCTCGAACTGCGGACGCGGTCGGCGATCTTGCCCAGCCCCTGGCGGAACAGTTCGGCAAAGGTACCACCGGTCCCGGTTTCCAGCCGCCGGTGGATCCACTCGCGTGCAATCGAGTTCGCACCCACGACCATGCCATCGGCGGTGACCGCGATGAGCCCCTCCTGCAGGCTGCCGACGTACTCCGGACGCTCGTGGAAGGCAACCAGGATCTCGTTGGCGAACTCGGTCTCGAACAGGCGCCGTTCGATCAGCTGCACCGACAGACGCACCAGCCCGAGCGAGTGGCGCTGGTGTGCCCGCTGGTCGCACGAGACATCGAGCACGCCCGCCAAGGTACCGCGCGGATCGAGAATGGGCGCAGCCGTGCACGACAGGAAGGCGTTGTGATCGAGGAAGTGCTCGCCACCGAGCACGACCGTGGGCGCACTGGCAGCAATGGTGGTACCGATCGCATTGGTGCCACGCGCGGCCTCGCTCCAGCATGCCCCGGGCTGCAGCGCGACGCGACTGGCCTTATCCACGAACTCGGCATCGCCCAGGCTATGCACGATCGTTCCGCGCGCATCGGACAGGATCACCAGGCTACCCGAGGCGCGGATCTGCTCGAATACATGCTCCATAACGCCGCTGGCGTGTTCTACCAGGCGGGCGCTGCGGTCGCGCGCCTCGGCGAGCCGCAACCGGTCCGCATGGTCCCTCGCCTCACTGGACGCACGATCGAGACCCAAGTCGCGACAACGCACCCAGGAATCCACGATCTGCTCCGGGACACCGTCCTCGGGCAGAACCCCCTCTTCAAAGAACTGGCTGCGCGCCCGCTGCAGGCGATACTCGCGCGCCACCGGCTGCGCCAGCGCATGCTCTGTTGCCATCACGTCTCCTCCGGGCCGCCTTGCCGGAACAACCGACAGGCCGCCATCTTTTCTGGTGCTTCGGTTCGAAACGTAGCATTTGATTCGCTTCGAAACAAATCGACTGCTCCGTTTGCCCGAATGTAAGCACAAAGCCTGCCAGCACCTCGCAGCCGACCTCACCCCACAAGCCGTCCAGACTCCTGGCTCAGACCCCTTCGAGCATTGGGTGGCACGGCGATTGCAGTGCAAGGCTTGTCCGGAGGCACCGGAAACACGCACCCAATCGAACCACGCACAAGAGGATACACAAGGTGAAGACACGTACCTTGAAGGAGACACTGATCAACCGTTTCGCACTTGGCGCGGCAAGCCTTGGCATCGTTGCCGCGGCAACGCTGGCACACGCACATGGCGACGTGGTGCCGCAGGCGGTCGATACCAGTTCATTGCCGCAACTGGGCGAACAATGGGTCGAGAAGAACCCCTATCGCGGCAACGCCGACGCGATCCGCATCGGCGACTCGGCCTTCAACCAGAACTGCGCGCGCTGTCACGGCCTGGGCGCGGTATCGGGCGGCATCGCGCCCGACCTGCGCTACCTCGAGCACGACGACTACATGGACGAGTTCTACATCGGCAAGGTCCGCAACGGCGTCACTCGCAACGGTGCGGTATACATGCCGCCGTTCGAAGGTATCCTGTCGCAGGAAGCCATGTGGGCCATCCGTGCCTGGCTGGAGACGGTCTATGAGCAGCAATGAGCGCCGACTTTTTCTGCGCGCCGCGGGGGCCCTGGCCCTCGCGGGCCTGATCCCGCCCGCCACCGCGGCAGCTGCCGAACTCGAACTGCAGCAGCCCGGCACCCTGAGGGTGGCGGTTTACGCAAACTTCCCGCCCTACTCGGCTGCAGGCAAGGGTGTCGACATCGCGCTCGGTCGTGCGCTTGCCGAGCACCTCGGCCTGCAGCCGCAAATCGTCGAGTTCCCGGCCGACGAGAACATGAAGGACGACCTGCGCAACATGGTGTGGCGCGGGCACTATCTCGGCACCAAGCCGGGCGACGTGATGCTGCACGTGCCGGTCGACAACCACTTCGCTACCATCAACCCGCAGGTACGCATCTTCGGCCCCTATCACCTCGAGACACTGGCGATGGCGCGCCTGCCCGAGCGCGTACCGCAGCCGTCGAATTCGGTCGCTGAGACTTTCGAAGTCTTCACTACGGAGAAGATCGGCGTCGAACTCGACACCCACTCGAGCGACTTCCTGCTCCACATCCTGGATGGCCGCCTGCAGCCCAACATCGTGCACTTCCCCAACCTCGCCGCAGCAGTCGAGGCCATGCGCCGCGGCGAGATTGCGGCTGCAATGGGCACGCGCACCGAACTCGAGGGCGCCATCGGCGGCGGCGGCGACATCGCGCTCGACCCCCTCGGGATGCCCGAACTGCGCATCAGGCCATGGCCGCTCGGCATGGCCGTGAAGAAGGACAGCGGCCAGCTTGCCGACGCCCTGTCGAACGCACTGGCCGAACTGCAGCGCTCGGGAACGCTGGCCAGAATCTTCGCCGACCACGGCCTCACCCACCGCCTGCCCTGAACAGCGGGCCTATCGGCACCCTGCTCCATTGCTCCGCTGCGGAACAAATGCTCCGCAGCGGAGCATTTGTTCGGCTTACTCGATGTAGTGCCCGACGCCGATCAGCGAACGGCCTTCACGGCGCACATACGAGCGCTTGTTTTCCACCGCATTGGTCACCGGATTGCGCCAGACGTAATCGACCGTCGCCTCGTCGGCATCCTTGAGCTTGGAGATCATCTCCGCCACCAAGGCATTGCCGGCTGCATCATGCAGGCCCAGTGCATCGGTGTCCGACAGGGCCGGATTCATGCCCATGGCCTCGAAGCGACCGCTGTCCATGTTGATCATGAACACGTAGAGATCGTTCTTCACGAACTCGCCACGCCGGTCGTTGAAGGCTGCTGCCGCACGCGCATGGCCTTGTTCCTTGGCCAGCTTGGCCGCACGCTCCAGCATCGCGCGGGCATCGTCTGCACCGGCGCGCGGTGCGGAGTAGCCAACACCGACGACGTAGTTGCCCACCTTGCGCACGTAGCTCACCTTGGGCTCGACCTTGTTGGTCACCCTGTTCAGCCACATGTAGCGCACCGTCCCTTCCTGGTTCACCCGCGTGGTGTCGATCATCTCGCGGAACAGGGGGTTACCGGCCGCGTCGGTGGTGTTGAGTACGGTCAGCCCCACCAGCGCCTCGGGCGCAGCACCACTAGCGTGATAGACCCCCTTGTCGTCGATCACGAAGACATAGAGATCCTTGCGCACGAACTTGCCCGTGCGGTCATTGAAGGCCGCGAAGGCTGCCTCGGCGCCGTTCTGCTCCATGTAGCCGACCGCCTGCTCGAACATCGCCCGCGCCTCGCGCGGCGTCGCGCGTTCGCCTGCGTGGACGGCCGTTGTGACACCGGCGGCACACAATACCGCCACCATCAACCGAGAGATCCTTGGGTAATTCATCTTCATCATTCCATCCTTGCAAGGTGCGGATATTCAAGGGGCAACAATCCCGATTGCCAAATTGCAAGAAACAGGCCCGCGGGCAGACGCATCAGCGAGCCTTCACACCGGGCATGTGGAGCATCCGGCATGGAGCATCTGTTGCGGTTCGGCACGTATCGGTCAGGCCCGCAACTGCTCTCCCAGACTCACCAGGCCATGCCTCACGGCAAGGTGGAGCAGCCTGAAGTCGTTCTCGGCGCCAAGTTTCTGGCGGACTGCCGACAGATGGTTGAGCACGGTCTTCTGGCTCAGGTGCATCGACTCGGCAATGCTTGCAACCGGGTCGCCACTGGCTACGAAGCGCAGCACCTCGAACTCCCGCGGCGTGAGGCGCTCGAGCATCACCTCCGAATCGAAGGCTGCGGTCATGGTCGAGTGCGCCAGCCCCTCGGCAAGGACGCGCCGCCCCGAATGCACCGCGCGCACGGCGGCCATCAGCTCATCGGGGGCGCAATTCTTGGTCAGGTAGCCGAGCGCACCGGCACGGATCGCCTGGCGCACGAAGCCGGGCTCGTCGTACATCGACAGCACCAGCACGCGAACACTGCGATCGCGCTGGAGGATGCGCGCAATCGCATCGATACCGCTCGCACCGCGCAGGCTCAGATCGACCAGCGCGACATCGATCTCGTGCGTCCGCAGGCAGGCGCAAGCCTCATCCGCCCCGGACACATCGCAGACCACCTTCATGTCGGGCTCGGCATCGAACATCCGCCGATACCCCGTGCGCACCAGCGCGTGGTCATCCAGCAACATCAATCGGATCATGTCTCCCCTCCTCCAATCCAGCGACAGGCAGCCGCAGACGCAACGCGAGCCCGCCTGCACGCCCCTTCTCGAATACCAGCTCGCCACCGGCGATGCGTGCGCGCTCTCTCATGCCAAGCACTCCACCCGATGACCTCGACAGCTGCTCCTCGGTGCAGCCGCGGCCATCGTCCTCGATGCGCAGCTCCACGAAGGCGCCGGCTACGGCGACGGCAAGCTCGACGTCCACATGCGTCGCGTCTCCATGCCGATGCGCATTGGTCAGCGCCTCCTGCACCGTGCGATAGATGGACAGCGCCGCCGCCTCGGGCAGGGCCGGCAGCGCTGTCGGCAACCGGGCGAAAATCGCCGCAGTACCCTGACGCCCCTGCCAGAAATCGAGCAGGTCGTTGAGCGCTTCCAGCAGGCCAAGCTCATCGAGGCCATGCGGCCGCAGGCGCTTGAGGATGCCCGACACTTGGCCCGAGACCGTCGCCACGCCCTCGCGGATCTCACGCCCGCAGTCGGCGATCGCCTCGCGCTCAGCCGTCCCCGCATGGCGCTCGATGTAGGCCGCTGCAAGACCAAGCGCCGCCAGGGTCTGGCCGATCTCGTCATGCAGCTCGCGCGCCAATGCCCGGCGCTCCGCCTCCTGGACCTGGATCAGCCGTCGCCCCATCTGCCGCTCGGCCTCGCGCGCCAGTGCCAGTTCGTGCGCGATCGACTCCATCGTTCGCGCGATACGGTCGAACTCGCGCAGCTCGAAGGCCGGCAGCGTGCGCGGGGTCTCATCGAGCAGGCCAACCAGCCCTCGCTCCAGCTCCACCCCCGGGCGCAGGGCCACACCGACGGTGCGCCAAGCGGCGAAACCGGCCACGAACACGAACAGCACGAAGAGCCCGAGCATGCGCGCAGACTCTGCAAGGATCTCGCTCGTCTCGCTCGCCGGATCGGGCTTGATGACCACCGTCGCACCGTCGATCCGGATGCGCTGTTCGGCAAGGTCGAACACCGCGTGCGGAAGGACCGCTGCAAGCCAGCGCGGCACGCCTCCAGCCGCTGCCTCCTGCGCAACAGGCTCTCCGTCGCGCTCGAGCGTGACCGCCAGATGTCTCATACCGCCCTCGGCAATCAGGGACTCCACGCGCGCCAGGCGATGCTCGCCGGCATCGGACATGGCGAGCATCAGGTCGACGAGTCGGGACGAAGCGTCCACCTCCTCGAGGACGTCCTCACGCAATGCGAGCGCGATCAGCACGCAGGCCAGCACGATCAAGAGCACGAAGTACCCGACCAAGCCGCCAACCAGCCTCGCCCGCAGATCCATTCCGCCTTCTCCCATGCTCCTTAGCTGCCTCTGGCTACGCAAGTCACATGCCAGCTCGGGAAAAACTCCCGGCTTCATCGGGAAGACCGCCCGGGCCATCGACGCCCCCGGCCCGCAGACTTGGCTCCGCAATGGCGCAGGCGGTCTGCGCCACATAGCAATAAAACAGGAGACGCCAACAAATGACTCGCACGCATGTTCCAACCCCCGTCCTGCGCCCGCTGCGGATGGCCGCTCTCGCGGCCTCGCTCGCCGTCGCCTTTCCGGCGTCGAGCCTGGCAGCAAGCACCGTCACCTGGGACGACATCGTCCGCGACCACGAGACGACGAGCGACGTGCTCACCTACGGGCTCGGCCTGAAGGCCCAGCGCTATTCGCCGCTGACGCACGTCAACACCAAGAACGTCGCCGGCCTGGTACCGGCGTGGTCGTTCTCATTCGGCGGCGAAAAGCAGCGCGGCCAGGAAGCCCAGGCCCTGGTGCATGACGGCGTGCTCTACGTCACCGCCTCGTACTCCCGCCTGTTCGCGATCGATGCCCGCACCGGCAGGCAACTGTGGAGCTACGAGCACCGCCTGCCCGACGACATCCGCCCCTGCTGCGACGTCGTCAACCGGGGCGCAGTCATCTTCGGCGACAAGATCTTCTTCGGCACCCTCGATGCGGCGATCGTCGCGCTCGACAAGAAGACCGGCAAGGTCGCCTGGCGCAAGAAGTTCGGCGACCACAAGGTCGGCTACACCATGACCGGCGCACCCACGATCGCGCGTGACAAGGAGTCCGGTCGCGTCATGCTGATCCACGGCGACTCGGGCGACGAGTTCGGCGTAATCGGCCACGTCTACGCCCGCGACCCGGACACTGGCGAGGAGATCTGGAAGCGCCCGATGGTCGAAGGCCACATGGGCACGCTGAACGGCAAGCCCAGCACGCCGACCGGCGACCCGAAGGCCCCCTCCTGGCCCAACGACCCGACGCGCGAGACTGGCAAGGTCGAAGCCTGGAGCCATGGCGGCGGAGCCCCCTGGCAGAGCGCAAGCTTCGATGTCGACACCAACACCATCGTGATCGGCGCCGGCAACCCGGCACCCTGGAACACCTGGGCGCGCACCCCTCCGGGCGACGACCCGCGCAACTGGGACAGCCTGTTTACCTCCGGCCAGGCCTACGTCGATGCGGCCACCGGCGAACTCAAGGGCTTCTATCAGCACACCCCGAACGACGCCTGGGACTTCTCCGGCAACAACGAGATCATCCTCTTCGAATACAAGGACCCGAAGACCGGCAAGCAAGTCAAGGCCGGCGCGCATGCGGACCGCAACGGCTTCTTCTTCGTCACCGACCGCGAGAAACTCGCGGCCCGAGCCGACCACCCGAACAAGCCCACCGCCCTCATCAACGCCTGGCCGTTCGTCGACGGCATCACCTGGGCCTCGGGCTTCGACCTGAGCACCGGCAAGCCGATCGAGAAGGGCAATCGCCCGCCGCCGGTCGCAGAGGGCCAGGAAAAGGGCGAGACCGTATTCGTTTCGCCCCCCTTCCTCGGCGGCAAGAACTGGAACCCCATGGCCTACAGCCCCGACAGCGGCCTGTTCTACATCCCCGGCAACCACTGGGCGATGGACTACTGGACCGAGAAGGTGCACTACAAGGCCGGCTCGGCCTACCTTGGCCAAGGCTTCCGCATCAAACGCCTGTTCGACGACCACGTCGGCATCCTGCGCGCCATCGACCCGCTGACCGGCAAGATCGCCTGGGAGCACAAGGAAACCTTCCCGCTCTGGGCCGGAACGCTCACCACCGGCGGCGGCCTCCTCTTCACCGGCACCTCCGACGGCTATGTGAAGGCCTTCGACAAGCGTAGCGGCAAGGAGCTGTGGAAGTTCCAGACCGGCTCGGGCATCGTCTCCAGCCCGATCACCTGGGAGATGGACGGCGAGCAGTACATCGCGATCCAGTCCGGCTACGGCGGCGCCGTTCCGCTCTGGGGCGGCGACATGGCCGAGCTCACCAAGCAGGTCACGCAGGGCGGCAGCGTCTGGGTGTTCAAGCTGCCCAAGCAGGTGGCAAGCCGCTGAGGCACTGAAGCGGCAAACCGGTCGCGGGCCAGCCTCCTCCCTGGCCCGCGACACCTCACGGATGAACACACCATGAACACGTTCCACACCTGCTATCGGCACGCCCTGCGCTTGCTTCTCGGCTGTGCGGTGCTGCCGGGCGCCCTCATGTCATCGAGCGCTCAGGCCGAACAGGAACCGGTCCATGAGATCAATGGCTGCGGCATCTGGCCCTACACCCGCTGCCCGGGTGCGGACCTGCGCCATGCCGACCTGGTCGGGCGCAATCTTGCCGGCGCAGACCTGCGCGGAGCCAATCTGGTCCGCGCCGATCTGCGCGGCGCCAACCTCGCGGGCGCGAACCTCGATGGCGCAGATCTCAGCGGCGCCCGCCTCAACAAGGTGAACGCCCCGGTCGCCTCCTTCGTCGGTGCGCGCTTCGTGGGCGCCGATCTCGAAGCGGCGCGGCTGATGCGCTCCGACTTCACCAATGCCGACCTGAGCGCCGCGCGGCTCGAGATCGCGCGCGCCAACCACGCACGCTTCCGCGGCGCACGCCTGGTCGGCGCCGATCTTCAGGAGGCCAAGTTCCAGAGCGCCGAACTGGACGACGCCGACCTCGACGGCGCGTTGACACGCTTCACCAATTTCAACGAAACCTACATGAAGGGGTGCAACAAATGCCCGCACGACTGGTGAAGACAGGCGGCTGGGCGCACACGCTCCGATTGATCGCCACCCTCTCGGTCGCGGCCCTGATGGCCTGCGCGACGCCGCCGCAACAGCAGGCCGCGGACGAGCCCAAGGCCGAGCGCATCAACCCCGTGCGCGGTCAGGCAGAGGCAATCGCCAGCGGCGAGAAGCACTACGCTCGGCATTGCGCCAGCTGTCATGGCGAAGGCGCCACCAAGCCCGGGCCGGCCGCCGACCTGCGCAACATCGGCCGTACCTGCCGGCGCTTGACGGACCCCGGGCTCCAGCAGCGCTGCCATCTGGACGCAGACGTCTATTTCCTGAAGACGGTCGAGGAAGGCAAGCTCAGGCTCGGCATCCGTCACATGCCGGCCTGGAAGGACCTGATCTCCACCGAAGAGGCGTGGGCAATCCAGGCCTTCATCGAGACGCGCCCGCGATGACGCCCGCAACCCATGCGACGACTGGGCAACGCTCCCGAGTCCGTCCGCAGCAGCGTTCACGGCAAAAGCCCGGCGGCTTGCGCCGCCGGGCTTCTCACCGGCAATGGGAAACGGCCTGCAGCTCAGTTCTTGTGCAGCTTGAACACCCAGACCATGCCACCCTGTTCGAGGAAGTTCACACGCTTGGCAACGTCACCACCCCACAGCGGCACGGCGCCGCCCCAGCCCGACACCACGGCGACGTACTGCTCGCCGTTGTCGTCCCAGGTGACCGGAGGGGCGATCACGCCAGAGCCCGTCTGGAACTGCCAGACTTCCTCGCCGGTCTTGGCGTTGACCGCCTTCAGGTAGCCCTCGGGCGTGCCGTAGAACACCAGGTTGCCGCCGGTGGTCAGCACACCGCCCCACAGCGGCGCACCGTTCTTCACTTCCCACACGATCTTGCCGTTCACCGGATCGACCGCGCGCATGGCACCAATGTAGTCCTCGTACAGCGGCTTGATGGTGAAGCCTGCGCCCAGGTAGGCAGCGCCGCGCTTGTAGCTCACCGGCTCGTTCCAGATGTCCATGCCCCACTCGTTGGAGGGCACATAGAACAGGCCGGTGTCCGGGCTGAACGCCATCGGCATCTGGTTCTTGCCACCCAGGAAGGACGGCGCGTTGAACACCACCTCGCCCTTGCCGGCATCCTTCACGCTATCCAGGAAGGGGTTGCCGGGGCGCTTCTCGTCGTTCCAGATCGGGCGACCGGTCTCCATGTCGATGCCCTTGGCCCAGTCGATCTGGGTCACGAAGGGGAAGGCATTGAGCAGCTTGCCGGTGGCGCGGTCATTGACGAAGAAGAAGCCGTTGCGGTCGGCCTTGCCGCCCGCCTTGACCAGCTTGCCAGTCTTCGGGTCGTTGTACTCGAACGAGATGAATTCGTTCACACCGTCATAGTCCCAGCCGTCGTGCGGGGTGCTCTGGTAATGCCAGACGATCTTGCCGGTATCGGGGTTGATGGCCACCGTCGCCGCAGAGTAGAGGTTGTCGCCCGGACGCAGCCACGAGTTCCACGGCGCCGGGTTACCGGTACCCATGAAGATCAGGTTGACGTCAGGGTCGTAGTAGGCCGCCTGCCAGGTGGCGGCGCCACCGGTCTTCCACAGATCGCCCGGCCAGGTCGCGTTGACCGTGCCCGACACCCCGTTCTCGATCGCCTTGCCATCCTTGTCGTAGGTGTAGCCCATGTGGCCTTCGACCACCGGACGCATCCAGATCATCTTGCCGGTGAGCGGGTCACGGGCCTCGACGCGCCCCATCACGCCGAACTCGCCGCCCGACACGCCGGTGATCAGCTTGCCCTTGACGATCTGCGGCGCCGCGGTCATCGAGTAGCCGGCCTTGTAGTCGTCGATGCGCTCACGCCAGACCACGCGGCCAGTGTCCTTGTTGAGCGCCACGAGCTGGGCGTCGAGCGTGCCGAAGATCACCAGGTCGCCATAGATCGCCGCACCGCGGTTGATCACGTCGCAGCAGGGCATGATGCCTTCGGGCAGACGGTGCTCGTACTTCCACAGCTTCGCGCCGGTCTTGACGTCGAGCGCGTAGATCCGGCTGTACGACCCGGTGACGAACATCTTGCCGTCATGGATCAGCGGCTGCGACTGCTGGCCGCGCTGCTTCTCGCCACCGAAGGAGAAAGCCCAGGCCGGCACCAGATTGCGCACCGTCTCGGGATTGATCTGCTTGAGCGGGCTGTAGCGCTGACCCTTGGTACCCAGGCCGTGCGTGACGATCTGGTGGGTCAACTCCGCATCCTTCAGGATGTCCTCGTCGGTCACGCCCTTGGCCTGTGCGCTACCGATGCCCGCCAGCGCCACGGTCAGCGCGGTCAGCATCACGGGTAGGGCACGCTGGCGCTTGATTTTGCTCATCATCGACTCCTCCTTGGTGTCTCTCGGACGTATGGTTTATTGATCCACTTCTTCTCCGGCACGGACCCGAACCGGACACATGGACAACTGCAATCGCCATGCCAGCATCGGGGAGGCTCCAAATCACGCGCTCCGGTGTTCCAGCGCCTGCCCAGGCAGCAACGCCGGATGTAACACTTGGGCACAATCGTTGCGCTTCGGAACAGCCCTGCACGCAGCCGGCTGGAGCAGCGCTGCGGCAAAACGCCAGATCAACCGCCCCCGACGACATGAGCGGAGCTTGGCATGACGTTTGCTGCCCGACAGGCACAAAACACGCAACGGGGCGGCCCGGACACCTTCCGGCGCCGCACCCATGTAACGAGGAGACCGCATGATCCGCCACACCCTTGTTCTTGCCGGCCTGTTGTGGGCAGGTACGTTCGCACTCGGCCTGCCATACGCTGTCGCCGCCCCCGCAGGCGAGCAGACGGCGAATGACCCGCTCAACTCACCACGCTGGGGAGACATGGCAAAGGCCTTCTTCGACGGACAGGAGGTCGTGTTCGACCCGCGCATCAGCGTCAGCGGCCCGCTGGTGGCAGAAGATTCGCTCAATGTGCCGATCACGGTCGATGCCAGCGCGCTGCCCGGCGTGGAAGAAATGATCGTCTTCGCCGACTTCAACCCGATCCTCAAGGCCTTGCGCTTCGAGCCCGGTGCCGCGCAAGCGCGGCTCGGCTTCCGCCTCAAGCTGCAGCAATCCTCCCCAGTGAGAGTCGCGGCACGCACGGTGGACGGCGTCTGGCGGGTGGGCGGCGCCTGGGTCACTGCAACCGGCGGCGGCTGCACCCTGCCCTCGGTCGGCTCCGGCTCGCCGGAATGGCAGGAACGCCTCAACGAGGTCAGCGGCCGGTTGTGGGCGCGCATCGATGGCGGCGAGCGCCTGCGCATGCGCGTCATCCACCCCATGGACACCGGGCTCGCGGCCGGCATTCCGGCCTTCCACATCGAGGACATCGTGATCAGCGACGAAAACGGCCGCATCCTCAGCCGCATTCAGCCGCTCGAGCCGGTGTCCGAGAACCCCAGCTTCACCATCGACCTGGCCGAGGCGGCAAGCGGCGGAAGGCTCCACGTGAGCGGCCGCGACAACAACGGCAACCGCATCGATGCATGGGTGACACGATGAGGCGCCCTCTTTCGTTCGCCGGCCTGCTGCTGGCCCTGCTCATCGCGCTGCCGCTCGCTGCCCAGCAGCGCAGCAGCTTCGACTACGGCCTCGTCGCACAGGAGATCGCCCCCGGCGCCTACGTCATCGTCGGCCTGCGCGAGGACTTCTCCTTCGACAACGGCGGCAACATCGTCAACACCGGCTTCATCGTCGGTCGCAGCGGGGTCATCGTCATCGATACCGGCCCGTCGCGGCGCTATGGCGAACAGATGCTGGCTGCCATCCGCGCGGTGACACCGCTACCCGTCGTGCTCACGCTCAACACCCACCACCACCCGGACCACTTCCTCGGCAACCAGGCCTTCCCGCAGGACACGCTCGCTGCACTGCCCGAGACGATCGCCGGCATCCGCAGCGAGGGCGAAGGCTTCAACGACAACATGTATCGTCTCAATGGCGACTGGATGCGCGACACCGAAGTGGTCATCCCCACCCGCGCCCTGAGCGCGGGCAGGCAAGACATCGGCGGGCGTGATGTCGAGTTCCTCGCCCTCGGCGGGCACACCGCGGCGGACCTCGTCGTGGTCGACCACGACAGCGGCACGGTGTACGCCGCCGACCTGCTGTTCAATGGCCGCGCCCCGACCACGCCGCACGCCGACATCCCGCGCTGGATCGCCGCGCTAGAGCAGCTTGCGCGCCTGCCAGCCCGCCTTTGGGTGCCCGGCCACGGCGACGTCAGCGCCAGCCTCGCCCCCGTGCACGAGACCCGCGACTACCTCGAATGGCTGGCCGGCACAATGCGCGATGCGGCCGAGGCCGGAATGGACATGACCGAAGTCTTCGCGCTCGACATCCCCGCCCGCTTTGCCCAGCTTGCCCTCGTCGACACCGAGTTCCGCCGCTCCGTGGTGCACCTGTTCCCGGCAGCGGAACAGGCCGCCCTGAGCGGCGGCCGGCGCGACTGAGGCGCCGGCGTCAACGCGCATGCCCGGCGTCGAGCGCTTCGAGCCTGCGCGCAGCCTCGGCGTCTCCCGCGCCTGCCGCAAGGGAAAGCCAATGCCGGGCCTGCTCGAGGTCGGCTGCAACAAGGCGGCCGTCGAGATGCAGCAACCCCAGGCGGTACTGCGCCTTCACCGAACCCGCCTCGGCACCACGCCGATAGCGCTCCAGCGCAAGCGCAGCATCCTTCGGTTCGCCCAGTCCGTCCTCGGCCAGGATACCGAGATTGAACCAGGCCTCGGCCACGCCGCGCTCGGCGAGCGCCTGCCAGATGCGGCGCGCACTGTCGTAGTCGGCCATCTTGAACTCGGCATAGGCCTTGTAGAGGCCGATGCTCGGACGCTCGACGAGTTCGGCAAGCTCTGCCTCCCCGACCGCATGTACGACAGAGGACTGGAGCAGCAGCGCCAGGGCAAGACTGGTTCTTGAACGCATTTACTTCGTCTCCGGGCGAAGAAGGCCACATCCGTCAGAAGCAACAAACGCACCTGGAGCAAGAACTTGCCCGACCTGCACAACTCGCCGCCTGCCAGCGCCACAGCAAGCCTGCTCCGGGTCGCACGCCTTGCCATGGCACTTGCCGTGCTCACCCCGGGCCTGGCCGCATGCGCAGACGGCAATGCGGAGGGTATCGTCACCCGCCATTTCGCTGCTGTCGAGTTCGCCGATGCACGAGAGGCACTCGCCGAAGCCATCGCCAACGAGGGCATTGCACGGCCGGTCGAGAGTCATTTCGCCCGCATGCTCGATCGCACCGCGGCCGACCTCGGCCACGCACACGGACTCTATGCAGAGGCCGAGATCCTCACCTTCTGCAGCGCGCCGGTCGCCGCTGCGCTGGTGACCGAGGCAAGGGAGCACATCGCGCTCTGCCCACTGTCGATCGCCGTATACACCTTGCGAGAGGGCGAGGCGGCCGCCGTCCTTGCTTACCGTCCGCCTTCGCTGCACGGCGCAGGCGGAGACGCCGCGCGCGCGCTCATGCAGCGCATCGTCTCACGCACTGCTCGACTGCTAGGGCAGGAGTGAGCCTTCGCAAGCAGCGTCCTTGGCGCCGAACACGCACACCAGAGAGGATCGTCCCGGAATGAACACCATGAACAAGACCTATCCGAATCCCTTCGTGGCATCGCACTGGCTACTCGCCCTTCTCGTCATCGCCGCTGCGGCGCTGGGCTGGTACATGGTCGACATCCCGCAGAGGACACCCGAGCGCGCCTACTTCTTCAACCTTCACAAGTCGTTCGGCCTGCTTGCGCTCATCATGATCCTGTTGCTGACGATGCAGCGCAGGCGGTTCTCGCCACCGCCGCTGCCGGCAACGCTCCCGCCCTGGCAGCACCGCGCGGCTGCCTGGGGCCACCTTGCGATGTACCTGCTGTTGCTGGGCTCGGCGTTGAGCGGATATGTGGGAACGAACTTCTCACGCTGGGGAATAGACTTCTTCGGGCTCTTCTCGCTGCCATCATGGGGTCCCGAAAATCGCGAAGCCTACCAATTCCTGAAGATCGTCCATATCTGGACCACGAACCTGCTTGCCGCCCTGGTCGCCCTTCACGTGGCCGCCGTCATCAAGCACGCCGTTCACGGCGAGGGCGTATTGAGGCGCATGTGGTTCCGGCATCCCGTCCCCGGGCGCTCGGCCGACGCGGAATGAGATGGCAAAGAACCGGCTGGCCGACACCGAACCTCAGCTCATGCGCCCGAGCTTGCGATAAAGCGTGTTGCGGCTCACGCCCAGCCTGCGTGCGGCGGCCGAGACATTGCCCTTGACTTCCTGCATGACCTTGGCGATCGCTTCGAGCTCGAGTTCATCCAGGCTGCGCGCAACACCGGGCTCGCTCGGCGGCAACACGCCCTCGCTCGGCGCAGGTGACGCGCCGCCATGCTGGGTGGGAACGAACGGCTCGGGTCCGAACAGTTCCTCGGGCAGATGAACCGACTCGATCTCGTCCTCATCATCCTCCAGCAGCGCCGCCGAGACCCGGATCACGCTGTGCAGCTGCCTGATGTTGCCCGGCCAAGGGTAGGTCTCGAAGAAGCGCCGCACCTCGGCGCTGATCGAGATCGCCTCGCGCCCCGAGTCCTGCGCCTCGGCACGCAGCAAGCGGTCGACGAGCGTGCCGACATCGCTACGCTCGCGCAGCGGCGGCAAGGTCACCGTCAGGCCATTGACGCGGTAGTACAGATCCTCGCGAAACTCACCATTCGCCACCGCATCACGCAGCACGCGGTGAGTCGCGCAAACCAGCGAGATATCGACCGGAATCGCCTTCATGCCCCCGACCGGGGTCACGCTGCGTTCCTGCAGCACACGCAGCAAACGCGTCTGCATGGCCAGCGGCATGTCACCGATCTCGTCCAGGAACAGCGTCCCCCCATGGGCCTGCTGCACCTTGCCAACCGCGCCCTCCCGCCGTGCGCCGGTGAACGCACCGCCAACGTAGCCGAACAGCTCGGACTCGATCAGGTGCTCGGGAATGGCCGCGCAGTTGAGCGGTACGAAGGGGCCGTCCGCTCTCGCGCTCGAGTTGTGGAAAGCGCGCGCAAACAACTCCTTGCCGACACCGGACTCACCCTGGATCAGCAGCGGAATGTCCTTGCCGCCAATCCGCCGGGCGCGGTCGATCGCCCGCTGCAAGCGCTCGTCGCCGGTCGCCAGCGACTCGAGCGTCGGCCCCGCCGCCTCGCTGCGCTCGGCCGCACGCGCCGCCGGCGCTGCCCCGGCCTGGGCGCGCAAGCGTTGCTCAGTCCTTGGCTGGCCACCGTCGGCGGCCACCTCGCCCGCTCCGCCAGCGCGAGCGGCCTGATGCTGCGCAACTGCACATACAGCTCGCCGCCATTGCGTGTACCGAGGCGGACCAGAGCATTGCCGCTTGACTGCAAACGATCGATGATCGCACCGAAACCGAGCCGGAAAAGCTCATTGAAGCTGCCGCCCGCAGCATCATGTGACTGCGAGGCAAACCATTCCCGCGCCGCCGGATTGGCCCCCAGGATGGTGCCGTCCGGACTGAGCGCAACAAGGCCCTCCTGCAGGCTGCCCACGTACTCCGGCCGCGGATGGCAGGCAATCAGGATGTCCTTGCCGAACTCGGCCTCGAACAGGCGCTTTTCCAGCAGCTGGACCGACAGGCGGACGAGCCCGAGCGTATGGCGCTGCGGGTTGCGGTAGTCGCCCGAGATGTCGAACACACCGGCCATGCGGCCATGGGCGTCGAACACGGGCGACGCGCAACAGGCCAGGAAGATGTTGCGGTCGAGATAGTGCTCGGAGCCGAGAATCTCGACCGGCGCCTTTTCGAGCAGCGCCGTACCCATGCCGTTGGTACCGAGCCGCGCCTCGCTCCAGCACGCGCCGGGCTGCAAGGCGACGCGCTGCGCGCGATCGACGAAGGCCGCATCGCCCAGGCTGTGGATGATCATGCCATCCAGGTCGGCAAGGATGACCATGCTGCCCGAGGAGCGTATCTGCTCGAACACATGCTCCATGACGCCGCTCGCGAGTTCGAGCATGTGCGCACTCTGGTTGCGCGACTCCTCCAGCTGCGCCCGGCTCGCCACTTCGATCGAGCCGCCGTCGCGGTGGTCCAGGCCCACGTCGCGACAGCGTTCCCACGAGCGCAGGATCAGCGGCGACAGGTACTTGTCGGGCACCACGCCACGCTCGAAAAAATGCTCACGAGCGACAGCAGCCCGATCCTCGCGCGCCACTTTCGTCCGCGGCATAGCGCTCATCGTGTCTTCCTCCGGATGCCCCGTATCGTTGTTGATCGGGTGCAATGCATTGTTATGTTCAAAAAAGTAGCACCTGCCCAACATTGAAGCAAATGTAGATGAGCGGTCCGACGGATCAATCGGGGCTATCCCGCATCGGCAGGCCGGGCGGCCGCATGCCAAGGCGATCGGGCGCCTGGCACAGGGCTTGCAAACCCTCGCCTGTGAAACACGTCAGCGCTGCTCGCCGCACGCAGGTTCGGCTCGGACGTGAATGCGACCACCCCACCAGGAGGTATCCGATCATGAGCGCTTGCCCCGCACCAACCGACTCGATCCTGCGCCGCCACCACGACCAGCTTGCCGCCATCGCGGGGCTCAGCACACCACCGCAGGACTCGGTGCAGAGGCGCCACTACCAGCAGTTGCTCGCCGCACGGCTCGCCGTGCGCAGCGCCGGCGGCCCAGCCCCCGCAAGCGGTCGCCCCGAACCTGTCCGCCGCCAGCCAAGTGCTGCAGAATCCACCACAGCGCAGGCGCCCCAGGGCCCAAGCGCCCCACCGCCAGCCCGGGCAAGCGCCAACGTCGAACCCAAGGGCTGGTTCGCCAGCTTGCTCGAGCGCATCCTTGGCCGCTGAACATACCCGGCCAGCGCCCTACCAGGACCGACCCACGACGATGACTCGCCCGCATCCTTCCGGCCCAGCCCCCACACCCTCCGCGGCACCAGGCAAGCGCACCCGCGGCACACAGCGTGGCCGCCAGCTCGCACCTGACGCACTGCACGACATCGAGGCCCTGCTGGGCGCAGGCGGCAGAAGCCGGGACATGCTCATCGAGCACCTGCACGCCATCCAGGACGCGTTCGGACATCTGTCGATGGCTCACCTGCGTGCGCTCAGCCACTGGATGGGGTTGCCGATGGCCGCGGTCTACGAGACCGCCTCGTTCTACGCCCACTTCGACATCGTCCGTGACGAGGCGCTTCCGCCCCCCGCCGTCACGATCCGCGTGTGCGATTCGCTGCCATGCCAGCTTGCCGGTGCGCAGGCGCTGCATGCCGCACTCGCGCGCGACCTCGACCCCACGCAGGTGCGCGTGCTGCGGGCCCCCTGCATGGGCCGCTGCGACAGCGCACCGGTCGTCGAGGTCGGCCATCGCCATCTAGGCAACACGACACCGGACGCAGTGCTCGCCCAGCTCGCCGGGGGCGAACTTCACCCCGCGCCCATCGCATGGCAGGGGCTCGAGGCCTACCGCCGCGAGGGCGGATACGCACTGCTCGCCAAGGCCAGAGACGGGGCGGTGTCGGTCGATCAGCTCGGCGCCATGCTCGAGCACGCCGGCCTGCGCGGTCTCGGTGGCGCCGGCTTTCCCACCTTCAGGAAATGGGCCTTCGTGCGCGCCGAACCTGCGCCACGCTACATGGTGATCAACGCCGACGAGGGCGAGCCCGGCACCTTCAAGGACCGCCATTACCTGGAACAGGCGCCCCACCGTTTTCTGGAAGGCGCGCTCGTCAGCGCGTGGGCGGTCGATGCCGCTGCGCTCTACATCTACCTGCGCGACGAATACCCCGGCCTGCACGCGGTACTGCGCGCGGCGATCGCCGAGGCCGAGGCCGCCGGCTTCGCCGAACCGGGCTACATCGTGCTGCGCCGCGGCGCCGGCGCCTACATCTGCGGCGAGGAATCCGCACTCATCGAATCACTCGAGGGCAAGCCAGGCAAGCCGCGCCACCGCCCGCCCTTCGTCGCGCAAAAAGGCCTGTTCGACCGTCCGACGCTGGTGAACAACGTCGAGACCGTGTACTGGATCCCGCTGCTGTGGCAGCACGGCGCCGACTGGTTCGCCAGCCAGGGCCGCCACGGCCTGCGCAGCTTCTCGGTGTCGGGCCGGGTGATGAAGCCCGGCGTGCATCTGGCGCCGGCGGGAATCACGCTTCAGGAGCTCATCGACGAATACTGCGGCGGCATGCTCGCAGGCCACCGCCTGCTGGCCTACCTGCCCGGCGGGGCCTCCGGCGGCATCCTGCCGGCGAGCAAGGCCGACATCCCGCTCGACTTCGACACCCTGCAGCCTCACGGCTGCTTCATCGGCTCGGTCGCCATCGTGGTGATTTCGGACCAGGACGACCTGCGTGCGGTGGCGAAGAACCTGATGGCCTTCTTCGCCGACGAGTCCTGTGGCCAATGCACGCCCTGTCGCGTGGGCACCGAGAAGATGCTCGGCCTGCTCGAACGCGACGATTGGGACACCGAGCAGCTCCAGCGCCTTGCCCAGGTCATGCAGGACGCCTCGATCTGCGGCCTCGGCCAGGCCGCGCCCAACCCGGTCACCAGCCTGCTGCGCTTCTTCCCGGCCGAACTGGCAGAACAGGGCATCCGCCTGCGGCCCGCGGCCGTCAATACGGAATCCGCTTCATGAGCACACTTGCCTCCTCGCCCTCCGGCGCTCCCGTTTCCTCCTTGACTGCCACGCTGGACGCCTTCGAGATCACCCTCGACGGCGTCCGCGTGCAGGCTTTTTCGGGCGAGACGCTGTGGCAGGTCGCCAAGCGCGCGGGCGAACGCATCCCGCACCTGTGCTTCAAGGACGCACCCGGCTATCGCGCCGACGGCAACTGCCGCGCCTGCATGGTCGAGATCGAGGGCGAGCGCACCCTGGCCGCGAGCTGTATCCGCCAGGCCACGCCAGGCATGGTGGTACGAAGCGCAAGCTCGGAACGGGCACGCACTGCGCGCGAAGGCGTCATGGCGCTGCTGCTCGCCGACCAGCCGCCGCGCGCCGACAGCCCCGACCGCGCCAGCCACCTCTGGGAGATGGTCGACCTGATGGCGCTCGACATCGATGCACCCGACACGCTGCACAGACAGCTGCCGCAGCGCCGCACGGCGCCCACGCCGCCCGACACCTCGCACACCGCGATGCACGTCAATCTTGACGCCTGCATCGCCTGCAACCTGTGCGTGCGCGCCTGCCGCGAGGTGCAGGTGAATGACGTCATCGGCCTCGCCCACCGTGGCGCAGCCTCGAAGGTCGTGTTCGACTTCGACGACCCGATGGGCGACAGCACCTGCGTGGCCTGTGGCGAATGCGTGCAGGCCTGCCCCACCGGCGCGCTGATGCCCGCCCGCATCGTCGACGCGAACGGCCGCGGCGACTCCGCCTGCGCCGACCGCAAGGTGGATTCGGTCTGCCCTTATTGCGGCGTCGGCTGCCAGCTCACCTACCACGTCAAGCAGGACAGGATCGTCTTCGTCGAAGGCCGCAACGGGCCGTCGAACGAGAACCGCCTGTGCGTAAAGGGCCGCTTCGGCTTCGACTACCCCAACCACCCCTCCCGCCTCACCGTGCCGCTGATCCGCCGCGAAGGCGTACCTAAGGGCCTCGACCCGGACTTCGACCCTGCCAAGCCATTCAGCCACTTCCGCGCCGCGAGCTGGGACGAGGCGCTAGACCTTGCCGCTGCCGGCCTGCGCCGCCTGCGCGACACCCACGGCCCCGACGCGCTCGCCGGCTTCGGCAGCGCCAAGTGCTCGAACGAGGAAGCCTGGCTGTTCCAGAAGCTGGTGCGCACCGGTTTCCGCTCCAATCATGTCGACCACTGCACGCGGCTATGCCACGCCAGCTCGGTCGCCGCGCTGATCGAATGCATCGGCTCTGGCGCGGTCACCGCCTCCTTCATGCAGGCACAGCAGGCCGACGTCGTCATCCTCACCGGCTGCAACCCGACGGTTAACCACCCGGTGGCCGCCACCTATTTCAAGCAGGCGGCCAAGCGCGGCACCAAGCTCATCGTGCTCGACCCGCGCGGCATCACCATGGGCGCCTACGCCCACCGCATGGTTCGCTTCACCCCGGGCAGCGACGTGTCGCTGTTCAACGCCATGCTCAACGTCATCGTCACCGAACAGCTCTACGACGAGGACTACATCGCCGCCCACACCGAAGGCTTCGAGGCGCTCAAGGCCCACGTCGCACCGATGACACCCGAGGCCATGTCGCCCGCCTGCGGCGTCGCTGCCGAAGAGATCCGCGACATCGCCCGCCTGTACGCCAAGGCTGAGCGCGCGATGATCTTCTGGGGCATGGGCATCTCGCAGCACACCCACGGCACCGACAACGCCCGCGGCCTGATCTCGCTCGCGCTTGCCACCGGCCACATCGGCCGCCCCGGCACCGGCCTGCACCCGCTGCGCGGCCAGAACAACGTGCAGGGGGCATCGGACGCCGGCCTCATCCCGATGGTCTTCCCCGACTACCAGCCCGTGGGCAATGCGCAGATCCGCGCCGCCTTCGAGGAACTGTGGAAAACGCCGCTGCATGACAAGCCCGGCCTCACCGTGGTCGAGATCATGCACGCCATCCATGCCGGCACCATCCGCGGCATGTACATCCAGGGCGAAAACCCGGCCATGTCCGACCCCGACCTCGCCCATGCGCGCGGCGCGCTGGCCATGCTCGAGCATCTGGTCGTGCAGGACCTCTTCGTCACCGAAACCGCACAGTTCGCCGACGTCATCCTGCCGTCCTCGGCCTGGGCCGAAAAGGACGGCACCGTCACCAATACCAACCGCCAGGTACAGATGGGCCGCGCCGCCGTGCCCCTGCCCGGAGACGCCCGCCCCGACTGGTGGATCATCCAGGAGATCGCCCGCCGCCTTGGCCTCG
>Ga0116143_10002109_pt1 | contig 22378 bp, 14 predicted proteins | sample AD_UKC034_MetaG_FD_89745 | JGI IMG/M metagenome (GOLD analysis project Ga0116143, IMG submission 89745) | Active sludge microbial communities of municipal wastewater-treating anaerobic digesters from USA - AD_UKC034_MetaG | ecosystem: Engineered > Bioreactor > Anaerobic > Digestate | place: USA...
ACCAGAATATCCACTTTGCCGAAAGCCTCAAGTGCAGCGGCTCCAATGTTCTCTGCCTCCTGGAACCGTGAGAGGTCGGCAGTGACTGCCAGACTTTTTCGGCCCAGTGCTTCAATGTCCTGCGCCACTGATTGAGCAAGCGCTCCGTTAAGATCAGCAATGACAACATTTGCTCCGTTGCGAGCGAGCAGCAGTGCTATTGCCTTCCCGATACCTTGTGCTCCGCCGGTAACTATAGCCGCTTTGTCCTGCAGCAACATCTCAATGCATCTCCTTCCACGTTTTTTCCAGGCTAGCCAGGCTCTTGCTGTCTTCAAGGTTCAGTATTGTTGCCGATTTGCTGATCCGTTTTACCAACCCACTGAGAACCTTCCCCGGCCCAATCTCGATAAACATTTCTACGCCGCTCGCCACCATCGACCGGATCGAATCTTCCCAGAGGACAGGAGAACTCAGCTGCCTGACAAGAATCTCCTTTACGCGACCGGCATCGCTGTTTTCCCTGGCTTCGACATTGGTGACGACCGGATACATAAGTGGGTGGATTGTTACCGTGCTCAAGTGATCGGCCAGGCGGCTACCCGCGGGTCCCATCAGCTGGCAGTGAAAGGGAGCGCTTACAGCAAGCCTTACGGTTTTGAGAGCGCCCATGCTCTTGGCCATGCCGATGGCCCGATCCACTGCCCCGATATGTCCGGAAATTACGATCTGACCGGGAGCGTTAAAATTTGCCGGTGTGAGGATTTCTCCCCCTGCGGCTTTCCGACAGAGTTCTTCTACCTGTTCGCGTTCCATTCCCAGGATGGCAGCCATGCCGCCTTCGCCCGCTGGGACCGCCTCCTGCATAAATTGACCGCGCTTTCGAACCGCTTGAACACCGTCACGAAACGTAAGCGCCTGGCTTGCGATCAGAGCAGAGTACTCGCCCAAGCTATGGCCGGCAGCGCACTGTGGTGTGATATCGAGTCGTGATTCAAGCACTCGGAGAGCGGCAATGCTCACCGTTACAATCGCCGGCTGAGTGTTCATGGTAAGAATCAAGTCGCTCTCCGGGCCTTGAAAACACAAAGAGGAAAGCTTAAAACCGAGGGCATCGTCAGCTTCGGCGAATACTTCTTTTGCTTCGGAGAAAGCATCTGACAGGTCTTTTCCCATGCCTACTGACTGGGCGCCCTGCCCGGGAAACAAGAATGCGAAAGACTTCATGGTCCACTTTCTCCTGCCAGCAGTCGGGTTAATGCCTTTAGCGCCTTCGGACTTGTTCTTTGTTCAGTTCGAGGCCAATGACATTGCGTTGAATCTGGTTGGTGCCTTCGTAGATTTGTAGTATTTTGGCGTCCCGCATCATTTTTTCTACTGGATACTCACGTGTGTACCCGTAACCGCCGAATACCTGTACTGCCTGTGTCGAAACGTTCATGGCGACATCAGTGGCAAATACCTTAGCCATGGCGGACACTTTCGAAAAATCCCGAGGATTGCTGGCCATATACCGGGCTACGGAATAGATCAGAGCCCTCGCCGCTTCGGTCTGTGTGGCCATGTCGGCGAGAATATGCTGAATTGCCTGAAAGGAGATAATCGGTTTTCCGAACTGATGACGTTCCCGCGCATACTGAACGGCTGCTTCCAGAGCTCCCTGAGCAAGCCCTACACCCTGGGCACCGATGCCGGGCCGCGACTGGTCCAGGTTCTTCATGGCGATCATGAATCCCTTGCCCTCGGTGCCAAGAAGGTTCTCTTTCGGCACCCGGCAGTCTTCAAAAATAAGGGTGGTGGTAGAAGAGGCGCGGATGCCCATCTTCTTTTCTTTCTTTCCGAACGAGAATCCCTCCATTCCTTTTTCCAGAATAAAGGCGCTGGCACCCCTCGGGCCGCGGGATTTATCGGTAAGAGCAATGACAACGTAAATATCAGCCTCTCCTCCGTTCGTAATCCACTGCTTGGTGCCATTAAGGATATAAGCGTTGCCGTCTTTGCGGGCAGAGGTCTGAATACCGCCCGCGTCGCTTCCGGCGTTTGGCTCAGTCAGACCAAAAGCAGCCAGCTTTTTCTGCGTAGCCACCATGGGGAGATATCTTTCCTTTTGTTCTTCAGTACCGAACAGAATGATCGGGTAGAGTCCTAATCCGTTACATGCGTAACTTACCGCTACTGCGGTACAGGCGCGGCTGAGCTGTTCAATGACCAGGCAGAGCTCAAACACTCCACCGCCGAATCCCCCATATTTCTGATCGATAAACACCCCGGAAAGCCCGGTTTCGCAGAGTGTATCTAATATCTCGCGCGGGAACTGCTCTTTCTCGTCAAGTTCGGCGCGCACCGGCACTACTTTTTCTTCAGCAATCGTACGGGCTAAAGCCTGAATCTCTTTTTGCTCATCAGTCAGAAAATAGTCCAATTCCTACTCCTTCGGGTTAACGTGGGCGAGAGTGTTTATCAGAGCTCGAGTTCTGCGAGCGATTCGACTTTAAGATTCTTCTACTTCAATAACTTCTCGATCTTTGTAGTACCCACAACTTGGGCAGGCATGATGAGGAAGCTTTTTTTCTCCACAATGAGAGCAGGTGATCAATGTAGGAGGTGTCGTTTTATCGTGGGTGCGTCGTTTCCGTCCCCTCGACTTTGAGTGCCTTTTTGGTGGTAATGCCATCGGGTTACTCCATTTTTGATGAAATTGTTATTTCAAAAGCTTTTTTAAGCCTGCCATCCTCGGGTCAACAGGTTCATCGGTCGAACAGGTGCACGTTTCCTGGTTTCTGTTTATTCCGCACTTCGGGCAAAGCCCCAAACAGTTCTCGCGGCAGAGGGCTTTGATGGGAAGTGAAAGAATAATCTGTTGAACGAGAATTTTTCCAACATCAATAGAGTCGCCCTCATAAAATTCCGTATCCAACTCTTCCGGCAACAGCTCTCGTTCATAATGGCCGCGATCTGCCGGTACGGGCGTAAGGGTAAAGGCAAACTCAGAATCGATGGGAAGCGTAAACGGTTCCAGACAACGACTGCAGCTGGTACGGATGGTGGTCTTTACGGCTCCGCGCACAGAGACTGTGGCCTCGCCGCGAACCAAGCCTACGCGATAGACGATGGGAGAAGCAGCGGATAGATCGAGATGCTCTTCTCCCTCTAGGCTCTGGCTAAGCCAATCCGGCTCCAGTTCACCCTTAAGCGTGGTCCCTTCAAGGGGTATGTCTTCGATTCGATACTTCAAGTTTAAACCTTTTTTTGATCATTATATAAATCCAAGGGGCGCAATTTGTCAAGAGGAAATTTCACTTTCCCTGCAATTTCAATAGGAATTATTTCCCGGCTGCTGATGCTTTCATGACCCTGCAGCCTCCTGAATTCGACCGGATTTTCGAGCGAGAATGTGTGAGAATCCTACGCTGGCACATAATTGTCAAGAAATTTTTGGGTGCAGAGGAGTACGGATTTCGACCACCTGTGTCGCGATTCTTTGCACTTGTACTGGACCACGTATCATGGCCGCTGCATCATGTCGGCGTACGAGTATCATGCGAGACGCTGTTGCTGTGTCTGCTATGGATAACTCTGTCTCGAACAATGAGCCTGAACAAAAGAAAGCCCGACAGCACCTCAGGACTGCCAGGCTGGTAATCATGGCAAAGCTAATTTTTACTTAGAATTCAAGAATTGATTGCTTGCCTCACGATCGAGTGCTCAGCAAGGCACAGCATGCAAGGTTTCTTCTTGATGCTGGTGTCTTAGAGAAGAGCCACTAAGTGCTCTTTGATCATTCTTGTGGTCCTGGGGTACTGGTTTCTTCGTTACGGCAGACACCTGAGCAGCATGTCCCAGCAACTCATTGCCCACGATCATTCTGAGACTTTCCACGATTTCTTGCAGGCTGCCAACCTGTTCGGAGAGTTCTTCGCTTGCTGCAGCGGTTTGCTCGGCGTTCGCCGCACATGCCTCGATTGCGTGATATGTAGCTCTCACCGGTGATTACATCTAATGCTCCACGAAAATACATAGTTTTTCGTATTCTTTGGTAGTGCCAGCATTTTATTTTGTATTTAGTGTCCTCTCGTAGAGAAGAACAGCACTGGTATGACCGCCGGAGCTTGAGAGGACAGGGGAGGAACCCTCTGAGACCATCACTGTGCGGCTAGCTGCCGAAAAGGCGGAGGATAAGGACATGCAAATAGTTTTAAAACTAAGGATTATACTTTTTGGCCTCGGTATTCTCTTCCTCATGCAACTGACTGCTGGCCTTCCCGGATGGGGAGGAGACCATGAGCGCGATTCTGAAGGGTTCACGCACTACAATGATGACGGCACCTATGTACAGACTTTCGATGAAGAGGATCGCGAAAGCATCGAAGGAGAAAATCACGAAGGTGAAAGCGTGGAAGGCGAAGCAGGTGAGATCGAAGAACGTGATGATGAAAACCTTGAGGGCGAACAGTTCGAAAGCGAACAGGGTGAAGACGAACGTCCTGAGGACGAAGGCGTTGAACGTGAAGCAGATGAGGGTGAAAGACTTGAGAACGAGAGAAGTGAGGCTGAAGAGTACGAGGGCGAGAGAGACATAGAGGAAAGACGCCAAGGTAAAACGATCGAAGGTGACAGACTAAGGGATGAGCGCGAAGAGCTGGAGCGTGAGCGCGAAAGGATCGAACAGGAGAATCGCGGGAGTGAAGGGGATGAAGATGAAAGCGACGAAGGTGGTCCAGGAGAAGGTAAAGAACTTGAGGAGGAAGGAGACGAAGCCGAGGGGTATGACTACAAGGGAGAAGAAAACCAAAGACGTACCGGTGAGACGAGTGCAGGTGAACGAGTGAGACGCCAGCGCGAAAATCTGGAACGTGAACGTGAAAGCCTCGAACAGGAAACGCGCGGAGAAGAGATGTATGAGGACGAAGGAGACGAAGGCCAAAGAGATGAAGATGAAGTGATCGGGGCTGAAGAACCTAAAGATGAATGGACCGAAGCGGAGGACTATGAAGGTGAACGAAACGAGGATGAAAGGCGTGTAGGTGCGACAAGTGCGGGTGAGCGAGTGAGGCGCCAGCGGGAGAGGCTGCTGCGCGGGCAGGAAAATCTTGAGAAGAAAAGACGTCGAGGCAACGAGCCTGAAGACGAAATGGGTGAACGCGCAAAAGGTGAAGAGGAAAGCAGAGATTATGAGAAGAGCTTTACACCGAGCTTTTGAGGTAGAGGGAGTGGCTGTTATTTTGATTTTCGTGGCCATTGCCTGCGCCCAAGAAGTTCCACGGATCAACAACGAAGAAGCCTTGCAGATGATGGGACGGCCCGATGTTGTTGTCATCGATGTGCGAATGGGTCCGGAGTGGCAGAAGAGCGATGCGAAGATCCGGGGCGCAGTACGGGAAAATCCGGACGATGTGGACTCCTGGATGCATACGTACGGAAAGGATAAGACGCTGATCTTTTACTGTTCCTGACTTCACGAAGCAACCAGTGCCCGGGTGGCACAGGAGTTTAAAGCTGCAGGATATCCGCACGTCTACGTTCTGCTGGGAGGGTGGGGTGAATGGGAGCAGTCTGGTCTCCCTACGGAGAAAAAATGAAAGAAGCCACTACCGCTCCCTGTCGCGAGCCAGTACTACGAGCATTCGTCGTGACCATCTGCTCTGTACTCTGGCGGCCTTTCCGGCGTCCAGCCTTTGTTTTCACAGCATTAACGCATCGATTACTGATCACGATCTGAACCCCATAGTCTCGGGCCCGCTACGTTCATCCGATTATTTTTATCAGCGATCTCCTGCAAGAATGTAACCGCACGGCCCATGCTTTCCGCCCAGGACGGGTAGGATCGAAATCGATCAAGAGCTCGGAGGCTCATGGTGCACAGTTTCGTTCGGTCGTTTATGAGCTCGGCAAGGTACTCGGCAAGAGTTCGACTATCCCCAGGCTCGATGAGAAGTCCCTCTCGGCCATGCCGGATTATTTCCTGGGCTGCGCCTGCTGTGGTAGCAATGACCGGTAGTCCGAACGCCAAGGCTTCCAGGTAGATAATCCCGAACCCCTCATAAAATGATGGAACCGCCAGAATATGGCTTCGCTGCATGCAGACTGCCAAGCTGGTACCGCAAACAGCGCCGAGAATCCGCACCCGATGGCTCAGCCCTTTCTGCGCAATGGCGTGACGTATCCGATCGGCGTAAGCCCGGTCAACCTGATCGTTACCAGCTACCGTCAAAAAACAGTCGTGACCGGATAGCAGGGCCAGACTGTCGATAAGCGTATGCAGTCCCTTGCGCGGGATAAGGTTTCCCACAAAGAGAATCTCTATTCGATCATCGTAATATCTTCGTGGCGCGATCTGCATCTGACTCAACAGCGGCTGACAGTGATCGCCGCCAGGCTGAGCCACCAAACTAGGAAGAGAAACACCGGATACCGATTCGACGTGCTTTTGGGTGGTGATGCTGTTAACAATGCAAGCGTCCACCGTTTGCAGGTATGTTCTCTCCGCCCAACGGTAGAGAGCATTCATCCCGGGCAGGTGTGGTTCGGAGCAGCGTAAGTGGTGCACGAGGCTCACGATTGGAGCACGTGTGACATGCCTGATCAGATGATTTATAAAGAGCAGAGATGGATGATTCAACTCGTCTTGCAGGAGAATATCTAAGGAGACACGCTGCACTTGACGAAGGAGCAGCGGAGAAATGTTATCAGTAAGACATCGATAATAGGACCGCTGCGGAAGAGAAATAACCTCGACAATGCATCCGCGCTGACGCAAGTTCTCCACCAGCATACGATCATATAAATATCCTCCGGTAACTGTATCCAGCGATCCGTAGATGATTAACCCGACCCGCATCATATATCCTGACGAAATGCTGCCCAGGCGTTCTCATTTTCCCAGATCCGCACGGTTACCGCACTAAGCTGATTCGTGGCTATGTGACTGAGCAGCTTCTGGCAGAACACAGTAGCCAGCAGTTCAATGCTGGGGTTCTTATTTGTACATTCGGGGAGGTAGTTTAAAATCGTGCCCCGCACGGAATCCACGAGACCGTTCAGCCGAACTTTGATATCGCTGATGTCTGCCAGGTAGAAGTGCGCATCGAGATGCTGTCCCTCGAGGCAAACCTCCACGAGATAGTCATGCTGGTGCAGTTTGCTTTCCTCCCCCCAGTCGTCGCCGATGAGATAATGAGAAGCGCTGAATGCTTGCCGTACTGCTACTGAGTACATTGATAGCCTCATGGGTAGTTTGTGCGATGTAAGATGGAATCCGGATTCTAATAGATTGCGGCGAGGACGCCGCTCCCGCATCCCAGGTCTCTCTTGTTTGCTTTTTGCTCCGAGCTCCCTGCCCCCCATCTCACTCATATACGAGCACGACCTGGACTGTATTTTCAGGATAAGCATCGAGAAGCTGATAGGCTTCAGGTGCCTGAGAAAACGGAAACCGGTGCGTGATCAGTCGTTCCGGCTGAATCTGGGTAAGCCGCTGAATCGCAGTGTCCAGCCGCCGCCTCTTGGTCCAGCGACCTTGAAACAGCGGAGCGATGGTGCTTACCTGGCTGCTGATAAGCTGGATTCGATGCCGATGGAAGTGCGTGTCCAGTCTAACCGTCACCGGCTTGGTACCATACCACGACCCTACGATGACGCGCCCGGAGAATCCCGTGGCGGCAATGGCCTGATCAAGTGCCTCAGGAGATCCGGAGAGCTCATACGAGAGATCAAACCCTGCCGGACGATTTTTCTGATCTAAATAGAATTCCTCCGCATTCAGCATGCGCAGTTCAGTCGGATCAAGACTCTGAGTGGCTCCAAGAGCACGAGACATCTCCCGCCGTAGCGGGTATGTGTCGACCGCAATCAGATCAGCCAGGGGAAACTGTGCCAAGACAGCAGTCGTTAGCAAGCCCACGACGCCCTGGCCAAAAATTGCCACGCGTTCGCCAATCACTGGTGAGCCATCCATCACCAAGGTAACGGCTGTTTCCGCATTCGCTAAGAAGAGGGCCTGGTTCTCAGAAATGATATCAGGAAGGGGAATGAGGTCATTCGGCGTAGCAATAAAGCAACTCTGATGCGGCTGGAAGGCGAAGACGCGTTTGCCTTCCCACTGCCCTGCAACCTGAGATCCAGCCGCCAGGACTTCCCCGACGGTTGCATATCCGTACTTCATCGGATATGAGAACCGGCCGCTGAGTCCGGGAATAGTCTCATCAGCAGGAAAGCCTTCCGGCATCTGGCCGCGGTAGAGAAGCAGCTCTGTCCCGGCGCTGATAGCCGACTTAAGAGCCTTGACGAGCAGCTCATGTGGCCCAGGGCCGCTGCAGTGTTCATCTCGGATCTCGAGGTGAAAGGGTGCCGTCATGTAGAGAGCCTGATATCGCATGGTGCTCCTTGAGTAAATCTCCGCACAGGACGAGATCTTTACCGAACATTTCACACCGCACATTTTCCAGCTGAGAACGGCTGAAGTGATTCTCCTGAATATTTCCTAAGCCTCGCAGGCCGCCGATGAAACATGGGGAAATGGTTATGATAACCTGATCTACTAAACGGTTTCGGATGAAACTGCTGATGATCTGCCTGCCTCCTTCTACCATGATGCTCCTGATTCCCAGTTCTCTGAGTTTTTTAAGTACCGTTAGAATGTCGATCCATCCGCTATCGAGAGCGGGCAGACGGTAGATAAGGGCGCCCCGATTGCGCAATACACGTTCGCGCTCCTTATTCATTCCATCGGCAGACATGATCCACGGTGACTTGGATGGGTGGTGAGCAAGCACACGAGCGTCCAGGGGAAACCGAAGCCTGCTGTCAATGATCACAGGCTGCGGGTCGCGGCCATTTACGAGCCGCACGGTGAGTTCGGGATCATCCGCAAGCACGGTGCCGATGCCAACCAGAACAGCATCATGAGCCGCCCGAAGCCGATGAGTAAAGGTCATTGATTCCGCACTGCTGATGCACAGCGGTCTTCCCGGCAGCGATGCAATAGAACCGTCGATGCTTTGTGCATAGCTAAGGGTTACATAGGGCAGACTCGCCTCGTCGTTGTGCCGGCTAGCATCGGCTAACACCGCCTGCACATGCTCGCACATGGTTCTGGAGCTGCAATGACCCTGCATGATACCACCCTTCTTTATGTATTTTTTTTCTGCTGGGAACCAATTTTTTCATGCCATACCGCTCTTCCAAGTGACAGAGCTGGACCAGATGCACAATAATTTTCTCCTGACTGGCCACTGTAGGCTTTTACGCGGGATCTGTTCGGAAGCAGAGTGCTTGTCGCCGTTAACGCGTCCAGCCCTCCGATTGCCTTCTTTTTTATACCAGGAGCATTCCTTCAGGCATATAGGGTCGATACCCTATTCTTGAAGGAAAAAGGTACTGTATTTTGTACGTTGACTCGTTGATACCAGTATTTTGGCAGCCGCTGAAATCCGTTCCGGGAACTCCAGCTTTATACGTTCAGCGGAATAGACCTTCCGCCGAAATAACATAAATATATCAGTCACCTGATAAAAGGTAGCGGGCAAAAAACTGTATTTGATGGGCCATAGCACAGCAAGAAGCTGGATTGCGCTGTGGTGCAGAACTCGGCGGGGATCATGTGGTTGTGTGAAGAAGAGGCTAACCCCAGCAGAAAACTAAAGGCATGGGAAAAATGAAGGATACTGCTATTCATCACTTTCCCATGCCTTCTCTTCATGGTACGCAGCGGTTTTTCAACCCGTCGTCTTCAGGAGGTATTTTCGCTTTCAGCGTAACAGAGAAGGAACTGTCATTCTAAGGGAGTCCCGCCTTACAGCTGGAGCGCGGGACGACCGAGGAATCCCCTGCCAATAGCCCTCCTGCCGGCCCAGATCCTTCGTCCCGGTGCAAGCGGGACTCAGGATGACACTGCGGGTGAGCATCGTGCATCAGTCCTCCAGTACCTGTTGTGGACACGTGTGGTGCTATGTCATCTACGAGCCGCTGCCGGTGATTGCGAAATTATACGGATTCTCATTGCTGTCGTTATTGGCAATCGAGACGCTTGCCGTACGTGTTCCTCGTGCACTCGGTCTGAAGGCGATCACAAAGGTAGCGGAGCTTCCGGCTGCTACGGGGCTGGCCGGCTGCGTGGCGACTCTGAAATCAGCCGCATTGGTGCCGCGTATCGCTACCCGTGGTGAGCCGCTCAGGTTCAAGGCTGCTCCTCCGGTGTTCCGAATAGTGAAGGTGAGTGACTTGACGGTGCCTCGAGGCACGGTGCCAAAGGAGCATGAGCCGGTGTTATCAGGAACAGGAGTGCTTCCCTGCACGATGTTGATCTCCGGACCACTTCCTCCCCCTCCAGTGCCAGTGATGGTGAAGTTGTAGGGATTTTCATCACTATCGTTGTTGGCGATGGACACGGTGGCACTTCTCAGGCCGGAGGCGCTGGGCCTAAAGGCAAGCACGAAGGTGGTGGAGCTTCCCGCTGCCACCGAGCTTGCCGGTTGCGTGTTGACGCGGAAGTCAGTCGTCATGCCGCTGATGCGGACCCGGGGAGAGTCGGTCAGAGAAAGCGGGCCGCTGCCGGTATTCCTAATGGTAAAGGTGACGGTTTTGGCTGCTCCGATAGCCTGAGAGCCAAAGGAAAAGGAGCCGGTGTTATCAGGAATAGAGGTGTCACCCTGCAGCACGTTCATCTCGGGAACAAGATGGCTTCCCGCGATATCGTAGGCGTTCACGGCGAAATCCGCACCATAACCGTCGGTACTCATATAGCCAGCGGCAAAGACTTGATCAGCACTAGCGGCAATGGCATACCCCGCTGCATAATACGTATAAGGGTCAAAATAAGGATTCATCCACAGCACCGTTCCATCGTCAGCACCATAGGCTCTTACAAGAAAAAAAATCTTCTCCATCCAGAACAGCAAATACCCCGGTAGTACATACCGTATCTCCGCTGACAACTATATCATTGGCCCATTCATCTTCATCCTGAAGGCCAGCTTCAGACCTGCTCGTCCACATAATAGTGCCAGAGACAGTATTGTATGCCCGCACCATTTCACAGTAATACTCCCACCATGGGTCGAACGAATATGGCTCAAAGCTATACCCTGCAACGTAGGCGGTAACACCACTGATGGCGATCGCTCGGGCGGTATCCTGATACCACTGACCGTCATTGCCTTGCCCATCATAATAATCAGCCCACAGCTGCGCGCCCAGATTAGCAGCATCGAAAGCGATAGTAGTGAAGTCCCGGCCTGTAGCAGCAGTTTCCGTCATTCCTGCGGCGATGACGGTATCTCCGCTCACGCCGATCGCATCAGCCTCATCCCAGCCGCTGCCTTCTCGATCAACTCTCTTCGTCCACAACACGGTGCCATTTGCCGCATTGTACGCACGCACGGTGAACGCTTTGCCTCTTGCCGCGGTTTCGGTCACTCCGGCGGCGAAAACCTGCGAGCCGCTGGCGGCAATTGCATAGGCCTCATCTAACAAAGGCCCCCTCTCACGATCGTAAAATTTACTCCAGAGCAGCGTACCTGTCGTTGCATTATACGCAAGCACCGTTAAGGATTTACCATTAGCCGCCGTCTCGGTTACCCCGGCCGCAAACACTAATCCTCCACTGACTGCAATTGCATAGGCCTCATCCCACAAAGCACCCTCACGATCATAGTAACTATCCCAGAGCAGATCTCCGGTAGTGGTATCATAGGCTCTCACGGTAAAAGCTTTGCCGCCGGCGGTTGTTTCGGTCACTCCGGCTGCAAAAACCCGAGTGCCGTCGGCAGCTACCGCATTTGCCGCATTTAGAAGCTCTGGCGATTCACGGTAATAGTCATCCATCCACCTGACCGTGCCCGTTTCAGCATCATACGCACGCGCAATGAAGGTTCCGTAGTTATCATAGTAGTCATAATTTCTCACGCCTGCCGCGAACACCAGACCGTCATTGGCGGCGACATCGTAGGCATAGCCCTCATCAAACACATCACTCCAAAGGGGGTCGTTGAACTGGGCATGGGCAGTTGTGGCAAAACAAAGCACTGCTAATAATAAAGAAAGCGGTATATTTAGGTAAAGACGTTCCGCAGCCGGAGAATTGTGGAGAAAATATGGTGTATTTGTGGAAATCGCACACCGGATATAGGCACTTTGGTCTTTAACCGGGAAAACTACCGGCTATCTTGCCTAGCTCTTCTTGCTCAGTATTGTAAGCCGGAAGGAGCAAGGTGGGTTCCGGGGAGATTAATATCTATATCGTCTGGTGTACATGGGCACTTTATTGGTAGATCCGTATGCCGTACTGCGTGACAGCTTCATCCGTGGTGACGAGCTCAAGACCTTCCGCCTGGGCTTGAGCAATCAACATCCGGTCAAAGGGATCATGATGAAGCGGAGGCAGAGCACCTGCTTGCTCAGCATGAAATACAGTAATCGGCAATTCTATGAAGCCTTCTTCTTCGATGATGGCATCCAGGTTATCGGGAGCCTTAAGTTTCTTTTGCGCCTTTTTGATGGCAATTTCCCACGCCGTGATGGCGCTGACATACACGAAATTCTGGCCATCCTCAATCAGCGCTCGTATTTTCCTATTGAGCTTTCTGCTATCGGCAAGCCACCAGAGAAAGATGTGCGTATCGAGCAGAACCCTTTTCAAGATCAATCTCCTTCAAATGAAGCAATGATGTCTTCCGAGGTTTTTAGAAAGTCGGATGACATTCGGATTTGGCCTTTAAGGCGGCCTGGGTTCCTTTTCTTGGCGTCGCGATGCGGCGTCAGATTCAAATAAGGCTTTCCTGCCTTTGCGATGATGATCTTCTCGCCCTGCCATGCCAGCTCACCCAGCCGGGATAATTTGGATTTTGCTTCATGCATGTTGACCTTTATTGTGCTCATAACAACCCCTTCATCTGTAGAACCAATTAGCTAACTTAGCTAAAATTAGCATATGATCAAAAAAATGTAAAGAAAAGGTGGAATCAATGTGGGAACTCCTCACCGGCCGGAGGGCAGGGCGTTATTCACTGGCTTCTTGATGTGAGCTGTGTCCGGGGGGCATGTCCGGATATTCTTGATCGCCTCTTCTATAGAACAAGTGCTTTGATCCATTGAATTGTATAAAATTATGCTATCAGGCTCTGCTGGTGCCGGAATGACTTCCGAGGGTTCCACCACTATTCTCTTCCTTCGGTGCCGCTGAAGTAATGCTGTAGAGATCTTCTTCCGTATCATTGCCGGTGATGGACACGGTTGCTGTGGGTACTTCTGTCACGCCGGGCCGGAACTTGATGACAAAGATGACAGAGCCTGACGGAGCAATGGGACTTGCCGGCTGGGTGGCGGATCGCTATTCAGCCCGATACAAGAAATAAGCATACGAATGCATCGGTTTTTCCTGACTCGTTCGGTGCCAAAGGGAACTTCGAATTGCACATTGTACTGGAGATTTCCGACCTATTCCAGTAAGATAAAGACGATTAGAAATCTTTGCCAAAAGGATCTGCCGCATGCGTCGAGAATCGTGCTATCATCCGGTGACCCAGGAGATCGCTGTCGGGTTGCAGTCAATCGTGGGGGCGAAGAATATCATCTTCAAAGATGTTGAGCGTATGCAGGGCTACTCACACGATGAGGTGGCTGATCCGGAGTATGCGCACATGCCTGAGGTGGTGGTCAAGCCTCACTCCGCTCAGGAAATTTCGCAGATAATGAAACTCGCTAATGCATATCGTATTCCGGTAACTCCTCGGGGTGGAGGAACCGGCCTTTCCTGCGGAGCCGTTCCAGTGTACGGCGGCATCATCCTTTCTCTTGAAAGAATGAACCGCATACTGGAAATCGATAAAAAGAACATGGTAGTTGTAGTGGAGCCAGGGGTGGTGACCCATGAGATTAGCGCTGCTGTTCAGGAACAGGGCTTCTTCTATGCCGGTTATCCCATGAGCTTTGAATCCTGTTTTATCGGAGGCAATGTAGCTGAAAACGCCGGCGGTGGCCGGGCAATCAAATACGGAGTCACCGGACATTACGTTATCGGCCTGGAGGCGGTCTTGCCTACCGGCGAGATAGTAGAGATGGGAGGCAGGCGGCTGAAAGACGTTACCGGATATGATCTCATACATCTGATGGTTGGTTCGGAAGGAACGCTGGGTATCTTTTCAAAAATCATTCTGAGACTGCTTCCTCTGCCCACCGCTACGGCTGTACTGTTGATTCCCTTTGGGGATACTGCCGCTGCTATCGCCGCCTTTCCTGACGTGATTGCCCGGGCAGGATTCCTGCCTTCTTCGATTGAATTTATGGACCGCCTTTCTGTGGAGACAGTATACACATTTCTGGGGGAAACACCTCCACGATCAGATATAGGAGCCATGCTGCTTATCGAGGTGGATGGAACGAGCAAAGAAAAAGTTGAGAGTGATTGTCAAAGGATCGGTGAGGAATTCCTTAAATCAGGGGCGCTTGATGTATATATCGGCGATACTCCCACTATTGAGCGAAAGATGTGGAACCCCCGCCTGAAACTCGCCGAGGCGTTTAAGGCCATTTGTCCTGTGCAAGCTCTTGAGGATATAGTGGTCCCCACGGCGCGGATTCCAGATCTTATTAAAGAACTGGAGCGGCTTTCGCAAAAATATGACGTTCTGATTCCCTGCTACGGTCATGCTGGTGATGGCAACCTGCACGCTACCCCGGTGAAGAAGCCGGAAACCCCCCTGTCTGTCTGGAAAGAGAAACTCCCGTTACTCCTTACGGAGCTGTATCAAACAACATTTCATTTGGGAGGAACAATCAGCGGAGAACATGGCATAGGTTCCAAGCGGGCACCCTATCTTTCCCTGGTGATGAGCTCCGATCTTATTTTACTGCAGAAGAGGATCAAACAGGCTTTCGACCCTCTGAATATTCTCAACCCCGGCAAAATATTCGACAGCCAGATGCAGAGAGAATAAAGGCCAAGCCTTACCGGCTCCGACTATTTTCGAAGCCTTACGATCACGTAAGGACCGTTGGGCACGACCGCCCAGCGGGCATTGGGGCCATGTTTCTCCAGAAGGCGCTCGATGGCCTGCTCTATCTTCCCGGCAGTGAAAAAGTGATAGCGCTCGAGGTCGCGAGAATCTATTCCTTGGGTACAGACGGTTACCCGTCTATCCAGCATAACCTGGTACGTTTCCTGGGCACACCACTGATCCAGGATAAAGAACTCCTTCGCCATTACCCGCCATATAAAGTGCTTCGGAGAATCCACCATCTCCAGAATGCTCCGGTATTCGGCGCTTCCCACCCCCTCGCAGCATTCGCTCGCTACGAGGATATCGCCCCCTGGCTTCACTACCCCGGCAGCAGCCGTGATACCCTTGGTGGTTTGATAGAGATTACAGTCGAGCGGTGCACCGCCATTGGTGGTGACGATGAAGTCGAGCGGCTTCGATAGCTCCACTATGCAGTGCTGCGCGAGTTGCCGACACCCTTGCAGGTGAGCGTCGACAGGGTGCCCGGAAAATATGCCGGTAATCTCTTTTCGGCTGTTCATCGTTACATTAACGATGAAGTCCGCTCCTGCCATTTTCATCACGGCAAGCGCTGCCTCATGAAACAGATTGCCCGTCAGTTCACCATAGTCGGTTTTCGGGTGGGCGATCATGTCGGGGCCATGAACATACGTGAGCATCTCCAGCGAAGATATCCCCGGCACAATTGCTTTGCGGCCTCCCGAAAATCCTGCCCACATGTGCGGTTCAATAAAGCCCGTAAGTATCTTGAGATCCGCTTCGACATAGAGGTGGTTTACGAGGGCGGCAACATTATCTCCGATACGACCTACCTCGATCATGTTCGCTCGATCCCGCGCATCATGATCGATAACGCGGTAGCGCTCTGCAATATCTGCCCCGACAAGGGCTTGCTTTTCCTGTGGCGTCGATGATCGATGCATGCCGGTAGCGATGAGAATAAGGATGCGAGACGAAGGTATCCCCGTAGCTTCAAGTACCTGCAGTATCTCGGGGAGCATCAAAGAGTTCGGTGCCGGACGGGTACTATCGCTGATAACGATACAGGCGTCTTTTCTACCGCGGGCAATGTCTGCAAGAGGTTTCGTATCGATCGGCTCAAGAAGGCTTCGAGCCAGTTCCCGCTGTGGGTCAAGCAGGGCTTCAGCCTCCACGGGATTGAGCACGCCCACAAATCCCGGAGTCTCTTCATAGTCGATGCTGATCCCGCTGGTGCCATATCGTAGTGTTATTATCATTGTCTTTGACAATAAAGAGGGCCTATACTGCCGGTACAAAAAGTTCCTGGCTCTTCATGGCAGACGGAAGGAACACGTTTGCCTCTCTATGATATCTGGCTGAAGGGAAATGTCAACCTGGCACTTGTGGAGAAATGAGGTCTGAATAGACCGTAGCCTGGAAGGAACAAAGCGGATTTTGAGGCTAACCTGAAAAAATTGTGTCATCAGATTTTGCTGACACCAAAACAACTTCCAAAGGATCTACCACTATTCTTATCACAAGCACAAAAAAAATCTCTTGACATCGGTTTTTTGGTTTGATAATCGTGCGCTCATTCGTGTCGCTCTTATCCGGACACATCATTGTGACCATTATTCATAAGCAGTGACAACACCTGTGGGGAGTACTATATAAAGATGTAAAGCAGCAAGCATACCTCACCGGTTGAAGACCTGTGAGGTTTTTTTATGCAGGCGTACAGATTATCCGCATCTGCGCCTGCTCTCAATCCGCAAATCCATTGGAGAGGGGGATGAGGAATGGATACGAGGAGGGACTATCCGCGTGCTGCCACTCTTGTGCTCATTTGTGTCTTGCTTATGAGCACGAGCACATTTACTTTTGTCGTGGAGGCTGTTTCGGGGCCGACCACATACTACAGCCGTGCTTCCGGTGGCGCAGCTATGACAGCCGTTGCGTTTCCTGCGGCTGATCTGTCGGACCGCTGCGTGCGTGTACCGACGGACAGGCAAGTACCTGAGCAGCAGGTGAGATCGGGTGAGCTCTTGCTTAGCAGCGTGGAACAGATGGGCCGCGCTGAGCACATTCTATCAACCGAAATTCGACATCAAGAAGTTGCCCTCCAGAATACCGCCAGACTCGGCAGGAAGTGTTCTTCTCCTCCTGATCCTTCAAATCCAGGTTGTGAAATAGTGTTTGGTGGCCCTTGGACGTTTACTCGTCAGAAAGGAAAACCGAAGACAGAGAACGTGCGTTTCAACATAGAGCATAAGGGCAGCTACACCCTGCGCGTTGTGAACGGTGATCAAGACGGGTCCCACCGTGTATGCAGCGGCATCGTTACGGTGAACGGAAAGCAGGTTGTGCGGCAATGTGATTTTAAAAAGAAGGTTGCTCTGATTGAGCGGGAAGTAATGCTTGAGCGTTCGAACCTTCTTTCGGTAATGCTTCAGAGCTCACCTGGATCACACATAACTATCTCCGTTGTTGGCTATGACGTTGATGCACCAACTATCACAATCACTGATCCTGAAAGCGGCGCAGTCAATGAGACCGGTTTTGTTGATGTCCGTGGTACTACTGATGATACGGGTGCTGCCATTACAGTGAATGGAGTTTCGGCGGTTATACTCGATGAAGGGAGATTTTGTGCTTCTCATATTCCTCTCATCCCTGATGCACCTTCATCCGGCTCCGGCACCTGTGCTGTCACGGCTACGGCCATTGATGCATGCGGCAATATCGGCTCAGCCAGCGTTCTGGTAACGCTTACGCCTTTTAGAATAAAAATCACCTCACCAGAAGACGGGACATCGTTGCTCGAGCGCGCCGTAACGATTTCGGGTAATGTGAATCGGCTGACAGCGGCGGTAACAGTAAATGGTGAAGCGGCACGGGTGAACAGCCAAGAATTTCTGGTCGAAAATATTGGTATTTCACCGGGTTCAAATTCGATTACGGCTGAGGCTTCTTTTCGTGGAGAATCCGTGGCGGACACGATACACGTGACCGGTATCCCTCTTGCGGTTCACATCAGCAGTCCAGCTGACGGAGCGACCGTGGCCAGTTCACTCATTACAGTCTGCGGGACAATCAGCCATCCTGATTCAGCGCTTACGGTGAACGGCCAACCGATAACTACAGACGGGGATCAGTTCTCAGCGCTAATACCTTTGACACCGGGATCAAACCGCATAACTGCACAAGTATTTCTATTCGGGGAAACTGCTACCGACAGTATTTCTGTGCAGCTCGGTGCACCTGATGTAATGCCGCTCGATGCTGCAATGAATTCCATTAATGAGGACGAAGAGGGTGTCAAGATTGTTGGTGAGGTTACAGTGACGGTGGTGAACCAAGGCCCCAGTGATGTAGAAACTCCCTTCCAAGTCACCATTTTTGAAGACCGTAACCATACCGGCACCTACGAGCAGGAGGCAGACTCATTGCTGGGTACAACCTCGAACAGCTCGGGTCTTCCTGCAGGCAGTGCTGCCGATGAGGTTATCAGCGTTGTGGGCGAGGTGCTCTTTCGAGATAGTCCGCTTACAGTGCTCGTAGACAGTGATGATGAGCTGGAGGAGATCGATGAGAATAATAATACCTGGATTATTCAGAATGAAGAATATGATCTCACCAGCTCCTGTCTGTGGATTGATGAGAAGGACTGCCCCGATGAGGTGAAAATCATGCTTCGCGTTGGAAATGCTGGACGCGAAGAAGTCGCAGCCGGTGTTCCGGTTTCGTTTTACGACGGAGAGGAGGGGAGTGGGGGCACTCTGATCGGTACCGTACAGACTTCGGATTCTCTCGCGGCATCTTACTATCAGGACGTTGTGCTGCAATGGGAGCATCCAACGGCAGGACGTCACACCATTGTTGCCGCGGTCGATGATGACGGACAGGGTGGCGGCCTTGTCGAGGAAATAAATGAGGAAAATAATTACAGCCGCGCTGAGATGGTATTCTGTGCTCGACCGCCAGTGACTGACAGTAGTAGCGTTTCGGGTCAACTGATCAATGCTGCGAGCGGTGAGCCGATTACGCTTGGTGTTGTTTCACTCCATGAAAGCAGCTTCGGAACAGCAGGAACGCTGATCGGACAGACGACATCTGACGAATATGGCTGGTTTCAATTTCTGGAAATCGCCGCCGGTTCCTACGTGCTCAGAGCGACAGCCGATGGTTTCATCAGTGATCAACGGGAGATCATTCTGGCGGAGGACGAATCGCTCACCCATCAGGACGTGGTGCTTTCACCAGTACTTGAATCTGAACAGATTCGCATTGTGCTCACCTGGGGTAAAACACCTGCAGATCTGGAAGCGCATCTGACTACTCCGAATCCCGAGGGCTGCCGTTACCATTGTTACTACTGGGAGCGCACCATTCCAGGTGCCAGCCTGGACACGGATGATCGTGATTCCTACGGACCGGAGACCATCACCATCACTGAGCGCACCCCGGGCACCTATCGCTACTATGTGCATGACTGGACCAATCGCAGCCGGACCGGTAGCCGTGCACTGGCACAATCCGGGGCAGAAGTGCGTATCTACCGCGCCGATCATGCGCAGCCTGAGGTGTTCACGGTTCCATTGCAGGAAGGAACCGTGTGGCACGTATGTGACATTGATGGCGATAGTGGACTCATTACTTCGGTCAACACCATGACCTATCAGCAGGAAGCTGCTAAGATCGATTTTCCCCGGATAATCTCATCTCCTCCCACGCGCGTGAGTTTTGGGGGGACGTATCGCTACCAGGTTGCAAGCGAAGATCCTGATCCGGAAAGGGAGCTTTCCTACACGCTGCTGGAAGGCCCGGCGGGCATGACGCTTGAGCCGCACAGCGGTTTGCTGCAGTGGACCCCAGCTGCAAATCAGAGCGGTACAGAGCGGGTGCGGCTGCAGGTAGAGCAGGATGTGTGTGAAAGAGCCGTGCAGGAGTTTACGATAAGCGTTGATAGTGTGCCTTCGGTGAGCTTTGAGGTGGAACCCTGTTCCGGCTATAATCCTGGTGGCACGATTACGCTGCGCTGGAGCACCATCAGGGCGGAAAGCTGCACGATCAACAATGGCATTGGCTCCGTCGACATGAGTGGAACCCTGAGTATCCCCTCTTCTGCGGAACCGGTATCCTACACCATCACCGCCACTAATCAAGCCGGCTCTGTGGAGGAGCGGGTGCCTGAGCTGCCGGAGCTGGAAGTGCTGGAAGCTGAACCCAGGAATGTGCTCCCCGGAGGCGGCAGCCAGCTCAGGTGGAACACCGCATGTGGCGTTTCCTGCACTATTACACCGCTTGACCCGAGAACTCGAGAACCGGTTGGGGAAGCACTTGGTCCGCTGGAGCCGGATGGAACGGTGAGCGTGTACCCGCAACGGACGACGATCTATTGCCTGAAAGCTGTCAACGGGAGCGGGAGTGCATCCTGTGTTGGTAACGACTGTGGCTGTGTGACAGTGTCGGTTACGCCCCATGTGACATTTTCATCCGACGTGGGCTGTGAGTGGAATGCGGGAGATCCGGTGACCCTTACCTGGGATGTGGCGGCAGCGACATACTGTGAAATTGATCAGGGCATTGGTCCTGTTTCCTTTTCTGGCTCTCTGGTGGTGACGCCGCCGGAGCCGACCACCTATACGCTCAGGGCCGTGAGTCCGGGCGGCACTGATGAGCACAGCATCCGGGTAGCGCCTCCGCGGCCGGAAACCACGTTTAGTGCCGGCCGCTTGAGCTGTGCACCAGGAGAGACAGTAGAGCTTCGCTGGTGGACAAAGTGTGCTGATTCCTGCAGTATTGATCAGGGAATCGGCTCTGTTGCCCTGAGCGGTACGATGAGCGTTACTCCCGCGGTACTGCCTGTCACCTATACGCTGACAGCCGCTAATGAGCAGTCGGAATCAACGGCACGGGTAACCATTAATCGCATTGCCTCGCCGGTTCCGGTTATCAGTTTCTCAGCAAGTCCGGCAACTCTGAAGGCTGTTGGTGAAAGCTGTACTCTTAGCTGGAGCACACAGAACGCCGTCTCCTGCCGCATCAATCCGGGAATCGGCGTGGTGGATCTGAACGGAACGCTTCCGGTACAGCCAGCGCAAACCACAACCTACACGCTTGCTGCCGCCAATGGGCATGGCAGCAGCACTTATAGCAGCGTGACCGTGCGCTTTCCGAAGCCGGAGGTAAGCATTTCGGCTGACCCGGCTTGGATTGGTCCTGGAGAGGCAAGCGTGCTCAGGTGGATTCTGAGTAATGTGCAATCAGCTTCGATCGAGCCTGATATCGGCATCATCGAACCAAATGGCATCCGGAGCGTATCACCTCAGTGGACCACAAAATACACGATTAAGGCAACGGGCCCTGGCGGCAGTGCGACGGATTCAGTAACTGTCACGACCCTGAATGTGCGCATCAACTCACCAGCCGAAGGCGCTATCGTGCATGAGCAGCCGATTTCCGTCAGCGGAACCGCAGCTGATCCGCATGCAGCTATAGTTGTCAATGGAATCAGCGCTGTGCCGGATTCGAAAGGCGCCTTTACCGTAAACGGCGTAGCCCTTACCGAGGGACTCAACACGATTTCGGTCACTGCCGAACGCAACGGCAAGCTCGTCACCGTACAGAGGATGGTGACGTTTGTTCCCTCGCCCCTTGTGATTTTTGCAATCGAACCCAACTACATCGCTTCAGGGGAATCTGCCGAGTTGAGCTGGCAGGTGCGCTATGCTGACAGCGTAAGTATCGAACCAAATATCGGTGCAGTTGCCGCTGAAGGCAGTGTGCGAGTTAGTCCGTGGTCACATACGACCTACCGGCTCAGTGCGCAGGGACCGGGCGGTACAACGCAGGCGGAAGCTTCGATTGCTGTTCTCGATCTGAGTATCAGTGCTCCGAGAAACGGCTCACTGACGAACGAGCAGACTATAGCCGTATGCGGCATCACCACCGATCCGCTGGCGCAGGTAAGTGTGAATGGGAATGTGGTGAGTGTCGATGAAACGGGTGCCTTTCGGTTTGAGCCGCTTACTCTCCAGGAAGGCAGCAATATCATCACGGCAGTGGCAGCACGGAATGGCCATCAAGTCACCGAAACTATCCGAGTCACCTACGAACCACTGCCGCCTCTGGCTATTCGCATAACCGACCCTGTGGACGGGGCGATTATCACCGTATCGCCCATAACGGTCAGTGGCACAATAACCCATCCGCAGGCACGGGTCACGGTCAATGGTGTTTCGGCTGCGGTAAACTCGTCGTTTAAAACCTTCAGTGCGCAAGGAGTCATTCTTGCGGAGGGGGAAAACACGATTACCGCTGTTGTTGAATGTGGTTCTGAAAGCGCACAGCACAGCATACAAGTCAGCCGCTATTCGGGAGCTCTGATTGTACCCGATACGATAGCCACTATTCAAGCTGCCATCGATGCAGCATCTCCAGGC
>Ga0116143_10002118_pt1 | contig 22307 bp, 12 predicted proteins | sample AD_UKC034_MetaG_FD_89745 | JGI IMG/M metagenome (GOLD analysis project Ga0116143, IMG submission 89745) | Active sludge microbial communities of municipal wastewater-treating anaerobic digesters from USA - AD_UKC034_MetaG | ecosystem: Engineered > Bioreactor > Anaerobic > Digestate | place: USA...
ACACCTATGGCTGACCCCCTAAATTTCACTCCTAAGGTTGAGCTCTCTTTCAGATTGTATCGGGGCATTAGCAGGCTGTCCGACAGTCCTTTTAGCACCATACCAGGGGGTAAATCCATAGAGGGATTTAGCGCATTGGCAAAAATGCCCACGGGCAGATTAGCCGGCTGAAAGAAGGGTACAAAAACTCCCTGTAACGAAAAATCTGCGCTCAAGTAGTAGTTGATATCAATGGCATCTGAGGCACGATGACGACCAAAATCCAGAATATCTTCCATATCAAAGGGATTTAGGTTGTCAGTAGGATTTATTTTATCGGCCGTGCCCCAGGCAATGCGTTGCCGCCCAATCTTCACATCGAGATTCTTGGTAAGTAAGTCGAACATTTGAACGTAAGCTTCTCTAATCTCAAAATCAATGGGGTCAACAATCCCCTTGTTGAACAGGTCGGCTGAACGGGCTGCAGTGGGAAGGCCAATATTTCTAAGCCAGACCTCGCCATAGAATTTGGAGTTATCCCTAATCCGCTTGTCCAGCTTAACCGCAATGCGATTCTCGTTCCAAGCCCAATCGTTGCCATTCTTTAGCAAAATCCTTTCGTCGGTCAGCAGTTCGCCACCTATCTTTAATCTGTTTTCATCAGGATTTGCTGTTTCAAAATCCTCTTGGGCTCTGGAAATATTGGGAGAAATAAGCAGAGGAATCAACGCTAAAAAAAATGCCGCTCTTTTCATCATCGTACAATTTACAGGTTTGTTCTATAAGTACTTTATTCTTATGGGAATCCTTTGTTTTTGACCATGAGTAACCTCAAACTTAATATCGTCAAACGCTGGTTTTGATAGCCTAGTGAGATAGTAGTTTGAGAATCCAAAACCCTCTTTGGGTAAACCCAATGGCTTATAATTCATGTCGTTATCACTATTCTCATCATCAATAAGGGCAAGGCCGTAGGTACCCGCAGCGAGGTTGAGTTGAATAGTCATTTGACCCTTTTCCACCGCACTCTTTGGAAATGTTTTGACGTGCAAAGCCCGATCTTTACGGTAGCTCTGGCTATCCTCAAACACCTTAATGACGATTTGACCCTTGGTGTTCCGAAATTCGGTAATGGTTACCTCAACATTTTGAGCTTTTGATGCAAATGGGTAGCCAATTACAAGAATCAGCATCCAAACACCGGCTAACTTCCCTTTTATCATATCGCTACTGCTTCAACTTCCTGACGGTGAACTCATCATCCGACACCCCCGTGTCGTATCTTACATCCAACATTTGCATCTTTGTTTTATGGTTGGTCTTTAGGTCTGTCATCTCAACCTCCGATGCGCTCCAGTAGTTTCCCACCCTGCTAAAGGTGTATTGCGCCACTTTTACCTTATTTCCGCCCCTGTCGTAGTACTCCATCTGATTCGGATAGTAGCTTGTTTTATTGACCCGAACCACGATTTTAGAGTAAACCGATCCCGATTTGGGAGCTAATTCTAGCACATACACATCGGCTTCGGTACTTGAGAGGGTAGGCGTGTACTTATCGGAATAGGACGTGGACTCCATATCTTCGTAGGAAAAATCTGTCCCCGAGAATTTCTGATTCTTTGCGCTGGAGGCAATTCTTCTCTCCTTGCCAAAAGCGGGCAAATACAGGTACATAACATCATTGGGAAGCGATAGAACAGAAATCCCTGCCTGTGATGCGGGCGAAGTGAAACGGAAAATCCGTTTGTCGGTTCCCTTCTGCATCATTGCCCCCTCACGGGTTTCCTGCTTGCCGTTCTTGTCAATTAGGACTATCCTTTGTTTACCCGATACATCTTTAGCCGAGAACATCACCTCATCCATTTTTTTTAGTATCGCAAGGGCATCCTGTGGGTAACCGTTACTACCCAATAGCACCATGAATGCTGCTGTGAACATTGAAATTCTAAGAAATGTCTTCATAATTCGATTATTTTAATGAGTTATATTTTTGTTTTACTCTATTGGCCAGTATCAGTATTACCGGAAGCAGCGTAAGAGCCCCAATGCTGGAACCCAGCATGCTGATGGCAACCAACAAACCGAAGTTCTGAAAGGGAACAATTTGGGCAAATACAAGCACTAAGAATCCCATGGCAACGGACATTGCATTGATTATAACCGCCTTGCCACTTAGCATCAGGGTTTTTTCAATTGCCTCTTCAATACTAGCCGCTCCATTCAAATGCGAATTCACACCCGAAGTGATATGTATGGAATAGTCTATACCGATTCTCAGGGCGATGCTGCCCACAAGAACGGTTGCTATATCGAGCGGAATACCGAAAATACCCATAAAGCCCAAAAGGAACAGGATGGTTACCACAATGGGAATGGCTGCGTAAACCCCCTTGGAGAATGAGCGGAGGATAAGGCCTACAATGACCAGAACCAGAATTATGGCTATGGCCAAGCTACTAAACTGACTTTTCACAAGGCTGCTATTCAGTTTGGAGTAAATGGAGGGGATGCCGGTAATGCTGATTTTGCAGTTGTCCATTTGGTTATCGCCGATAAATTCATCCATTCTCTTCACAAATAACTCAATATCAGTAGTTTTAATGGATGCGAATTTGGATTGTATGATCCCCTTATCCAGCTCGGGCGAAACCATTTGCGACATGACCTCTTGCCCATCGAGCAAAAACCATAGCTGCTCAATTTTGGCTTTCTCGTCAGGTATTGCCAACCCTTCGCCCATGGCATCGTTCATCTGCTCCACAAGGTCGGCAACCGATTGGGTGGTTGTGATATTCGGATCCTCCTTCATTCGTTGTTCTGTATGGAGCATCAATTGAAGCACTTCGGGCGATTGCATATCGCCTTCAAAAACAACAAATACGGGAAACGATCCACCGAATTTCTTCTGCATAAGATCCTCTGTTACCCTGGTGGGATTATCGGCCTTGAAGTAGTCGGCTATATTCACACTGGTTTTAATGAAGAAAATGCCCGAAATACTGATTATAAGGATAACACCCCAGATTGAGATGGTGTACTTGGGATGTTTGGTCATTAATTTTGAAAGGGGTAGCAATACCTTGCGCGCCAACCAGCTGTTCTCACCCTTCGATTCCTTATTCTTTCTCAAACCGCCCTCAGGCAGTACCGAGAGGAGCGAGGGGATGAAGAATAGTGAGAGCAGCAAAGCTGTAAAAGTGCCAATGGCTGAAAATATACCGAAATCGGTAATCATCTGGAGGTACGACCCGAATATGAATGAAATGAAACCGATCATTGTGGTTACCGCCGCAAGTATTACCGGAATAACGGTGTAAACCAATGCGCCGATAATCGCCTGTCTTCTGTCCGTTTTATATTTAGCGTTGAAGCTGTTTAAAACATGTATGGTATAGGCCGTACCAATAGCGAACAGGATTACGGGGATATAGCTGGAGGTGATGGTCATTTTATACCCCAAGACAACCATTAGCCCAATGGTCCATGTAACGCTAATTGCCGCTGTGAGCAGGGGGAGGAAAACGCCACGCAACGATTTGAAGCTGAGCAGGAGAACGGATGCTATAACAAGAAATGTGATGGGGAGCAGCCACAACATATCCGAGACCATCAGCTCGGTAATCTCATTCAACATAAAAGACAGGCCACCATAGTACAACGTCTCAGGAAGGTTTATACCGCTGGTCATCCTTTTTATCTCATTGGCTACTTCCTGCTTGTCAGTATCGGGGAACAGGGTAAATACGATGATTGTGGCGGTGGCATCTTCCGAAATGATGGCCCCTTTGTACATCTCTTTGGATAGGGCATACGCCCGCAGGCTGTCCAAAGCCTGCTGGCTTTCAGGGATATCATACTCGTCAACCAGCTTCCCAATTTCTATCCCCTCCTCAGTGCTCTTGATATCAAGGATATTGGTTATGCTGGTTACCGTTGAAACGCCGGGTGTGTACTGAATACTATCGGTTAGCTGCTTAATATGGTGCAACACATCGGTTCTAAAGATATTATCGGTTTCAACAATCACCATCCCCATCTCGTTGCCGCCAAACTCTTCGCCAACTTGTTTATACAGCACGGCGGAGGGGTCATCCTTGCTTAGTGAGTTGATAATGTCAGAATCAAGAGATATATGACCAATATGGTATCCGAAAAAGAGAGTTATCAGTAGCACACCGGCCATGATGTACCACCGCATTTTTAGAATTTTTTCCGCAAATTGTATCATTTCGCAATATTGTAGTTGAATAAAATTGTTTTTTAGTCAATGCAAATATATGGATAATTTGAATGAATTGGTTTTTTGGTCAAATATTTTGTAAAAAAATTACGTTCTTTTTTGCATCATCAGGCTGTTCAATACCATTGATGCGAGTTCCTCAATGATAACGGAGTATTCGGCGTATTTATTCTGTAAGAAGAGGGGGAACTCAATGCTTTGGAGAAGCATGATGAGGATATTCACATTGCCCTCTAAATTGTTGATATCAAGGTATCCTTCTGCTTGACCCCTAATCAAAATGTTGGTGAGTTGAGTGTGCTCAAAAGCCACAAAATCATCCCTTACCCCTTTTACAAACTCATACTTTTCAAAAAAATCGGCCTTGAGCGTTTCGTGGTAAATAACAGCGGTGCTCAGGAGCTTAAGGCGGGTAAGGATGTACTTTTTTAGGATGGTGAGCGGGTCACCTGTACCCGTAAGAATTCGACTAAGCTCAGCTTTTACAACGCCAAGCTCTTGCCTAAGTGCCTCATTAAAAAGTTCCTCCTTATTTTTAAAATAGTAGTAGAGAACCCCCTTGGATTTATGAACATGCCGGGAAATCTCATCCATAGTGGTTTTGTGGAAACCATACCTAGAAAAGAATATGGTTGCCGATTTAACAATGCTATTCTTTATGTCCACTTCCGACATTACTTTTGACTTTTGGCCTCTACGGGTCAAAATTACAAAATAGAATGGTTGTGTCAAACCTAATTGTAGCATTTTTTAGGATAGTCAGAAGAAAATTTTCCCTTAAGGTAATCTTAGAATTGGAACCTATCCTACAACCATTCCACTTTCAAACTTATCAAACTCAAGGAGTAGCCTGAACTAAACAAACTTTCGGCCCTTAACCAATGGCCAAAGGGTTAGAATAGGATTATTTAAAACCTTATAAGTAATGGGGCTAAAGCCCAGAGATGAAATATAGTTTTAAGGTATAAGTTTTGGAAGGGGCTTTAGCCCCTGAAAAGAAGATGCTTACAATGTGAATGTCATTATTTCCGTTGGCTTCAGCCAACGGACACTAGTAATTCCTAAATCATTTATTTGACTTGAATGCCTAAAAGTTGTAACTTGCTTGTTGTAAAATTTTAATATTTACCCCCATGAGCCCATTTCGCACTATTCTTATTGGTACTGCTCAATTGTGTGATGAGCTCATATTTTACGCAGGATATTATCCCTAAGGTTGAGATTGACTCTCTTTCGAGCAGAAGTCGCTGAATTAATTTGCTCCTATCGGTAAGTATTTGGCATACAGTTTGATTAGATAATTATTTACCAAATGACCCAAAACCTAAAATATTTTACCATGAAAAATACACTATTAATAATTTCTTTGATATTCGGAACCCTATCTGCCACCACATTATGGGCACAGGACCCTCCGGATGAACCCATGATTCTGGTTTACGATACTGAACTCTCCGACGGCACCACCATAACCCTTCCACTTCGCAACGATGTGAATCTTACCGTTGATTGGGGCGATGGCAGCGACTTGGAGATAGTTATCGCAGAGTGCTTCCTTGAGCACACCTACGACGAGGAGGGAGAGTACACGGTTACACTCAGCGGATCGCTCACATGGTTTGGGAAATACTGGTGGGACCCTTACCCCAACATTGAAAAACTGATCAGAGTAACCAGCTTTGGTAACCTTGGTCTGGAGAGTCTGATGGGCGCATTCATGGGGGCTAAAAATCTTATCGAGGCACCCGATGTCCTGCCATCCGAAGTAACGGATTTGTCATTTATGTTCCATGGGGCCAACTCCTTCAATCATGATATTAGCGATTGGGATGTGAGCGGGGTGTACAATATGAACTGCCTATTCACTGGAGCCAGCTCCTTTAACCGGCCCATCGGAAAATGGGATGTGAGCGGGGCAACGCTTATGGGCGAATTGTTGGGTGGAGCCACTTCCTTTAACCAACCCATTGGGAATTGGGATGTAAGTAAAGTATTGAATATGAATGGTTTATTTTATGGAGCTGATTCCTTCAATCAGCCCATCGGGGAATGGGATGTGAGTAGCGCAAATAATATGTCGCATATGTTTTATAAAGCCACCTCCTTTAATCAGGACATCAGCGGGTGGAAGGTGATTAACGTAGAGGGGATGGTAGATATGTTTAAAGATGTAACCCTTAGCACAGCCAATTATAGCAGTATCCTCATTGAGTGGTCGAAACTTGCGCTGAAAAATGATGTGGTTTTCAGCGGTGGGAATAGTAAATACAGGGTTGGCGATGCGGCAACTGCGAGGCAGTTTTTAATCGATGAATTTAACTGGGACATTATTGAGGATGGTGGTCCTGTGGATCATTACACCATTGTTGCCAGCGCAAATCCTATTAATGGAGGAACCATTGAGGGTGATGGGGATTGCGATTTTGATGCAGACGTTACCCTAACCGCCACTGCAAACGGGGACTACACCTTTGTGAATTGGACTGAGGATGATATGGAAGTTTCTACCGACGCTGCCTATACGTTTATTGCCACCGACGACCGCACGCTGGTGGCCAACTTCAAACTTATCTACACCATCAGTGCCGGCGTGAGCCCTGAAAACTCGGGAAGTATAGCGGGTGCGGGCGAATACGAATACGGCTCATTGGTATCCCTTGCTGCCACAGCGAACGAGGGTTATACCTTTGTGAACTGGACAGAAAACGATATCGAAGTCTCCACCGATTTGGTTTATACGTTCACCGCTACAGAGCATCGCACGCTGGTGGCCAACTTCAGCCTAAATAGGTACAACATCAACACCAGTGTGAATCCAGAAAACTCGGGTAGCATTACGGGTGTGGACGATTACGACCATGGTACATCTGTTGTCCTTACCGCTACCCCCAACGAGGGTTACTCCTTTGTGAACTGGACTGAGGATGAAATGGAAGTTTCCTCCGATGCCGTTTATACGTTCACCGCCACAGGTCATCGCACCCTGGTGGCCAACTTCAGCCAAATAAAGTACACCATTAGCGTCACCGTGAATCCGGAGAATTGGGGTAGCATTACGGGTGCAGGCGAGTATAACCACGGTGCATCGGCCACTCTTATTGCCAACCCAAAGCCCGGCTACTTTTTTGTGAACTGGACCGAGGATGACAGTGAGGTATCCACCGATGCGACTTATACATTTATCGCTACCGAGGACCGTACGTTGGTGGCTAACTTTGAGGCTTACGAGGTTTCTGATGCCATGGTGCTGGTTTTCGACACGAACCTTTCCGATGGCACCACCATCACCCTGCTACTACGTGGCAATGTGGATCTTACCGTTGACTGGGGCGACGGCAGCGATGTAGAGATTGTTAACACGGAGGGCAACCTTTCGCACACTTATAGTATGTGGGGGGAGCATACGGTTACTATCAACGGAACACTTACATGGTATGGTTCAAACTATTGGGAACCAAGTTCTTACATTGAGAAGTTGACCAAGGTAATCAGTTTTGGAAGCCTTGGCTTGCAGAGTTTATCCGGTGCTTTTTGTAATGCAACGAACCTGACCGAGGTGCCGGCAATGCTACCTATCACAGCATCGGATTTGTCATACATGTTCTGTGGTGCCACCTCCTTTAACCAGGATATTTGCGGTTGGGATGTTAGCGCAGTAAGAAGAATGGATGGTATGTTCGGAGACGCAATCTCTTTTAATCAGGATATCGGCAATTGGGATGTAAGTAGCGTAACGAATATGGAGGCCATGTTCGCTGGTGCCACCTCCTTTAACCGGGACATTGGCAGTTGGGATGTAAGCAACGTAACGAGTATGCGCTTTATGTTTCTCAATGCCACTTCTTTCAATCAGGATATTGGCGATTGGGATGTTAGCGCAGTAAGAAGAATGGATGGTATGTTCGGAGACGCAATCTCTTTTAATCAGGATATTGGCAACTGGGATGTGAGCAGTGTAGAGACTATATGGGGTATGCAGGGTATGTTCAGCGGCGTTACCCTTAGCCTTAGTAATTACAACTCCATACTGGTAAACTGGTCGGCTCTTAATTTGAAACATGGAGTTGAACTACATGCAGGATATAGTAAGTATTCCTCGGGTAATGTGGCCTCGGCTCGCCAAAGTATAATCGATACCTATGGGTGGACAATTCGTGATGGAGGTTCATACGATGATCCCGTATTCCCATTATGGCTCGTGTCTTCTCCGGCAGGTCATGCAACCTTTAGAGGGCATAGCTACTACCTGCCCGGTGATGAAGCCAATGTAAAATGTATTCCCCGTGCGGGATGGATGTTTCAATACTGGGTTGATGAGAACGAGGACATCATAAGTACCAACCCGCAGTTTACCTACATAATGCCCGACTCGGAGGTTACCCTTACCGCTGTATTGGAGCAAAAACCTTTAAGAACGCTTACCATTGAGTTTATGCCTGAGGGAACCGGCGATTTGGCAGTTTCCATGGGTGAAATGGGAGAGGTAGGAACTGGCAGGAAGTGTTTCGTAGGCGAGATTATTTCCCTTGAGGCATTTCCAAAGCCCGGACACTACTTCACCCATTGGACTGATGAGGAAGGTAATATTCTGAGTACTGTTCCACAGCTGACGTTTACCATGCCCGATGCCGATGCTATTCTTACAGCCCACTTCGAGGTTTACGAGGCCACAGACGATATGGTTCTGTGGTACAATACCAGTCTTTCCGAAGGAACCACCATTACCTTACCGCTCAGAGGCAGCGTGGACCTTACCGTTGACTGGGGCGATGGCAGTGACGTGGAGGTAGTTACCGCAGCAACTGATTTATCGCATACCTACGCCACTCATGACACCTACATGGTAACTCTAAGCGGTAGCCTACAGTGGTTTGGGAGTGACCATTGTGCATACGCTGAGAAACTGATCAAGGTAACCAGTTTTGGTAACCTTGGTTTACAGAATTTTTCATTTGCTTTCAGTGGTGCAAGGAACCTAACCGAGGTGCCGGCCGTATTGCCATCCACAGTAACACATTTGGTTTATATGTTCGAAGATGCTACCTCCTTTAACCAGGATATCGGTGTTTGGGATGTGAGTGGGGTAACGAATATGAGTTGTATGTTCATGGGAGCTACTTCCTTTAATAAGAATATCGGAGGGTGGGATGTTAGCAACGTAACGTCTATGTCAGATATGTTCTTTAAAGCCACTTCCTTTAACCAACCCATCGGAGGGTGGAATGTGAGCAATGTAACGACTATGTACAGAATGTTTTACCGAGCCACCTCCTTTAACCAGCCCATTGGGTATTGGAATGTGAGCAGCGTAACAAGAATGGACGCAATGTTCTATGGAGCAACTTCCTTCAACCAGAATATTGGCGGGTGGGATGTGAGCGGGGTAAGGTTTATTAGCAGTATGTTCAGCGGTGCTGCTTCATTTAACCAACCCATCGGGGAGTGGGATGTAAGTGGTGTAACGAGTATGTACGGTATGTTCGAAGGTGCTACCTCTTTTAACCAGCCCATCGGCAATTGGGATGTGAGTGCGGTAATGAGTATGCGTAACATGTTCTATGGTGCCTCTTCCTTTAACCGGGATATTGGTGGTTGGGATGTGAGCAGCGTGACGGATATGAATAGTATGTTTATGGGTGCCACCTCCTTTAACCAGAACATTGGCGGTTGGGATGTGAGCAACGTAGTGAGTATGCCCAATATGTTTGAAGGGGTCACCCTTGGTACGGGTAGCTATAGCAGCCTTCTCATTGGGTGGTCGCAGCTTACGCTGAAAAATGGTGTTCATTTCAATGGTGGGAATAGTAAATATAGAGTAGGCGATGCGGCAGCAGCAAGGCAGAGTATAATCGACAACTTTGGCTGGACCATTGTGGATGGTGGCCCGGTGGATTACTACACCATTGCCGCTAGCGCACAACCTGCGGAAGGAGGAACCGTTGAGGGCGATGGGGAGTACGATTTTGATGCAATCGTTACCCTGACCGCCACCCCAAATTCAAGCGAGGATTACACCTTTGTGAACTGGACCGAGGGTGGTGTGGAGGTGTCTATCAATACGGTATATACGTTCACCGCCACTAACGACCGCACGCTGGTGGCCAACTTCAGCCTTCCCTACACTATCAGCGTCGAAATAAACCCTGAAAACTCAGGAAGCGTTACGGGGGCAGGCGAATACGTTCATGGCTGGCCTGTTGACCTAATTGCCACACCAAACGAAGGCTACACCTTTGTGAACTGGACCGAGGGCGGTATAGAGGTATCCACCAATCCCTTTTATACGTTCCCGGCCACAAGATCCCGCATGCTGGTGGCCAACTTCAGCCTCCCCTATACCATCAGCGCCAGCGTGAGCCCCGAGAACTCGGGGAGCGTTACGGGTACAGGCGAATTCGATCACGGCTCATCGGTTACCCTCACTGCCACCGCAAACGAGGGATACACCTTTGTGAACTGGACAGAGGGCAATGCCGAGGTATCAACAGAAGCGGTTTATACCTTCACCGCCACCCGCAATCGGACATTGGTAGCCAACTTTAGTCTCCCCTACACCATCAGCGCAAGTGTTAATCCTGAGAACTCGGGAAGTATTACGGGTGCAGGAGAATATGACCATGGCACGTCGGTTATCCTAACTGCCACCGCAAACGAAGGCTATACCTTTGTGAACTGGACAGAGGGAGGCGTTGAGGTATCCACCGATGCGGCCTATACGTTCACCGCCAACAGAAACCGCACGTTAGTGGCCAATTTCAGCATTAACCGCTACACCATTAATGCTGATGTGAACCCAGAGAACTCGGGAAGTGTTACGGGTACAGGCGAGTTCGACTATGGTACATCTGTTACCCTCACTGCCACTGCAACCGAAGGCTACTACTTTGTGAACTGGACAGAGGGCGACATAGAGGTGTCCACTGATGATGCATATACATTTACTGTTACACAAGATCGTACGCTGGTGGCCAACTTCAGTCTAAACAGTTATACCATAAGTGCCAGTGTAAACCCTGAGAACTCGGGAAGCATTACGGGTACAGGCGAATACGACCATGGCACATCGGTTACCCTCACTGCCACCGCAAACGAGGGCTACACCTTCTTGAACTGGACAGAGGGCGACACAGAGGTGTCCACTGATGCCTTTTATACATTCATCGCTACCGAAAACCGCACTCTGGTGGCCAATTTCAGTGTACATAGTTACACCATCAGTGCCTACGTGAATCCTGAGGGTGCGGGTACAATTTCAGGTACTGGCGAGTACGACCACGGCACATTGGTTACCCTTACTGCCATTGCTAACGAGGGCTACACCTTTGTCAGCTGGACAGAGGGCGGTATAGTGGTATCCACTGATGCCTCATATACATTCACCGCCACCGTCAACCGTTCTCTGGTGGCCAACTTCAGCCTAAACATCTACACCATTAGTGTCAGTGTTAGCCCTGAAAACTCGGGCGGTGCTTCGGGCGCAGGCGAATACAGCCATGGCACATTGGTTACCCTCTATGCCTTTGAAAATTCGGGCTACACCTTCGTCAACTGGACTGAAGGGGGTGTTGAGGTATCTAACGATGCGATATATACGTTCATCGCCACCGACAATCGCACGTTGGTGGCCAACTTCAGCCAAATAGTTTATACCATCAGCGTCAGCGTGAACCCCGAGAACTCGGGTACCATTACGGGGGCAGGTGAATACGGTCACGGAACATCGGTAACCCTCATTGCCACCCCAAACGAGCACTATGCTTTTGAGAGATGGACTGAGGATGGTGCTGTAATTTCTACCGATTCGGTCTATTCATTCGTTGCCATGAGCAATCGCACGCTGGTGGCCAACTTCAAGTATTTATCAGGAGTGGAGAGCGGCACCCTTGCCGGCTTGTTGGTATACCCCAACCCCTTTGGTGAGAGAATCTACCTAAAGAATCATGAGGTAGTGAACCGGGTTGTCATTTCCAACCTTATCGGCCAAAGGGTTATGGATGTGCAACTAAGCGGTGGCGAACACATTGACACCGGGCATCTGCGTAAAGGGGTTTACCTAGTGGAACTGGTAACCAAAGATGGTGCCCGCACTGTGCGGAGAATGGTGAAGAACTAGAATTCATGCCGGCAATACCGGTATAACATGATACTCCTTGATTAAGAGGCTGCCGATGCTAAAAGGGCAGCCTCATCGTTTTTCTTTCCATGCCCCGGCGGATAATAACCGGCGAGTAGGGTAGCCCTGACGGGCTTTTTGGAACCTGTTAGGTTTGTTTAACCTGAATAGCGCTAAGGTTACCGTAGTTATGGAGGACATTACGGCCGTAGCATTGGACGACTTGTGGCTATTGGGTAATTCCTAAATAATTTAGGAATTTGAATGCCTAAAAGTTGTAACTTGCAGGTGGATAAATCATAAATCTTAGCCATGAGCATAGTTCGCACCGCCATAGTACTGCTGTTTTGCGACCTTTTGAGTTCATGCTACTACACGAAGGATATTAACATAAGGATTGAGCTGGACCATAGTGCTGTTTACACACCCGACTCATCGGCAATCTATTTTATTGCCCTGTCAGAAGCATGGAAAAAGGGTAAAAATATCTGGTTTATTATGCCCATTGAGGGGCAAACCAAATATTTGAAAAGAGATATGTTACTATACTCCTATCGATTTGACGAGAAGAATTTTACGTGTATTTATGATTTTGGGTATCTCCCTTACGGTCTTGGTAATTGGGAAATAGTATTAGTTCCCCTTGATGGGGCAGTGTATATGACCATAATGCCCCTTGGTGGCTGGGACAGTGAATTGCGACGGTACAGAATTGCGGAACTAAGGGACAAACTCGATAGAGAATTTATTTTTGTACTGGACTCTACCGTTCAACACAACTACGATACCATCCAAATTTCTACTGAAAACCGGAAGCTTGTAAACTTGACCTATCTATATAAATTGGTGAAAAGTGAACCATACTCCACATTTAGGCTGCATTTACATGAGATAGACCCCGCCTCGGAATGGGACTATATACACACCCTAACCTCACTTGAAAACACTGCAGAATACCGTAGAATGGTTATAGAACAGGTGGTCTCAAAAAAGAGCAAGAGAGCCATCCGCCGGATTTATAAGAAAATGCAAAAAACGTTCGAAAAACTCTCTGAATCTGAAAAGTCAAAAATGGAGCGGTATACCAAAGAGCACTTTGAGGTGCTGGAAAGACTAATGGAAGAGTAGATGCCGCCTATTTATCCAGCTTTCCGTAAAGCACTTTGAGGATCATCTCACCCGAAGGATCTGCATCAACATCATCCACTGCATCAACATCATCCTTTGTATCAACGTTATCCTCTGTATCAACATCATCCTCTGGGTCAAAACCACCCCGTTCAGGCCAAAGGAGAACCACACAATTGCCCTTTCTATATCCGGAGACTATTTCTGAAGTATTGTACATATCGCTTTCATATCCCAATGTCCTTAGGTATTCGGCAATAGTATGGCAGGCATCAGCAAGGGGAGAATAATTGCCGTGTAGTACCACATCCGTTTCAATGGAAAATCCTTCTATTTGGGCTACCTCACTACTGGAATCTTCTGTTTGGTAGTTCCAGCTAAATCCTTCGGATTGGGGATTGCTGAAATCTATTCCCAAAAAACCGTCGGGTAAGTAGCCCAATGAGCAATCCTCATCTTCATCTGATGACATGTGTGCTGGCACTAAAAGCATTTCATTTTTGCCGAAAACAAGAGTATCGCCCCTAAATTGAATGGGGTATATAGCAGTATCTCTCATACTGTAGTTTAGGGTGATCCTATTCCGATGCAATTCCCAAGTGCCTGAGTCGTACATACGTTGGCCAGAAAACAAATAAAAACTGTATTTACCCTCTTCTTCATAGAATTCATAGTCGCCCTCACAATCACCAATGCAATCCCATATGCCTATCAACTCATGGTGTTGAATATAGGGTGTCTTTTCCTTGCAAGCAATAAATGCGATTAGCACTAATAGTGTGGGAATCAGTCTTTTCATGGCTAAGAGTTTTATGGTTATATAAGAAGGTTATGAGTGTTTCGAATGATTCCTTATGATTCCGATAGTTGTACAATAGTAAGCTGAATCACTTGAGAATTTTGAAACATGCTTCTATACCTGCAAAGGTACAATAGTTATTTTTTTATCGGCACAAAAATGGAACCTCAGTATCAGTTCAGGTAATACTTGTCGGGTAAAGCCATCAGAGTAATGGTTATGGCTGCGTATCAGAATCTTAATATCCAAATGCAATGGTGATATTATTTTCCAAATACTATTTTCAGAAAATTATTTATCATTCGCAAAGGGGCTTTCAGCAACACTTATTGTCCTGAATGCTTCCGTCTGATCTATCTGTTGTTAAGATAGTCCAAAAGATAAGAGAATAGCATGGTTAATTTACCTTGACTTGTAATGGTCCCCCTCATGATCACTCCCCTTGGATCGCCTGTAAAGAAGTTTGGAATAACCTTATCTATCAAAATTTCTCCAAAGAATCGACTGGCGTCACGGGGCAATTCTCCCGGAAGGTTATCTATGGCCATTACGGTAACGTTTTTTTCACTGCTAAATGCAGCCTCCTCCTGTTCAAGAGTGGGGTTATAGTCATAAAAAGGCTCAGCAATGCATGATGTGAGTAGTGTAGAAGGGATTGGACCCGGTATATCGCAGCTGATATCAGCAATGGCAGATATTCTGAAATCGGGGGAGCGCATGTCTGCCTTGGTGAAGAAATGGGGTGCACGGTAGTCCCAGTAATGGCAGGCCACAAGGATATCTGTCACCCTGGCATAGGGAAGAAACGTGGACTGATGCTGCGATGGGTAGTTTACCCAGAATTCCCAGTTAAACGATTCGCCATCGAGACGTTTAACGTAGTGCACCGGGTCAATCCTACATAGAACAGGTGCATTGAATTCCGTTGACAGATATTCATCGGGTGTCACTTCGTTAATACCAATGGCCCTGAATACTTCCAGTGCACCGTTAGCCACCCGCCCTCCTCCGGTGATGAGTAATCTAACGGGTTGAAGATGAATATTTTTCAGTCCGGATAGCAAATCTTCGTAATCGTGGCATTGATGTGCAGGGCGTAAATCATAGGTATTTGTTTTTATTCCATTGATGCGCAATGCGTTGTAAGCGCCAACTATACCTGCCCATCGTCCAAAAGCGATTATCCTTTCGCCCACGGGAGTGGTTATATATTCAAAATCAACAAGGGTGATTCTCTTGCGGGCAATCTCTTGCAGCATTTTCAGGTTATGGGGTTGTTTCTTGGCTACATGGGCAAAAAACATGTAATGTTTTTGAGGAATCAGTGTAGTTGCTTTTACCTCTTTGATGCCAATAAGAAGGTGACATTCATTAAGATCCTCCTTCAGAGGTATTCCGGCTTCAATGTATTCCGAATCTTTGAAACACCTGATCTCGCTTGGCTGCACAACTACCTCAACGTTTGGGTAACGATTCATCAATTCCACACATTGCCCGGGAGAAAGGGCTACACGTCTATCGGCTGGAGTCTTTGTTTCTCTCAGAAGTCCAATCCTAAACTTATCTGTCATAGCATAAACAATTATTGAAACTATGAAAATAGTTGTTTTGAATCAAAATCATGAAGTATTATGTAAAGTTACTATAAATAATGATAAATATCAATGTCAATTTATTGGTGTGGTCGTTATTCGAATGAATATCTTTTTGAATTGACCCTAGTATTGTGCAATAAGCCTTATGTTTCAACATTTTAATCACTATTGTATCCGGTATCAACAAGCAATAAAGAATAATTTCAGCTATTGTTTAATGTTTCACAACATTTCTTTTTGTTACCAAATTTTCATACCTTTGATTGGTTTGAAAAAACAGCAAGTCATTTATTATCAATAAAATAATTTTAAAATGGTAAAGAAAAAGACTTTTATTACCTGCGATGGGAACTATGCTGCTTCGCACATTGCGTACATGTTTAGCGAAGTTGCTGCCATTTACCCAATTACCCCCTCGTCAACAATGGCCGAGTACATTGACGAATGGGCTGCTTTTGGGAGAAAAAATATTTTTGGTGAAACCGTTAAGGTTACCGAAATGCAATCGGAAGCCGGTGCTGCCGGAGCAGTACATGGTTCGCTTCAGGCCGGAGCGTTAACCACAACCTATACGGCATCTCAAGGTCTGCTTCTGATGATCCCCAACATGTTTAAAATTTCGGGCGAGCTGCTTCCGGGAGTATTCCATGTATCAGCCCGAAGTGTTGCTGCTCAGGCTTTGTCAATATTTGGCGATCACAGCGACGTGATGAGTACCCGCTCCTGCGGATTTGGCTTACTGGCCACAGGCAGTGTACAGGAGGTGATGGATTTGGCAGGGGTGGCACACCTAACTGCCATCAAGTCGAGAGTCCCATTCCTGCACTTTTTCGATGGTTTCAGGACTTCACACGAAACTCAAAAGGTTGAGTTGATGGAAATGGAACAGTTGGCCACGCTGGTTGACAAGAAGGCCCTTCAGGAATTCCGTAACAGGGCATTGAATCCCGAGCATCCGGTTACAAGGGGAACTGCACAGAATCCCGATATCTATTTCCAAACGCGTGAGGCAGCCAACAAGTTTTACGATGCCGTTCCCGACATTGTAGAGGGTTACATGCAGGAGATTACCAAAATTACTGGTCGTGAGTACCACCCGTTCAGGTATTACGGTCATCCTCAGGCAGAGAATGTTATTATTGCCATGGGTTCAATTACCGATACGCTTAGCGAAGTGGTTGACCATTTGATGGAAAAAGGTGAAAAAGTAGGCCTTCTGGCCGTACATCTTTATAGACCATTTTCGGCAAAATATTTCTTTAAAGCCATTCCACAAACGGTGAAGCGCATTGCCGTCCTCGATCGTACCAAGGAACTCGGGGCCAATGGCGATCCGTTGTATTTAGATGTGAAGGATTTGTACTTTGGTAAGGCCAATGCCCCAATTATCGTCGGCGGTCGTTATGGACTGAGTTCAAAGGACACCACCCCCTCGCAGATGATAGCTGTTTTTGAGAACCTCAAAATGAAGGAGCCAAAGAATCAGTTTACCGTGGGTATTGTTGACGATGTTACCTTCAAATCGTTACCGCTGCTTCCCGAAGTAAATCTGGCCGACAAGGGAACATTCCAGGCTAAGTTCTACGGCATTGGCTCCGATGGAACTGTTGGTGCAAATAAGAACTCCATTAAAATTATTGGCGACAATACCGACAAGTACTGTCAGGCCTACTTTGCATACGACTCCAAGAAGTCGGGCGGGATTACCGTTTCGCACCTTCGCTTTGGCGACAAACCCATACGTTCGCCCTACCTTGTGATTACCCCCGATTTTGTGGCATGCCACGTGCCTGCATACCTGGAAAAGTACGATATGCTTAAAGGACTTCGTAAGGGAGGTACCTTCCTGCTTAACTCCATATGGAGTATTGAGGAGACAAAGGATAAACTACCCAATTCCATTAAGAAATATCTGGCCGAGAACAATATCTCTTTCTATGTGATTAACGCTACTAAGATAGCTGAAGAGATTGGGCTTGGCGGTCGTACCAACACCATAATGCAGAGCGCATTCTTCAAAATTTCGGGAGTTATTCCCTACGAATTAGCCGTGAAGGAGATGAAGGATGCCGTTGAGCATTCCTTTGGCCGTAAGGGCGAGGATGTTGTTAAGATGAATATGGATGCCATCGACAGGGGTTGCGATTTTGTTAAAGTGGAAGTGCCCGCCGAGTGGGCAAAATTACAGCCTGAAAAGATGTCTGCTATAAAGGGAGCCCCCGATTTCATTAATGAAGTCATGTTACCCATGATTACCATGAGGGGCGATGATCTTCCCGTGAGCGCATTCATAGGACGTGAAGATGGTACATTCCCTGCCGGAACTACCCAGTATGAGAAGAGGGGTATTGCTGTACACGTTCCCAAATGGATTCCCAACAACTGTACCCAGTGTAACCAGTGCTCATATGTATGCCCGCATGCTGCCATTCGTCCATTCCTTCTTACCGACGAGGAGTTGGCTAAAGCGCCCAAAGGCACAGAAACCGTTAAAGGAATTGGAACATTGAAGGATTACAATTACAGGATACAGGTTAGCGTTTTGGATTGTACGGGATGCGGCAACTGTATTGATGTATGCCCTGCAAAAACCAAAGCGCTGGAGTTTAGAACTCTCGATTCGCAGATGGCTGAAAGTGAGCGTTTCGAGTACATGAACAGGGTTGTAGGATATAAGGATACTGTGGTTGAGAAGGATAAGAACGTGAAAAACAGCCAATTTGCACAACCGTTGTTTGAGTTTAGCGGTGCCTGTGCAGGATGCGGCGAAACACCATACCTCAAGGCTATCACACAGCTGTTTGGCGAAAGGATGATGGTAGCCAATGCCACCGGCTGTTCTTCAATCTACGGCGGTTCTGCACCTGCTACCCCTTACCGTGCAAGCCATAAAGGGACAGGAGTGGCTTGGGCCAACTCGCTGTTCGAGGATAACGCAGAGTACGGCTTCGGCATGGCAACCGCTGTTAAAAAGCTTCGTGATAGGATTGCCGAGAGGATTCAGGCCGGCCTTGGCAATGGCTATGGCAACGAAACCAAGGAAGCCATGAAACTATGGCTCGAAAATATGAACAATGCCGAGGGTTCGGTACAGGCATCGGCCAAATTGGTTGAAGCACTCGAGAAGGAGAACGATGATCTGTCGAAAGAGCTGTTGGCACTGAAACAGTATTTTGTGAAGAAATCAATTTGGGTATTCGGTGGCGACGGTTGGGCATACGACATAGGGTACGGTGGTCTCGACCACGTTATCGCCTCGGGCGAAGACATTAACCTGCTCGTGCTCGACACTGAGGTGTACTCCAACACCGGAGGACAAGCTTCGAAGTCAACGCCCATAGCTGCGGTGGCCAAATTTGCCGCTTCGGGCAAGCGTATTCGTAAGAAAGACCTTGGGATGATGGCCATGTCGTACGGTTACGTTTACGTAGCTCAAGTGGCCATGGGTGCAAACCAAAATCAGTACTTCAAGGCTCTGAAAGAGGCTGAATCGTATCCCGGTCCGAGCTTAATCATTGCCTATTCACCCTGTATCAACCACGGGTTGCGCAATGGCATGGGCCTGTCGCAACGACAGATTAAAATGGCTGTGGAAGCCGGGTACTGGCAGACGTATAGGTATGACCCACGTTTGGAAAGTGAAGGTAAGAATCCTTTCCAACTCGATTCCAAAGAGCCCGAATGGGACAAGTTCCAAGATTTCCTGAAGAGCGAGGTTCGTTTTACCTCCCTTCAGAAAACATTCCCCGAAGAGGCCAAAGTATTGTTCAAAGCTGCCGAAGAGAATGCGCGTTGGAGGTATAACTCTTATGTGCGCATGGCCGCCATGGACTTTTCGAAATAAACAATACGCCATATATGAAAATAAGGTGTCGGTTTCGGCACCTTATTTTTTTATCATACATTAGGTAGTATGAAAATACATTTGTAAATTGCATTTGCTGATTTCTTTGTTTTAAACCCAAAGGCAATTTTTAGCATGTGTTTGCAAAAAGGAAGCAATAATATCACTGTGTCAAACCCTGCCAACCGGTTAATAAAAACACTTTTCCACTACGTATTCCTCGTATTGTTGGTTACGGATGCCTCTGCACAGGAGGTGAAACCCAAACCTGTTTTTCAGAATTTTACCGTGGATGAGGGCTTGCTCTCCAATGAGGTTTACCATATCATTCAGGATTCCATCGGCTACATGTGGATTGCCACAGAGAATGGTATTAATCGTTTCAATGGTGTTGATTTTCAGGATTACACCATTGATGATGGGTTGGTTGACAATACCATTTACGAAATTTACGGCGACCGCAAGGGTAGGCTTTGGTTCATATCGAACAGAGGCGCACTGGTATATTTTGAGCATGATACCATTAATCTCTACCCGTTTAATACGAAAATAACCGATCGGTTTACGGTAACACGGGGGCCGATAAAAAAGTCGTTCCTGATTGATTCCCTAGAAAATGTTCATGTTTCCTTTAAAAGGTATGGACGTTTTACAATTGGTACGGACGGGGCATGCGAGAAGTTGGCTGAAGAATATGATGAGGGTGTGGTGGTAATGGAAAAAACCCGGGATGGCACCATTTTGATTTCCACTCCGTTGGAGCCCCAAACCAAAAATTTTATTTATATCGACAAAGCTAAGAATCAGAAGTATGCCATTGATTATAGGGAATTATCCCATGCACGGACGCAGGTTTACAACATATACTGCATTGCTGAAAGTGACGACTCGTTTCTCATGGCCGTTTATGGAGCCGTTTACAGGGTAAAAAACGGGGAAATAGTACAGAAAAAGTCATTTGGCGAGGAGATTATTTGGATGTCGATGGATAATGACGGCAATCTATGGGTGGCCCCCATTGAGGGTGGCGTCTATTGCTTTGCCAATGCAAACTTCATGATGCACTCGGCACCATTCATGCTCAACAAAGTGATGGTCACCTCGGTGTGGCAGGATATGGAGAACGGCTACTGGTTTTCGAGTTTGGCCCACGGGGTTTTTTATTCTCCAAATATCAACATATTACATTACGATTCAGAGTCTTATCTTCCCAACAACAGGGTAAGCACTGTTTTTGCCAATAGGAGCGGGGTGTATCTCGGTTACGAAACGGGAGTTGTGAGCAGGTTGTACAAAAACAGAATTACCAATTATACCATAGGAGGAGAGCGTTCTTCACGTATTAGCATACGCTACCTTGGAATCGATTCAACATCGTCGGAAACATGGATAGGGTCAACGTTCTATCTATACCATTTACTTAATGACAAGATAGTTACGTATAGAGGGAGTACAAAACCCACGGGTATTTACCCCCGCGATGTTGTTAGGGATAACAACAACAACTTTTGGGTGGCCACCGCACAGGGATTGAAACTATTCAACGGAGAGAAAATAGTGTACGATTCCTTCCTCTCAAACGATTTTTCCACAACCATAAACTCCGTTTACCAAGACTCATCAGGTTGTTTGTGGCTTGGATGCGTAAACGGATTGTGGATTTTTAAGGATGAGGTGTACACTAATCTGGGGCAGCAGGACCCCATTTTTGCTAAGCAGATAAACTCCATAAAGGGTATAGAGGATGGAATCATGTTGCTGGCAACCAATGGATTGGGTTTGATAGCCCTTAAGGGCAATGAGGTGAATAGGATTACCATGGAGCATGGCCTGCCAAGTAACCACATTAAAAAGATTTTTATTGATCAATCGGGTATATGGTTGGCCACCAACAATGGGGTTAGTTGGATTAGGAATAAGAAAGAATTGAGTGATATACAGAATATTAATATTTCGCACGGCTTGCCAACCAACGATGTGAATAGCATTTTTGCCAGGGGGAACCGGGTATTTGTGGCCACCACCAAAGGTTTGGCTGTTTTCGATCGCAGGGCCATAGTGTTGAATACCGTTAAGGCCAAATGTAAAATTTTGAACGTAAAGGTAAATGGCGAGGAGGTAAGAACCAACGCCTCAGGTTTGCAACTACCATATAATCAAGGTCATGTTTCGTTCGATTTCATTGGTTTATCCTATAAAAATATGGGCAATGTCTGCTATCGGTATAGAATGAGTGGCCTCGATTCGTCGTGGGTTTACACACACTCCATTAACGCCATATTTTTTGGACTACCACATGGAAGCTATTTTTATGAGGTACAAGCACAGAACTCCGAGGGCATATGGGGCAACTCGGCAAGTATCCCCATTATTATCAAGCCTCCTTACTGGAAAAGGGCGTGGTTTATTGCATTGTTTGCAGCCATACTCTCGTCAACCTTCTTCCTGATTTATCTGGTTCGAATCAGGGCTATCAAGCGAATGAATCAGATAGAGAGCAGCATTAACATGTATAAGCAGCAATCGCTTCGTCAGCAAATGAATCCGCATTTCATTTTCAATACGCTGAATTCAATTCAACTTTACATACTCGAAAAGGATAGCATCAG